>Ga0163163_10003998_pt1 | contig 12578 bp, 8 predicted proteins | sample S65metaG_FD_119766 | JGI IMG/M metagenome (GOLD analysis project Ga0163163, IMG submission 119766) | Switchgrass rhizosphere microbial communities from Kellogg Biological Station, Michigan, USA - S6-5 metaG | ecosystem: Host-associated > Plants > Roots > Rhizosphere > Soil | place: USA: Michigan... | reverse complement strand
CGCCGCTCTCGACGGCGCCACGCCGCGCCTCCAGGAATTGATTCGGAAGGCCACCAGGCCAGACCTGTTGATTCGCACCGAGACAGCTTCCGACTTTCTCGTCGGTCTCGACCTGGTGGAAGAAGAGCTTACCGCTCCTCCCCAGGAAACCCTCGCCGATCCGCGCGAGGCCAAGCCCGGCGACATGCTGCCTCACAATGTGGGCGTCAATTTCAGCTTGAAAATCGCTGTCGATGCGCCTGCCAAACCACATAAACGGTTCCTTAAACTGCCGGATTCTCGCCTACCAGTACCCGTCCGACCGCCGCTACGATCCGCTGCCATTGCCGAGACGGGGACTTCTTGGGCCAAATGGATTCCTCGACACCCTCGGCGTTTCGCGGATTTGCGCTCCTGAGCTCGTGGGGCTGCTTCGGAACATGAAGGTGAGCAATACCCGGCGCCGAACGCCTTGACCTTCGACCTATCGTGATATATGCTGAATGGGTAGAAGCTTGAGGTCTTCATGCCATCCCCCCGCTTCCCCATCCCGCAAGGCACGCTCGACATGCTGATTCTCCAAATCCTTTCCCTCGAACCGGCGCACGGCTACGGCATCGCGCGGCGGCTGGAGCAGATTTCGCAATCAGTTGTTCAAGTCAATCAGGGCTCACTTTACCCCGCTCTCCACAGACTGGAACAGAAGGGATGGCTGAAAGCCGAGTGGAAGCAATCAGAAACAGGGCGTGAGGCCAAGTTCTACTCCTTGACGGCTTCCGGGCGGAGACAGCTCGCGGTGGAGAAAAATAGCTGGGCGCAGCTTTCGGGAGCGGTTCAGCTCATTTTCGATGAGGGGAACAGATGATGCGGCAGATCCTGAACTGGTTCCGGCGCGGGAAATTGGAGAGCGGGTTGGATCGCGAATTGGAGTATCACATCGACCGCCGGGTCAACGAATTGCAGCAATCCGGACTATCGGAGAAGGAAGCGAAAAGGCAGGCCCAGCTGGAGCTCGGCGGCATCACCCAGGTCCAGGAGGAGGTGCGCGACGTTTGGCTGACCCGTTGGCTGCGGGACTTCGCATACGACCTCCGCTTCTCCGCCAGGTCGATTCACCGTAGTCCGTCGTTTGCCGCCACCTCGGTGCTCTCGCTGGCACTTGGCATTGGCGCAACCACAGCCATCTACTCCCTGGTCGATCAAGTGCTCCTGCACGCGCTTCCGGTCCGCCAGGCCGAACGCCTGGCGCTCATCGATTGGAAAGGAGATCCCTTATGCTGTGGAATGGGTACTTACAATCTGATGTCGTACCCGATCTGCCGTGACCTTCAACTGCAGGACCGGTTCTTCGAAGGTGCAATCTGCCGCGCGGCCACCACAGTGAACCTGTCAACCGGCGGAGAACCCAGACCGGCGGCTGCGGAGATCGTCTCCGGCAGCTATTTTCCGGTGCTCGGGGTGAGCGCTGCGCTGGGAAGGGTATTGGAGAGTGAGGATGATGGGACGCCGGGAGCGAATCCGGTGGTTGTACTCTCTTACGATTTCTGGAAGACGCAACTTGCGAGCGCTCCAGATGTGATAGGCCGTAAGGTTCTGGTGAACCAGAACCCGATGACCGTCATCGGCGTCGCCGCTCCGTCGTTTCGAGGTATCGATGTGGGCGAAATTCCCTCCCTATGGATTCCCGCTGCCATGTCGGCGCAAGCCATTCCCGGTTTTGCCAACCTGTTAGACCGCCGCATGCGATGGATGCAGGTGCTGGGCCGCCTCAGGCCGGACGTTACCGCCGCGCAGGCACAGACTGGGCTGCAGCCGTGGTTCAAAGCGATGCTGGACGAGGACTCACGCCGCGCCGGGTTCCCTGCAGTCACGGCGGAGCGCCGCCAGCGGTATTTCGCGTCGACACTCGAGGTCACTGCGGCGCCACAGGGCCATTCTCTCTTGCGGCGCAGGCTGGCGCAGCCACTCTGGGTCCTGTTGGCGACAACGGCGGTGTTGTTGGGTCTGGCCTGTTTGAATGTTGCGGGTCTGTTCCTGGCGCGCGGATCGGCTCGCGCCCGTGAGGTCAGCACGCGGCTGGCGCTGGGCGCTTCACGTGGCCGGATCGGCCGTCAGTTTCTCGCCGACAGCGTGCTGCTCGCCCTTACTGGTGGAACGCTCGGAGTGCTGCTCGCCCCGCTTGCGGTGCGGGCCCTTATCGCGTTCCTTCCTCGCGACGCTGCAGCGAACGCCTTGCACTCCGCGGTTGACTCGCGTCTGTTGCTTTTCGCGTTTTTCGTGAGTGTGGCTGCAGGTGTCCTGAGTGGCTTCGCGCCGGCCTTGCAAGCCGGCCGTGCGTCATTCATCTCGTCGCTGCGGGAGCGAGGCAGCACTGGATTTGGCGGCGTCCGGCTACGAAAAGCCATCGTTACGGTTCAGATTGCATTCACGTTGATCCTGGTTGCTGGAGGAGCGTTGTTTGTGCGAACGCTGACGGAACTGATGGCCAAGGGACCCGGATTTGCGACATCAAGCCTGGTTTCATTCGGCCTCGACCCTCGTCGAGACGGCTACTCCCGGAAAGAAGCAAGCCAACTGATCCGGCGTATTTACGAGGAACTCCGTAGTTCGCCAGGCACTCAAATGTCCGCCGTCGCGCGGATGCAGTTGTTGAGCGGTGGAAGCATGATGAATCCCATGACGATTCAAACCAATGAGCGAATCACCACTGATCGAGCGGTCAATTACAATGCTGTTAGCCTCGGGTTCTTTCGAACACTGGGTATCCAGCTAATCGCCGGGAGAGACTTTGATGAACGCGATTCCCGGCCGGTGGGCGATGCAGGCCAGCGCTCGGCAATCGTCAACGAATCCTTTGTCAAACGATACCTGGCGGGGCGGAACCCTCTCGGTGCGCGCATCGGTCAGGGTTCCGGGCCCGACGCCAAGCCGAACATCGAAATCGTCGGCGTGGTGGCGGACTTCAGTTATCGTGGCTTTCGCGAGGATCCGGAACAAGCGTACTTTCCGATTTTCGAGGGCGACGATACGGGCGGCGCCTTTTACGTGAAGGTTCGAGGAACGTCCGAAGCCGCGTTCCAATCGATTCGAACCATCATTCATAACGCCGATCCGGGGTTGCCAATTACATATTTCCGAACGTTGGAAGAGCAAGTCAATCGGTCATTGAATACCGAGCGCATGTTGGCCGCGCTCTCAGGCAGTTTCGGCACACTGGCGATGCTTCTGTCGCTGGTCGGGCTTTACGGCGTGATGTCTTTTGTGGTGACGCAGCGCACGCGCGAGATCGGAATACGGCTGGCGCTCGGCGCAACCAGGGGCTCTGCGATCTGGCTTGTGGTCCGGGACGCCCTCGTGATGATCACGGTTGGCACGGCTATCGCATTGCCCTGCGTTGCCGCGCTTGGACGTCTGGTAGAGTCTCAGCTATTCGACGTGAAACCAACTGATCCGCTTGCGATCGCCGCCGCGACCATGTTGCTGACCTCGGCGGCTATTGGCGCAGCCCTCATCCCGGCCTACCGCGCGTCCAAGGTGAACCCAACCGACGCGTTGCGCTTCGATTAACCCGTTCAGGGAAGCCAGCAGAAACGAAAGGCGCAGAGCCTCTCCACCGGGATCTTGCCGCAATCGAGGTTCCACTGTTCTTGTGTTTTCGGATTGGCCGAGACGATGTGCGGGCGACAGTATTGAGGCGTACTCGCTTCAGGATAAAACTACCAGCCGTTACTTGGCCGCCCCACGCTCACATCTGGCCTGTCAGGTAGTTGATCCTCGCGCCGCAGCGTTTGCGTTCTCGGCAGCCGACGTTTGGACGGGGAAACGATCCGGACACCGCGCCTCGGCGGGCATTGCACACGACTGGCACCGAGTGAAGCCTGCAGGCAGTCTCTTGCAAGCACGTTGCGGCTCCCGGCTCTCGAACTCGCCTAGTCCTCCGGATAGATCGCGATTACTGCCCGCTCCCCCTGTCACTGTCGCGGCTGCCTTTCGAGCGCGAAGGTGAAGCGTTCTATAGTAGTAACCTGCGGCTCCTAAAAATCGCGCTGCTGGCGCGGTGGAAGAGCGTTGGACGCGGTCACCTCCTCGATCTGCCGCTCGAGTTGCTTCGCACTCATCAGACGGGCAGCAAGATTCCCCGCACGGTCGATGACGAACAAGTCCGGAGTGCCGGTCACGTTATAGAGCTTGGGGATGGCGCCCGTATCCGCTTTGCCGTCGCAGATCTGAGGCCAGCTGATGCCCTTCTCGGCGACGAAGCGCTCCACCTTGGAGCCTTCGTCATCGAGGGATATACCCACAATCTCGACGCCGCGCGACCGGTATTTCGAGTAAAGCTCTTTGAGTAGCGGAACCTCCGCTACGCAGTCCATTCAATACGTGCCCCAGAACACCAACACAAGTGGTTTGCTGCTGTAGTCCGCTAGTGAGAGTTTTGCGCCGCTGATCATAGTGGCAGAGAACGTTGGTGCCGGTTGGCCGACGCTAAGGTGCAAGAGCTCGTATAGCTGGGATGCTGCCTCCTTGCCGGGCGATAAATGAGCGGCGAGGTCGATAGCCGCGCGAAACGCCGCCTCAGCCTTCTTCTCTTCGCCTTGCCCGCGGAACGCGCGCCCCAGAGCTGTCTGGACAGCCGCCCGGGTGGTCGCATCTTTGGCGTCGCTCAGTATGGCTTGGAGCTTGGCGAAGAAGTACGTATAGCTCTTCTGTCGCGACGCCGAGTCTAACAACACGCGCGCCAGGCCTTGCCACGCCGGATCCTCCGGTAGAATCCGGTCAACCCGCGTCTGCACCTCGGCGAAGCGGTCGGCGTAGACCAACAAGCGCACGGCCTCGGTGGTAGCCTTGGCAGCATCAGCGGTGCCCGGTGATGCATCCCGCAACTTCCAGAGTTCCTGTGCCCACTTTTCAGCCGGATGTCCAGGATCGGTGTTCTTTCCGCCAGCCTTTTGGAAGTCCGAGACCTCCTGACGGGCCTGCCGCAGGACATCGGCAACATGGTTGACCACGGGCGTTTGTTGCGCGACCACCAACGCCGCTGGCGCGAGGAGCGCGATAAGACAGACGCCCAGCCGGCGTTTCACAATTCCCGGTGCTTCCGTCCTTGCGCGCGACCCGATTGCACGCCTTCTCGCGGCCAGAATCCAACCTTCCGTAGCATTGCTGGTACTCATTACCGTTGCCTCACACCTAAAGAGACTGCGATCGGTCCGGTTTCGTGGACGAATTCTACCGGAAATTGACGGCTCAGGAGTTTTCGATTCGCGCGCCTGGGGTAGCGGACCTGGCCAGTTACTTTGCCGAGATGCTCACCCAAGCTGGTCATCGAAGCTTGTCCAGGCTCCTTCTCGCGTGAAGATTCTGCGGATCCTTCTCCAGAGCAATACTGTAGTACTTCCTCGCAGACGCTGTGTCTCCCACAACCTGACACGCCTCGCCCAGGCTGTCGAAAGCGTTCGAAGATGCCGGATGTTCGGTCGTATTCAGGAGAAAAATCTTCACCGCATCCTCAGGTCTGCGGTCTCCGTATAAGAGCCGGTAACCTAGGGAGTTGATTTCTCCTTCGGAAATGTCGTACTCATCGGCGCCTGTCACCTTGGCTTTTCGATACGCGTCCCCTCGTCGTCAGGATGTCTCCTGCCCATTAGAGACCCATTACTCGGCACGTAGTGCCCGAATCGGGTCGATGGATGCAGCTCGCAAGGCGGGCACCAGAGCTGCGGCGATCGAGACAAAGGCAAGCACGGCTGTGATGACAGCGAGCCGAAATGGATCGAAGGCCGAGACTCCGTAAAGCATTCCTTCGACGAGCCTTGTCGTGATCATGAGCGCAACTGCGCCAAGCACAAGTCCTGCTGCCAACAGCCCCAGCGCATCCGACAGAATCATACGCAGAACGCTGCCTCGCTCCGCGCCAAGAGCCATGCGGATACCGATTTCGCCGGTTCGTTGAACGACGCTCGACGATAACAGCCCGTACAGTCCCAATCCGCTGAGAAAGAGAGCGAGCGCAGCGAAGAAGTTGCTCATCAGAGAAAGGGCTCGCTGGCTGCCGAGCGCGGCTTCCATCTGTTCTCGGAGCGTCACAAAAAGAACGAAGGGCGTCGTCGGCGACAGTTCCTCCTTGGCTGTGCGATACGCAGCCATCGCTTGTGCTTTGCTCGGTGCGTTCATCAGAAAAACAAGATTGCCCGTCGCCCTTAACGTGTCGAGGGTCACTGGAAAATAGATTGTCCGCGGAGGCTGCTCCTGCAGATTGGCGAACTTCGCATCTTCCGCGAGACCGATCACGCGACAAACCACAAGCTGTGCAGACGTCAGTGTTCCACGTCCGTTGTTCAGTCCTTCGACGGTGCTTCTCACATATTGTCCTATCGCCTGCTGGCGCGGAAACAGATACGCCGCCGCCGATTGGTTCAAGACGCACACACTACGATTGCGGTCATGATCTTGGAACTCCCGCCCGTCCAGGATCGTGGTCCTCATCGTGCGGAAATAGCCGGGCCCCACTTCGTTGTAGGCCATACGCGAGTCCTGGGGAGAGTTCGGGCCGCTGCTGACGGCTTGAAAGCCCGCGATGGCCTGAAAGCTCGTCATCGGTGTGAACAGGGTGAAGGAGGATGAGTTGATGCCAGTCAGTTGGTCGAGGCGGTTTCTCATCCGGTGATACAGTTCCATTCGGGCCTCAGCCGTTAGTTTAAGGAGATGGAAGGGAGCAGTTTGAATCGTGACGTGGTCGAGGTCGAATCCGGTCTTCTCGGTCTCTAGCCGGAGGAGGCTTTGAGAGAGCAGCGTCGCGATAGAAACGAGGGCAAACGAGAGAGCGACTTGAAGCGGAATAAAAGCCCGACCCAAAATACGACGCCTAGCTGCGCTAGCGGTGCGCGATTTCAAGACGCTGCCGGGGTCGGTAGTACCTGCTCTCCACGCGGGCAGAGTCCCGAAAACCAGAGTCGTCATCACGGCGGACAATCCGGTGATCGCGAACACCGTCGCGTCCGGGGTGATGGACATGCCAGTTCCCTCGTTGGGATGCCGGAAGAACGGCAGCAGATAACCCGTTCCATACCATGCGGCGGCTGCGCCCAGTGCCGCTCCGGCGAGGGCGATCGCGAAGCTCTCTGTGAGGTACTGGCTGATCAGCCGCCAACGCGCTGCGCCGATTGCAGTGCGAACGGCGAACTCCTGCCGCCGCGCGTAGACTTTCGACATCATCAGTCCGCCGACATTCACGCAGCACAGCAGGAGCACAATCGCAACGAGCCCCTGCATCAGGAAAAGGGGCGTAGAATAAACTCGGCCGAAGAATGTAGGAAAACCAGAGCTGGCGGAAGACACCCACAGAAACGCATTCCGGGACTGCAAACGGTCCTGAAGATCCAAAGGAATGAATTGACGGAGGAGTGCTTTGTCATAGGCCGCCAACTCGGCTCGCGCTTGCCTGAGACTCACTCCGGGCTTGAGGCGGGCAAGGATACTGCACCAGGCGCCCGAGTCTAGTGCATTGATGTCTCTACTGGCCAGGACGCTGAGGAACTGGAAGGGCACAAACAGTCTCGTGTCGGATCCCGGCCACAGGCCGCGAAAAGCCGGAGGGGTAACTCCGACAATTGTGAAAACGGTATTCGACAGTCTGATTTGCTTACCGAGGACGGAGGGATCGGCGCCGAAGTTGTCTTTCCAATAGCCATAGCCCAATACGACGGGCCAACCCTCAGGCGGACCGCCGCGAACATCGTCGGTGGGTGTTAATAAGCGGCCCAGGTACGGATTCATTCCCAGAACTTCGAAGCCATTGCCGCCAGTCAACCCGATGATCAGCATTCGTGAAGAGCCGTCTCCGGTGTCGATGGAGGCGGTGCCGAGGCTCCAGGCCGAAACATCGATGAACGAGGTTTGTTGACGGCGAAGTTGCAAGAGCATGTGATACGGCATGTCGCTCGCACGACTTGGGTCGACCGTGGCGCTGGCGACTCCGATCCTTACGAGACTGGCTGGGTCTTTCACCGGGAGACTCCGGAGCAAGAGACCGTAGAGCAAGGTGAAGACGACCGTGTTGGCTCCGATGCCGATTCCCAAGGTCAGAATCGCTGTGAGAGAGAACACCGGACTCTTCCGCAGAGCGCGGAGACCGAGCACGAAATCACGGTAGCAGCCCTCCAACATCGTGATGAATTCCACGTCGCGGACATTCTCGACGACGGTCTGAGTGCTGCCGAGACCAAGCCGCGCTCGGCGCCGCGCCTCCGCGACCGGCATGCCGAGACCAACGTAGTCCTCCTCTTGCATTTCCAAATGCGTCTTCAGCTCCTCGCCGAAATCTGCGTCAGTGCGATAGTGGCGAAGCCAGGCAAAGCGTTTCGCGAGCCACTCTTTCATCTTTTCTGAAGCCATGTCTGATCTCCCGGGATAAGGTCGAGCACGCGAAGAGAGGCCAGTGCGTGCTTCCAGTACAAGGTCAGAAAGGGAGCGTGTTGCGGCTCGAGGAACAGGTCCTGGCGGAAAAGATACCAGGGGCCATGTCGCTGTGCAGATGGCTCATCCCCAGGCGCCGCCTCGTAGCCAAAGGCTTGCAAGTCGCTCCCGACCCCATTCTTCAGCACAATGGATCGCTCGAAAGGCGGCCGGTCGGGCAGCCGGATGTCGTGGTCGATGGTCCGCACGTTCTCACGCATGGCAAGTTCCACCACCGGATGCGATAGGCGTCGCACGCGGTAGCGGGCAATCGCCAGCGAACCGCGAAATCCGGTCATGCAATTGCGCCCCTCCTCCCCAGCCGCCGATAGACAATAACTACGATTGGACATCTGATCATCGAACCAGAAGCCCTGGCTGGCGTAGCCATCGTGAAATTCGATCGTCATGTCGATTTCCGCATCCGCCGTGCGGAACCGGTACGACCGCTCATGCTTTGCGGCGGCGGGAGAGATCAAGGCGAATGCCCCGGCGCCGCCTAAGAACCACCTGCGATTCAGTTCCATCACTGGCCACCTCCTGCGGCGTGACATCTCTTCGACGATCGAAGCCAGCACGAGTTACGTTTGATAGTGGGCAATCTACCTGTAGACTGCCCACGCTCTAATGCTATCCTAGGTAAGCCGCTATGACAAGGACGCAACCTGAGAAGTTGGACCTGCTGCAGGGCACGTTGGACATGATGGTGCTGCGCACGCTCTCGGCCGGGCCAGCCAACGGGTACGAAATCGCACGTGCGATCGAGCGCCTATCCGATGATGTGCTCGCCGTGGACCACGGCTCTCTCTACCCCGCTCTTCACCGCTTAGAGAGGAGCAGCCTGGTTGCTGCAAAATGGGAAACGTCGTCCACCAACCGCCGCGCCCGTTACTACCGTCTGACTCCCGCCGGGCGCAAACGGCTCGCAGTCGAACGCTCCCGATGGGAGCAAATGGCCGCCGCCATTACTCGCGTAATGCGACCAGTGTGACCGTGCCTCTCATTGCCGCCGACTCAGAAAAGAATTCGCAAGCGAATCGGTCCCGCGCAGGCGCCACTTGCGAGGAATCCTTGGTTGCGTGCGGAAGTCGCGCGTCCGACGTGTCGTGATTCTACTCTTCGCCGTTGATCGGGGGTCATCGGCCCCGTGTTCAAGGCCGTCTTGCGAAAGCTCGTTTCACAGGCCCTTAACGTCCGTGTAAGCGATAGTCCACTCAGGAAATAGCAGTATGGCGTAAGGGAGCGTCTCAGTGTGTTATTCATCCCTGAGCACGACGTTCGGGTCTAGCCGCGATGCACGCCACGCCGGCAGCCAACTGGCAACCACCGCCACTGCCGTAATCGTGGCGATCACATAGGCGATCGTCACGCTATCTGTCGGCTGCACACCAAACAGCAGGGACGCAATCAGCCGATTTACGGCAAACGCGCCCGCAAGGCCGATGGTGAGACCCAACGCCGTGACTTGAAGCCCTTGCTTCATGATCTGTATGAGCACGTCGGAGCGAGCTGCACCGAGGGCGACCCGAATACCGATCTCGCGCCGGCGCTCCGTAACCATGTAGGAGAGCACACCGTAAGTGCCGATGGCTGCCAGTAGCAGCGCCAGGGCGGCGAAAGCACCCAATAGTTGCGCCAGGAGTCTCGGCCAGCGAATGGATTCGGCGAATACCGAATCCATGTCGCGAAGGCGCACGACAGGAACTGCGGCGTCCACTTCGCGAACCGCTCGCTCGATCGTACCTGAGAGTGCGGCCGGTGGTAAAGTCGTCCGCATCACCACATTCATACTCGGCGGAGAGACGCCGTGCTGGTCAAGGGATACGTAGAGTTCAGTTCCTGCCGGGCGCTCTAGGCCGCGCTGCCTGACGTCCTTGGCCACTCCAATCACCGTATGCCAGACATTCTCAGCAGCGCCAAACGAACCACCCGGAGGCCGCACACGCTGGCCAATCGGGTTCTGCCCTTTCCAGATCCTTTTCGCCAAAGTCTCATTGACGACGGCCACCTTGCCTTGCGAGGCGGCGTCGGTTCGCTCGAAGCCGCGGCCGGCGACGATCGGGATGCCCATCGTTCCGAAATAGTCGCCCATGACGAATTGGTAGTAGTCGATGATTTCAAGGGGCCTTCCATCGTCGGAGATGTAGTTCTCGATAGGAGTAGCGATCGCATCTGAATTTCGATTCGGCGGCAGACCCGACATGGCAACCGTTCCCAGCACGCCCGGTACGGAGCGAAGTCTGTCGAGCACGCGTTGATATGCCTGCGCGCGTGTGTCGGGATCTGAGTTTGCCATTGGCAATGTCATCGCGAACGTCACCAGCCGCGACCGGTCAAACCCTGCATCGATCCTCGTGAGGTTGTAGACGGTCTGAACCAGCAAACCTGCTCCGATCACCAGCATCACCGCGAAAGCGACCTGGGCTATGACAAGTCCACGACGGGCGTATTGACGCCAAGCGCCGCTGGAGCCCCTTGCGCCTTCCTTGAGTGCAGTTGCCAGGCCACTCGTTCTCCGGCGCCCGAGCGACACGAATCCGAAAAGCAGGGCGGTCCCAGTCGAGAGGCCGAGCGCAAACAGCAGAACGGGCATCTCGATCGTGAGGTCACTCGTCCGCGGGATGCTGGCAGGGTAAGCACGGATCAGCGCCCGCACGCCAGCGCTGGCTAGCCACAGACCCAGAATGCCACCGGCTCCGCACATCACCGCACCGTCGGTTACCGACTGCCGGAGCAGCCGCCCGCTGCTGGCGCCGAGCGCAGCGCGCAAGACAAACTCCCGTCTGCGTGACGCGGCGCGAGCCATCACCAGGTTTGCAAGATTCGCGCAGACGATAAGCAGCACGAATCCTACGGCGGCCTGCAGAACCCAGATGGACCGGCTGGAACTCCCAACGACCCCATCCTGCAACGCCCGCAATTGGAGGGTGTGGTCGATGGCTCGCAGGGGACGGTTCGTGGGGACATGGCCTTTGGTGCCGACACGCTCGCCCCAGCCCTCGACGAAAGCGTTCAGCTCCGTCTGTGCCGCCTTGAAAGTGACGCCGTCTTTCAGTCGCGCAATGACGTATAGGACGTGGCCCGCGCGTTGCTGTGCCACACTCGGGTGGAGCCAGAGGGGCAGCCAAACCTGGGTGTGATTATCCATTACGTCGGCCCCGGGCGGCATGATGCCAACGATCTCGTGGGGGCGGCCCTCGATTTCGACCTTCTGTCCAACGAGCGGTCGTCCTCCAAAAGCGTTTCGCCACAATTCGTGTGAGAGCATTGCGATTGGCGGAGGTAGCGTTCCGGTCCAACGCGCGGTTTCTTCCTCACTGAAGTACCGTCCCTGCTCCGGCTGAATACGTAGCGCCTTGAGTAAATGCCCATCGACAGCGATCGAGCGCGCCCGCATAGGCCGATCTCCGGCCGTGAGGTTGACTTCGTCGGTTGTGTACGCCGAGCCGCCGGTCGAATAAGCGCCCACCGCCGCGAACGAGCGATTCATTCGGCGGAATTCTATGTACTCCGGAGCAGAGAGCGCATTTCGTGTGACCCCAATGGCCCGAGATTCCGCAGTCAGATACATCAGTTGCTCGGGTTTTGGATAGTCGAGGGGCCGCAGCAACACTCCATGCACGATCGTGAAAATGGCAGTGTTTGCTCCGATCCCAAGCGCCAGGGTGGCGACCACAACTGCTGTGAACACTGGACTCTTCGCTAAAGATCGAATCGTGTAGCGTACGTCTTGTACAAGATCCTCGATAAAGTTTACGCGGCGCATATCCCGACACTTCTCCTTGTATTGCGCGATGCCCCCGATCATGCGCTGCGCGGCCTGGCGGGCCTCCTCAAGCGGCATACCGGACGAAACGTTCTCTTCAATGAGCTGATCCAAGTGGAAACGAAGTTCGGCTTCGAGTTCGGACTCGACATTCGGACGGCGGCACAGCGATCGAAGCCGCAAACGGGCTTTGTCTAAAATCCGCATTGCTAAGCCGCCAGGACTACTATGTTGATGGCCGTCGAGAGACGAACCCAGTTCGCCAATTCCTTTTCCAGTTGCTTCCGTCCCGGACGCGTAAGGGAGTAGAACTTTGCCATTCGCCCGGTCTCGGTCGGGAGCCACTCGGCCTTGATCCAAGCCTGCTGCTCCAGACGGT
>Ga0163163_10003997_pt1 | contig 12578 bp, 12 predicted proteins | sample S65metaG_FD_119766 | JGI IMG/M metagenome (GOLD analysis project Ga0163163, IMG submission 119766) | Switchgrass rhizosphere microbial communities from Kellogg Biological Station, Michigan, USA - S6-5 metaG | ecosystem: Host-associated > Plants > Roots > Rhizosphere > Soil | place: USA... | reverse complement strand
GCAGCGGGTTCACGCTTTTGAACAATCGCGAATGCGCGTAAGACCCGATCCACGCCGTAATGAATCTCGAGATTTCGATTTGCAAGGAACAATGGCCGCAATGGTATTCGTTCTCGAAAACGAAATTTGCTCGTATCGATGAGATTGAAGATTGGGGTCGCATGCAATCCAAATTCAGCAAAGACTCTCACGAGGTAATCCGATGGCACTACTACGACATCAGCCAGTTTGATTGTTGGGATTGCACTTCGACGCCATCGTTGAAGATGGTCCTTCGCTTCGCCGCTGTGATAGTTGAGTAGGATCTTCTTGCGAAACAACTTACCAATCAGAATCGCCGGAGTAGGTGCGAGAACAAATGAAAAGTACGATGCAGAAAAAACATGTAGCACGTCGTACTTTGACACTCGAAGGAGCAAGCTCCAGATATAAGCAATGGAGGTCACAACAGTGCGCACATAAGTGACGCTTTGAAGTTTTCTTAGAATGCCGGGCAAGCGCGGATTGATCGGTAGAAACCCGATTTCCAGTGATGGCTCATCTTCCAGCCTTTCCATTAGACGCGCTGCCTGTACAGCCTGGCCGCCCAGGATGTCGATCGATGGCGCGACAAATAGAACACTTACTTTTCTATCGCTACGCGACTCACTTGCCATGACTATTCACCAGCAAACGATCGTAAAGTGCTTCAGTTTCACGCAACTGAAGTTCACATGAGAAGCGTCTCGCCACTACGTCACGACCTGCCTCACCTATGTCGTGCGCACGAGGTAAATCTTCCAATAACGAGATTATCCTTGCGGCCATTGTTTTGTGATCACCCGATTGCACCAGGTACCCAGACGTGCCTTGAGTAATAGCTTCTCTCGCGCCGCCGACGTCTGTGGCAACAACTGGTTTGCCTGCTGCCATGTACTCAATAATTGAATTGGAGAAGCCTTCCGCTTTCGAACTTAAAACGCAAACAGTCGAAACGTTCAGCAGATCGGCTAACCTATCGCACCGCCCAAGAAAGATCGTGCGGTCGAGGATGTCGAGTTCTCGAGCCAACTGTTCCAGGCCCCCGGCGAGTTCTCCCTCGCCCGCAAGTAGGAAAGCCGCTTGGGGTATCGATTTCTTGACTAGCTGTGCGGCACGCAAAAACATCGGGTAGTCTTTTACGTCGTTACGCATGTTTGCGACTATGGTGACGAAGAGTGTTTCGCGAGAAAACGTTGCAGGTATCTTTAAAGAGTTCGCGGATTCGTCGCGAGAATTTCGCGTCGAAACTCGATCAATGTTCAGTCCATTGTAAACGACTTGAATTTTGTCTTTATTAATTCCACTCTCTAACAGCTTGTTGCGGACGGCGCCGGAGTTGACGACGATTCCGTGGGCCAATGAAAACGCCATTCGCTGCATGCTTTTCTGAGCACGCGTTCTCATTCCTTCAGTTTCTCTCATCGATGCAATACGAACCGGCAAGCGAGCAATAACGCTACTACTAATCCCGAAAATATTCGTATAGAAGTCGTGCGTGTGAACGATGTCGACCTTCGCTGCTTTGCACCATCTCACAAAGCGTCTCCCTTGCTGCATCGCATTTTGATCGTAAAAACTGGTGAGAGGAAAAGAAGGAATTTCACCGAGGTCGAGGTCAGAAACTGACTCACGCAAACTGCCTTCGGGATTGAGACTGGCAAGGCGCACATTAAACTTAGCGCTTTCGAATAACAGCCGTGTTAGCTGCAACGCCTGACGTTCGGATCCCCCCTGGTTAAAGCTGTCTATCAATTGAAGTACGACGGGCTTCAAATATTATCGCTCCGCTCAGACCGTCGCTGCGGCTAGATCAGCCTGTCTTCTAAAATTTGTGGAACTCGTGCCTCGGTTATCGACAAACTGCCGATGCCACAACTCCAACATTAAAAGTGACCACAGTCCCATCGAGTGGTCGCGGCGACCACGTTCATGTTCGTCCAGCAAGACATCAACGTAACCGTAATCGATAAAGCCGCGTTGACGGGTGCGGGGCTCGCTGAGAGTGTCTCGCAATCTTGAACGCAACTGTTGATTTATCCAGTCCTGAACGGGAACACCAAAACCCTGTTTGGGCCGGTTCAGGATCTCCGCTGGAACCAAATCCTGTACGGCCCTCTTGAGAAGATACTTGGTTTCCATGTTCGCAAGTTTCAAGCTCGCTGGAATCCTCGTCACAAAATCGATGAGCTTGTGGTCCAGGAGTGGGGCACGTGCTTCGAGAGAAACCGCCATGCTCATTCGATCCACTTTCGTAAGTATGTCGCCAGCTAAATAAGTCTTACTATCCAGATAGAGAAGGTGGTCGAGCGCGTTCTTACTCGAGACGGAGCTTGCCATCTCGTGAAAGAGCCCTGACACAAAACCAGTTTGGCCGATGCGATTTTGAAAATCTGGAGTGTATAAACTGTGCCGGTTGAGACTGCTAAAGACTGAGACACTATCAAGGAACCTTGAAATCGGATCCAACGATACATTGTGAATGTAATTTCGACCCCAGGTCGCGTGAGGAAGACGCTGGCTCAGTGGCCGCATGATGTTTTCCCTGACGCGCTTCGGCAACCGTTCGAATCCGCCTCGCTTCTTTTCAACAACGTAACGGGTATAGCCAGCAAAGAGTTCGTCTCCACCGTCCCCTGACAACACAACAGTCACATGGTCGCGCGCGAGCTTGGAAACCATGTAGGTGGGAATCGCTGAAGAGTCTGCAAAAGGCTCATCGAAATGCCAAACCAGTTCATCAACTATCGAGCAGATGTCAGGGGTGACAAAAAACTCGTGATGATCAGTTTCAAACTTTTTCGCCGTCAGCCTTGCATACTTCAGCTCGTTATAACTGTCCTCATGAAAACCGATCGAAAAAGTCTTGACTGGTTGGCCCATGTGGCGAGCCATTAAAGCCACCACGGTACTTGAATCTATGCCGCCTGAAAGAAAAGCTCCGAGCGGCACATCGGAGATCAGCCGCAACTTTACAGACTCATCCAACAGCGAAACGAGTTCTTCGAGACATTCCCCTTCACTGAGCACCTGCTGATGATTGAAATCGAAATCCCAGTACTGTTCAACGACCACACGTCCTCGATCGAACGTGAGGAAGTGACCCGGCGGCAGTTTGTGGATGTTATTGAAGATCGTCAGCGGGTCTGGCACGTAGCCAAGGGTGAGATACGCATCAACCGCCAAGGGGTCAACGTCGCGAGCGACATCCGGATGTTCAAGCAGTGTTTTTAGTTCCGAGCCAAAAACAAAGGTGCCGCCGGGAGTAGTCGTATAATAGAGCGGTTTTTTCCCAACGCGGTCTCTGGCAACAAAAAGTTTCTTCGTCTTCTCGTCCCAGATGACAAAAGCAAACATACCGCGCAGGCGGTCGACACACGCTGAGCCAAATTCCTCGAACCCGTGAACTATTGCTTCTGTGTCGGAGTGCGTTTTGAAAACATGTCCGCGAGCTTCAAGTTCTTTTTTGACTTCATGAAAATTGTAGATTTCACCGTTGAAGACGATTGTCACTGATCCGTCCTCTCCGGAAATGGGCTGATGACCGCCGGCGATATCGATTATGGACAGTCGACGCATCCCAAGCGCCACACCGTCGGTAACTAAAGTTCCTTGATCATCTGGTCCGCGATGGCGGATGACAGCGCACATCCTGTCGAGCAATGCCGCACGCGATTGCAAGTCCGCACCGGTAGAATCCCACAGGTCAATAAAGCCAGTTATGCCACACATAAGTTAATGCCAATCTCGATCTCGCCCATGCTAGTGCGCTTCAGTGCCATTCTTGTTTGCAATACACATTTCGATTAGAGCCCATAGCTTGGCAAGACTCTTCTCCTTCGAAAAATCTCTCGCGATGTGAGTCCGCGCGGCCTCGCCCAGTTCGCCTGCCAGTGCTGCGTTGCCAGCGATTCGAGTCATCTCCACTGCCATTTGCGCTTCATCGTGTTCATCGACGAGGAAACCCGTCTTCGCTTCAACGACCACATCTGGAATGCCGGCGTGACGAGTAGCTATTACCGGCAGTCCGGTAGCCCCAGCTTCGATTATTGAAACGGGCGTGCCTTCGCAATCACCGGATGGAGCTATCACGGAGTGTTGCACAAAGCATCTAGCAGCCTTCATTTCCTGTTCGACTACTTCATGATTCTGCCCACCCAGAAAAGTAATGGCATTATTCAAATCGAGCGAGGCCGCCATCTGCTTGCACTGCTCGAGGAGTGGACCATCGCCAACCAATCGCAGTCGAGCGTCAGGATTGACTTTGAATACTCTTGCAAAAGCTGCAATCGTCGTCTGCGGCGATTTCTTTTCCGTAAATCGGCCCACGGCCAAAAAGAGCGGCGGAGCATTGCCGGGTTTGGCGCCGCCAAAGCGTGAGCAATCGACCCCATACGGATTGTAGTGAACTTTATGCGGAGGCGCGCCCAACTCAATTAGTTTGCGTTGCATTGCTCGTGACACTGCAACGATTGCCGAGGCAATCGAAAACATTCTAGGGTAAGTCTCTCGGTGTTCTTCAAGGACCGATGCAACACTGGCATCGTAACCATGAAAGTGAACAATTAGCGGAAGTTTAGACTGCCGCGCCGACTCCATCACTTGGACACCCGTCTCGCCATATTCAGCAAGGATTGCATCAATCTTACGCTGCCGAAAAACTTTGAGGTAAGCCGTCGTCTGCTCTTTGACAAGATCTGATCGCGTCAACAATCGTAGAGCTTTGAAGTAGGCGATAGCAGACAGTGGCAAAACGTTCTGATCACCAATAGCGGGTCGCCAGCCATGGACCAACGTGACGTCGGCTGGCAGGTGTTCGATATGATCGCGAATAAAGGTCTCGGTCAAAGAAGGTACGTATGGCGTGACGACACAGAGATGTCGTTGCGCTGCAGCGTGGCCTGACCCATTTGAATCTGTTCCGCTAAGCATCAGTTTGGCGCGACGCCATTTGCCCTTCTCGCTAACAAGACGAAGATCATCGCATCATCACAAAGTCGTGCCGTACGTCGTTTCTCGATGAAATTTATGATCGTCTGAAAAAACGACGCATACAATGGCCTGACGAACGAAGGTAACCGATCATAAGTTGCGTCTTGCCAAAGTTGCAGCGCAGCAGTCTCAAGACCCATGACCCCCTCGATGCTCAGCACCTCGAAACCTGCCTTCCTGACCTCAGCTTGTAATCCCGAAACGGTCCAACGCCAAAAGTCGGTAGGATCTGGATGGTAAGGCCAAATCCCATGAGTCGAAAGAATCAATGCCCCACCGGGTTTCAAAACTCGTCGCGCTTCTGTCAAATATTTCTGCGGACTAACGACATGCTCGAGCACTTGTGACGAAAGCACACAGTCGAAGCTCCCGTCTTCAACACCAACGGTCCCGTCCTCGTTTATCGGAACATCCGCATAACTGTTTCCCGGAAGATCTGCACCCACATACATCGGAAACTTCGTTTTCAATAAGTCTTCATAAGGCTTATTGCCGCAACCGTAATCGAGTAGCTTCTCACCAGCCGGCAACAGTTCAGAGTTAACGACGTGGGTGATCCTGTTGAGTAAAACAACCAGGGAGCAATAGATACGACTTGATCGTTTTGGCGCAGTGCGATTACCTCTGTCGAGTTGGTTCTTGTCCATTAATCGTCACCTACGCCGGGCGATTGCTGCTCATGGCGGAGGCTGGTGAAGCCTTTCTAAAAACTCGTTCTGACGACTCCTTGAGATCCAGTAAAGCCATTCGTCCTCGCGGTAAAATGACCAGGACGATGAAAGTAGTGACTAGCGTGATCGCCAGGCTGACTGCCAGCGAAATCAGTTTGCTGTTGAAGACGAGAAAGCGCTTCACGAACAATAAAGCAACGAGTGAAACGATCGACGCCGCTGCAATAGGAGCAACAGTTCGATAAAAGTCGGCCATCTTGATTGGACCTGTGCGGCTCACATACCAAGACAGCAAGGGAGTGATCACGATCACGTACGTGAGCGAGTAAGACGCGGCGACACCGAGTGCCCCCCATTTCAAACCCAGCAGAATACTGGAAATCGTCAACACCGAGCCGATGACTCCCCACTTGAACATATCGTTTGTTCGGCCCTGAGTTACAAAGAGCCATCCGGCAGTGCTGGCAACTGGTTGGAGCAATCCGACCAGTCCCAACAAAGAAAATATCCGGCTAACTTGAATCCATTTTGGACCAAGCACAATCAACACCAACAGATCCGACGAAGCGATCATGAAAGCCATCCCGGGCATCGTCAATAGAGCAACTTTCTCCAACAACCGCAGATAAGCACTGCGATAACGTTCAGGGTTGTCCTTCAATCTGCTTAAGACTGGCACTGCTACAGCAGTAATCGGCGCGTTGATCTGTTCAATCGGAAGCAGCAGTAGCTGGTAAGCGCGCGCATAGAGTCCAAGTTGCTCTGCTCCCCAGAATCGTCCGATAAGTAAGTTATCCAGATTGCGAGCAAAATAATTTACCAGGCCGAAACCCGTGAGATTGCCACCAAAGGCAATCATTGATCGCACGCCCGAGTTCCGAGAAGGCAATCGAGGTCGCCATCTGCAGGCAAACCAGATTGCAATCGTATAAGTCAGGCCCAGTGTTAACTGGCTTCCAACCAGTGCCCAGTATCGGGCTCCATTGAGCGCTAGGACAATCGCAACCGAGATGCTCAATACGAGCGAAACAATTTCCGAAACCGCCAGCACTGCAAAGCGCATTCGCCTTCGCAGCAGAGCTTCATGCTGAACCGCCAGTCCTCCAAAAAGAAATCCGATCGCGTAGGCAGCTGTGATCGCAGTCAACTTCGGTTCGCCGTAGAACCAGGCAACGACTGGCGAGACGGCAAGCGTAACCATCATGATGCCGACGCTCAGCACGACGTTTAGCCAAAACAAAGTGCTCACTTGTTCATTATTTACTTCGGAGCGCTGGATGGTTGCAGCAGAGAGTCCGAGGTCTTTGAAGACCGCGATGAATCCGGTGACTACTGCCACCATTCCAATCAAGCCGTAGTCTTCAGGGGTCAGAATCCGGGCCAGCACGACTGTGCCGATCATGCTTATGGCAAACTTGGACCCTTGCGAGAAGATCGTAACCACACCTCCGCGCGCAGTCCGTTGGCCGAGATCAGTCATTAGATCATCGGTCTGCAGATGTTTGTCTGGATTGTTAGTCAGTTCCTTTGCCGTCTCGTTCATGTTTTGACGAAGCTAACTCTACACGAACTCAACTTGACGTAGTGGAGTCGGGGAGGACACGGGCGGAACTTTCGGAGAAGCGGCTGAGGCAAATGCCATAAGCGACCAGATAGTAGACGTACCAGAGAAACGCAACCGATGCAAAGAAACTGGTGGCCATGTACCCAATCAGGCTCGCCTGTAATCCGACCGCCAGATAAGGCACCAGTCGGTATTTCTCCTCGACGTCTTTGGGATGCGGTATTCGCCGTAACCTTTTGTAGGCCGCCACTAGAAACAGAATATATGTGATGGCCGCTGGGATTCCTATTTCGGATGAGACCTGAGTGTAGGCGTTATGCGTCGCGTGTTCTGTATTGGAAAATAATACGAAGTTGTCCATTCCCAATCCAAAGATTGGATGGGTGAGAGAAAGATAAATCGAGCGCTTTAATTCACCAGTACGCGCCTCAGCCGAAGCGTCGCCAGTTGTCGCAATCCTATCCCTATAGCTACTCGGCGCCACAGCTAGAAGAAACAGTAAGATAACGGGGATAGCAACCAGTCCGACGGGAGCCTTGTTGCGGCGTCTAAGTTTCCACGTGAATGCGCCGACAACAAATAGCAATCCCACAAAACCCGATCTCGAGAAGGTGACAACCGTAGCGCCCAACATAACCAGCGACACAAGAACGTAGAAGAGTTGAGCCAGTATGTTGCTAGACGCCAGAAGCAAAGCGATTACAATTGGCAAAAAAGTAACGAGGTGAAGCGCCAAATCGTTTGGATTCTCGAATATGCCGCCGATTGATCCGGCGATTCGCGTACCACCTAAGGCCATAATTCCGTTCCTGTAATCGTTCACGGCGGACACGCTAAGAACAACAGTCGCTACTATTACTAGCAGAAAGATAGCACGCAGGCGTTTTTCTGTTCGCACTACATTGACCATGACGACAAACATGATCACGACCTTGACGTATTCGACCCACGCATTCCACGCTCGTGTTCTATCAAAAGCTAGAGGGATCGACAGCAAACCAAAAAAAACAAGAATCAGAACGAGGTTCACTTCGCGAGGTCGAACGGTAATGCGATTTTCCAAGCCGAGTTGCGTTGGTACAAATATGAGCAGGGTGACAATGGCCGTAATAAGGGCACTTCTCGACAACCACATTAACGAGGGAGAGAACTCATAAGGGCGAAAGAAGAGCAGGAACGTAAACAGGTACAGTCCTGCAAAGCTGACTCCGTGACCACTCTTGAAAATAAAACGGCCGGCCGTCGAGTCTTTTTCCTGCTTTTGCTGGATTGTTCCTGGTTCAGAATTGACCTCCTCGCTTTTGCGTGACTGTTCGCCGTGAAATCTTTTCTCTAAATGCGACTCGCGTTTCGATTGGATTTTAAATTCGTCGTCGCGGAAAGTCTGGGATGACGACCGGGTATTCGTCAGCGGTTCATAGTCGAAAGGATCTGTTTTACGTGACATTGTAAGCTATCGATCGACGCCTACAAGTCAATGACGTCGCTAGGTGATTCTAAGTCCATGTTGCATAAACGCAAAAGAGCCGCGGACGCCCGTTCAGCGTGGCAGCTCCTAATGTTGCATCTTTCGTCCACGACCGCCTCCTCTTTGGCGGTGGCGCAGAGTCTACATTACCACCTTCTCATCGGAAACTAGCGTCTTTACCTTGGCGCGCAGAGCGCCCTCAAATTTCCTCGCCTCTTCAACCTCAGAAAATGTCAACGCCCGGAGCTCCTGTTCGATGCGACGACGATAGTCAGATACCAACGAGTCCGATACTCCAAGAGTCGCCGCGACTTCCAACTGCGTTGCGTGTTCAGGACTGAGGTAGCAATGCCACAGTACGCCCAGAATGCGGTTGTACTGTTTGATCTTCCCGCGAACCGCCTCGTGCAGATTTTGCAGAAACTGATCGACAAAAGCTGCCGCCTCTCGTTCTGACTCGCGTCGCAGTAGACCTTCTTCAGGGTTCTCGCGGCGATCGACGGGTTCGTAACTGTTGTTCTCGTTATCGCTGTCGTCGCCGTCCAGCGGCACAAGATAAATATCCATCACTGGTAGTCGGGACATCACCAGACTACGCAGTGTGCGAACATCGACAGGCGAATCCACAGCATCCAGCACCGAAACGATCAAATCCTCCAAATCGGGATTACTGATTACTACCTGGGAATCTCCAGTACAACCCACCATACGAGTATCGCGCTGTCTTACAGGAATCATCTGCACGCGCTGTTCGACTTCATGCGAACCACGACGCTGTTTTTTGTCGTTCCATTCGCTCAACCCGTAAATGCGGTCAGCCAGCCGGCGATGGGGTTCGTCGTCAATTCCACTGGTGTCAAAACGACGAAAGTTGGGGCTAGACTGAATCAAGGTCGAAATTCGACGGGCAAGTCGATAGCTTTCCGGATGTCGCTTGCGTAGTTCTGCAGTCAGCAGGTTTGTTAGTTCGATCTGGCTGATCTCACACTCGATCTCGTAGTCACTCATTTCCGTTTCGAGATAATGTTCGAAACGATTCTTGCCTAGCAGTTGGACAAAAAGTTCCTGTGTAAGATCGGTGTAGGCAGAACTGCCTTCTTCCACCAGGAGTCCCGCACTACGCGATGCTCTCACCAATGGGTGATGAGAAACTATGCGGTGCAGATCTGACCAAAGCCTGTTGACGTCAGACGTCTTAAGGCTTTCCACCCACTTCGCACTCTTGGCATGACGCTCGTGATTGCGGCGAGGTGATTGGGACTGCTTCTCAGCCTCGGGTTCCGACGTCTTATCGTAATCTTCGCTAATTGATTTCACAGGATTGTCCGTCTTGGCCGTTTTGCCACTGTGATATTTTCTTTGCTCGTTCGTATCGGTGGGTTTTGTGGTGTGGGTCAGATTTGACAAGCCAAATGACTCTGACCTGACGAGATCGGCTCGTTGACTTACCAAACTCTTAAACGTAGACAGTTATGCCAGGGCTGGGTCTAGAGAGATTCTGTCAACTTTTCGGTATGGAGACTTCTGATACTGCCATGAGGCGCGTATTCGCTAATTGATTTGCCCGATTTGGCCGCACGAAACGGGGGCAAATTTCCTGGACATTAGATCAGCAAGCTGTGCGCTCGATGACTAACGAAAGGCATGGTAACAGCATTTTAAATAATGGGCAACATGTTTTTACACCAAGTGGAATGACAAAAAGGCTAGCAAAAAGGCTGAGATTTTGTGCTCAAAACTCTGGAATCTCGCGGCCATTCGACATTTTGTATTTTTGAAAAGACAGATTCTGCCCCAGTTCGCCGTTTGAAGTGCGACCTGTATTGACTGGTAGCCTCATTTTTTATTTACGGACTCCTAACTGAGGAAATTTCTTCGGCGCGCATGGCGCATGGGGACTTGGATGACAGCCTCGACGAAAACCATTCCATTTCGCAAGACGGCGGCGTGCCCTTCCTCCGCGACGCTTCTCTTCTTCAGAACCGGCAAAGTCTCGATGGAGATTTCTACTCTGGTCGGTTATCACTTGGATACCTGTGAATTTTGTCAGGCGGAGTTGAGGCTGCTTGCCCATCATCGGCACAATACCAAGCGCGAAGAAGCTGTGCCGGAGATACCAATGAATCTACGGATACTGGCGGAATCGATTCTTAATAGGAATTAGCGTCCTACGAACTTTAGTTTGTCGAGCCTGTTCACGACAAACTAAAGAGACCCTTGCAAAATCCAAGCTGTCATTCTCCCCTGGCTTTAGCCTGGGGATAAGGGCTCCCATGAAATCAGGGAACCGTTTTAACGGTTTTCGAAAGATTCTGGTGTTTCTTGATAAACCGTTGAAACGGTTAAATACTTTTCCGAGCCACCCCCAAACCCCAAGCTGAAGCTTGGGGAGAATGAGAGGTTGAGTTTTGCAAGAGGCTCTAAGGTTGGTCGGACAATCGGCTTCCCAGGCAACAACCTTGCACCCACCATTGCGGGCGATGCTCCCAAATCTCACGTATGCGCTTTTCTCGAACGTTTCCAATTACGGGTTGGAAAGTGCAGGTTGTTACTCCGCCGTCAGCCTGGATTTGGAGCATGGTCAATGCACTACAAAGCGAAACGGACTCATGAGCGCTGTGTGCCTGCGTTGCGATTCTCCACTTCGCCGGATTTTGAAAGTAAGGAATCATCGCACTTAATTGATTAAGGCTGTTTGCGATTGGCAACCCGCTTTTCTTGAGTCGAATTAGTTCTTCTACTGCTGTTACAGCACGAGTTGAATCTTTTGGCCAAGTCTCGCTTTTTTCAAACCAGAGCGCATCCTCATCGGTGTTGTAGTTCTGCTCAATGGGTTGATAGAAAACTTCGAGGTTGTTTCGCTCGGCATACTCCGCCACCTTGCAGAGATCGTCGATGTTTTGGTCCATGACAACCGTTTTTAGACGAATAACAAAGTCCAACTGATTATCTTTCCTGGCCCGGTTCAGAGTTTGAATGCTGTGTGTCGTCTTGTCGAAAAACTGATCGCGGCCCCGAATCCGGTTGTGGGTTTCGCCGATACCATCAAAAGAGAAAGTCACTCGTCCGGGCTTGGCCAGTGCAAGACGCACAAACTTTGATTCGTCGTCCCAAAATCCATGTGTCAGGAGTTCAACGAAAAGACCCAGCTGCGATCCGTATTCCACGAGGTCGAGGGCGAATCGTTTCAGCATGGCTTCTCCACCGGTTAGCACAACGTGCACTGGTCCAAGCCACTCTCGCAAGTCACACAGGACTAACTTCCAATCTTCCAGTTCAGGCGACTTTTCTGCGCCTTTATTTTTCCAAATGTCACAGTGTATGCAACGGGCGTTACACCGTTCGGTAAGCAGGATAGAAATCGAAGTGGGGCGACATGCTGAGGCGTAACGACCGCCTGCAAATGTTCGGAGTCGGTAGTTTAACCCCTGGTAGAGGCTTCGGTAGGCTGGATCAAATTTGTGCACTGATAGAGGTCCTCGCAAGAAGATGACTCACGATGTTCTAGCAATGCCTATTCCTTTGGAGTTGTAAGTAGGTTTGAGAACGACGAGGCTTGTGGATCCTGAAAAACAACGCAAACCACAACGACAGACTGCGAAAAATTGCCCAAGCGCAGGACCTTCGTCGACAGATTAGGCCGATCACGCAGACTCTACGAACTTCACGTTTAACTGGAGTCTTTGAGGTGAATGACCTTCAGCCTCTCCAACGTGATCAAACCTTCCGTGACCATTTCATTCAGGATGGGCAGGAATTTCTCGATTTTTTCCTGCGTGTCGACGATTTCAACAACCATCGGTAGATCTTCAGACAGGCGAAGTATCTTGGCGGTGTGAAGTACGCTGTTCTTTCCAAACCCCAT
>Ga0163163_10003993_pt1 | contig 12588 bp, 9 predicted proteins | sample S65metaG_FD_119766 | JGI IMG/M metagenome (GOLD analysis project Ga0163163, IMG submission 119766) | Switchgrass rhizosphere microbial communities from Kellogg Biological Station, Michigan, USA - S6-5 metaG | ecosystem: Host-associated > Plants > Roots > Rhizosphere > Soil | place: USA: Michigan... | reverse complement strand
CCTTCGCGCAGGCCGCGCTCGGGCCCGTGGCCACGATGGCGGCCGAGCCTCGCGCCGAGGCCGGGCCTCCGCGGGTCGCGCTGGCGGACGCGGCGAAGTGGACGTCGCGCCGGGCGATCGTGCTGCCCGGGTCGGGCGGCGTCGCCTACCTGGACTTCTACGACTTCCCCGACCCGCGCGCGCTGCGGATCGTGGACGCCGCCGGCGGACAGGTCTCATATCTCGTCGAGCGCGGCGCGCACGAGCACGCGCGCACCGTTCGCTTCGCCGAGCGCCAGGACGGCACGCGAACGGTCGCTCGCGTCGACCTCCCCGCGCACCCGGAATCCATCGTCGCGGTGGAGCTCGCCTCGGCCGGCCCGGACTACTTCACGCGTCGCGTCGCCGTCGGAGAGGAACAGCGCGATGCGCGGGGCGTCACCGGGGTCCGGCGGCTCGGCGAGGCGCAGTGGGCACGTCTGCCGGGCGACCCGCCGCCGAGAGTTCGCCTACCCATTGCGCGGCCGCAGCCGGGAACGGCGGCGCTCGTCGTGGAGATCGAGAACGGCGACAACGCACCGGTGAAGCTCGCGGGCGCGACTGTCTTTGCGTCCGCGGTGCGGATCGACTTCGCCTTCCGCACCGGCGACCGGTGGTTCCTTCTGTCCGGAAATCCGGACGCGGCGGCTCCGCACTACGACCTGGAGCTGCTCGCCGGCACCATCCTCGAGTCGCCCGCCGCCGCGGCGACGCTTCGGGACGCGGAGACGGCCGCGCCGGAGCGATCCCCGCTTCCCGCCTGGTTCTGGGCGGCGGTCGTCGGCGCCGGCGCGCTTCTGCTCTTTCAGCTCTCGCGAACGCTCCGGGCCGCGGCGTAGCCGGAGGCCCAGCCGGCGCCGGGCGGCGAGAGAAGCCGGGCTACTTCTTGGGCGGCGGGAACTTCTCGAACATCTCGTCCAGGGCCTTCTGGAGGCTTGCCTGCTTCTGCTCCGGGCTGCTGCTCGGATCGAGGGTCTTCGTCGCCGTGCCGCGCCAGACGAGCTGCTTCTGGCTCGCATCCACGAGGTCGACGATCAGGGTTCCCACCGGAATCTGCTGGACCGTGGACGTGGTCGTCCCCGCGCCGTAGCCCCAGCCCCACCCGTATCCCCAACCCGTGTTGTAGGTGTTGATCTGGGTCTGCTCGTCCAGGCGGGTGTGCGCGAAGACCCAGAGCTCGGGGTTCGTTTCGGATTGAGTCAGCCCCTTCTTTCCGAGCTCGGCGGCGACGCCGTTCTTGATGCGGTCGCGCCAGATCGGGTCCTTGATTGCCTCGCTCTCGTGCCAGGCCCAGGTCTTGTACTTCGAGAAGTCCGTCGCCGGGTTGTAGTCGGCGTTTGTCGTCAACGACGAGCAGGCGGCGAGAGTGGCGGCCAGGACCAGCGAAGCGAGCCATCCGATTCTCTTCATGGAACCTCCTTGAGCTTCAGATCGCCGCGTCGAGCGGCCCGGACAGGCGGCGTGCGGTACCCCGGATCCCACGCGTCCACCCGGTTCGACCGCATCGTATCCCCCCGGCCGCCATCCCTGATCTATGATCCCCGACCTGCCGCTCAGGAATGGGCAGGAAACCTTGCAGGAGCCGGGAGTTCTCTCCGAAGGAAAGTACCTGATCCTCGCGAAGATTCGCGAGGGCGGGATGGGGACCATCTACCGGGTCCGCCACCGCCTGCTGGACGAGATCCGGATCATCAAGGTCATGCGGCCGCACGCCGCCTCCGACCCGGACCTGAGGCGCCGCTTCCGCGAGGAAGCGCGAATCGCGACCCGCCTGAAGCACCCGAACATCTGCTCGATCCACGACTTCGCCGTCGACGACGGCGGCCGGTCCTACCTCGTCATGGAGTACGTCGACGGGGTCAACCTGGCCGACTTCATGGGCTCCCTCGGCCTCCCCGGCGTTCCGCTCACGCTGGAGATCGCGCACCAGACGCTCCTCGCTCTCGGTTACCTGCACCGGAAGGGCGTCGTCCACCGGGACGTGGCGCCCGACAACCTGATGCTCACGTACGACGAGGACCGGCGCCCCGTCGTGAAACTGATCGACCTCGGGATCGCGAAGGCCGTCGACCGCGAGTCGGACATGACGGCGGCCGGAGTGCTGCTCGGCAAGCCGAGGTACTCCTCGCCGGAGCAGCTCGGCACCCTCCCGCCGGGCGAGAGGGTCGACGGGCGCAGCGACCTGTACAGCCTCGGCGTCGTGCTCTACGAGCTCTTGACCGGACAGTCGCCCTTCGAAGGCAAGTCGACGACGGATCTCCTCAAGGCGCGACGACTCAACTCGATCATTCCGCTCGAGGAGTCGGACGTGCAGGGGCGCGTGCCGCCGGATCTGCGCGCCGTGGTTCTCAAGGCCCTCGAGCGAAAGCGCGAGGACCGCTACGCCACCGCCGACGAGTTCGATCGGGCGATCGTCAGCCTTCAGCGCCGGTACGCCACGCTCAAGCCGATCGAGATCTCACCGGAGATGCTCGAGACGATCCGGATCGAGCAGCCCTCCTCCGGCGCCGTCACACCCGGTGCGCAGGATCGGCTCGACCGCCAGTTCGCCGACAGGCGTACGCCGCCGCCTTCGCCCTCGCCCTCATCGGAGCTGTCCGCGGTGTCCCCGACCTCGCTGCCGGGAGATCCGCTGCACACGATCCGGCTGCCCGTCGAGAAACGCGGCCTGCGGCCGCCGGGTCCGCCTTCACTCCCGTCGCTCGACGGCGTCGAGCTGATGACGGGCGGCTCGTCGGGAGACGTCGAGCTTCCCGGGCCGGTTCCTCTCCCGGCTCCGGCGGCTGCGCGCGAACGGCCACCGGACCGGAAGCGAAACGCCGGCGCACGAGCGCCGGACATGGGCACTCCTCTCAAGCAGGTTCCCGCACATCGCGCAGGACGGATCCTGCCCGCGGCCGGTTTCGCGCTCGCGGTGATCGCGATGTTCTTCGTCTGGCGGTCCTGGCCCTCGCGCAACGCCGGTAAGACGGCGACGGTCGCGGTCGCGAAGCCGGTGGCGGTCGCGACGGCTCGAGTCGAGCCCGCCGCTCCGACGCCCGCCGGCGCGGCTCCTCGATCGCAGGCCGCGCCTCCCGAGGTCGGATCGTCCTCCGCGCCGCTCTCGACGCAGGAAACGGCCTCCACGCCGGGACCGGCCTCCACGCTCGAAACGTCCTCGACGGGCGCAGCCGAGGCCACGCCCGGACCGCAGTCCGCTCCGAATCCGTCCCCCGCAACCGGGTCTTCCGCCGCGCTCGAACCGCCGGCGCCGGCGCCGGCTCCCACTCCGGGAACGTCTTCCTCGCACGAAGCGGTCTCCGCGCAGCCACCGTCGCCGGCGGCGCCCGGCGTGCTGCGGGCCCTCGCCGAGAAGACGGCGGGCGCTCGGCGCAACGCGGAGGCCGTTCGGGGCCAGGACTTCGCGCCGTCGACGTACCGCCGGGCGGTCGCGAAGCAGGCCTCGGCGGACAAGCTCCGCTCGAGCGGGTCGGGTTCGGCTCGCCAGGCGGAGGCGCTGTACCGGGAGGCCTCCGACCTCTTCGACTTCGCCGCGGCCGCCGGCGCGCAGACACGCGCGTCCGCAGCGCCGCCCCAGGGCGCGACCCGGCCGACCGGCGCCGCGCCGGCTCCCGTGCCTGCGGAGGGCGCTCCGCCGGAAACGCGAGCGGCGGAGGCGGAGCCGCCCGGCGCCGGCGCTCCGCCGGAGACCGGCGACGCGCGCGCCGAGACCGAGGATCAGGCGCAGTCCCGTCAGCGGATCCGGCAGGCCATCGTCGACTACGCGTGGGCGAGGAGGACCCGGAACGCGGGTCTGCTCGCGCAGGTTTTCCCGTCGGACCGGACCCGCTTCGCTCAGGACTCGAAGGCCTCGAGCCTGCCCGCGGTGAGCCTCGACGTCGAGTCGATCGACTTCGAGAGCGAGAACCGCGCGATCGTGGGCGCCCAGGAGCTCGTCGTCCCCGCCGACCAGCCCGCCGGCACCACGCCGGATCGGGCCGCGATCGTGCTCGAGCTCGAGCGGCGCGGCGGCCGCTGGTTCATCGTGCGCCGCCGCACGCTCTAGCCGGACGAGCGCGCCCCGCGCGCATCCGCACCGACCGGGAGTCGGGCGCCGTTCACGTTAGGATTCGCGGCAACGAACGGAGGCTCGCATGAGCGTATCTCGCCGGAAGTTCCTCGCCCGGACGGCCGCCGGAGTCGTCGGGGCAGCGGCCGCGCGCGGCGCCGCAAAGGCGTCGACGCCCGATCCGCAGCCGGCGCCCACGCCCGTCGCCGGAACTCCACCCGCGTTCGGCACCGCGCCTCCGACGGGCCCCGAGGTCTCGACGGCGACGTTCGCCGAGGCCCAGAAGCTGGTTCGGCTCGAGTTCTCCCAGAAGGACCTCGCCCAGGCGGCGGGCAACTGGCGCAGCGCCATGGCGCAGACCATGGAGCGGCGCACGGGCCCGCGCAAGGTCGCCCTCGAGGACTCGGTGCAGCCGGCGGCGCTCTGGAACCCGATGATTCCCGGAGTGCCGGCGCTTCCCGCGCGCGACCGCTTCGTCCGCAGCACCGCCGCGGCGCCGCCGCTTCCAAAGTCGGACGAGGACATCGCTTTCGCGCCGGTGGCGTGGCAGTCGCGGTGGATCGAGTCCCGCGCGCTCACGTCCGAGAGGCTGACGTCGATCTACTCCGCGCGGATCGAGCGCCTCGACGGAAAGCTGCGCAGCGTCATCACCCACACGAAGGACTTCGCGATGCAGCGCGCACGCGCCGCCGACGCCGAGATCGCCGCCGGGAAATACCGCGGCCCGCTCCACGGCATCCCGTTCGGCGTCAAGGACCTCCTGGACACGAAGGGCATCCGCACGACCTGGGGCGCGGAGCCGTATCGCAACCGCGTGCCCGACTCCGACTCCGCGGTCGTCGCGCGCCTTCAGAACGCGGGCGCCGTGCTCATCGCGAAGCTGTCGCTCGGCGCACTGGCGCTGAACGACGTCTGGTTCGGGGGCATGACGATGAACCCGTGGGTGCTCGAGGAGGGCTCGGGCGGCAGCAGCGCCGGACCGGGTGCCGCGACGGCGGCGGCCCTCGTCTCCTTCGCGATCGGCAGCGAGACCGGCGGCTCCATCGTGGATCCGGCCATGCGCTGCGGCGTCGCGGGACTGCGCCCGACGTTCGGCCGCGTTCCGCGCACCGGCGCGATGACGCTCTGCTGGTCGCTCGACAAGCTCGGCCCGATGACGCGCGGCGTCGAGGACACGATGCTCGTGCTCTCGGCGATCACGGGCCCCGATCCGGGTGACCTGTACAGCATCCCGAGCAAGCTGGACTTCGAGGCGAACGGTCCGGTGAAGGGTCTCAAGGTCGGGTACATCCCCGGGTGGATGAACGAGAGCCCGGCGACGGACGTGGACCGCGCGGCGCTCGACACGATCCGCAAGCTCGGCATGCAGACGGTCGAGGTCTCGCTGCCCGACTGGCCGTACTCGTCGCTGAACACCGTGCTCTTCGCGGAGGCGTCGGCGTCGTTCGAGGAGCTGACGCTCTCCGGCGGTCTCGACAAGCTCAAGATGCAGGTCCCCGACGCGTGGCCGAACACGTTCCGGCAGGCGTGGTTCCTCTCCGCGGTCGACTTCGTGCAGGCGGACCGCCTGCGGCGAAAGGTCGCGATCGAGATGCAGAAGATCTTCGACAAGGTGGACCTGATGCTCGTGCCCTCGCTGCGCGACGAAATCCTGACGATCACGAACCACACCGGGCAACCGGCTCTGGTGGTGCGCGCCGGATTCGTGGAGATCGACCAGGCGCGCAGCGACTGGGCGCCGGACCCGGCGAATCCGCTGCCGAAGTTCTCGCCGAAGCGGCGGGTGCCGCACGGGATCTGCCTCCTCGGCCGCATGTTCGACGAGGGCACGGTCGGCCGCGCCGGGATCGCGCTGGAGAAGGCATTCGGCGTGGCGAACGAGCGGCCGAAGGGCCCCTGAATTTCCACGACCCGCCACAGTCATCACACAGCCGAAGACCTCCCAGCCGCAGCAACCCTCTCCCCACGCGTGAGCGGGGGGAGAGGGGCGGGTGAGGGGCCGCCGGCGGCGATCCCTCCCGCGCCGACCCGCACCGCCACGGCTCCCCTCGAATAACATCGCCTCTCATGGCCACCGAGCCCCGTCCCCGCAACGCGCCCGTCTCCCCTCCTTCCCCGATCCGCCCCGGCGACCCTCCCGGCCCGCGCGGTGAATTCTTCCTCGGGAGCCTCCGTCCCTTCGCGGCCGACATCCTCGGCTTCGTGACCGGCGTCGTCCGCGAGTACGGCGACCTCGTCCAGATCCGCCTCCCGGGCCGCAAGGTCTGGATCCTCAACCGCCCCGCGGACATCGAGCAGGTCCTGCTCACGCAGCGCGGGAACTTCATCAAGCACCGCTTCTTCTGGCGCCACGTCACCGCGATCTTCGGCAACGGCCTGCTCACGAGCGAGGGAGACTTCTGGCTGCGCCAGCGGCGGCTCGCCGCGCCCGCATTCCATCCCGATCGCATTGCGGCGTACGGAGCCGTGATGGCGGATCGCACGGACCGTCTCGTCGCGTCGTGGAAGGACGGCGAGACGCGCGACGTCCACCGCGACATGATGCGCGTGACCATGGAGATCGTCTCGAAGACGCTCTTCGACGCGGACGTCGAGGAGGACCTCGACGAGATCTCGCGGGCGTTCGACATGGTGATCCGCGAGATCGCGAAGCGGTTCCGGAGGCCGGTCAAGATCGCCGACTGGATCCCGACCCCCGGCAATCTCCGCTACCGCCGGGGCGTCCGGCTCCTCGACGGCCTCGTCGCGCGCGTGCTCGCCGAGCGCCGCGCGAGCCCGGGCGACCGCGGCGACCTCCTCTCCATGCTGCTCGCCGCGCGCGACGACGACGGACGGCCGATGTCGGACCGTCAGCTCCGCGACGAGCTCATCACCCTGTTCCTCGCCGGACACGAGACCACGGCGATCGCGCTGTCGTGGACGCTCTTCCTGCTGGCGCGCCACCCCGAGGTCGAGGAGAAGCTCTGCGCGGAGATCGACGGCGCTCTCGGGTCGCGGCTTCCCGGCGCCGCCGACCTGCACAACCTGCGCTACACGGAGGCGGTCTTCAAGGAGGGCCTCCGGCTCTACCCGCCCGCCTACGTGATCGGCCGCGAGGCGCTCGCCGACTGCGCCCTCGGCGGCTGGCGCTGCGAGGCGGGAACGACGATCTACTTCGCGCCGTGGGTGCTCCACCGAGACGCGCGCCATTTCCCGGAGCCGGAGCGCTTTCGGCCGGAGAGGTGGCTGGGGTCGGATTCGGAGCGCTCGACCGCGCACCTCCCGAAGTACGCCTACATCCCGTTTGGCGGCGGACCCAGGATCTGCGTCGGCGAGCGCTTCGCGATGATGGAGGGCGTGCTGGTGCTCGCGACGCTGCTGCGGCGTGTGCGCCTGGAGATGGCGGGCCCGGACCCGACGCCGTTCCCGTCGATCACGCTGCGGCCCGAGGGAGGGCCGAGGATGCGGGTCAGGGCTCGAGGGTCAAGCGGCCGGTAGCGGCGGACACGATCCAATAGCCCGCACGCGCCTCGCGCGATCACGCATCCGGTCTCGCCGGGTCGCTCTGCGGTTCGCGGACGGGACGAGGAGCCTGAGGGGGCCGCGGATCGACGACAGGAACCTCGCGGCCCGGCTCGTCGATGATCGGCTGTCCTTCCGGGAGTGGATCGTCGATCGGACGATCCGTCGTTTCACGAAGAGCCGCCGCCGGGATCGTCATCCGCCCACCTCCGAGAGCGGCGGATTTCAAGAATCGTGCCGCGATATGCGAGACGGCCTTCTTCTTGCAACGCGAGCCGCCAGGGGGAAATACGGATGACGCTTCGCGGGGTCGCTTCGGGCGACAGGAGACCCGAGCGGCGGCTGGAGCGCCCCGCGCTGGCCCAGCCGGACGCGGTTCTCGCCGGCACGGGCATGTTCGCCGTCGTCGGCGATCTGCAGCCCACGTCGGGCCTGGAGGTCTGGCGCGAATCCAACCACGCGGAGCGCAAGCTGATCGTCCGCGAGATCGCGCGCGACTCGCCGGACTTCGTCGCCCTGCTCGGCGACCTGGTGTTCTGCGGATCGTCCGAAGCCGCCTGGTCCGAGTTCGACCGCCTGTGCGCGCCGCTGCGCTCCGAGAAGGTGCTGACGATGCCCGTCCTCGGAAACCACGAGTACTGGCTGTCGCGGCGACCCGCCCTCGCCAACTTCTTCGCGAGGTTTCCGCACCTGGAGGGTCGCCACTGGTACGCCGTCCGCTACGGGCCGCTCGGTCTCGTTTTTCTGGACTCCAACGTGCACTGGCTCTCGCCGCCTCGATGGCGAGACCAGCTCGCGTGGTACGAGCGCCAGCTCGCCGCATTCGAGTCGGATCCGGCCGTGAGGGGCGTTCTCGTCCTCCTGCACCACCCGCCGTTCACGAACAGCCGCGTCACTTCCGATACGCTCCGCGTCCAGAAGGAGATCGTCCCGCTGTTCCAGCTCGCAGAAAAGACGCTCGCGATGCTCTCGGGGCACGTCCACAGCTACGAGCGCTTCGAGCGCGGCGGCAAGACGTTCCTGGTCACGGGAGGGGGCGGAGGACCGCGCGCTCCCCTGGCCGAGGGGCGCCGGCGCCGCCACACCGACGACGCATTCGGCGGCCCCGCGCTCCGCCTCTTCCACTACCTGAGGATGTGCCTGCGGAGCGACGGCGTGGAGGTCGAGGTGCGCAGCCTCGAGAAACGAGGGGAGCACTTCGCGACGATGGAGAAATTCACCCTCCCCTGGCCGGTGCGGGACGCCGACGCGAGCTCGAGCTCGTGAAGCGGATCGGACACGGAGGTCTCGTGGCGCGGGCCCGCGCCATCGCGAGGGGCCTGGGCGTGCATCGGGAGCGCCGGCCGGGAGACTCGCGCCGCACGGTCGTCGTCGGGCACCGCGGCGCCGCTCGCGAGGAGGCGGAGAACACGCTGCCGTCGTACGCGCGAGCCCTGGAGCTCGGCGCGGACGGGGTCGAGGCCGACATCTGCGTCACTCGAGACGGGCAGTTCGTCGTCTGGCACGACGCGGATCCCAACGAACGGGTGGCGCTGGCCCGCCAGGCGGGATTCGAGAAGCTGCGCTATGGGCCGCGAGTTCCGGACCTCGGATCGGAATGGCGGCGGCCGGTCCGCGAGCTGACGCTCGACGAGTTCCGGCGGCACCACTCGTACGTCCCGAGCGACGACGAGGACGCCGGCGGAGCAGCGTCGGGCAAGCGAGCGGACCCGATCACGCTGGACGAGCTGCTGGAGTGGGCTGCCGGCCAGGCCGCGCTGACGGACCTGTTTCTCGACGTGAAGCTCGACGAGCGCCAGACGCGCGACGCGGCCGCGCTCGTGGACTTCCTCGAGGAGACCGCCTCGTCGCGTGCGCTGCCTCTCGTTCACCTGCTGAGCCCGTGCGAGCCCGTGATCCGCGAGCTCGCGCGCCGCACGGCGGGGTGCCGCGACCGCCTTCGGGTCTCCGCGGACTTCGAGCTCCCGGGGGCCGATCGCCTGGCGCCTCGGACGGGCGCCTGTGACGCGAGCCTCGGCTGCGGCGAGCGCCTCTGGACCGGCTTCCGCGGAGACGTCGAGGCGTGCGTGCGCCGGCGCGAGGAGGGCGTCTTCGGCTACGTCGTCGCCTGGACGATCAACGACCCGAAGGCGCTCCGCCGCCTCGTGCGCGACGGTGTCGACGGGATCCTGACCGACGACTCGGCACTGCTGCGGAAGATCGTCGACGAGACGACCGCGGGGGCGCCACTTCGAAAAAAACGCGCTAACCGGGCAGTCCGATCGCGAGTGGACGCGGGAGCCGCCGGCCTCGGCTAGCGGCTAGCCCAGCTCGACCTTCTCGACCTCGCCGACGTCCGGGCGTTCGCCCGTCACGAGCCCCTTCAGGTACTCGAAGAGCACGACGGGCCTCGGCTTGTCGGCTGTCATGAACTGGGCGGAGCGCGCCTCGACGCCGATCAGGACGATGCGCGGATCCTCCGGACCGCCGCTCTTGACGCCGCCCTCGTCCGGGAACCAGACCTTCCACGACGGCTCGTAGAGCTCGCGGATCTTCTCGCGGTCGCGCACGATGCGCGCGATCCCCGACACCGAGACCCACTCCTTCGTGCGGTCGCGGAAATACGAGACGTTCACGTTGGGGTCGATCGCGATCTCGGAGAGCTTGGGCATCCCCTCCGCGGTGACGAACCAGAAGTGCGCGCCCTCCGCTCGCCTCTGCGTGGCCATCGGACGAGCGATCATCGACCCGTCGCGGCGCCGCGTGGTCAGCATCGCCACCTCGACGTTCTCGACGAGCTCGTAGAGACGATTCACCCGGTCGAAATCGGGATCGCGCGACGGCGTTTCGGTCCGCAACTCCGTGCGCGGGTCCGCGGAGGGCTGGCGCGCAATCGACCGCTGAGGGCGCCCGGGTGGGCCGGCGCCGGGACGGGAACGCGCCGGACGCGATGTGGTGTTTACAGCATCTCCTTGCGCGCCTGCTTGGCGCGCGCTGCACCGATGGCCGTCTTGACTTCCTTCTCCTCCTCGGGCGGCGGAAGCACGGCCGGCATTCCGAGCGACTGGATCCACAGCTCCCGGGACCAGCCGGTCGTGTGGTACAGGTGCTCGTCCTCCTGCTCCTCGACCTCGGTTTGCGCGTCTCGAACCATCTTCGAACGCTTCGAATCGAGCTTCTCCGCGCACAGTCCGAGCAGCTCCCAGTTCTGGTGATCTTTCGTCTCGGCGAGCACGACGCACTCGGCCGCGACGAGCTGCGCCGCGACGGGAGTGCCGTTCTCTCGCGCCAGCTGCATGGCCCGCACGAGCGCCTGGCCGATGTGGCGGACGACGCGCCTTCCGGGAGTCTCCTGCTGCGGATCGATGCCCAGCTTTTCGCAGAGGTCGTGGAGGATCTTGACGTGGTTCTCGGTCTGTCCGAGATACTCCTCCCACTCGCGGCGCAGGTCGTCGTTGACGGCACACTCGACGGCGTTCTCGTAGACTTGCACTCCCCCGAGCTCGGTCTCGAGGGCCTGAAGCACGAGCTCGGTGAATTGCTTGGCATCCATCATGGGGGCCTCCTCGAAGTAGATCGAGCGACGGGCGCTCGTCTTGCTGTCGAAATGCATCGAACATGCCACCCCGCCGGATCCGGCGGGCCGGGTTCTTGCTCTGCACCTCCCCATGCTGACGTTTCAGGCGATCTTCGCCCTCCTTCGGCAGTCGCTCGGGAGCGCCGTACGCGCGATCTTCGGCTGGGCGACGGTCGCGCTCTTCGGCGTCGTCGCGGAGAGCGAGCGCACCATGCTCTCCTTCGCGGTCGGCGCCGCCGGCCTCTGGCCGGCGATGGTCTTCGGGGTTTTCTTCCCGAAGGCGGCCGCGGTCGTCCTGGCTCTTCTGCCCATCCCGAAGAGTGTTCCGGCCTCGGTCCTGCGAGCCGTGTGGATCGCGCTCACGTTCCTGATCCCGATCGGCGTCGGCCTCGTGCTGGCCCGCCACGCCCGGGTCGAGCGGAGCCGCTGGCGCCGCATCCTGATGGGCTTTCCCGCCACCCTCGGGATCGCGGCGGCCTTCCTGGTCGCGTTCGTCGCCGTTCCGATCGGCAAGCTCGTCGCGTTCGTGAAGGGCCGCAAGGAGGATCACGTCGGCCTCGTCATCGCCCCCGAGCGATATCGCGAGGTCTCCGACGCGTTGCTCGCCGCGCTCGGAAAGGGAGACTTCGCGCTCCGGCGCGCGGAGCCTCCGGCGGTGACGCGGCTGCTCGGCACGATCATGCAGCGGCTGGGGGGAGCGCTGATCGGGGCCTACGTTCCGGACGACGTCGAGTTCTTTCGCGGCCCGCTTCTCGACGCCGGGATATATCCCAACGGCGTGGCCCTCTCGGGAAGCGAGCGTGCGGTCGCGCGGGCGCACGCACTGATCGCGGAGGCCGCGACCAGGACCGAGGCGCTGCAGACGATGTCGGGAGCGGCTCAGGCGATCGAGAAACGGATCCAGCAGCTCTGGCAGGCGCGCGGGAAGGCGGACGTGCTGCCCGGCCTCAAGTCCGTCGTCCGGGACATCACGTGCGAGACCCTCGACTTCGACGACTGGCAGATCCTCTATCGGGAGACGCTGCAGCTCGTCGTGGAGATCCGAGGCGGCTCGCCGCTGCTCGAGGCCGAGATCCGGCGCGGCCGCGATGCCCGGGAAAGATCCGCGGTGCCCGCCCGGACGGCTCCTGCCGTCTCGAGCAGGAAGAGCGAACGGGTCCGGCGCGTGGCGCGGCGCGCGGCCCGGGTGGCCCGCCGCCGAATCGCCGCGTCCGCCGCGAGCGGAACGAACACGATCTTCCAGAACGCCGCGGACAGACTGATGTCGATGCTCGGGCGCTGACGAGGGGCGCGAGAGCGGCGAGGCGTCCTCGCGCGGGACGCGCGAGATGCGCTCGCCAACACCCGCTAAAACGAAACGGGATGGAACCGTGAGGTCCCATCCCGTTGGATACGTCGGCTCTCGATGAGACTCGAGCTACTCGGTGTCCTCGTCGTTTTCGTTTTCGTCCTGCCTGCTGCCGCT
>Ga0163163_10003992_pt1 | contig 12588 bp, 10 predicted proteins | sample S65metaG_FD_119766 | JGI IMG/M metagenome (GOLD analysis project Ga0163163, IMG submission 119766) | Switchgrass rhizosphere microbial communities from Kellogg Biological Station, Michigan, USA - S6-5 metaG | ecosystem: Host-associated > Plants > Roots > Rhizosphere > Soil | place: USA... | reverse complement strand
GCATGGAGTCGATGATGCGGCCGATCGCGAACGGAACGCCGACCGGATCACCGAACGCGATCGTCCTTCGAGGGACGTTCGTCAAGCTCACCGGCTTCCCGTGTCATCGGAGCGATCCCTACGTCGGCGGGGAGACCGTCACCTTCGGAGGTAGCGACGGCAGCCGGACGACGATCGTGACGGGGAGCGCGAACTGGATCGGCCTTCCGGCCACCCCAAGCGCGCCGCTGGGCCAGTGCCGTCAGGTGGCGCCCTTCACGGCCGAGCTCCCGCCGGCCGCGCGCTACGTCGTCCTGATCAACGACCGCCGGCTCCCGGCCGTCACGCTCGCCGAGCTCCGAGCCGGAGGGCTGCGGCACACGTTCCGCCTGCCTTCCTGAGCCCCCGCCCGCGCTCCGAACCGCCCGCGTACGGAGGTCGAGCGCAGGCACGCGGCTAGACTGTGCCGCCATGGAGGGCGATCGGATCCGCGAGGAGTTCCTGCGTTTCTTCGAGGAGCGCGGGCACAAGCGCGTCCCGTCCTCATCGCTGATCCCCCAGCCAGAGTCCGGCCTGCTGCTCACGAACGCCGGCATGAACCAGTTCATCCCGTACTTCCTCGGGCACGCTCCGGCGCCGTTCCCGCGGGCCGTGACCGTCCAGAAGGTCTTCCGAGCGGTCGACATCGACCTCGTCGGGCACACCGCGCGGCACCTGTCGATGTTCGAGATGCTCGGGAACTTCTCGTTCGGCGACTACTTCAAGGCCGAGTCCTGCCGCTGGGGCTACGAGCTCGTCACCGAGGTCTACGGGATCGAGCCGGACCGGCTCTGGGTCACGGTGTTCCGGACCGACGACGAGGCGATCGGGATCTGGCGCGACATCGGGATCCCCGCCGAGCGGATCGTCCGCCGCGACGAGGCGGACAACTACTGGTGGACGCACGCCGCCGGCCCCGCCGGACCGTGTTCGGAGATCTACGTGGACCGCGGACCCGCCTACGGGGCCGAGGGCGGACCAGAGGTCGACGAGGAGCGCCACATCGAGGTCTGGAACCACGTCTTCATGCAGGACGAGGTCGACGATCGCATGCAGGTCCTGAGCGAGCTCCCCAGCAAGAACATCGACACCGGCGCCAGCGTGGAGCGCCTGGCCGTCGTGCTGCAGGACGTGGCCCACGCGTTCGAGACCGACCTTCTGCGTCCGCTCGTCGAGGTCGCCGAATCGCTCTCGGGGCGTCGGTTGGGAGACGACGAGCGCGACGACGTCTCGCTCAAGGTGATCGGCGAGCACGGTCGCGCGACCACGTTCCTGATGGCCGATGGCGTCCAGCCCTCCAACGAGGGCCGCGGCTACATCGTGCGCCGGATGCTCCGCCGCGTCGTCTCGCACGCCCGGCGACTCGGGATCGAGAAGGAAGTCATGCCGGCGCTGGTCGAGCGGACGGTCGAACGGTTCGGGCACGTGTACCCGGAGCTGGTGGAGAACCGCGCGTACGTCGAGCAGGTCGCGAGCTCGGAAGAGGCTCGGTTCGCCGGCACCCTGCGCCAGGGGATGACGCTGTTCGAAACCGAGATCGGGAGGGCGGCCGATGCGAAGCGGCTGCCGGGCGATGTGGTCTTCAAGCTCCACGACACGTTCGGCTTCCCGAAAGAGCTCACGAGCGAGCTCGCGGCCGAGGCGGGGTTCGAGATCGACGAGGACCGGTTCGAGGCCCTGATGGAGGAGCAGCGCGGGCGCGGGAAGCGTGCGGCGCAGAACGTACGCGTCGAGGAGGAGCTCGCCGCGGTCGCCGGCGAGGCAGGCACGACCGAGTTCGTGGGGTACCAGACCCTCGAGTCCGATGGGCGGCTGCTCGCGTTGATCGGGCCCGGGGGACGGGAGCCGGTCGCGACCGAAGGCGAGGAGGTCCGCTTCGTCCTGGACCGGACGCCGTTCTACGCGGAGTCCGGCGGCCAGATCGGCGACCGGGGCCTGGTCCGGGCGGCGGGTGGGACGATCTCGGTGTCCGATGCGCAGTTCGGGCCCGGCGGCATCATCGTGCACACCGGGGTCGTCGGGTCCGGCGAGATCCGCGAGGGCGAGGAGGTCCACGGGGAGGTGGACGCAGCGCGGCGCGAGGCGACCGCCCGGGCCCACACCGCGACCCACATCCTGCATTGGACCCTGCGCCACGTCCTGGGAGATCACGCGCGGCAGGCCGGCTCGCTCGTCGCGCCCGGCCGCCTGCGGTTCGACTTCCCACACCACTCGGCGGTCCCGCACGACGTGCTCGAGCAGGCCGAGGAGCTGACCAACCGCCGGCTGGCCGAGGACGGGCAGGTCACGATCTACGAGACGACGATGGACGAGGCCAAGAACCAGGGCGCGATCGCGCTGTTCGGCGAGAAGTACGGCGACTTCGTCCGCGTCGTCGAGGTGGGGGACTACTCGATCGAGCTCTGCGGGGGCACGCACGTCCACCACACGGGCGAGATCGCGCTCGTGCGGATCCTGCACGAGGCGTCGATCGGCGCGGGGATGCGGCGCGTCGAGGCGCTCGTCGGTCCCGACGCCTTGCGCGAGATCAACATGGAGCGCGATCTCCTCTACGCGATCGCCCGGGAGCTCGGCACCGACCCCAAGGGCGCGCTCGAACGCGCCCGCCAGTACGCCGAACGCGTGAAGCAGCTTGAGGGCGAGCTCAGCAAGCAGGCGAAGCAGGAGCTGAAGGACCGGGCCGGGCAGCTCGCGTCCGGGGCGAGGGTCGTCGAGGGCGCCAAGCTCGTCACCGCCACGGTGGACGCGGACGCCGGCGAGCTCCGCGTGCTCGCGCAGGACGTCGCGAACCGCCTCGAGGGTCCGGACGGCGCCGCGGTCGTGCTCGGGACCGGGCAGGGTGGCAAGGCCCTCCTGGTCGCGGCGGGCACCAAGCACCTGATCGGCCGGGGCGTGACCGCGCCGGTCCTGCTCGAAGCCGCTGCGAAGATCGTCGGCGGGGGTGCGGGCGGCAAGCCGAACCTGGCGGTCTCCGGCGGCCCGAAGGGTGAGGCCTTCCAAGAGGCCCTCGACGCGGTCGAACCCCGTCTGAAGGAACTGCTCCAGTCGGGTGGGTGAGCCCGGCAGGGTCCTCGGGCTCGATCTCGGGGACGCGCGGATCGGCGTTTCGATCTCGGACGACGCCCGACGCATGGCGGTGCCGCTCGGCACCATCCGCACGGGTGCGCCGGCGGACGTTCGCGCGATCGCCGACCTTGTCCTCGAACACCGCGTCACGCTGGTCGTGGTCGGCCATCCGCTGCTGCTCTCGGGGGAGGCGGGGGAGCGGGCGCACCACGCCGAGCGGTTCGCGGCGGCGCTGACCGGGCTCCTCGAGATCCCGGTGCTCCTGCAGGACGAGCGCCTGTCGACCGTGGAGGCCGAACGCGCCCTCCGGCAAACCGGCGCGAGCGGCCGCGATCGCCGCCGGGCGGTCGACCGTTCGGCCGCGACCGTGATCCTGCAGGCCTGGCTCGATACCGACCTGTCCGGCTGACCCGACCGAACCGTTGCGCCCGGACCGAACCTGATTCGCGACCAGGCCGGACCTGGTTCGCGACCGGGCCGTTATGCTGCCTGGCTGATGCAGGACGCCCCCCCTCAGCAGCGCGATGACGACGCTCGACCGCGCCACCGCGCCGAACGGCGAGCCAACTGGGGCTTCCGCATCTTCCTGATCGTCTTCGTGCTGTTGGCGGGGCTGGCCTTCGCGGGCAACCGCTACTACGGCTGGTGCTCCGAGGCGTCGGGGCCGAAGGACCCGGTCGCGTTCGAGGTCCGCAAGGGGGCGAGCGGGTCCGAGATCGTCGACGACCTCCACGACCAGGGGGTCGTCCGGTGCGGCCTGGTCTCGAAGTGGCAGCTCCGGCGCAGCGGCCTGGAAGACTCCTTCCGGGCGGGGAGCTTCGAGCTGACCACGAACATGACCCCCGACGAGGTGTTCCGGGTCCTCACGACGCCGCCGGAGCCCGTGCCCACGCTCCGGCTCACCATCCCGGAGGGGTACCGGCTGACCCAGATCGCCGACCGGGTCGAGGAGGAGCTCGGGATCCCGGCGAAGCGGTTCCTCAAGGCGACCGAGGTCGGCGACTGGTCGCTGCCGCCCTACCTGCCGAAGGACGCGCCGAGCATCGAGGGGTTCCTGTTCCCCGAGACCTACTTCGTCCGCAAGGACGCCGACGCCGACGCGGTGATCCGCGAGCTCCTGGATCAGTTCGGCACGGAGGCCGAGACGCTGCCGTGGGCCAACGCGCAGGAGCTGGGCGTGACGCCGTATGAGGTGGTGACCATCGCGTCGATGATCGAGCGCGAGGCCGCGCTCGACCGCGAGCGGCCGATCATCGCGGGTGTGATCTACAACCGGCTGAAGATCGGGATGAACCTGGGGATCGACGCGACGCTCCTGTACGATGACCCGACCCCGGACGGGCAGCTGAGCTTCTCGGACCTGGAGTACGACAGCCCCTACAACACGCGGCTCAACCCTGGCCTGCCGCCGACGCCGATCGCCAGCCCGGGCCGCGCCTCGCTCGAGGCGGCACTGAACCCGGCCGACACGCCGTACCTGTTCTACGTGCTGTGCGGCGCCGACGGGCATCACGCTTTCGGCAAGACCGAGGCCGAGCACGAGGCCAACCGGATCCGATGCGGTGAGTGACGTCCCCGAGCGGCCGGGACGCGTCCGCGGTTCGACGCGCTCGGTCGGGGTGCTCGGGTGGCCCGTCGACCACAGCCTGTCGCCCGTGATCCACAACGCGGCGTTCATCGCGCTCGGGCTGGACTGGGTCTACGTGCCGCTCCCGGTCGCGCCCGCCGAACTGCCCGCCGCGCTCGAGGGGCTCGGCGCGCTCGGGTTCGCCGGCGCGAACGTCACGATGCCGCACAAGACGTCGACCGCCGAGCTGATCGCCGACCTGTCCGAGGACGCGCGCCTGCTGCGGGCGGTCAACACGATCGTCGTCGGCGTGGAAGGGCTCGTGGGTCACAACTCGGACGCGGCCGGGTTCGAGCGGTTCCTCCGCGACGATGCCGGGTTCGATGCGACCGGCCGGTCGGCGCTGCTGTTCGGAGCAGGGGGAGGCGCGCGAGCGTGTGCGCTCGCGGCCGCGCGATCGGGCCTCGCGGACCTCTCGGTCGCGGTGCGCGAGGCGTCGCGAGCCCATGACCTGCGCGCGGCGCTCGAGGGTTCGGCCACCGCCGTGCACCTCGTCGGCTTCGACGACTCCCCGGGGGTCGAGGCTGACCTGATCGTCAACGCGACGCCGCTCGGTGTCCACGGCGAGGAGCTGCCCCTCCCGTCGCTGCACGCCGGCGTCGTCGGGGTGGACCTCCTCTACCGTCCCGGCGCCACTCCGTTCCAGACGGCGGTTCGCGATGCGGGCGGAGCCGCGTTCGGGGGTCTCGGGCTCTTGCTGCAGCAGGCCGCGATCTCCTTCGAGCTGTGGACCGGACGGTCGGCGCCGCTCCCGGTGATGTCGGCGGCGGCGCTGGGCGAGCTCGCCGAGCCGGGTCCCGCTCCGGGAGGGACCGGGACGGCCTGAGCCTCGGGACCGTTGGGCCTCCGCCGGACGGGCGACCCTCAAGCGCCCCCCCGTGCTTCCCGATGGTTCCGAAGGAGGCCGCCGTCCTTGGAAGACTTCAACGCGCTCGCGGTGTCGCTCGGCCACGGCATGGCCGACGTTCGCGGTTGTCTGATCCTGTCCCGCGACGGGTTGGTCCTCGGGGCGCATCCGGCCGGGTCGGAGCGCACCACCACGCGCGCCTGGATCCGGTTCTCCGCGATCGGCGATCCCGAACGTGGCTTCGCGCAGTTCGGCACCGAGATATGGTGCTACGTCCGCCCGGGCCCGTATGCGGGCTTCGCCGTCTCCGGGCCCGGGGTGCGGCCCGGCCTGGTGATCGACCACATGGAGCAGGTGCTGCTCGCCGCCGAGGAGAGCCGGTCGCGGCACGAGGGGCTGCGCGGGACCGACGCCGCGACCGTGGCCCCTCAATCGGAACCGAGGTCGTACCTGCACCCCGAGCACGCAGCGCCGGATCCCTTGGTGATCGACGCCCCGGCGCTCATCGTCGCGAAGTCCGACGGTCAGGGGTTCGACCAGCTCCCGCTGCTCCCGACCCCCGGGTCAGGGGCGGCCGTCATGCCTGCGAACGACGGCCCTCAGATCGCCGAGCCGCAACCCGACGCGTTCGCTCGGTTCCTGGAACCCACGGCCGACCCCCCGCCGCCGGCGTCCGAGCACGAGCCCGAGGCCCGAAACGGGGTGGAGCCGGCGGAACCAGAGCACGACGTGCGTCAAGGCTGGGAGCACGAACCGACCGATGCGCCGAAGGAGACGCCGATGAGCGCGCCATGGAGCGAGCCATGGAGCGAGCCGGCCGAGGCCTCGGAGGATCCGTCCGGCCAGCCGGCCGAGCCCGGCGATGAGGGCGAGGACGAGGAGGAGGACGTCGACCGGTTCTCGCTCGCGCGGGAGTTCGGCCAGCTGCTTCAGGGGGGCGAGGACCCTGCCGATGGTTAGGCGACCCAGGGACCGAAGGGCGTAGTTCCAATGGTGACGACCCAGCGCAAGCCGAAGCAGCTCGGGCAGATCCTGCTCGAGCAGGGCCTCATCTCCGAGGAGCATCTCCAGCGCGCGCTCGAGGAGCACCGCAACACACCCAAGTCGCTCGGCCGCGTGTTGATCGACCTCGGCTACATCCGCGAGCGGGACCTGGTTCGAGCGCTCGCCGAGCAGGTGGGTCTCGAGTTCGTCGACCTGACCGAGTACCGGATCGACGCCGCGGCGACCGCCTTGCTGCCCGAGGCCCTGTGCCGCCGGTACCGCGCACTCCCGATCGGGGAGGTGGACGGCAAGCTCCTGGTGGCCATGTCGGACCCGGCGAACGTGTACGCGCTCGACGACATCCGGACGATCACCGGCCGGGACGTCCGTCCGGTGGTCGCCACGTCGAACGACGTCGAGCAGGCGATCGCGAAGTACTCGGGCATGGTCGAACAGGTCGAGGCGCTCGCGTCGGAGGCCGCCGATGCCCTCGACACCGAGGCCGACTTCACGCGGGTCGAGGCGGCGCTCGAGGACGCCCCGATCGTCAAGCTCGTACAGGCGATCATGACGCAGGCCGCGGCCGACCGAGCGTCGGACGTGCACATCGAGCCGACCGAGATCGACGTCCGCGTGCGATTCCGCGTGGACGGCGTGCTCCACGAGGTCATGCACTCGCCCAAGAGCATCCAGGCCGGGCTGATCAGCCGCCTCAAGGTCATGGGCGACCTGAACATCGCCGAGAAGCGCATCCCGCAGGACGGGCGCGTCTCGCTGCGGGTCAACAACCGGAGCCTGGACCTGCGGCTGGCCACGCTGCCGACCGTCAACGGCGAGAAGATCGTGATCAGGATCCTGGACAAGACCAACGCCCTGCTCCAGCTCTCCGAGCTCGGCTTCCTCCCGCAGGCGTTCGAGAGCTACGAGCGTTCGTTCCGAAGGCCGTACGGCGCGATCCTCGTGACGGGCCCCACCGGCTCCGGCAAGTCGACGACGTTGTACGCGACGCTCAACATCGTCAACAGCATCGACCGGCACATCGTGACCGTCGAGGATCCGGTCGAGTACCGGCTCCCAGGCGTCAACCAGATCCAGGTGAACCCGAAGGCGGGGCTCACGTTCGCGTCTGCGCTCCGATCGATCCTTCGCGCGGACCCCGACATCATCCTGATCGGTGAGATCCGCGACCGTGAGACGGCGATGATCGCGGTCGAATCCGCGCTCACGGGTCACCTCGTGCTCTCGTCGCTCCACACGAACGACGCGCCGTCGGCGATCACGCGACTGATCGAGATGCAGGTCGAGACGTTCCTCGTGGGCTCGGCCATCGACTGCGTGGTCGCCCAGCGGCTCGCGCGCCAGCTCTGCGTGAAGTGCAAGCAGGCGTACATGCCCGAGGAGTCGGAGCTGATCGAGGCGGGATTCGCCGAGTCGCGGATCCCCGACCTCGGTGTGTTCTTCCGGCCGTCCGGGTGCCGATCGTGCTCGAACACCGGGTACCGAGGGCGGATCGGCCTGTACGAGGTCATGCCGATGACCGAGGAGATCGAACGCCTCACCGTCGAGCGCGCCTCGTCGGAGACTGTGAAGCGGGTCGCGATCGAGCAAGGGATGTACACGCTGCGCGACGACGGGCTCCACAAGGCCGCGACGGGCCTGACCTCCATCGAAGAGATCGCAAGGGTGGTGAAGTGATTGAGTCCGGACGCCCGAGAGGCGGAAGTCCAGATCCCGATCCCCGAGCTGCTCCAAGCGATGGTGGAACGCGGGGCGTCGGACCTCCACCTCACGGCCGGAACCCCGCCGACGATCCGTCAGTACGGCGACCTCGTTCGCCTGGAGGAGTACCCCGTCCTCGACAAGCGCGGCATCCAGGGGATGATCTACGCGATCCTGCCGCAGAAGATGCGCGAACGTCTCGAGCAGGAGCTCGAGCTCGACATGTCGTACTCGCTCCCCGGACGCGCGCGCTTTCGCGTGAACGTCTACTACCAGCGCGATTCCCTCGGGGCCGCGTTCCGTCTGATCCCGTACGAGATCCGCACGGTGGAGGAACTGGACCTGCCGAGCGTCGTGGCCGACCTCGCGAGGTCTCCACGCGGGTTCGTCGTCGTCACGGGACCGACGGGTTCGGGCAAGTCCACGACCTTGGCCTCGATGGTCGACATCGTGAACCGCGAGCGGCAGGCGCACATCATGACCGTCGAGGACCCGATCGAGTTCCTCCACAAGCACAAAGGCTGCGTCGTGAACCAGCGAGAGGTCGGGGCCGACACGCACTCGTTCGCGCAGGCCCTCAAGCACGTCCTGCGCCAGGATCCCGACGTCATCCTCGTCGGCGAGATGCGTGACCTCGAGTCGATCTCGACCGCGATCACGGCCGCCGAGACCGGGCACCTGGTCTTCGCCACGCTCCACACGCAAGACGCGCCGCAGACGATCGACCGCATCATCGACATGTTCCCGCCGCACCAGCAGCAGCAGGTTCGGGTGCAGCTCGCCACGACCCTCCAGGGGGTCGTGACCCAGCAGCTGCTGCAGACCGTGGACGGGCGTTCGAGGGTGGTCGCGGTCGAGGTTCTCATCTGCACGCCCGCGGTCCGGAACCTCATCCGCGACGGGAAGGTGCACCAGATCTACTCGATCATGCAGGCCGGTGGTCGTTTCGGGATGCAGACGATGGACCAGTCGCTCGCGAACCTCGTCAAGAGCGGGAAGGTGAGCCAGCAGCTCGCGTACGAACGCTGTCATGACGCCGAAGAGCTGAACCGTTTGATCGGCGTTGGTGGCGCCAGTTACGACGGTAGCTACGGTCCGGCCGCCGCGGCCGGTGTGGTGCTCGGCAGCAACTACTGATCGAGGGCCGGGTAGGAGAGACCGATGCCGGCAACGTTCGATTACAAGGTTCGCGACGAGACCGGTGCCCTCGTCACTGGGCAGCTGGTAGGCGACAACGAGGCCCTCGTGATGACGAAGCTCCGCCAGATGGGGTTGACGCCTATCCAGGTGAAGCAGGCTTCCACCGGTCTCAAGATGGAGATCAACCTGCGGCCGGGTCGCGTCAAGCTGAAGCAGATCGCGGTGTTCTGCAGGCAGTTCGCCACGATGGTGAACTCGGGGCTGCCGATCCTGCGGGCGCTCTCGATCCTCACCGATCAGACCGAGAACAAGGAGCTCGCCAAGGTACTGTTCGCCGTACGGGCGGACGTCGAGAACGGCTCCTCGCTCTCGGCCGCGATGGCCGAGCATCCCAAGGCCTTCAACAACCTCTTCATCTCGATGGTCAAGGCCGGCGAGACCGGCGGCGTCCTCGACGACGTGCTCCTGTCCCTCGCCGATCAGATCGAGAGGGAGGTCGAGCTGCGCCGCCAGATCAAATCGGCGATGACGTACCCGGTCGTCGTCGTCGCCCTCGTGACGCTGATCCTTGCCGCCATGCTGCTCTTCGTGGTCCCGCAGTTCGAGACGATCTACGCGAGTCTCGGGGGAACGCTTCCCCTTCCGACGAGGATGCTGCTGGGCGTGTCCCAGGCGGTGCGGAACTACTGGTACATCGTCGTGCTCGGGGCGGTGCTTGGGTCCTTCCTATTCAGTAGGTACAAGAAGACCGACACGGGACGGGCTCGCGTCGATGCGGCGAAGATCAAGATCCCCGTCTTCGGTCCCCTGTTCCAGAAGGTCGCCTTGGCCCGATTCGCCTCGACGCTCGGGATGCTGCTCCGGTCCGGTGTGCCGATCCTCCAGGCACTCGACAACGTGAACGAAACGGTGAACAACCGGGTGATCGGGGACGCGGTCGATGACGTGAAGGCCAGTGTTCGGGAGGGCGAGTCGATCGCCAAGCCGCTCGGGCGGCACAAGGTCTTCCCGCCCATGGTCGTCCAGATGATGGCGGTAGGCGAGGAGACGGGCGCCGTGGACACGATGCTCGACAAGGTGGCAGACTTCTACAACAGCGAAGTGACGGCGACGGTCGATGCCTTGACGTCGCTCATCGAGCCGCTCCTGATCGCCGTGATCGGCGGTGCGGTGGGCGCGGCGGTGATCGCGCTCTACATGCCGATGTTCAACGTCATCAACCTCATCCAATAGGGATGGGTACGCCTGAAACGGTCTACGTGGATCCTCTCTCGAACGGTCACATGTGACTAACCCGTTCGGGTCATTTCTCCGGGATCCCGGCCAGGGAGCGTAAAGCCGGCCGCCGAACGGACCGACATCCCGACTAGTCGCGCGTCAACAAAGATGCGCAAGCCCCCGAGAAAGGGAGGTAACTCCATGCTCAAACGCTTCTGGCAGGATCGGAAGGATGACGAGGGCTTCACCCTCATCGAGCTCATGGTGGTCGTTCTGATCATCGGCATCCTGATCGCCATCGCTCTTCCGACCTTCCTTGGGGCTCGCACGCGAGCACAGGATCGCGCTGCCCAGTCCAACCTCCGCAACGGGATCACCGCAGCGAAGGCCTGGTACACGGACAACGACTCTTACGATGGCTTCGACGACACCGTCGCCGAGGGTGAGGAGCCCTCCTTGGAGTGGACGGCCGGCGCTGCCGCGACGGTCGATACCGTCGACATCACTGTGGTCGGTGGACCCGGCTCCCAGGAGCTCGTCCTGAACACCCTCAGCGCGTCGGGCACGGGCTTCTGCATCGCGGAGCTCGAGACCGCCGGTGGTGGTCAGGCGACCGGTGACGTCACCGACGCCGCCGACTTCGATGCGTGTGACGGGGGGAACGACTGGTAGGCAGTCGTACCAACATGGTGCGGAGCAAGGGCGGCCTCGTGCCGCCCTTGCTGCATCTCTGCCGTCGATCCGCGGGCGGGAGCCCGAGCCGTTCGGTCCGTCCCAGCGACCTCAAGCCGTCGGTCGGATGGCCGATTCTGTAGTGAAGAGGTGACCTCGACCGTGCCCACGATGCAGAGCGGATCCTTCGTGCGCTTCCACGCCCGCGTTCACGACGACGAGCGCGGCTTCAGCCTGCTCGAGACCGTGATCGCCATCACGGTCATCTTCGGTGCTCTGATGACTCTGGCCTACTCGGCGAGCGTTGGATTCCAGTACGGGTCGCTTGCCCGCCAACGACAGACGGCCACCGGGATCGCCGATCAGATCATGGAGCAGACGCGGGGTCTGGCGTGGGACAGGATCACGGCCGGGCATCTCAGCTCGGACCTCACGGCCGATCCCAATCTCGTGACCTCGTGTGCAGGTGACGCCGCCGGCGTCTATCGGTTCCTGTCGTGTGCCGCGCAGACCGCAAGGCCCGGCTCCGGCGAGCGGGTCGTCGCCGGCGCGTCCTCGTGTGCCAGCAGCACACCCGATTGCGTGTACCCGCTGGTTCGTCACACGGGCCAGATCACGCAGAACAACATCGCGTACACCTGGCGCACCTACGACACGAACAACTGTCCGACCCTCACGACCGGCGGCTGCGCCGCGACCACGCCGTATCGCGTGACCGTGATCGTGACGTGGACCGGCGGTCGCGCTGCCCCGAACAAGATCGTGCAGGTCCAGAGTCTGTTCTGGTCGCCCACCGGGTGCCGGAGCACATCGACGCACCCCTTCGCCGCCCCATGTCAGCCGTTCTTCCTGGGCGTCTCGAGCGTGGCACAAGGCAACATCAACATGACGGGAACCGTGGCCGGGACGACCTTCGAGAGTGGCGATCTCTCCACGTCGGGCGTGCAGTCCAGCGTGCAACAGGAGCAACTGTCCCAGGCCGAGGGCAGCTTCAGTCAGTCGGGGGTTCGTCTCGTGGACTCCCTCGGAGCGGCGACGGTGGCCGGAGACGTCGCGGCGTCGTCGGCCGCGGACACGGATCCCGGCACCGGCGCGAGCACCTGGTCCGAGGTGACCTGTGGGACGAGCGTCCTGTGCGCGGGCGGGGCGGTCTCGACCGGCTCGTCGAACACCGTGGTGCTGACCGCCCCTGGCGGCGAAACTGCCCAGAGCGATAGCACGACGGCGGCGGGCGCCGCGAACATCTGCCCTCCACCGCCGGCAACGGGTCAGACGGATGGTAGCCCGTGTTCGGGAT
>Ga0163163_10003990_pt1 | contig 12591 bp, 15 predicted proteins | sample S65metaG_FD_119766 | JGI IMG/M metagenome (GOLD analysis project Ga0163163, IMG submission 119766) | Switchgrass rhizosphere microbial communities from Kellogg Biological Station, Michigan, USA - S6-5 metaG | ecosystem: Host-associated > Plants > Roots > Rhizosphere > Soil | place: USA... | reverse complement strand
CCCACGGAGTCGCCTCGGTCACGCCGCCAGCACCACCGGTCGCAGCGGCGCCTGTAGTTCCTGCAGCGTTGACGGATGCGGAATCCGCATTTGAGACCGGAGATTTTCTCCGTGCAGCCGTATCCTACGAATTTTATTTTCAGTCCAAGCCTCAGTCTAATGACCTGGATCGTATTCGGTTTCGATATGGCGTGGCGCAGTCGCTCAGCGGAGTTGAAGTGCTCGAATCTGCAAGCGCGGATACGTTCAAGCAATTGATCGGCGATTTTCCGAACAGTCCCTACGTTCCGCCTGCTCGAATGGCAATGACGCTTCAAGCCGACGTCGCCCGCTTACAGGCAGATAAGTCCCAGCGCGATGAAAAAATCCGTCAGCTGAATGCGCTGATACCGCCTCCACCTCCCGTGTTGCCGGCCGCACTCGCTGACGCCGAGTCCGCATTTGACACGGGAGATTTTGTGCGCGCTGCAGGATCTTACGAATCCTATTTTCAATCCAAACCACAGGCGACGGACATGGACGCCATCCTGTTTCGCTTTGCCGTTGCTCAATCATTGAGCGGTATCCCTGCTCGTGAAGCAGCGAGCAATGACACGTTCCGGCAATTGATTAAGGAATATTCAGCCAGTCCCTATGCCTTGTCGGCTCGCCGGATTCTCGACTTCCGCGATAAGCTTTCGAAGGCACAGCGAGACGAATTGAAAATGAAAGAGGATAAGATTCATCAGTTGACTGATGAACTGGACATATTGAAAAAGGCCGATTCCGGACGTCGCCGCACTCCTTAACGATCAGAAGGTATATCCAATCCCGAACTTGAACTCGGGGCTGTCCATCACTCCAATTTTGATTTCCGAAAAAAGCCCTTTCGATTTTCGGATTCCCGCCAGGAAATTGAACCCCGGCCCCACGTCCGTGTTGTTGTTCGCAGGTGGGTCATTATGGAACGTATTGATCATCAATGCTGGTCCACCCCCAAAATAAGCGCTCCACGGGCTCTTATGAATATCCACGAGATAGATAAACTCGCCATTGATTCCTACAACTGTCTGGCTATTTCCCACTCCCACTTCAGCGCCTGGCCGGAACCAGAAATTTGAAGCGATTTTGGCGGCCATGAAATTGACCCCGAAGTAAAACTGATCCGGAGCGGCGCTGACACCGGCGACAACGCCAATGCCGCCCTGTTCGTTAGCTTGTGCGGTGTTTTGTGCCATCGCCGGCGCCGTGAGGGCTGCCAGCATGAGAAGCAGGAAACAACATCGCAGGGGCCATCTGTACTTGAGCATCGACAAAATCCTCCTGAAAATTTGAATTGGAAAACGGGCGCTGTTGGACATGAAAAAAGCGCGGTCCCATCCTAGCCCGAGGACGGGACCGCGCTGCAAGAAAGTTTGCGATGTTACTTCGAGGCGACTGTTCCGGTCGCGTTCGGCGAAAGAATGCGAACTATGGTTGCTCGATTCTGTTCCCGACCTTCTTTTGTCTTGTTATCGGCGACGGGTTTTTCCTTGCCGAGGCTCATCTGGTAGATTCTCTGGACCGGTATGTCGGACTGAACCACCAGATAACGCAACACAGCGTCCAGCCGCTGCTGGCCCAGCTTGATGTTGTAATCGGCGTCACCAGTGGAGTCCGTCCGGCCTTCCAGAACAATCACGGCATTGGGATCCTGCTTGACCTTCTGTGCCAGATTATCGAGCACCGTGTGGAACTCCGGTTGAAGCTTTGCGCTGTTGAACGCGAAATGAACCGAATCCTCTGCTGCGACAGCATAGTTATTGCGGTTCTCAAACTGACTCGCCAATCCGTCCACACGCTTGCCGGTTTCGGTAACGCCCGAGTTGGCTTTTTCCGCGGCGGTCATGGCTCCCCCCGCCTTGGTGTCGACGGTGCCAATCTCAGTGCGAATCTGAGTCTTCGTGGACTGAAGGTCCGTTGAAGTTTCATTGATCTTTGTCGAGTTGGCAGCGATTTGGCCGGTATGCTCTTTCGTAACGCGCGCATTTTCTCCGACCTGATCCGACAGTTCCGCAACGTTGGTTTCCACGCGCTTCACGTCGGTATCATGCTTCGAAGTCAGTTGATCACTGGATGCCTGAACCTGGTTACGAACGTAACCTTTCGATGCGCATCCACCCGCGAATGCGAGCACTATTACAGCTGTTGTCAATTTCGTAGCTATTGAATATCTCATTTCCTAGCACCTCCCCTTCGCGGATTACATTGGCACATCGGATTCCATAGTTGCGACTCCCGCTAAACTTCGAGCAATCAAGGGTCAAGTCCGCTCGCGCGGAGCTTTTCGCCAGTTATTTGGCGCGCCAATCAGGGAATTTTTCCTCGTCCGAATGGACGCGAATACCCTCTGATCTGTGCCCGCGCCTCCCCCCCGTGCTATCGTCACCCGTTATGCCTTTTGGAGATTTGCAAAGCTTTGTCCACGATATTGAACGTCACGGGCAGCTGAAGCGCGTGCGCACGGAAGTAGACCCCGTCCTCGAAGCCGGAGAAATTGCGCAGCGCGTTGTCGCCGAAGGCGGACCCGCCCTCCTGTTCGAGAATCCGCGAGGTGCGGATACGCCGCTGTTGATGAATCTGTTTGGAACTATGGAGCGGATTCGAATGGCGCTCGGCAGGGATCCTGCGGAAATCGGAAATGAACTGCTGCAATCGGTTCAGCGGTTAAACCCGCCTTCACTGTCCGGCATCTGGCAGGGACGAAGTGTTTTCAGGCGACTGCTCAACATGCGTCCGTCCACGGCTTCTCATGCAATCAGTCAGGAGGTCTCCGAAGCACCGGATCTGACACGTCTGCCTGTCCTTCAATGTTGGCCAGGTGATGCAGGGCGCTTCATCACGTGGGGAATGGTGATCACTCATCACCCGAAGACCGGACGCCGGAACCTTGGTCTGTACCGCCTTCAAGTATTCGGCAAGGACCAGACCGGAATGCACTGGCAGAGCATGAAGGGCGGCCGCGGTCACTATTGGGAAGCGGAACAGGCAGGGACCGACCTGGAAGTGGCGGTGGTGATTGGTGCGGATCCGATTTTGATGATGTCGTCGATACTGCCGTTGCCGGAGGATGTCGACGAAATCGGATTTGCCGGATTTCTGCGCGGAAAAAGTGTACCGCTGGTTCGGGCACGAACTTTGAATATGATGGTTCCGGCGAATGCGGAAATTATATTGGAAGGAACCGTACCTGCCGGTGTTCGTCGAATGGAAGGACCCTTTGGAGATCACTTCGGCCACTATTCGGAAGCATCGGACTTTCCCGTGTTCAAGATTCGGACGGTGACGCGGCGGCGCAATGCGATGTATGCAGCCACTGTTGTCGGAAAGCCGCCTCAGGAAGACAAGTTCCTTGGTATCGCTTCCGGAGAAATGCTGGGACCCCTGATTCAACTCATGCATCCCAATGTTGTGGATCTCTCCGCCTATGTCGGTGCCGGGTTTCACAATCTCCTTGTGGTGTCGGTGAAGGAACGCCATCCGAAGGAAGTGCTCAAAACCGCGATGGCGTTGCTGGGCACGGGTCAGCTGTCCCTTACAAAAGTGATGGTTCTGGTTCGTGGGGATCGCGATCCCCGGGATTTCCGCGGCGTGCTCCGGGATATCGGCGAAAGGTTCGATTCGGAAGATCACATGTGGCTGCTGCCGTTTGCTCCACTCGATACTCTGGATTTCACGTCGTTCAAGCTTCACGTGGGAAGCAAACTGGTCATCGATGCGTGCGGTGAGGTTCTGCATGCGTCTGACATTTATTCAGAGGACGATTTCAGCCGGCTGGATTCCCGCATCGAGAAGTGGAAGCTCCTTGATGGAGGTTTCCTGGTTCTCACTGTTCAGAAGGACGCGCGTGAGGTTCTGAGATCCGTGATCGGGAGCGCGCCCAAAGTCCGATTCGTTGTTGCGGTCAGTTCCGATGTCCATCTGGATGACGACGAAAACCTTCAGTGGGGCATCTTCACACGATTTGATCCGGCACGCGACATGGTTTTCAGCGAGCAGACTTTCGTCGGAGCACGTCCGGTTTATCGCGGTGTCATTGGCATCGATGCGACATGGAAGTCCGGTTACCCACGACCACTGGAGATGGATGAAGCGATCGTGCGGCTGGTCGATCGGCGGTGGAAGGAATACTGGCGGTAGGCCAGTCTCAGCGTATTCCGGCAGCAGCAAGCTTCTGAACGAGATCCCATGCCGGCTTGACCGGGCTGTGGATGTCGTCGATTGTCCATGCACCCTGATTCTCAACCACATCAAAGACCGCCACGCGTTCGTGGTTGTCCACACGGAATCTGGCGATCACGCCGCCACTGACCGCTTCGAGCTTGACGTTTGCGGGAACACCACTCCGTCCGCCACACACCGGATCGAAGCCCAGGATCACGGATCTGGATTCCGCGGCAGCCAGCTTGTCTCGAAGATTATCCGTCAGCGGCGCCCAGGTATGAAGGGGTTCGACCTCTGCAGTTTCGCGATATCGGGCATAGATCATTTTTACGGGAGCTTTCATTTCGTCCGGATTTCCGATCGCCCTGAGTGAATCATCGATGGACTTCCGAAGATCGACCTTCCCGCTTCGGATACCATCCACTTTCCATGATCCGTCCTCGAGAATCATGTCGTATCCGACCGTCGTCTCGCGGTTCAGGTTTTCAAACCGGGCGATCACACGTGCTTTGCCGGCAGATGCAGGCTGATCGACTTCAATGCGCAGGTTGGTTATCGAAAAGTCCTGCGCACCGGCGATTGGATCGTAGTCAATAACCGGCTCGTTGAGCAGAAGGCTGTACTCAAATCCGCGATCGATTACCTTTCTGAATTTCTTCGAATAAACCTCCGCCTTTTCCCACGTCGTTTCCCCATGTTCGGCTTGATGCGAAACATAGGGCGCGTAGAGAGACTCGATCGTTTTTTCCGGGGGCGGCCCCTTCGGTGCGCAGCCCGCAGCAAGAACCGGTGCGATGATGAGCACATAAGCCGTGAGAATCTTTTCAATGCGCGACATGGAAATTCACCATAACACGGTGACAACTTTGCGTGCGAGGTGTACCAAACATGGTGCTTAGTGGGCACCCTCCGCTTTATGCTTCCTCAGCTTACAAGGTCCGATATATTTGTGGAATGCCGGAGTTGCCCGATATTGTCGTCTATATTGAAGCTCTTGAGACGCGCATCGCCGGATCGACACTCCGTCAAATTCATTTGTCCAGCCCCTTCCTGGTTCGAACTGTTGATCCTCCAATTTCATCGCTGAACGGAAAACGAGTCCGTGAGATCCGTAGACTCGGCAAACGTATCGTGTTTGCGTTTGAAGACGAACTCTACCTGGTGTTGCATTTGATGATTGCCGGCCGGCTCCAATGGAAGGATCTCGAGTCCAGGCGGACCGGAAAGAACACTCTGGCGGCATTCGAGTTCAGCTCAGGCACACTCATTCTGACGGAAGCCGGCTCGAAGAAGCGGGCATCGATTCACGTCGTTCGCGGTGCCGCAGCCATGAGCCTAATGGATAAAGGTGCATTGGAAGTTCTGGAAGCCACGGAGCCGGAATTTTCGAAATCCCTGCGAAGGGAGAATCACACATTAAAACGATCGCTGACCGACCCTCGTTTGTTCAGTGGAATCGGCAATGCGTATTCGGACGAAATCCTCCATCGTGCGCGGCTATCTCCATTGAAGCGGACTTCGACTTTAAGTGAGGTTGAGATTCAGTCGTTGTTTCGTGCAACCCGAGCCGTTTTATCCGAGTGGGTTGTTCGACTCCGTGCGCAGTCCAACAATGGATTTCCCGCCCATGTGACAGCATTTCGGCCGGAGATGGCGGTTCACGGACGCTATGGAAAACCGTGTCCGGATTGCGGCGCTCCGGTGCAGCGGATTGTTTACGCCGAGAATGAATGTCATTACTGCGCGCCGTGCCAGACAGGCGGCCGGCTTCTCGCAGACCGCGCGATGTCGCGATTGCTAAAGGAGGACTGGCCGAGATCCCTGGAAGATCTGGAACGGCTGTACACGAAATAGACGCGATACTCGGTCTTCGAAGGAAATAGAGGAACATGGCTAAACGGCGTTTCTCATCGGACATCGCTTCCCCTGCATTCACCTTTGTACTGATGATGGGGATCGTCAATTTGTTTGGCGATATGACGTATGAAGGAGGCGGAAGCATCAATGGCCAATTCATGGCAATGCTGGGAGCGACCGCCGCGGCCATCAGCATTACCGCCGGGATTGGGGAGTTTCTCGGCTATGTCCTGCGCCCGGTGTCCGGGTATATCGCGGATAAGACTCAACGCTACTGGATGGTCACGTTCGTTGGTTATGCAATCAACTCGTTTGCCGTCCCCGCTATGGTTTTTGCAGGCAGCTGGCCGATGGCTGCGGGGTTGATTCTTCTCGAACGAATCGGTCGCGCCATTCGCAAGCCGACGGTTGAAGCAATGTTGTCCTACACGACCGCCAGACACGGCAAAGGATGGGTCTATGGCGTGAACACGGCGCTGGACGAGACCGGCGCCACTCTCGGCCCCCTGCTGATCGCTTTGGTGTTGTTTCTGAAAGGGAGCTATCGAACGGGCTACGCGATTCTTTTTATCACGAGCGTCCTCGTGCTTGTTTCGCTTACTGTCGCTCGCAAAACCTATCCCATCCCGTCTCGCCTTGAGGAAGGGACAACCGCAAAGGGCAGGGAATTTTCCCGATCGTATTGGCTCTACATGGCCGCTGGAACCTGCTTTGCCGCAGGCATGATGAGCTACGAACTGGTCGGATTTCACCTCATGACCAATAAGATCATCAGCGCGAATTCGATTCCTCTTCTTCTGGCGTTTGCAACCGGATCCGGAGTGATCGCGAGCCTTATCCTGGGCAAACTGTATGACCGCTTCGAACTTCCTACGCTGCTCGCGGCTGTTTTTCTTTCCTCGCTGTTCTCTCCAATTCTATTTTTTGGCGGTCCTTACGGAGTGACGGCAGGAGTGGTGTTCCTGGGTATCGCCTATGCGATGCAGGACACACTTCTGAAGGCGATCATCGCGGGCGTTTTGCCGGAAGGCAAACGAAGCTCGGCGTTCGGGCTGTTCTACCTCGGATACGGTAGCGGATGGCTGGTGGGAAGCGTCGCATCAGGATTCCTTTACAGTTGGTCGATATCCTTTCTCGCCGGTTTTCTAATGACAGTACAATGGATGTCGCTTCCGATTTTCTTCATCGCGGCACGTATGAAACGCAGCGCGGCAAAAGTTGAGCAGTATTAGAAATACGCGCACTGTCGCCCAGGTTTGGAAGGCATCTGAGGTTTGTCCGATGGCCCACATGGAACGTTATATGGAAGTCTGTGTCCATCGGAGCCGAGGCAGCACTGCGAACCTTGGTGAAGATTGCTTCCGACACAAAGTCCTGGTACAGCCGGATTGAGGAAGCAATCGCACGTTCATGGCACAAGAAATCCTCTCAACCGGCGCCTTCAATTCTTTTCGTACCGAAAGCCCATACATCGATGGAACTCGTCTTGCCTGATTGAAGTTTAGGAAAGACAGTGAACTGAAAGGCAGGATTCAAGGTGACTACCGAACCAAAACCCCCAGCGGAGCCAGACGTTCCACCCAAAGTGCCTCCCGTTGTTCCGCCGAAGGGCCCCGAGGAGCCGCCGGAGCCCCAACCTATCGTTCCGAAGGTCGATCCACCCACGACGGAGCCGCCGAAAAAAGAGCCGCCAAAGGCCATTGACGATCCACCGGGTCCGGCGCCCGGCGTCTAGCGGCAAATCCATGAAGGAGGCGTTGTGAAATGGGATCAATGATTGCGGTACCTTCATTTGTCATGGTTTGCCTATTTTCAAACTATGGTTAGCGTATCGCAGGATAGAAAAAACACACGTGCGGACGTCCGGCGAACGCTGGAGCCGCCGCGAGGCGAAGCCGAGCGGTCGGCTCGAACGAGGTGTTACACGTCAGGGAACGGATGGTTGCCAACCCGAACCTTGCTTGCTACCAGGCACGCCTTAGCCGAGTTGCTCGGCAAGCCCGACAATGATGCCCTCGGGGCCGCGGACGTAGCAGAGCCGATACGTGTCCTCGTACTGCACCAATTCTCCGACCAGTTCGGCGCCGTGGGCGCGCAGGCGCGCGACGACGTCGTCGATGTTATCGACGGCGAACATGATGCGGCGGATCCCGAGTGCATTCACTGGAATATTCTCGGGCCTGGTTCTGATCGCTTCCGGCGTGTGGAACTTGTCCAGCTCGATCCGTCCGTGGCCGTCCGGAGTGCGCATCAGCGCGAGGGTAGCACGGACGTTCTGAAGGCCGATGAGACGATCTACCGAGGGGCCCTCGACGGTCGTCTCGCCCTCCAGCTCCATACCAAGTTCGACAAAGAACGCTTTCGCAGCCTCAAGGTCGTCAACCACGATGAGAACGTTGTCCATCCGTTGAAGCGTCATTTCTCTTCCTCCCGCATTGGATTGGAAACGCGCGGCATTGCGCCGTTCACCGGAAGTATAACGGCTTAGCGATGAGCCGCAAGCCGCGCGGGCAACCGTTGCGTAGTTGCAATTTACTTCACGCGCGGTTTGGCGGCTGCAAGGTATTGTTGTGCGTCTTTGTCACAATAACGCTCTGAAGATGTTCACTGGCGAGATCATAAAACGATTTATTACCAACCTGGAACCCTCCGGAATCCTTACTGTTCAGCCTCTCTCGAACAATCCTCTCCGAATCCCGATACTCTTCCTTGAGAATCGAAGTGAACAACCTCTCCCGCCAAATATTCGTGACAGCACTGGGATATTTATCCTTAAGGTGCACGTAGAATCTTTCTATGACGCGAAGGTTGTCGTCCAAGCCCTCGATCTCTTTGGTAACCCTCTCTGCATCGAGTTCGCCCCGAGTAATGAACTCGTGGACTCCCACCTGAAGATTCGCCGCGTTCCAGTCGGCAACCGATAGCTCACCATCAGAAATCGTAGTCATTGGAGCCGTCCATGCACCATGGGCACGAAAGCTCAGTGGCTGATTTCGATTCTCTTCCAATTTGACAATCTTCCAGAATAAATCATCGAAGGCGAGTAGTTTGTAGCTGAGAGAGTACGAAAGATGACGCTGCTTTACTTGTCCCAGAATGATCATTGAAAAAAACAGCAGATCGGTCGCTTTGAATAGCAAGCCTCGACTGCACTTCCATCCACGCCCTTGGGCCGATTGCTTTAGCGCCGCATTCAGCAACTTGTTTAGCTCGGCTTGTTTCATTGGGAAAACCAGTCGATGCTCATTAGGTCAGTTGGACGCCTACGGCTCAACGTTCAGCCGCAAGCAGCGCGAGCATACATTTCGGTTTGCAGCACCGCGGCACTCGGCTTGACGGCTGCAATGTTGGGCAGAGCCCTCGGATGCAACCGATCCCTGAACACGACTTCAGAGCTTTCCGGCACGCCCCACGATCTACCTTCCGCCACCGACGATCGAATCGTAGTCCACTAGACCGTGTATCGCTTGTTCCAACTTTCTGGAAAGGTGAGTCCATTCGCATAAACAAACCGAATGAGTTGCCCGTGATGCTGAACCTCATGTTCCAGAAGCCCAAACCCGAGATCGAGCTGCGCGTCGGCCAGACCGGTGAAGTCGACCCCTGCCAAGCGGAAGCGCGTCGCCTCCAAGGCAGCAAGAACAGACTGCTTGATGCGCGGTGTGTCAAGAGTGCATGAGAATCCGCTCCAGGCGCCCGCCTCGATTGCCTTCGTGTAGCTCTCACGCGCCCCAACGATGCACCATACCTGGCCGGCGATTCGGTTGGACGGCAGATTTGGCAAGTCCAGGTCCAGGGCGCTCTCGTTGAGGTGAGCCACGAGGTCATTCGTCAGTTCAAATGAACGATCCAACTGTGCCTTCAGCTTTTGGTTCATCGCCACCTCGTTGTCGGGAGGACGTTGTTGACAACCTCTTCTGCCTAACGGCTTGCGGTTGAGCAGCCGCGCATTTCAGCGGTCCACTCCAACCGCGTGATAGGTGGACCCTCCAGCAGTTCGTTACGTGAGCGCAGCAAGCAAGTCACGCTGAAATGGATCCAAATGCGTCTTCAGGACCTCTTCGATCGGCCTGAAGGATGTTCCAAGAATAACTTCACGATCATCATTCAGCCGGTCTTGCTCGCTATATTTCAATGGCTCCGCCGTAAATACATGCCATATGAAATCGGGATAAATCACCTGACCTACATTCTGCGGCATTGGCGTTTCGTAGTGGAGATGAAGAACGGCAAATGGTCTGAGGTTTCCCACGATCCAACCGGTTTCCTCGATCAATTCTCGACGAATGGCATCGACTGTCGTTTCGCCATATTCCCGCCGCCCACCTGGAAGAATGTGGTTTCCATGTGGGGTTTCAACAACCAGCACTTCCTTGCCTCGAACCACGATCGCTCGACCGGCGAGTACAAAGCGATCAGGCGGAGACTGAACACCGAGGAATCCTTGGAGCTTCAGCCGAGTAGCGCCGTTTGCCCAAACTATAATGTCCGCAAAATCTACACCATGAGTATCTAGGAAAGCCGCCAGTTCAGAATCCATTAGTCGTCCATAAACTCGACCGCTCGCGAAGTCCGCCTAACGGCTCAACGCCCAACCGCGAGCGACGCGCGGCAGGAGTTGCCGCCGATGACCGCAGCTCAGAATAAAGGTCGCTATCGTACATGTTTTCCGCCTGTGCGTCGGCCCAACTCCTTAGTCTGCCTGCGCGGCCTATTCTCCCATGGGAAGGAGTTCGTACGTGTCTGCGAACTACTTCGGGAGATAGACTACGGCGGGCTATCGTTCAAACAGGTTCAGTAATTCAAGGCGAACGTGTGGCGGCCTGCTGGATCAACGTCCTCACTTCAGCATCGGTGGTCTGCTCGAAATCTTCGTATGAGAGACCGACGGCATAAAAAGGTTCTGGCGTGATCGCACAGACGATTTCATTGGCTGCCGATTTCAACTCCTCGCAGGTTTCAAGGGAAGCTGTTGGTACGGCAACGATGATTTTCGCGGGGTCTTGACGCCGCAGTGCAGCGATCGCCGCTTTCATGGTGGAACCAGTTGCCAACCCGTCATCGACGACAATGACGGCTTTGCCCGGAATATCCGCTGGAGGACGGACACCGCGGTATTCCCCTTCGCGGCGCCTCAGTTCCTCCACTTCGCGTTTTGTTACAGCTTCAACCACATGCTCCGGAATGCCCAGGTATTGAATGACGGAATCATTGAGGATCTGAATCCCGTTGCTCGCGATTGCCCCCATCGCGAGTTCGTTCTGACCCGGAACACCGAGCTTTCGGACAAGAAGAATATCGAGCGGAGCATTCAAAGCTATTGCAACCGCATTGGCGACCGGCACGCCGCCTCGCGGTAATCCCAGCACCAGAACGCCGGCCATATCCCGGTATCGCTCCAGTTTCCGAGCCAACACGCTGCCGGCCTCTGCACGATTTCGAAATCGGATATCCATTTCGCTCTCGCCATTATGAGTTCGGTTTCGCACGGCGTCAGGAGAGCCCCTGGTTTCATACGCACCCGCACCTCCCTACTGCAGCGGTGGCGGCGGAGGTGGATTCGGTGCGGGAGGCCGCGCCGGTTGCGGATTCGCAGGCGGACTGGGCTTTGGTTCCGCTGGCCCGTCCGGCGGATTCTGCGGAGCGGGCAGAGGTTCTGGCGGCTTATCCGGTTGCGGATTCGCCGGAGGAATCGGTTTTGGTTCTGCCGGCGCATCCGGTTGGGGACTCGGCGACGGATTCTCCGGATCGGGCCGCGGATTCGAAGGCGGCCGCTGCGGAGCAGGCTGGGGTACCGGCGGGACTCCGGGCTGCGGCCGTGGTGGCACAGGAGCTCTGGGTACCGGCGGCAAATCCGTCGGCGGAACCGTCGGTGGATTTGGTGGCGGATCTTGCGGTCGATTGGTCTGGCGATAGGATGACAACGCGATTGAAATCGAGGCAACGACAATCAGCAGTATTCGAAGATTCGGCTTCATATCATTACTCCTTCTCGCTTCGAATAACTTCAGTGCAATCGACGTGCCAGGAAAAAGCTACCTCACGCTCTTCCTCTTCTCGCCCAGTAATCGAATTGCGGTCCTGGTGTTGACAGATCGGACCCGAAGGTAATCCTCATCGTCCTGCTCTGAGAGATGCAATGTGACTTGCGAAGGCCGGAACAAAATGTGCTTAATCTCTTTGGTTTCGTAATAAACGGTCACGTTGATGCGTGGATTGGTTTCGTCCTCCAGATCCAGCTCGATCGAACGCAATCTCGCCATCTGCGAAGTGACTGTTTCCTTCGTCTCGACATCATGGGTTTCGATGACCACCCACCATCCGACGTGCCGCTTACTGAAGTCGTCCAGAAAGGTCGTCCAGACATCCGGTGAGATTTTGATACCCGGCATAGACACCTGCCCTTGATTCATCAAGCAGCTTTAAGTTCGGCTCGCGTTCTTCGAAATCGGACGACAGTTCCGCGGGTGATCATTCCAACCAATTGCCTCACGACGCTATTGGACACAATTTCGATCTCACCTGCACGCAGCAGAATGGGAATTCGGAATG
>Ga0163163_10003989_pt1 | contig 12594 bp, 13 predicted proteins | sample S65metaG_FD_119766 | JGI IMG/M metagenome (GOLD analysis project Ga0163163, IMG submission 119766) | Switchgrass rhizosphere microbial communities from Kellogg Biological Station, Michigan, USA - S6-5 metaG | ecosystem: Host-associated > Plants > Roots > Rhizosphere > Soil | place: USA... | reverse complement strand
GTGTGAGGACGACCCCGAGCGGGCGTACGGCCTCTACCTGGACGAGCGCTGGGCACCCACGTGGCCGGCTGACGTGGTCGCCTGGCCCGATTTCGGCCTGCCTGCCGAGCCCGAGGTCGCGGCACGCCAGATCACCGAAGCGTTTCGTCGAGCACGCCGAGGCGAGCTCGTGGAGGTCGGATGCCTCGGCGGGAGCGGCCGGACGGGCACCGTGCTCGCCTGCATGGCCGTGCTCGCAGGCGTCCCGCCGGCGGAGGCTGTCCGGTGGGTGCGCTCGGCCTACAAGCCGGAGGCCGTGGAGACGGCCGAGCAGGAAGCCTGGGTGCAGTGGTTCGCCGGTAACCTCGACGCCGTGAACGAGGAGGTCGTGCCGGTCCTGTATGTCGAGGACGCAGGTCGCGCGGTCGCCTGGTACAGACGGCTCGGATTCGAGCAGGAGTGGGAGCACCAGTTCGAGCCGGGCTTTCCGTGGTTCGTGTCCGTTGCGCGGGGCCAGGTTCGGCTCTATCTCTCGGAGCACAAGGGCGACGCCCGGCCGAACACGCTGATCCACCTCTACGTCGTCGACATCGACCGCGTCGCGGAGGAGTTCGCCGTCACTGTTGACGAGGAAGGGTTGGCCGGGCGGGAGTGCGCGCTCGAAGACCCGGACGGCAACCGGTTGCGCGTGGCTACGCGCCGCAGCTGAGGCGATGGCTTAGCTGCTGCCGGCGGGAGGCTCGCCGTCACGGAGCCAGCGCGCCGTCTCGCCGATCTCCTCCTCCGGGTCCGAGCCCAGGTGGCCGGCGGTGCCGTCGACCTTGACCACACAGCCGGGCACGTTCGCGGCCAGCCACTCGCCGTGGGCCGGCGGGACGAGCACGTCGGTGGAGCCATAGCGGACCAGGACCGGGATCGTGATCTCGCCGACCTCGAAGCCCCAGGGCTTGATGTGTGCAAGGTCGTCGTCGGCCCAGCCACCGACGCCTCGCGCCGAGTGCTCGGCCCATGACTCGCGGATCACCTGCACCCGCTCCTTGCGCTCGAGCTCCGCGCGATCCGACTCGCTCAGCTCGAAGCCGTCGAGCACCGAGGACGGGTTGTCGGCGACGCGAGCCGCGATCTGGGTGTACTCGGCCTCGAGCTCCCGCATCAGGGTCGCCTCGCCGGCCTCGGCCCAGCCGAACTCCTTGATGTTCTCCGGATCCATGCCGTCGAGCCACGCTTCGCGGTCGAGACCGCCGTCGCCGAACGGCGCGACGCCGACCACGCAGGAGGCGCGAACGACCCGGTCGGGCAGGCGGGCCGCGCAGGCGAGGCTGTGGGCTCCGCCGCCGGATCCGCCCGTGACGCCGAAGCGCTCGAGCCCGAGGTGGTCGGCAAGCGCGGCCACGTCGTCGACCTCGTCGACGATGCGCCTGCCGGGACGGCGGGTGGACTGGCCGTAGCCGGCCCGGTCGTGGGTGATGAGCAGTACGCCGAGCCGCTTGTAGACCTCGTCGTTCGGCCAGCGCTCGAGGCGGCAGCCGGGCGTTCCGTGCAGCGCCAGGATCGGGAAGCCGTCGGTGTCGCCCCACCGGGCGAACGCAAGCTGTCGACCGTCGGGGGTCTCGAATGTCAGGAGCGGCTCGCCCACGGCCGGGCGAGCATACGCGGGCCCGATCACGCGAGTGCGGCCAGCTGCGCCACGACCGACTCGATCGGCTGCGTCGCATCGAGCTCGTGCGTGGAGGTCGTGCGGAGCAGCGGCTCGACCCGGGCGAGGTCGTCGAGGATCCGCTCGCGCTCCTCGGCGGACTTGCCGAACGCGTTCGTCGTCCGTGCGTTGATCCGCGCGAGGAGCACTTCCGGAGGCGCGCTCAGCAGCACGACGGCGTCGAACCGGTCGTAGAACCGCCCCTGGTTCGAGACCGTGCCGGAGACGAAGAGCGTCGTGTCGCGCTCGCGATCGAGCAGCTCGGCGATTCGCTCCTCGTTCCAGACGTACCCGCCGGCCTCGTCCGACCATGCGCTCCAGGGCTCGATGTCGGTCTCGACGATCGCGAAGCCGCGCCGCGCAAGCTCTGCGAGCGCGGTCGACTTGCCCGTGCCCGACATGCCTGTGACGAGGATGCGCTTCAAGCTCAGCGGCCGACCCGCAGATCGAGCTTCGTGTCGCTCCGGTAGCGGGTGCCTGGCTCGAGCGACTGCCGGAGAACGCGCCCGCGCCGGCGCACCGTCGCCTTCACCCGGTTCACCTTGCCGAGGCGGCAGTGCGCCGCCGCGATCTGGTGCCATGCCTTGTCGAGGCGCTCCCCGACGACGCCCGGCACGAGGCAGTGCGGAAGCGGCAGGGGCGGCCCGCCGCCGATGCGGCCCCACCACGTGCCCCAACGTCCCGAACGGTCGCCCTTCCCGGCCGGGATGCGCGCGTACTCCTGGATAGTCCAGAGCGTCAGGTCGTCGGAGGGATCGACCTGCGTGGCGCTGTAGTCGCCCCAGCGGTTGCGCTCGTCCTCGCGGCGCATCACGTACGGCCCTTCGCCGTCCTTGAGCGTGACCGGTGTCCCCATTGTCCCCGGCGGGGCGCTGCCCGAGCGGAAGGCGTAGCCCGCGTCGGCGAAGTCGTCGGACTCGAACTCGGAGAAGCCGACCAGCACGTCGTTGCGCGCGTTTACGGCCAGCGAGCCGAAGGCGTACCAGGGCCGGCCGTTCCAGGGGCTGGCCCGCGGGTCGTCGATCCGGCCGCCCTGGACGAACGCGCCGTTCGTGTCGAGCTCGACCCACTGGACGCCGGTCCTGAGCACGTAGCCGTTCAAGCCGGCCGGGAACCCGACCGTCTGCGCGTACCACACGTGCCCGTTGCGAAAGACGGCGCTGCCGATCCGCGAGTCGCCCGCGTTGATCGCGAGGGCGCCCTGCTGCGGCGCAATGTCGAGCGACCCGGGCGACGCCCAGACGCCGAGCGGGTTCGTCCTCGGCGCGCCGCCCACGAGCGTCAGCCTCGAGCCGGTCAGCGACCAGAAGCGGTAGGTCGCGGAGAAGCCGTCGAGATGCTCGACCAGGTAGAGCATCTGCTCGGTCGGCGAGTCGGTGGTGGCGGGCATGAGCGCGAACGCGCCCGGGACGTCGATCTCGACCGGGCTGCCATTCGTCCCGGCCCGCAGCGACGCGTAGTCGAGCACGATCAGGCGACCGCGCACGTAGCTGCGCGAGCTGGTCCCGAACATGTTCACGCCGATCGCTACCCGGCTCCTGCTGAAACCGAGCGTCGGGAAGTCGGCCCAGGTCGCGCCGGTCTCGTCGGAGTGGATCGCGTAGAGGTGCCAGCTGCCGAGCGGGTCGTCCGTGTCCGAGATGCCGTAGAGGATCAGCGAGCTCGAGAGCAGCGGGTCGTCGGCCGCGCTCGCCAGCCAGCGGTTGCTGTAGGGGTCGTAGAGCACCCGCGGGTCGAACGGGTTGTGCGCGCCGACGGGCTTCCAGAAGGCCGTCATCGAGACCCGGCTGAGGACGGCGCCGTCGGACTTGCGCTGGATGAGGTAGTTGCTGTTGAGCGGGACCATCAGCTTGTCGCGCCCTACCGCGCCGTTCGTGTCGGGCGGCGTCTCGGTCGTCGTGCTGCCGACGCCGGGTGCGTCCGGCTGCCCGAGGAAGCTCGCCGAGACGTACGGCGACGGAACCGACGCGGTGGTCGTCAGCGCCAGCGGCGCGACGACCGGCGAGGGCACCGTGAAGTGGACGTTCGGCTGAACCTCCGCGTCCGGATCATGCTTCCCTTCGGGCGCGGGCGCCTCCTCGGTCTCCCCGCCGGCGGCGTGCGCGGCGCGGTCCTCGCGCGCCAGCGCGCGGAAGCTGACGACCGTTGCGGCGGCGACGCGGACGCGGGCGCCGGTGTAGGTGACGTTGTCACTCGTTGAGGCCTGGGCCGACGCGCCGAGCACGAGCACCACCACCGCGACGACCAGAACCTGCGCGACCCGGTCCAGCATCTGCCACCTCCTCCGCTCCAAAGAAGGTATCCGCCCGGCTGTCAGCCGGCGATCCGCTCGGCCGCCTCGAGCATCTGGCGGGCGATCGGCTGCAGGGCGACGCGAGTCCCGAGCAGGCCGGTGGAGACCCGCTCGACGGCGCCCCATTGCCAAATTGCCTCCTCGTCGAGACCCGCTCGCTCCGCCAGCCAGGCGGCGCGCCGGCGCAGGTCGCCGTCGAGCGGGTCCTCCCGCATGATGATTCCGAGGTCGTACTCCGGCTCGGCGAGCAACCCGTCCGGGTCGACGAGCTTGAAGCCGTCGGCCGTCTCGAGCGCGTTCCACTGATGGACGTCGCCGTGGACGAGGACGGCCCGGTCGTCTCGGTGTGCCTGCCGCCGAAGCTCCCCGCACTCGAGCGCGTGATCGACGGCGGCGCGGCTGCAGGGGGCTCCGAGCTCGTCCCACATCTCGGTGATGAACCGCGAGAGACTGGTCGCCTTCTCGTCACCGGTCGGCAAGCCGGAAGCGGGCGCCGGTCGCCAGACCCGCTGCGCCGCGGCGACGAGGATCTCGTGCCTGGCCTGGAGGGGCAGCCCCAGCTCCGAGAGCGATCGGCCGAGCTTCTCGAGTAAAAGCGCTCCTCGCTCGAGATCCTCTCGCAGCAGCCGCGCGCAGCCTTCGCCGCCGGCGAGGCGCAGCGCGGTCGCCTCGTGCGCCGCCGCGTCGCCTTCGCGCGGGACGACGAGCTTCAGCACCGCAGGGGAGCCGTCGGCGCAGGCGACCTCGGCGACGAAGGCCTCAGTCGAGAACGGGAACGCGGTGCCAACCGTGATCTCCCAATCCGCTTCGAGCTCGTGAACGAGCTCCGGCAGCGCGTCGAGCCACTCGATCGCGCCGACCGCGAGCGCCTTCTCGCGGACGACGTTCGGGACGTCGACCACCTAGCGTCGGAGCGGCAGCTCGACCGTGAAGCGGGAGCCCTTGCCGAGCTCGGACTCCACGCGCAACCGGCCTTCCATCCGCTCGACCAGCTCGCGGCAGATGTAGAGGCCGAGCCCGCTGCCGCCGACGCCCTGCGTCTGCTGTGGGTCGAGCCGGTAGAACTTCTCGAAGATCCGGTCGCGCTCCTCGGGCGGGATGCCGAGCCCTTCGTCGGCCACCTCGATCAGGCATGAGCCGTTCGAGCTCCGCACGCGCAGCTCGACGCGACCGCCCTCCGGCGAGTACTTGACGGCGTTGTCGACGAGGTTGACGAGCACCTGCCGCAGCTTGTGCTCGTCGCAGCGGATCGGCTGCGCGCCGTCCACGTCGAGGTCGAGCGAGATCGACTGCGGGAGGTGGAGCGCCGCCGACTCGATCACGCCGGCGGCGACCCGCTGCGGGTCGCACTCGGTCAGCTCGAGATCGACCGCTTCGGCGTCCAACTGGCCAGCCAGTAGGATCTGATCGACGATCCTGGCCAGCCGCGTCGCCTCGGACTCGATCATCTCGAGGAACTGCGTCCGGTCGTCGTCGCTCAGCTGCACGTCGTCGCGCCGCAACGTGCGGACGGCGCCGTAGACGGCCGCGAGCGGCGTGCGCAGCTCGTGCGAGGCGGTGGCCACGAAGTCGCTGCGCGTCTTCTCGAGCGCGTGCTCCTCGGTCACGTCCTGGAGCGCGTAGACGGTTCCGTCGGCGAACTCGACGCCCGAGACCGCCACCCAGCGCTCGCGGCTGGCGAGCACGATCGGGACCGTGACCGGGCGCGCCGCGCCACCCGGCGGCACCAGGGGCACGTGGGAGGTGAGCGCGTCCCAGGCGGGCACGACGTCGGCAACTGGGCAGTCGAGGGCCTGTTCCTCATCGACGCCGGTGATCGCCGCCGCGGCAGGGTTCCAGTGGCGCACGCGGCTGTCGCGGTCGAGCAGGACGACGCCGTCGGCGACATAGTCGAGCGCCCGCGCCGCGTTGGCGCCGCGCTCGGCTTCGCGGTAGAGGCGCGCGTTGTCGACCGCGACCGCGGCCCGGCGCGCCAGTTCGATCGCCAGGGCGAGGTCGGTCTCCGTGTACGGCGGGTGCGTCTCGGCCGCGATCAGCGTCAGCGCCCCCAACGTCCGGCCGCGCGCGACGAGCGGCACGCAGATGGTCGACTTCAGCCCGAGCTCGTCGATGATCCGGCGCAGCTCCTCGTCGTCGCCGATCGCCTCGTCCAGCAGCTCTTGCGGGAGCTCCGGGAAGAACTCGGGCTCGCCCGTGCGCAGCACCTGCGGCACGCCGGTCGGGGCGTCCGGGTCGGGCGGGTAGCGGTCCTGCAGCTCGTAGGCCCAGCGCACCTTGTCGGGGTCCTCGTGCGCGACCCCGAGCCGCTCGATCTCGCCGTCCGGCCCGACCATGTCGATCGCGCACCAGTCGGCGAGGCCCGGGACGCTGAGCTGGGCCACCTGCCGGAGCGTGTGGTTGTAGTCGAGCGACGACGCGAGCAGCTCGCTCGCCTCGGCGAGGAAGGTCATGCGCTCGCGCAGCGTCTGCTCGGCCGCGTAGAGCTGGGAGCGAGCCAGCGCCTGCGCGGCCTGCCGTGCGAGCGTCAGCTTCATGTCGCGGCGCTCCGGCTCGAACTCGACGTCGCGGTCGAAGGAGAGCGACATCGCACCGAAGACGCGGCCTTCGACTGCAAGCGGGACGACCACGACGGCGTGGCTCTTCTGGCCGCGCTGGGCAAGCGCGGGGTAGAGCTCGTTCCGTTCCTTGGCCGACGCGATGAAGAGTGGCTTGCCGGTGCGGATCACGTCCGACATCGGCACATCGGTCTCGAGAGGGAAGCTCTCCCAGCCGACCATCACGGAGGCGTCGTAGCCGCGTTGGGCCAGCAGCTCGACGGTCCGGCCGTCCGCGCTGAGCACGCCGATCGCGCCCGCCCGGGCCTCGGCGGCCTTCACGCCTTCGGTCAGGATCGCGTCGAGCACCTCCTGCGGCGTGACCGCCTCCGCCAGCAGCTCCGCGACGCGCTGGAGTCGTCGCGCTCGGTCGGCGGCGTCGGTGCTCTCGGTCGTGCTCACCGGTCGGGGTCGGAGGTGATTCCGCGCCTGAGCTGCTCGCGCTCGCCGCGCTCGACCCGCACCAGAACCCCCTCGACGAACTCGCCGATCGTCACCGGGTCGAACGGCTTCACGACGTAGCCGACGCCGCCGAGCTGCTCGCCGAGCCGCCGGTCGGCCGGGTCGGCGCGAGCGGTCAGGAAGACGATCGGGATGTCGCGTGTCTGCTCGTCGGCCGCCAGCTCGCGCGCGACCGTCCAGCCGTCGAGCTCCGGCATCATCACGTCGAGCAGCACAAGGTCGGGACGTTCCCTCCGCGCGAGCTCCAGGCCCTCGCGCCCGTCGGATGCCTCGAGCACCTCGATCCCCGAGGCGACCAGGTTGACGCGGCAGAGCAGCCTGATCGAGCGCTCGTCGTCGACCACGAGTACGCGCCGCGCAGTGCCGGCGGCGGGCTTCGCGTGGCCACGATCGGCCGAGCCCGGGTCCGGGCGCGCACCTTCGCGTGCGTTGCAACGCCACAGACGCCGCCCCCCGACGGAGACCCCCCTTCGGTGGAGCGGAGTCGAGCGAATCGGATGCAATACCTCGGCTCTCACTCGCGTACCGATTCTATGGTGCGGGCGGGCTGCTGAACAGAGACCGGGACTACAATCGACCGCGTGAAGATCGGCGTCCTGGCGGTTCAGGGGAACTTCCGCGAGCACGAGGCGGTCCTGCGGCGGCTCGGCGTGGAGCCGGTCGAGGTGCGCAAGCCCGAGCAGCTCGACGGGCTCGACGGGCTCGTGATCCCCGGCGGCGAGACGACCGCGATCATGCGGCTCGTCCGTTTGTACGGGCTCGAGGACGCGATTCGCGAGTTCGCGCGGCCGGTGCTCGGCACGTGCGCCGGCATGATCCTGCTCGACCGCAACCACCTGGGCGTGCTCGACCTCGAGGTCGAGCGCAACGCCTACGGGCGGCAGGTGGCGAGCTTCGAGGTCGACCTCGAGCTGGCCGGCGAGGCCGAGCCCCTGCCGGGCGTCTTCATCCGGGCGCCCCGGGTGGCCGAGGTCGGTCCGGCCGTCGAGGTGCTGGCCGAGCTCGACGGCGAGCCGGTGCTCATGCGCGAGGGCCGCGTGCTAGTGGCCTCGTTCCACCCTGAGCTGACGGACGACACGCGCGTGCACGAGCGGTTCCTCGACCTCGTCCGGGAGGAGGCGAATGTCCGGGCATAGCAAGTGGAGCTCGATCAAGCACAAGAAGGGCGCGGCGGACAAGAAGCGCGGCCAGCTCTTCTCGAAGCTCTCGCGGGCGCTGATCGTGGCTGCGCGCGAGGGTGGCCCGGACCCGGCAGCCAACCTCGCGCTCGCCAACGCGATCGAGAAGGCGCGCTCCTACTCCATGCCGAAGGACAACATCGACCGCGCGATCGCCCGCGGCTCGGGTGCCGACGCCGACGCGGACAGCTTCGAGCAGGTCGTCTACGAAGGCTACGGCCCGAACGGCGTCGCGGTGATCGTCGAGGCGCTGACGGACAACCGCAACCGCACGGCCGCGGACGTTCGCGCCGCCTTCGCCAAGCACGACGGCAACCTCGGCGGCTCGGGAGCGGTCGCCTGGCTGTTCGAACGTCGCGGCGTGATCCTGGTCGACGCCGACCGCTTCGACGAGGACGAGCTGACGCTGGCCGCCGCCGAGGGCGGGGCGGAGGACGTCGAGCGCGACGGCACGAGCTTCCGCGTCACCGCCGCCCCGGAAGCCCTGACCGGCGTGCGCGAGGCGATCGAGGCGGCCGGCATGGACGTCGACTCGTCGGAGCTGACGATGGTCCCCAAGACGACGGTCAACCTCGACGACGAAGGCGCCGCGAAGAAGACCCTGCGCCTGATCGACACGCTCGAGGAGAACGACGACGTGCAAGAGGTCTACGCGAACTTCGACATCCCCGAGCAGGTGATGGAGACAGTCGCGAGGTAGCTCGCGTTGACCCAGTCCGGGTGATCCGGCATCATCGGCCACCTGCGGCTGAGTCCGACAGCCACGAAGAGGGGGGTTAGATGAGCATCAAACGGATCACGGTCGCCATCGTCGCGGTCGTTTGCGTCTCGGCGGTCGTCGCGGCCGCGAGCAGTGCGAGGGCGGTTGGTTTGCCGAGCGTCGCAGCCGGGCCTGCGCACGGCTTCATTCCGTCCCGGAACGCGAATCACGCCAAGCCGTCAGGTGGCGGCGGCCACTACTTCGCGCTCCTGTGGCACAACGGCGTCGTCATGCACTCCACCTCGGTCGTCCCGATCTTCTGGGGAACGAAGTGGGGCAACTCGACGTTCGTCGGCGACAAGGTCACCGGACTCGACTACGTCTACTCGCACGTCGGCGGTACGCCGTACCTCCACACGAACAGCGAGTACTACGACGGCGCCGGGAACGTGAACACCAGCAGCGTCTCGAAGGGAACCGACTCGACCGACACGAGTGCAGCACCGTCGGGCGCACCTTCGACGAGCCAGGTGCTCGCGGAGGTCGCCAAGATGACGAACAACCGGCCGGTGGCGAACGCCTACTACCCCGTCTACTCGGACCAGCCTCGCGGCAGCGCCGGGTACTGCGCGTGGCACAGCTCGGGGACGATCAACGGCGTCCGCGTGCAGTTCGGCTTCTTCTTCAACCTCGACGGCGACTCGGGCTGCGACCCGCAGTCTCCGGCGAGCCTCGGCCACAGCCAGGGCCTCGCGGCTCTGGCGAACGTCTCGGGGCATGAGCTCAGCGAGATGCTGACCGATCCTCAACTCGACGCCTGGTACGACCAGAAGGGCGCCGAGAACTCGGACAAGTGCGCATGGACCTTCAACGGCACTGTGGTGCTCGGCGCCCAGAGCTGGAAGATCCAGGGCAACTGGAGCAATGCGGCGGCAGCGACGAACAGCGGCTACGCCAACGTGGGTTGCATCCAAACCAGCTAGCCAACTCGGCCCGAGCCCTTCCGCTCCCTCAAGCCCGGGGAGCGGGAGGGCTCGCGGCCGTCACTCGTTCGAGCCATCAACGGTTTTCGCCGACCCGGCGATGGACCGTTTGATGCCGCGAGCCGCCCTCGTAACGCTCACCGCCGTCGTGCTCGGCCTCACTGCCGCGACTGCCGCCGAACCAGCGTCGCCGCCGCCGTCGAAGGAGCAAGTCCACTTCACCGCCGCCGACCAGGCCGCTGCGCGGGGCGCGGTGCTGCGCCTCGCCGATCTCGGCTCATCGGGCTGGCGGGGCGGGCGGGTCAAGCCCAACGTCGCCTCGAGCCTCAACTGTCGCGGCTATGTGCCGAAGCAGTCCGACCTCGTCCTGACCGGCGCCGCCGAAAGCGTCTGGGCGCGCTCAGGCCTCCAGTTGCGCAGCGTCGCTCAGGTGCTGAAGACGCCCGCGATGGTCGCCCGCGATTGGCAGCGGACGGTCGCGGACCCGCGGGCGGTCGCGTGCCTGCGGGGCGCGGTCACGAAGGGCCTGACCCCGAGCGAGCGTCTCGTCTCGTTCCGGCGGCTTGAGTTCCCGAAACTGGCCACCTTCGCGACCGCGTACCGCGCGCTCATCGACGTCAGCGTTCAGGGATCCCACGCGCGCGTGCTGGTCGACCTGGTTCTGGTCGGGCGCGGTCGCACGGAGCTGACGCTGTTGCTCGCGGCTCCGGCCGCCGCGGCCAAGAGCATCTCCGCCGCCGACGTTCGGCTGGCCCGCAGCTTGCTCGCGCGAGTCCGCGCCTAGCGCGCGAGCGGCTCCGCCATCGTCAGGAACGGCACCTTGCCGAAGCGCTCAAAGGTGCGCACATGGCGCGAGACGACTTCGAACCCCGCACGCTCGTACACGAGCCGAGCGCGCTCGTTGAACTCCGCCACGTGCAGGAACACACGCCGCGGACGGTAGCGCTCGCGCGCGAAGGCCAGGCCGTCGAGGAAGAACTCGAGGCCCAGCCCTCGTCCCACGAGCTCGGGCCGCAACCCGAGGCCGTAGTCGAGGTCGGGAGGCTTCTCCTCGAAGTAGTAGAAACCCACGAGCTCGCCGTCCGCGTCGAGCGCCGCGAAGAAGCGCTCGGGGTTCAGCGGCGGGTCGATGTCCCCATCGTAGAAGTCGTACGGCGGTGGGTAGCGCCACTCCCGGAGGCGGTCGTAGACGTCGTCCGAGGCGGGCTCGATCCTCAGCTCCATCGCGGCGGTTGACTCTAGGGCAGGAGTGTCCGACGCGGTCCCTAAGGTGTCGCCGTGACGGTTCTCGGCATCGATCCAGGGACGGCTGCATGCGGCTTCGGGATAGTCCGCGAAAGAGGAAACCGCCTCAAGGCAGTCGACTTCGGGTGGTGGCAGACCACCGCCCGGCAGCGGCCGGAGGTCCGGCTCAAGACGATCTTCGACGGCGTCGTCGAGCTGATCGAGGAGTACGGGCCCCGTGCGGTCGTCATCGAGGAGTCCTTCGTCGGCGTCGACGCCCGCACCGCGCTCTCCGTCGGACAGGCTCGCGGCGCCGTGCTCGTCGCGGCCGCCTCGTACGGCATCGAGTGCGCTGAGTACGCGCCCTCGAGCGTCAAGCAGGCCGTCTGCGGCTACGGCCGCGCCGAGAAGGCCCAGGTGCAGCGGATGGTCGCGGCGATCCTGGGCCTGAAGGCCGTGCCTCAACCGCATCACGCGGCAGATGCGCTCGCAGTTGCGATCTGCCACGCGATGGCGCCGCCGCTGATGAAGGCGGTCGGATGATCTCGCGGCTGCGCGGGACCGCGGTCACGCGCAGCGGCGAACGGATCGTGCTCGACGTCGGCGGTGTCGGCTATGCGCTGGCGGTGACGCCGACGGCGGCGCGCCTCGCGGAGAGCGGGGGAGAGGTCTCGCTCGACACCTACCTCCACGTGCGCGAGGACGCGCTCCAGCTGTACGGCTTCGGCGAACCGGCCGAGCGTGAGCTGTTCGAGCATCTGCTCGCCGTCTCGGGCGTCGGGCCGAAGGTCGCCCTGGCGATCGTGTCGGGCTCCTCGCCGGCCGACCTGCGGCGGGCGATCGCGCTCGACGACACGGCCCGGTTCGAGGCGATCCCGGGGATCGGCAAGAAGACCGCGCAGCGCGTCGTGCTGGAGCTGAAGGAGAAGCTCGGCACGATGGACGAGCCGACGACGATCGCCGGCAAGCCACACGCGGTGGCACGCGACGCCTTGGTGGAGCTGGGCTGGTCGGTGACCGAGGCCGAGGAGGCCCTCGCCGCGACCGACCCGGAGCTCTCGCCCGAGGAGCGCGTGCGCGAGGCCCTGAGGGCGGCGTGACCGAGACCGAGACCGAGACCGAGACCGAGACCGAGGCGCAGTTCCTCGCGCCGGCGATCCAGCCGGAGGAGGACGAGCTCGAGCGATCGCTGCGCCCGCGCTCGCTGGACGAGTTCGTCGGCCAGGAGCGCGTCAAGGAGCAGCTCGCGATCGCGCTCGAGGCGACCCGCTCGCGAGGCGAGGCACTCGACCACCTGTTGCTGATCGGGCCGCCCGGGCTCGGCAAGACGAGCCTCGCCTTCATCGTGCGGGAAGAGCTCGGCGTCGGCCTGCGCTCGGCCGCTGGGCCGGCACTCGAGCGCAAGGGCGACGTGGCCGCGATCCTGACCGGGCTCGGCGAGCGCGACATCCTCTTCATCGACGAGATCCACCGGCTCAACCGCGC
>Ga0163163_10003987_pt1 | contig 12602 bp, 16 predicted proteins | sample S65metaG_FD_119766 | JGI IMG/M metagenome (GOLD analysis project Ga0163163, IMG submission 119766) | Switchgrass rhizosphere microbial communities from Kellogg Biological Station, Michigan, USA - S6-5 metaG | ecosystem: Host-associated > Plants > Roots > Rhizosphere > Soil | place: USA... | reverse complement strand
GAACACGGATGACATGGATTTAACGGATTTACACTGATAAAATCTTTGAACATCTATCTGATCGTTGTTATCCGTGTTCTTGAGAAAACTGCTTAAGTAATTATTGCCACTTTTGTAAAGAAAGCTCACCGAGGTTTGTTTCCTGCCCGGCATTTACAACTATTCCATCCTTTGCCATGTTCCGGTAAGGCGATCTTGCTTCAATAACAATCCTGTATGTACCCGGTTCATTGATTGCAAATTCGAAATTACCGTCGGAAATAGAAGTGTATAAAGTGTCATGCTCTGATATTGCCCAGGCATTCACTCCGTAAAATGCGGGTGTTACTTTGCCTTTGATTAATGAGGTTGCCGGTTGGCGAAATGAAACTAATCCTGCGATTGCAATAGCAAGGCCCAACAGGGTGATTTTTGTTTTTTTCATAATCATTGGATTAAAGGTGAAAGAATAGGTATGATCTCTAATCACACTGAACATTAGCACATTAGATCATAATATTTTGCGACAACAACTATGCCTTCAAGAGTGAGTTTTATGCTTTTAACACAATGTTTTTTGAGGCACAGTCCGGTTAGAGAGGTGCCTATTTCCATATGATAACGAGGATAAAATATACCCATCATCTTCAATTTTTAAGCAGTTATCATGGCAACACATTTGTTCAGGAACAACTGATGAAAAAACCGTTTAACCTTTCGATAGTTCTCAAACAGATTGAAAAAGCAACAAAGCCCTACCCGAAAGCCGCCATGTTCGAATTATATGAATATGGCTATACCACCCTTTTCGAACAACTCATTTCCTGTATTATTTCTATCCGTACGCTGGATGAGACCACAATTCCCGTTTCTGAAAAACTTTTCAAAATTGCACGAACCCCAAAAGAAATTTTACACCTATCCCCAGAGAAACTGGAAGAGATCATTCACGGTGCAACATTTCCAGGCCAAAAAGCCTACACCATAATCGGTATTTCCAAAGCAGCGATGGAACAGTATAATGGCGAGCTCCCGGCGGATTTTGAAAAGCTCACAGAATTAAAAGGCGTAGGTCCAAAATGCGCCAACCTTGCACTCGGTGTTGCATACAAGCAAGCAGCCATTAGCGTGGATGTACACGTACACCGGGTAACAAACCGTTGGTGCTTTATCAACTCAGCTTCTCCTGAGCAAACTATGTTACAATTGGAACAAAAAGTGCCGAAAGAAAAATGGATAGACATCAACCGTTTGCTTATGCCCTTTGGAAAACATATTTGCACTGGAAGATTACCACATTGTTCAACCTGCCCGGTGCTGGAATACTGCAGGCAGATTGGTGTTACTACCCATAGGTGACAATCCGTAACATCTAAACTTGTCGAACTATTAACATTGTTTGCCGAAATAATTTTTGAAATCATTTCTTTGCATTACATTTTTGCAATAACTATTTATCATTATGAAAAACCTGATTGCCTTTATCGCGATCGCTATTATCCTGTCAAGCTGCAGCGGAAACGCTGTGGAAATCCATGCAAAGTCAAAACCCACAGACCTTACTGCTCTCAAAACCGATTCTGCTTCCTCCGCACCAATTACCGGACCTGTTGCTGATGCAGCAACAATTTTGTCCCGTCGCCAGGTGCCTGTATTGTGTTATCATCATATTGTAGACCGCAAACCTAACAACGCTTACGAAGTCACAACTGAAAATTTTCGGCAACAAATGAAAGCATTGGCTGATAGTGGTTATCATACAGTGCTCCCTGAACAATACTATAATTACCTGGCGCATGGAACCCCGCTTCCAGCCAAACCGGTAATGCTTACATACGATGATACCGATGAAGAACAATTCAGCATTGCAAAAGCAGAAATGGATAAATATGGCTTCAAAGGTGTTTATTTCATTATGACCATTTCAATTGGCCGTCCCCGCTACATGAGCAAGGAACAGATCAAACAACTCGCCGATGAAGGTCATGTAATCGGCAGCCACACCTGGCGCCATGACCGTGTCGATCGTTTAAAAGATCTAAACACTATTGAATACGGTGGTAGAAAGATTGAAGTGAATGAATGGGATTTTCAATTGACTAAAACCAGGAAGCAATTAGAAGAATTAACTGGTAAACCTGTTGAATATTTTGCATTCCCATTCGGTATCTGGAGCAAACAGGCCTTACCAAAAATTGAAGAAAGAGGGTACAAACTGGCTTTTCAACTTTCTGAAAAAAGAGACACAACCATGCCTTTATATACGGTTCGTAGAATTATCGTAGCACCAGGTTGGACTGGTCCAGGTGTGTTAAGGGCTATGACAAGCTCATTCAAGTAATCGTACTGTTCGGTTTGTTGAACAGATTCAACAGTTTTCCACACTAATGGTCTGAATAAAGCGATTCAGCCCATTTTTACTACGCTTTAGTGCAATTTTCAAAATTGGAAATTTATTGGAACGGTCTTTGGATTTTATAAAGCAAATCAGAAGATTATGGTTCCAATGTGGTTTTTTATAGTGCTGATTGCGATAATCTGTTACCTGTTGTATATAACAAGAACGACAGAAGAAAACTTTGTGATGATGAGCAAAAATCATTTGAGAAAGTTTCAATATTGGATAAAGGGAACATCAAACAAATAACGTTCGCAAACCAATTGCAGCAGACAGGCTTGAGCACATGAAGTAAAAAAAACTGAATCCCGCTTTGCGGGATTTTTTATTGGCCCGATAACCAAAATAAAAAAAGTCAAATCCACAAGTATCGTAGCTGCATACAGCTTTAGCACTTATAAATATTGACTTTAGCAGAACCTCGAAACTGCGGCAATTTAATCCGTTCTTCTGCCGCGTGTGAGTGCCACCAATAGTAAGATAAAAACGGCAACGCCCACAATCCAAACCCAGGGAGAAGCATACCAGTTGTCACCTTTTGTGTTAACGTCAATATCGACTTTTTTTGTTTCCTGAGCCAGTATCAATACCGAGCTGCAGATCGTCAACATGATAGATAAAACTAATTTTTTCATATAACTTGTTTGACAGATCAGTTAAAAAAACATGCCAACCGCAGAGAAGGCTAACTGTATTGCCTTTCACCAAATATCAGGCTGCCGATTCTCACCATAGTACTACCCTCCTCAATGGCTATGGAATAATCGTTGCTCATACCCATTGAAAGGATTTCGAATTTTGAATTTAGAGTTGCGGATTTAGCATACGTATCAAAGAGGATTTTCAAATGCCTGAATTCCCGCCTGATCTTTTCTTTATCATCGATAAATGATGCCATTCCCATCAGGCCTTTAATCTTTATGTTTGTTAGTTCGTGTAATTTGTCTGAGTTCGTGTGTACCAATTCCTGTAGCTCGTTATCATCCAGGCCAAATTTGGTTTCCTCGGAAGCAATATGTACCTGCAACAAAACATCAATGGTTCGGTTGTTCTTTTTTGCTTCCTTGTTTACCTCTTTCAATAACTTAAAACTATCTATGCCATGAACCAGGTGAACAAAAGGCGCGATATATTTTACTTTATTGGATTGCAGGTGACCAATAAAATGCCAGCGAATGTCATTTGGTAACTTTTCCTGCTTTTCAACCAGTTCCTGCACATAGTTTTCTCCAAAGTCCCGGTGCCCCAAATCATACAACTCTTTAATAGCTTCAACGGGTTTGGTTTTGCTAACAGCAACAAGAACAGCTTTATCGTTGAGTTGCTGAACAATTTCAAAATATTTTGCTTGACTAATAAGCATGAAAAACATGTTTATTTTATGAGTAGTGCATCTTTTCAACAAAAAAGATCAGCTTCCTATTGAACACACTCAACGAATTTTAGAAATAATTATGTACTTAACAACTTTACTACTATCGGCTTTCGTTGTGTCACTCACTTGTACGTCCGCTAACTCTTATCACCAATACCGAAGACTCAAACCAAAAATGCGAATGCTTTATTCTATCAGCGTCATGTTCGACTCCTACGGAGCCGTATTGAAAATGGAATTTAACCTATCAAGGTTTCGCTCCTACGGAGCTCAATCATGTGATTCAATTTTTTTCCTGCCTTGTCCTGCTATTTTTTTATCTCACCTCTCACCTCTCACCTCTCACCTTTCACAATTTGAGTATTGAACGACTAATGACAATTCTCTGTACTTCGCTGGTTCCTTCGTAGATCTGGGTGATCTTGGCATCACGCATTAAGCGCTCCACATGGTATTCTTTTACATAACCATACCCACCATGAATTTGTACTGCTTCAACAGTTGCCCACATGGCTGTCTCTGAAGCATACACTTTCGCCATGGACGAACTTAGGGTGTAATCTTTTTGTTGATCCTTATCAAAAGCAGCATGGAAACAAAGCAACCTGGATGCTTCAATTCTTGTTGCCATATCAGCCAGCTTAAATGCAATTGCCTGGTGGTTGGAGATCTCGGTTCCAAATGCTTTTCTTTCTTTGGAGTATTTTAAAGATAATTCGTATGCGCCGCTTGCAATTCCTAATGCCTGTGACGCTATTCCAATTCTTCCGCCTGCCAGTGTTTTCATCGCGAATTTGAATCCAAATCCTTCCTCACCAATCCTGTTTTCTTTAGGAACTTTCACATCGTTGAACATGATAGAATGGGTATCACTTGCCCTGATGCCCAACTTATTTTCCTTGCCTCCTACTATTACACCAGGCCAGTTTTTTTCAACAATAAAAACGCTGATTCCCCGGTGACCCTTTGCTCTATCCGTTTGTGCAATTACGAGGTAAACCGATGCAGTTCCGCCATTGGTAATCCAGTTCTTTGTTCCATTCAGTAAATAATGATCTCCTTTATCTTCTGCAATTGTTTTTTGCGAGGTAGCATCGCTGCCCGCTTCCGGTTCGCTTAGTAAAAAGGCACCGGTGTACAATTCTCCATCTTTCTTGCCCTGGGCAAGTGGTGACAGGTATTTTTGTTTTTGTTCTTCGGTCCCATATGCTTCAATCCCGTAACAAACCAGGCTGTTATTTACACTCATACACACACTCACACTCGCATCTACCTTACTGATTTCTTCCATTGCAAGCACATAACTGATTGTATCCAATCCCGCTCCGCCATAATCAGGACTGACCATCATTCCCAGGAAGCCAAGATCGGCCAGTTTTAGAATCTGTTCGCGGGGAAACTTCATCTTCTCGTCACGTTCAATAACACCAGGTAAGCAATCGTTTTGTGCAAAATCTCTTGCGGCTTGTTGAATCATCAGGTGCTCTTCACTTAGTTGAAAGTCCATATAGCATTTTGTGCCGCAAATATAGTCGATTGAAGATTGGTTTTTAGTGCTGAAGGTCGAAGTGCATTTATCAAACCGCACTATTACTATTTACCTCTTGCGAAATACAGTGACATTAGTGGTACGGGTGTTTATTAACTGCAAAGAGTGCAGGGCACGCGGAGGACCGCAAAGACTTTAGTGAATAAACGTCCTCCTTTTTATTCTTTCTTTATACCTAGTATCTCCTTCGCCAATTCAATTGTTCTTGCATCGCCAGAATGTTTTCCGACAACGTCCGACAATTTCACAACAGCAGTCCAGGGTTCAGCTTCCGGCAAAGCTTCTGTCATCTTAATAACAATATTCATTGGCTTCAGACCTACGTCATTGGTAAAATTGGTTCCAATTCCAAATGACATTCCAATCCTGTCGCGACAGTATACAGCAATTCGTTTTACTTTTTCAATATCTAATGAATCAGAAAAAATTATAGTCTTAGAAAGCGGGTCAATCCCCATGCGTTTGTAGTGCTCAATAGTTTTATCTGCAAACTCAATCGGATCCCCACTGTCCTGGCGAACTCCGTCAAAAAGCTTTGTAAACTTTTTATCAAATACCTCATAGAATTCATCAGTGGTAAAAGTATCAGACAGCGCAATACCCAAATCGCCCCGGTATACGTCAACCCAATGTTCCATGGCCATGGTGTTGGCCATTTTAAATCCATATTTTGCCGCATGAAACATAAACCATTCGTGTGCATGAGTGCCAATTGGTTTTGTTTCATTCACCATTGCCAGGTGAACATTGCTGGTACCAACAAAAGTTTTTCCATATTTCTTTAATGCAGCAACAACCAATTGGTGTACATTAAAAGAGTGTCTTCTTCTTGTTCCAAATTCAGCAACCGTAACATCTAAATCTCCGTAGGCTTCAATTTTATTTCTTGTTTTCTCAACTACTTGTTCATCATTTTCTCTTTGCATTTGCTGCATGGCAAAAAAAATTTCACAGATAAGGCAAAGCAAAGGAACCTCCCAAAGAATGGTTCGATACCATAATCCCTCAATAAACACATCCAGCTTGTCTCCGGCCTGGCTAATCTTTACTTCTAAAGGATTGTAACAGTAGCCTTCTAAAAAATCCAGGTAAACCGGGTCTAAATAGGGACAATTGTTACACAGCCAACGCTTTTCTTCTTTAGTCAATTTCAATGAGGACATAGCATCAACCGAATGTCGTAACTGCTCGGCAAATCCGTTTGGAAAGGAATGTGTACCGCGGTTTATAAAACGGTATCTTGCTTTGGCCCGGGGAAAAAGTTTCAGTACGCATTGCTGCATAGTGAATTTGTAAAAATCATTGTCGAGTATCGATGGAAGTGCTACCACAATTATTGTCAGTATAAAAACTATTCCACATTAATTTGCAGATGTATGATTATACGCCAAATAGCATTCGGCAGCGATGAATATGAACAAATGATAGCCTTAAGAGTGAGTGAACTTCTGGCGCCCATAGGCGTCCAAGCATCCTATATCGAAAAAACAAGAGAACAAAATGATTACCTGGTTGGTGTCTTTGAAAAACATAAATTGATCGGCTGCTGTATATTAACCCCAATAGATAATGCTATTATACAACTCAGGCAAATGGCGGTAAGAAGCAAATACCGTGGCAAGGGAATTGGTGCAGCAATTATTGAGTTTGCCGAACAGCTGGTAACCGAAAATAAATTCTCCATTTTGATGATGCATGCCCGCGATCCGGTTCTTGATTTTTATAAAAAATGCGGCTATAAAATTTATGGTGAGCAGTTTTTCGAAGTCGGAATCGGCCATCATAAAATGCAAAAGCAACTTTGACAAATCGTAATAAAACGTCATTGCGAGCAAAGCGAAGCAACCCACCTGGATTGCACAACCATTTATTTATGCTGAACAGTAATTCCCCTCGTGTAAATGCGCTGAAGCCGTTTATATAAATCTTCCGTTAGTTGTCCAGCAGCAAAAGTAAATTCATAAGGCTAAAATTTTGCTTTATGAGATTTGTATGTGTACTCCTCAGTAGCTGCTTTTCAATTATATGCCTTTCACAAACATCCAATCAAAAACCATGTTCTGCTGCAGAAGCTTCTCAATTTGATTTTTGGGTTGGCGATTGGGAACTTACATGGAGTGATACCTCACATGGAACGAATCATGTTGAAAAGATTTTTGGCAACTGTACGGTGCATGAAAACTTTAGAGATCCCAAAACAAATTTCCTGGGACAAAGCTGGAGTGTTTATAACGCCAATTACAAACAGTGGCAGCAAACCTGGGTGGATAACCAGGGTGGTTACATTACATTAACAGGTGGAATGGCTGGAGATTCATTGGTTCTGACAACTGCGGAGCGAACGGTTCCTGCATCCATAAGCGCTTCAGGGAAGCTTACAAGCAGGATGGTGTACTACAATATAAAACCGGATTTATTTGACTGGAGCTGGGAATCATCCACAGACGGCGGTAAAACCTGGAAGCAAAACTGGTTGATCCATTACAAAAGAAAGAAGTAATTATTCAGGAATTTTCTGTCCGGGAATGGTAAACCAATCATACAATTCATACTTCAGGTGTCCAGCTTTAATGTAAGGATCGTCAGCCATCCATTGGTTGATTTCTTCTTTGTTGGTTGTATTAAAAATTATAATTCCGTGCAATTCTTCGTGGTTGCTGATAGGTCCATAAATACAGCACTTACCTTCATCTTCCATAGTAAACAAATGGGCAAGGTGACCCAGTTGCATTTGATTAACTATGGTATCATCATCAGGCACCGGGTCACCCGCAAAAAGAATCAGCAGGGTAAGAGGCCTGCCTACCGCTACTTTTTGCAAAATCTCTTCTTCAGTATATTTTTTGGAAGACATAGAGGTGAGTTTCGAGTTGTGAGTTTTGATTTTGGTGGCTAATTGGTTATTATGAATTTTTAAGTGATGTTACTCACCATTCACTATTCACACTCACTCCTACGTTTCGTTCAATAGTAAACAATCCAGGTCCTTTATTCCAATATTTTTTTTAGAAACAAATCCCTCACCATATTTCACGCCGACTCGCTTACCTAACAGCCGTGCTCTTGCACTTAATGCTTCCATAAATTCAGGGTTCGACAAATAACTTTGTGGTTCCTTACTATTAGGGTCATAAAATTGAGTTTTGTAGGCACGAATAGCATTCATTCGCTGGTCCCAGACATCGGTGACGTCAATAATGACATCCGGTTCATAAAACCGATCCTGGATATAATGCAAAAGCATTTTCGGTTTCCATTTTTCCTGTTCCTTCCCATTTTCATCAACCGTCTTTACCTGTCGAAGTCCGGATAAAAAACAGGCATCGTACAAAAGCCATCCTCCCTTTCCGTGATCCGGGTGTCGATCTTCCAAAATATTAGCAATAACAATTTCAGGTTGATACTTGCGCAATACGTTCACCACCTTCATCTGGGCTTCTTCGTTGTTTTGAAAAAAGCCATCACGCATTTTTAAATTTTCGCGAACGGAAATACCCATGATCATGGCAGCATCAGCAGCTTCCTGGTAACGGGTTTCAATAGTACCTCTTGTGCCCAGTTCCCCTTGCGTAAGATCGATGATACCAACTTTTTTTCCTCTCTTAATTTCTTTGATAATGGTTCCTGAACATCCCAACTCCACATCATCGGGATGCGAACCAAATGCGAGCAGATCCAGTTTCATGGCGGAAAGATAATGAGAAATGAGGGAGAGTAAATTGTAGGCAAAGAGTAATGAGTTGTGAGCAGTGCACAAACCCTTTCCGTTTATATTCTATATGCCTCGATTAAATTGTACTAATATTCCAACAAAATTCAGGTAATAGGAATTAAGTTTATTTTTTAATAGCAACTTTGCTTGATAGAATGCCACCATTGCTTCTACATAAAAACAAAATGCAAAAACAGAAGCCGCTGGTAACATATGGCGGGCATAAGAATCAATCAGATCAATAAGTCTCAAACCCTCTTCTGTGGGTCAGAACGAATTCCAGTAAACATTTGAATAAACATTTACATGAGTTGCTTATTCTGCAAATGAAGTTGTGACTTAACTGGTCCACGCTGGTTCGGTAATGCTTTAACATAGAACGTTTATTACTTGTCGCATTCAGCCATCAATATTGTCGCATTTACACTACAATAACACCGACTTGTTAACGAGATTTGTCTGTCGGCGCATTCACTTGGAAGGGTAACAAAACCAACCTTGAATAGGTTTAAAGAATAGATTATAACGCGTAAACTGTGTGCCATGCTCCTTGTATTGCCACAACCACATTGACAAATTAGGAACAGGAAATAATAACAATTAAAAACTAAAAATTATGGCAGTTATCAATCCTTACATTCACTTTAATGGAAATGCCGAAGAAGCATTTACATTTTACAAATCAGTATTTGGCGGAGAATTTAGAACAATTATGCATTACAAAGACCTGTCAAGCCCTGAACATCCGGTAGCTGAAAATGATGCAAACAGGCTTATGCACATTGCATTGCCAATCGGTAAAACCAATGTGTTAATGTGCAGCGACGTTTTAGAAATTATGGGACGAGTAACCGAAAACGACAATAGAAATACAATATCAATTAGTGCCGGAAGTCGAGAAGAAGCAGACAAATTATTCAATGGACTTTCGGAAGGAGGAAAAATTGAAATGCCAATTACTGACGGTCCCTGGGGTGCCTATTTTGGAATGTTTGCTGATAAATATGGTATTGAATGGATGGTGGACTTTACCCAAAACATAAATGACAAAGAGTAAGTAAGGAAAAGCTCACCTATGCAAACATCGGCAGTCGCCGTGCGGAGATTAACGAAATGTAACAAATAGAAATCCATATAAGAAATGGGGAAAGTTTTTTTAAGCATCACAATGTCATTAGATGGCTATACAGCCGGACCAGGAATTACAAAAGAAAATCCAATGGGCTTAAATGGTCAGTTATTACATAAATGGCTTTTTGCCAATAAACAAAAAGAAGACCAAGAAGTAGCGTATGATATGTTCAATAATTGTGGTGCAGTTATTTTAGGAAGCAGGACGTACACAACTGCTATCGATGGAGTCTGGGAAAGTCAATCGCCTTTCCCTGTTCCTGCAATGATTTTAAGTTCCAAAAAAATGGATGTAGCCAAAGGTTTTATCGTTGTTAACGATACGGTACAAGCTGCTTTAATACTGGCAAAATCTATTGCAAAGGAAAAGGACGTGTTGGTTATGGGTGGTGCAAACGTAGCGCAACAATTTTTAGAAGACGACTTATTGGATGAAGTACACATCCATATCGCTCCCCTTTTACTCGGTAGCGGATCGCGACTTTTTGAAAAAGGATGCAATCGGGTGCTTGAATTTACCAGGGTAAAAGTTGTAGAAACTTCTGGCGCCACCCATTTATTTTTAAAGCCAATGGGTAAGTAAAATTTAAAAAGAACGAATAGGAGACACCGATAGAAGAGCTCAATTAAGGCTTTTGCAGTAAATAGATACTTGGAAAATCAAGAAAAACTACAAATGACAGAAGCACAGGCCAAAAGCCAATTTCAGGAGATAGAGGATCACTTCAACAAAGCAGTTGTTTCAAACAACACTGAAGAAATTAAAAAATGTATAACGAGCGATTGGGTTTTGGTGGACAGTCAAGGCGGTATTATTCCACAGGAAAGATTTTTTACTGTTGTTGAACAAGGGTTGCTTTTACATTCAACAATGACAAAAGAAATTTTACGGGTAAAAGTCTATGGCGACATTGCTTTAGTGACAGGTCGTGGAAAAAATACAGGAACCTGGCAGGGACTACCTATGGAGGCTGAGGAATGGATAACAGATGTTTACAAAAAAGAAGATGATAAATGGCTTTGCGTATTGACACATTTAACGCCGGTAAAAAAACCAACTTAACAATTGCATTGCGAAACCGCAACGATAGATCAGGGCTTTTCTGGTTTTATTCTGGATAGCACTTTAGGAACACGGTGTATGATATAATCTACGTCGCGAACAGAGTATTTGTGAGTTCACCGATGTGCAAACGTTAACGGCCATTGTAAAGATCTGCCGCACCAAAATTTAATATTTTTACAAATAAAACAAGTGTATGAGATGGCTGATAACAATTTTAGTATTTGTCATTCATAACATGGCTTTTTGCCAAAAATTATTACTTGTTCCTGATACATCTATACCAATTCCAAAATTGAACTTTGATTCAAATGGAGATTTAATAATAAAAGCCTCACCGACATCATCATCAAAAGATTTTAATTACCTTATTGGAAACTGGAAATTAAAAAACAGAAAGCTTAAATCGCGACTTACTAACTGTACCGAATGGGTAGATTTCGAATCGAAAGTAGAAATGCACCAGATACTTGGTGGAAACGGAAATATTGATAAATACACCGACACCGCTTCCGGTAAGCCTTATGAGGGTGTTGCTTTGAGGCTATTTAATTCACAAACAAAACTTTGGAGCATTTATTGGGCTGATAACAATTCGGGAACACTTGACCCGCCAGTCGTCGGTTCATTTGAAAATAAAATTGGACACTTTTTCAGCAAGGATACCTTTAATGGCAAAAAAATTATTGTAGTTTTTCGTTGGGATGTAAGAAATCCGGATTTACCTGTATGGAGCCAGGCATTTTCAGCTGACAATGGTCTAACATGGGAATGGAATTCAATAAATGTGTCACAAAAATCAGGTAAAAAAAGTAATACAGGATTGACGCACAACATAACCAATGCACTAATAGAAGTTGTTCAAGATTAAAACCAGATAATATGACTAAGTATGGACTACATGTAAAATTAAAATCAATACCAGGCAGCACCGAAAAATTAACTCAAATATTACTGGAAGCATCTAAATTAGTTTCAACCGCTAAAGGGTCTCATTTGTATATAATTAGCAAGGACAATATTGATAATGATTCTATTTGGGTAACAGAAGTCTGGGACAGTAAGGAAGACCACGACAATTCTTTGAAGGCTGAAGCTGTAAAAGCATTAATTTCTCAAGCTATGCCATTGATGGATGGCAAACCTGAGAAAGGACAAGTGCTTGAAATCCTGGGTGGAAAAGGAATAGATTATTAAAAGCATCATTGCCACTAATAGATAATACAAGATGTCATGTTTTCAGCGGAAAATGCTGGAGCGAATTGAGAGAGTACATTGATCAATGAATTACGGGCACGTCCTTCTTCAATCCTCTTAGCCTGTAGACTAAAAACCTATGAGCGAGCTGTCCTCCCCGGGGAATATCAATAACAATTGCCTGCTCCTGCGATTGGT
>Ga0163163_10003986_pt1 | contig 12603 bp, 15 predicted proteins | sample S65metaG_FD_119766 | JGI IMG/M metagenome (GOLD analysis project Ga0163163, IMG submission 119766) | Switchgrass rhizosphere microbial communities from Kellogg Biological Station, Michigan, USA - S6-5 metaG | ecosystem: Host-associated > Plants > Roots > Rhizosphere > Soil | place: USA... | reverse complement strand
GTGCGGCTGTTCATCTCCGGGTCGGCGCCGCTGCTGGCGTCGACCCACGAGGCGTTCCGCGCCCGCACCGGCCAGGCCATCCTCGAGCGCTACGGCATGACCGAGACGACCATGCTGACGTCGAACCCGCTCGACGGCGAACGCCGGCCCTATCGCGACGTGGTGCCGTTCGCACGCCGACTGGTGGAGACCTTCCCCGATCGCGTGTTGTGGGGCACGGACTGGCCCCACCCCAATTTGAAGAATCACATGCCCGACGACGGGTTGCTCGTGGACTACGTTCCGAGCATCGCGGTGACGCCGGAGCTGCAGCAGAAGCTGCTCATCGACAACCCGCTGCGACTCTATTGGGACCGAACGTAGAGGCGGACCTTCAGGTACGTAGAGGCGGACCTTCGAGGTCCGCCTTCAGGGCGGTCTGAAGACCGCCCTCTACTACTTACACGCCGCCCTCTACTTACACGCAGCGGCGACCCACTTGCCGGTGATGGCGATCTCGCCTGGGCCTTTGCCGCCGGTAGATTTGAGCGTCCCCCGCATGCTCTCGGCCGAGAGCCGTTCCACGTGCATCGTCTTCGTCCCCGGGTTGTCGCCCGTGCACTGCAAGACGATGTCGGCGGCATTGCCGGTGATCTTCTTCGACGTCACTTTGCATTCGTCGTCGTCGTTCTTGGCGAGGTTGAGATCCTGGAGGTCCTGGGCCGTCAGGCAGCTGCGGGTCGTCTGCTGCTGCTGCATCATCGCCCGCGCGGCGGGCGGAAGGCTGGCGAGCGCCTCGGGCGGCATCTGCATCTTGATGGCGTATTCCCACTGACCGAGCTTGAGATCGAAGGCCTGGGCCGACAAAACGGCGCTGGCGGCGGCGACGAAAACGGCGAGCAGCAGACGGATGCGCATGTCGGTGGACCTCCCGGCCCATTGGGCCGCTACTCCCTTTACGGACGAACCGGCCGTTATGGACGTCGCCGCGAAATCTTCCGCTGCGGGTTTCGCCGTACCTCGTAATTTCCGGTGCGGTTCTCGCGGCTCGGCCGTTACTACGCACGGAGGATACCTCATGCCAACAGCACTTCGAATTGCTGTCATCGGAGTCGTGTGCGCGCTTGCTGTCCCGGCGCAGACCCGAGCCGGCGACACCGTCCTGACGTGGAACGAGATCGCCGTGAACGCGGCGATCGCCAATGGGCAGAATCCGTTCGTGCAGGCGCGCACGAACGCCGTGGTGTCGCTGGCCGTATTCGAGGCGGTGAATACCATCACCGGCGACTACGAACCGTACTTGGGGACGTTCGATGCCTCGCCCGGCGCGTCGATCGACGCGGCGGCGGCCGCGGCCGCCTGGAAAGTGCTGCGCACCTACTTCGCCGGCAACGCCGCGACGGTGGCGTCGGTGGACGCCGCGCTCGCGAACACGTTGAGCGGCATCGCCGACGGCCCCGCCAAGAGCGAGGGCAAGCAGCTGGGCATCGACGTGGCGCTGGCCGTCATCGCGCTGCGGGCCAACGACGGCTCCGCGCCGCCGCAGTTCAAAACTCCCGGCCCAGCGGTGACGGGCGAATGGCAGGCGACGCCGAGCTGTCCAGTGGTCAACGGTGCTCAGGTGGGCGTGTTCCTCCATTGGCGCAACGTGATGCCGTTCGGGGTCAAGAGCGTCAACGATTTCATCCTGCCGCCGCCGCCCGGAATCGGCACCAGCCAATACGCCAAGGACTTCGCCGAGGTCGCGAGCGTCGGCGTCGACGTCAGCACGACGCGCCCGGCCGATCGCGCGGACGTGGCGCGCTTCTACGCCGTGTCGTCCTCGAACTACTTGCTCGACTCCGCGGCCCGTCAGGTGGCTATCGCGAAGGGGCGCTCGATTTCCGAAAATGCCCGCGCGCTGGCGTTGGTCAACATGGCGATCAACGACGCCCTCGTCGCCTCGTTCAACAACAAGTACACCTACAATTTCTGGCGTCCCGAGACGGCCATTCGTGCGGCCGCGACGGACGGGAACGCGCGCACCGACGCGAATCCCGCCTACAAGCCGTACATCGTGACGCCATGCTTCCCGAGCTATCCGTCCAACCACGCCTCGGGCAGCGGCGCGGGCGCCGAGATGCTGCGGCGTCTGTATGGCGCCGACGGCCATTCGATCGACTTGTCGAACCCCGCGGCGCCAGGCCTCTCGTTCCACTACTCGGGATTCCACGAGATCGTCGATGACGTCGATGACGCCCGCGTGTACGGCGGCATTCATTTCCGCTTCGACCAGGACGGGGGCGACACGCTCGGGCGTGCCATCGCGACCGAGATCATCAAGACCAATCTGCGTCCCGTGCATCCGTAGCCTCTCCACGCCGGGCGTGCTAGCATCCTCGCCTCCATAGCGAGGACACATGGCCAAGAAGCGCTCAGCACGTCCGGCGTCCCGTCGACCCACCAAGGCGCGAACCGCAGCGAAGAGGAAGGCGCCGGCGCGAAAGACCGCTCCGCGCAAGACGGCAAAGAAGAAGGCCGCTCCGAAGAAGGCGACGCGCCGTGGGGCCGCACGCCGGCCGAGCGAAATCTTCGCGCCCGTGAAGGGCGCCGAGCGTCGCGAGATCGGCCACGTGCTGCTCGAGGTGGGCAAGGCCTTCAACGCGCGCGTGAAGCGGATGGTGTACCCGGCCGGGTTCCGCTGGTCGACGGACATGAAGCCGGTGGTGGGCACTGAACTCTGCATGCACGCCCACGTCGGCTTCCTGGTCCACGGCGAGATTCACATCGAGTATCCCGACGGCTGCGTCATCGAACACCGGGCGCCGCAGATCGTCGTCATCGAGCCTGGCCACGACGGCTGGGTGGTGGGCAAGGAGCCGGTGGTGATGGTGGAGTTCGACTTCGAGGGCGACACCATCTCGAAGCTGGGGCTGCCGTCGTCGCACACGCACGGCCCTGAGGTCGGGGCGAGGAGCGTGCCTTCCTAGGGCGGGTGAGGCGGGTAGGGCAGGTGGGGCGGGTAGGGACCGCCGCCGTTACGCTGTTTCTCTTCGCGTTCACGATCCGCGTTCGCGGCATCGAGTCGCACTTCTGGCTGCTGGGCGACCAGATCCGTGACTGGGGCATCGCGCTGCGCCCGTTCCTCGATCTCCCCCTCGTGGGACCGCCGACGCACGTCGGCGGCTACACCATCGGGCCGGCGTACTACTGGATCATGTGGGCCGTGCGGGTCGTCGTCGGCCACTGGTTCGACAACCTTCCACACGCCGGCGGCTACGGGCAGGCCGCGATCGAGTCCGCCGCCGATGCGCTGCTGTTCGTGGCGCTGACGCGCCGCCTCGCCTCGCCGGCCGTGGCCTTCGCGGCCGCGCTCGTGATCGTCACCGCGCCGTTCGACGTGGCGCTCTCGGCCATCGATTGGACGCCGCCGATCGCGTCGGCGCTCGCCAAGGCGGCCGTCGCGTTGATCCTGCTCGAGTGGCATCGCCGGGGCCCGCGGCAGATGGCGGCCATCGTAGCGCTCGCGTGGTGTGCCGTGCAGGTCTATACCGGCGTCATCTACGTCACGGCCGGCGTGCTGGTCGCGCTGATTGCGGACCCGGCGAGGCGGCGCGACTGGATCGCGGTGCGGCGGGCGTTGGCCGTCGTGGCGCTCGTCGTGGTGGCACTGCAGCTGCCGTATGTCGTGCATCGATTCACGTACCGGTCGAGCGGCCCGGCGATGGGTGCGGTGACCGGCGGCGTCGGGCAGATCCTGTCGGGGAAGGCGGCGCCCGAAGTGGCGAAGAGCCTCGCCGGATTCGCCGGAGCATTCAACTACATCGAAGTGGAACCCTGGCACACACCGTTGCCGCTCGTGGCGCTCGTCGTCTGTGCTGCGGTCGTGGCCGTTCGCTATCGGCGCGATCCGGTGGTGCTGTCGCTCGTGTTGCTGCCGCAGCTGTTCGCCATCGTCGGATACGCGCTGTTCCTGAACACGCTCGACCACTACTACTACATTCCGGTGATGCCGGTGGCGGTGCTGGCGATCGCGTTCGCGGTGGCGCTCCCTGAGAAGAGCCGCGGCGGGCGAGCGGTGGGGATCGCGCTGATCGCCGCGTCGGCGGCCATCGTGCCGTGGCGTCTGGGTTTTGCGGCCACGATGCATCGCCTGCCGGAGTACCGCGTGCTGGTGGCCGCCTCGCGGGAGATGGTGGGGCGACGCGAGGCCGTGCGCGCGATCCGGACCGAGTTCACGCTGCCGGATTCAACCGATCCGGAGTTCCTCTACCGCATTCTCGGCGGGCGGATCGACGCCAACGCACCGCGCGCGGCGCTCATCCAGCGTGATGGGAGTGTGAAGTATGTAGAGGGCGGCCTTTAGACCGCCCTGTCAGCGGGAGCCCGCCGCCTGGCGTTCGGCCACACGCGCCGCACGCAGGATGTTGGGCAGGCCGTAGTTGCCCTCGTGGCACGCGTACTCGTAGATCGGCCCCTCGAACTTCCGGATCGGGACCTCGCCGGACCACGGAGCCACCCACATCCCCGGATCCTCCACCTTGAACTCGTACTTGATCGTCTCGGCATCCACGCGCGTGAAGCGCTCCACGACGTGGAGGCGGTCGGTCGAGCGGATGTCTTGACGGGTGTTCGAGGGCGAGCCGCGGAACGGCGTCTTGTCGGTGAAGTTGGTCGTGTCCACCACGAGCGTGTCGCCCTCCCATCGTCCGCGTGCGTCGCCATAGAGATAGCGCGCGCCGGCGCCGGCGTGCGGGCTGCCGTCGATCGGAATGAGACGCGCCTCGTGCATCAACTCGTGGCTGATGATCACGTACTCGGCCGTCTGCATGATCTGGAAGTTGGCGTAGTAGGTCGGAGGCAGCATGGGCGGCCCGACGTTGCCCCAGGTGATGCAGCGTTCGCCGAGCGAGCGATCCTGCACGCTGTCGGACGGACCACGGCCCACGCGGCGGGCCGCTTCGGCCGCCTGGCGGCGCTTGGCCTCCTCGGTGAGCGGAGGGAGCAGGCCATTGGCCGGATCGGTGATCAGCGACGTCCGAAGATTCGATTCCTTGTCGTAGTTCTCCTTCTGCCAGATCGCGTCGTCGTAGTGAACGTCGGTGCGGCTCTGGTTCTCGAGGCGGTCGAGACGGGTGCGCACGAACGCGTCGGCTTCCTGCGGCGTGAAGTGCGACTTGTTGGCGAACTCGGCGGGGCGCTCGAGGGGTGTATACGAATCGTTGGTCCAAAAGCCCTGCAGATCGGGATGCCCATCCGCCGTCCGCGGCAGCGGCTGCGTCGCGCGCGGCTTCGACGCGGTCGGCTTGGAGGCGGGCGCGGTTTGGCCAGACGGCAGCACGGCCACGAGCGGAAGCGCAGCGAGCGTGAGGGCGACCACCCAGCGGGAACGGCTCATCGGGGAACCTCCAGCAAGCACGCGACACCCGGGGACAGATGAACGCCCACAAACTACCGCCGCGGCGCGCGGGCGTCAATCCCGAGGCGCCGGGCCGGCTATGTTATAGAACTCGCATGATGCGCACGTCGTCGGGTGGTCGGCTCGCGGTCGCGTGTGCGCTGCTGGCGGGCCTGGTGGTTCACGCCCAGGATGCCGCGCGGCGTCCCGCCATTCGCCTGGACCCCGCCACCGCCATCTTCGACGCTTTCAAGACCCACGACGTAGTGGCGCTGAGCGAGGGGCCGCATGGCAACACGGCCGGTCACCTCTTCCGGCTGGCGCTCGTTCGTGATCCGCGGTTCGCGGCGACGGTGAACGACATCGTGGTGGAGAGTGGCAGCGCCCGCTATCAGCAGGAGGTCGACGCCTTCATTCGCGGCGAATCCGTCTCCGAAGATGTCGTTCGCGAGGTGCTCGAGAACAGCGCCGCGGCGACGCCCGTGTGGGACCGGCCGATCTTCGTCGATTTCTTCCGTGCGGTACGAACGCTGAACCAGATGTTGCCCGCCGCTCGCAAAGTGCGTGTCCTGATGGGCGACCCGCCCATCGACTGGGCGACGGTGAAGACGGTCGACGACTATCGTCCGTGGCTGCGGCAGCGCGATTCGTATCCCGCCGGCATCATCCAACGCGAAGTGCTGGCACGCGGCCGTCGCGCGCTGATCGTCTATGGTGAAGGGCACCTGCAGTCGCGAGGGGCACGGCCGGCGGAATCGCTCGTGGGTCTTCTCGAGACGCAGGGGGCGCGCGTGTTCTCCATTGCGAGCACGTTTGCCGACCTGAGCGTCTTTCAGCCGGACGTTGCGTCGTGGCCGGCGCCGAGCCTGGCCGTGTTGAACGGGACGCCCCTCGGCGCGGCGGCTTACGAGCGCGTGTTCGGTCCGCAGCCCCCGATCGAGTTCCTCAAAGCGCATCCGAACATCGAAGATCACTTCGACGCCGTTCTCTCGCTTGGTCCGCCGAGCGCCCTGCAGTACGCGCCGCCGTTCTATCCGCGATGTGCCGAGCCGGAGTACATCGAGCGCCGCGTCGGACGAATGGTCGCCACCGGAATGCCGCCCACCGTGCGCGATCGATTGGCGCAGGATTGCGCCGCCGCGAAACCGCGCTAGTCACGACGAGAGTTACCGTGCTCGAATGATCTCCCCGATGAATTGTCCTGCCTGCGGTCGCGCACTCACGCCAGTCGACGTGTCTGGTCTGACGATTGAGGTGTGCCAGGGCGGCTGTGCCGGTATCTGGGTCGATCGCGCGGAACTTCGCGCACTCGAGCGGCCAGCCACGAAAGCCGGCGAGGCGCTCATCGCACTGGCAGGGAAGCCCGCGGTCACGGTGAACATGACCGAGAGACGGAGCTGCCCGAGATGTCCGGACAGCGTGTTGATGCGGCATTTCTACAGCCCCAGGCGTGCCATTGCGGTGGACGAGTGCGCGACCTGTGGGGGGACGTGGCTGGATGGCGGCGAACTCGAACAGATTCGCGCCGAGTACGAATCAGGAGGGGATCGACGGCAGGCGGTGAACCTGCTCGTGGAGGAAATCCTGGCCGGCGACCGCATGACGCTGATGCGAAAGCAGCTCGGCGAAGAGCTGCCCTACGACTCGTCGCGATCGCGCATCGTGTCGTCGCTCCTGGTTGCGGTGTATCTGGTGGCCGCGTACGGCTTGGGCGGGGGCGCGGCCGTCTTGAAGGTGGTGAGATGGGCCGCGATCCCGTGGGCGTGCGTGTGCTTTCCACATATCCTGGGCGGCTCGTTCAGCCCGGTGCTGGGGAAGTCGCGGAAGGTACCTCGTTCGTTCGTCTGGTTCTTCGGATGGCTCGTCCTGCTCTTGCCATTCATCCAGCTCGCGATCATCTGGGCTGAAACGCGCGGTTGACAGCGGCGATTTAATGTCTACACTGTAGGCACTAATGGCGGACGTCATCGGCCACTTCGAACAGGCGGTGCTCGTGGCGCTCGTCCGCCTCGGGAGCGACGCCTACGGACGCGCGATCCTCGTGGAAGTGCAGCAGCGCCTCGATCGCGAGGTGTCGGCCGGCGCCGTGTCCGCCACGCTAGAGCGGCTCGAAGCCAAGAGTTTTGCGTCGTCGCGACTGGCTCCGGGCACAGCCATCCGCGGCGGGCGCGCGCGGCGCTATTTCATCCCCACCGCCGCCGGACTTCGTGCGCTCAACGACGCCAAGTCGGCCACCGATTCCCTGTGGCGCGGCCTCGCCTGGCCGCTGAAGGTGAGCACATGATCGACGAACAGGCCAACCCGCCGCGGCTCGCGCAGCTGATCTTGGGCGTGACCCTTCGGCCCATCGATGCGGACACGGTGGCCGGCGATCTGCTCGAAGAATACCGGGCCGTCAGACGTCCCTCGCTGGGACGGCTCAAGGCGGATGCCTGGTATTGGGGACACGCATTGAGCGTAGTCGCCCACCTAGTGTGGCCCTTCGCGCTGGCGCTCGTGGCCGCCCGAATCGCGCTGGCGATGTTCTTCGCGTTTCCGCTGTCGGGTGGATGGAACCCGAGTCTCGTCCCGGCGCCGAACGTGTCTCTGCTGGACGCGCTGTTCTTCGTTGGCGCCGGCTATTTCGGTGCGCGCCGAACCGGTCGCGTGGCCACCGGTATCGTCAGCGCCATGGCGCTCGGCCTGATCGACTTCACGGCGTTCGCCGTGGTGGCGACCCTGCTCTTTCCCAGGTTGCCCGCCGCGATGTGGGGCAATCCCTTCATTCTCGTGATCGGTTGCATCTTCCTCGCGCTGGCCCTGGCCTTTGCCTCGGCGCTCGGGGCCGCTGGTGCGGTGGTGGGAGGGTGGACCGCTCGCGGCAGCGCGCGGTAAAGTGAGCCGGGGAGGTGCTGATGCGGACCACCGGGATCGTTGCGTTCGTCGCCGCCGTTCTCGTCGGGTCTAGTTCGCTGGCTGCGCAGCAGTCGACGAACCTGTTCGCTCCGAAGAGCAGGCCTCCCTCGGCGTCACGCTTCCTGTTTCCCACCCCGACGCCGACGCTCAATCAACGCTCGGACGGACGCGCTGTCTCGAAGCCGGCGGTCGTGTGCGGCTTGACGTTGATCCCTGGCGATCCCAACGTCGACCCGGCCATCCGGCACGACGTTCCCGAGGACGCTCCCAAGTTTGCGATTCGATCCGTCGACCCGAAAGTCTGCCGGCGACCGTAGTTCGTCTTCGAGGTCGAAGGTGACCAAACCACTGCAGAGTGCCGCCGTTCGCTGGTGCCGGGTCTTGCTGGCGAGCGCCGTCGCGCTGGTGGTTGGGTTCGAAGCGAGTCCGACCTCTGCTCACCATTCCCGCGCGATGTTCGACGTGGCCAAGAACGCCACGTATCGGGGAGTCGTCAAGGAGTACCGGTGGCAGAACCCGCATAGCCAGATCGTCGTCACCGTTGGCGCTGGCGCGGCGGATCCGTCTACCGTCGGCACCTGGATAGTAGAGGCCTCGGCTATCGGCCTCATGACCAACATGGGGTGGTCTCCGAAGACATACCGGGCCGGCGATTCCATTACCGTGATCGCGCATCCCAACACGGATGGCTCGAAAATGGTGTTGCTCTTCTACGCGGTCAAAGCTGACGGAACGCGGCTGTATCGGGCGACGCATCGGTATCCTGGCGAACAGGAGTGAAGAGGCGGTTTGCCTGTGGCCACCCGGCGAAGTACACTCGTGGTTTGCAGTGGGTGAGCCGCACCGCGGCCCGGACCCTGTGCAACTTCAGCCTGCGAACCGCGTCAGGGCCGGAAGGCAGCAGCGCTAAACATACGCTGAGGTGTACGCAGGTGCGCCGGGCTGCGGTGGGGCACACCCACCGCGCCACCCCATCCAGCCATGTCCTACCAGGTGCTTGCCCGCAAGTGGCGCCCGCAGCGCTTCGACGACGTCGTCGGGCAGCAGGCGGTCACGCGCACGCTGCGCAACGCCATCACGAGCGGACGCATCGCGCAGGCGTTCGTGTTCGCCGGCTCGCGTGGCTGCGGCAAGACCACCACGGCGCGCATCCTGGCGCGGGCGCTCAACTGTGAGAAGGGGCCCACTGCCGACCCGTGCGGCGAGTGCGACTCGTGCGTCGAGATCGCGCAGGGGCGGGATATCGACGTACTCGAGATCGACGCGGCCAGCCACACCGGCATCGACAACATCCGCGAAGTGGTGATTGCCGGGCTGGCCATCGCGCCGGTACGGGACCGCTACAAGGTGTTCATCATCGACGAGGTGCACCAGCTCTCCACGCCCTCGTTCAACGCGCTGCTGAAATCGATCGAGGAGCCGCCGGCGCACGTGGTCTTCATGATGGCCACGACCGAGATCCACAAGATTCCAGACACCATCCTGTCGCGCTCGCAGGTGTTCGAGTTCAAGACCATCGCCACCAAGGCGATCATCGAACAGCTGCGGAAGATTGCCGACGCCGAAAAGATCGCGGCGGGCGACGACGCCCTCGGGCTGATTGCGCGCTCGGCCGAAGGCAGCATGCGCGACGCGCAGAGCGCGCTCGACCAGGTGCTGGCGTTCTCGGGCCAGACGGTGACGCTGGACGACGTCACCACGGTGCTGGGGCTCGTGGGGCGCGATCTGCTGTTCGATCTCATCGATGCCATTGCGGACGAGGACGGCCCCCGCGCGTTCGCGCTCGCCGATCGCGCTGTGGAGGCGGGGCACGATCTGAAGCTCGTGTGCCGCGAGCTCACGCGCGTGGTGCGCGACATCATGATGGTGATGGTCGATCCGGCGCGCGCCGGCGAGGGCGAGCTGGCCGAGGGCGAGCGGGCGCGTCTGTCGGTGCTGGCCGGGCGCTTCTCGCGCGAAGATCTGATGCGCGCGTTCGATCTGCTGGCCAAGTGCGAGCAGGACATCCGCGTGGCCGCGCATCCGCGCTACCACTTCGAGATGGCGATGCTGAAGTGGATGCACCTGCGGCGCCTGGTGCCGCTGGCGGATCTGCTCGAGCAGATGGGGTCGGGACGTCCGTCGCTTCCTGCACCAGCTCCGCGAGCGTCCGCGCCCGCCCCGGCCTCTCGCCCGGCGCCGTCCGCACCGCCCCCCACCGTACGTCGAGGCGCACCTGCAGGTGAGTCCGCCGCCGGCGAACCTAAAGGTTCGCCTCTACGGACCGCGCCCCCGCCGCCTCAACGCACGGAAGGAACGGCGAGCAGCGGGCTCAAGGACGCGCTGCTCGCGGAGATCCGCGGCGGCAAGGCGTTCTTCTACAACACCGTGATCGCGCAGGCGCAGTCGATCGAGGTCAGCGGCGACAAGGTGACGTTTGCGTTCCTGCCGACGCACCGCGCGCTGCGCGAGCAGCTGGAGTCGAACCGCGCGTGGCTCGAGGCGGCCGCCGAGCGCGTGGCCGGCCGCAAGATCGCGGTGGCCTCGGTGCAGGTGGAGAGCGGCGGCGCGCCGGCCAACGGCGCCAAGCCGGCCGAGACGCCGGAGACGCCGTCGTCGAACGGCAAGCGGGATCTGAAGGCCGAAGCGATGTCGTCGGCCGCGGTGCAGGCGGTGCTCGACGTGTTCCCCGGCGAGATCAAGGACGTCGAAGAGCTCTAGCGATGAACATTCTCGACATGATGCGGCAGGCCAAGGAGATGCAGGAGCGCCTGCAGAAGCAGATGGCCGAGGTGCAGGTCGAGGCCACCGCCGGCGGCGGCATGGTGACCGTGGTGATGAACGGCGCCAAGCAGGTGCAGTCGCTCAAGATCGATCCCACCGTCGTCTCCAAGGACGACGTGGAGATGCTGCAGGATATGATCGTGGCCGCGCTCAACGACGCGCAGCGCAAGGTGGACGAACGTCTCGGCGGAGCAATGCAGGGTCTGCTGGGCGGGTTGAAGATTCCCGGGTTGTCCTAGCCTCGCCACGTCCACCGCGCTCTGAATGCTTCCCGAACCGCTCACCCGCCTCGTCGAACAGCTGCAGCGCCTGCCCGGCATCGGCGCCAAGAGCGCGCAGCGGCTGGCGTTCCACGTGCTCAAGAACCCGCGCGAGGACGCCGACCGGCTGTGCGAAGCCATCCGCGACGTCAAGGAGCGCGTCACCTACTGCTCGGTGTGCAACAACATCACCGACAGCGATCCCTGCGTGTTCTGCACCGGCCCCACGCGCGACGGGCGCGTGATCTGCGTGGTCGAAGAGCCGCAGAACGTCACCGTCGTCGAGAAGACGCAGGGCTTCAAGGGGCTCTACCACGTGCTGATGGGCGCGCTGTCGCCGCTGCACGGTGTGGGGCCGGACGACATCAAGATCAAAGGGCTGCTGACGCGGGTGGGCGAAGGCACGGTAGAAGAAGTGATTCTCGCCACCAACCCCACCGTCGAGGGTGAGGCCACGGCGCTCTACCTGGCGCGGCTGCTCAAGCCGCTCGGCGTGCGCGTCACGCGAATTGCGATGGGCATTCCGGTCGGGTCCGACCTCGAGTACGCGGACGAAGTGACCATGACGCGCGCGATGGAAGGACGTCGCGAGTTCTGATGAGGAGCGATCGGTAACGTGGTTCAAGCCGTCGACCAGATGCCCGCCGCCGCCCTGCTCCTGCTCGGGGGCATCGTGGTGTGCTTCTTCGGGCGGAAGCTGTTTCGCACGTCGCTCGCGATCGTCGGCTTCGTGCTGGGCGCCGCCGCCGCGAGCTCGGTGTTCGGCATCAGCGACCGCATGCCGATGCTGATCGCCGGCGTGGCGGGCGGGCTGATTGGCGCGGTGATTCTCTACGCGGCCTACTACATCGGCGTGGCGCTCGTGGGCGCGGGCTTCGGCGCCGTGGCCGCCAACGTCGCGTTTTCGATCGCGCACCGCGAGCCGCCGATCGTGGCGGTGGTGCTGTTTGCCATCGCGGGGGCGGTGCTCGCCAACTACCTGCAGCGCTACTTCGTGATCGTCGGGTCGGGCGTCGTCGGCGCGCTGATGATCATCCACGGTGCGATCGGCCTGGCGGGGAAGCAGCTCGGCGTGTCGGCGTCGAGCAGCGGCGTGTGGACCGTGGTGCCCTTCGACCCGGCGCCGGGCCAGCGGTGGGTGCCGGTGGCCTGGGGGCTGCTCGGTCTCGTCGGCATCGCCGTCCAGCTTGGCTGGACCGGTGGGGAGAAAGGGCGCGTGGGGCGCCGCAAGCCCAAAGAGGCTTGAAACCGGGTACCATTGAGTACGGCTATGAACAAGACTTCGATTTCGATGGTTCTGGCGGGCGGCGTCTTCGCTGCCGCGCTCAC
>Ga0163163_10003984_pt1 | contig 12604 bp, 10 predicted proteins | sample S65metaG_FD_119766 | JGI IMG/M metagenome (GOLD analysis project Ga0163163, IMG submission 119766) | Switchgrass rhizosphere microbial communities from Kellogg Biological Station, Michigan, USA - S6-5 metaG | ecosystem: Host-associated > Plants > Roots > Rhizosphere > Soil | place: USA... | reverse complement strand
TTGACCGCCGGCGATATCGACAAGCTGGTTCGCTTCGAAGTCCTCAACTACGGACAGTCCGCTCAGCCTCCGGTTCGCGGCGGGAAGAAGAAGACGCCTTCGAAGGTGAACTGGGATCTGCTCGAGCGGCGGATTGCGTCGAGCGAGAAGGCCTATCAGCGCCACATCATCCGCAAGAAGATCGACGAGCTGGTGCAGTACTACGAGCAGTGCCGCCAGGCGCGCGATCTGCCGTCAATTCCCGGCGCCGTCATCATCTCGTGCGATGAGAAGCTGACGTTCGAGCCGGCAGAAGCCGGCTTGTCGGTAGGGCGCCTGAAGGTGCCGGAGCGCGAGGGCATCCTGCGCGCCATCGACGGTCAGCACCGGCTGCTCGCGCTGCACGCCGATCTCGAGAACATCCAGGGCGACGACTTCACCGTGCCGGCGATCATTTTCGACCGCCTGCCCGAGGATCACATCGTGCAGATGTTCGTCACGATCAACGCGAAACACACGCGTTTGAACGCGTCGCACCTCGTGAGCCTGTCGGGCCGCCAGCTGTATCGCGACGAGGCGCTGGCCGCGGCGCACGACGTCGTCCGCGCACTCAGCGAGCGTGAGGACTCGCCGCTCAACGGCGAGATCAAGCTGCTCGGCGTCGGCCGTGGCCGTGTGGCGCAGGCACCGCTCGCGCAGGAGCTCAAGAAACTGTTCGCCAGCGACGCGTTCGGCAGTCAGCGGAAGACGGCCGCGTTCCTCGAAGACTCGAAGAAGTTCTTCGTGAACTACTTCAAGCAGGTGTCGGTGGTGTTCGGCGCGGCGTGGGGCGGCCGCAAGTACAGCGTCCGTTCGGCCACCGCCCTGCGGGCGTTCATTCGGGTTGCGCCCGACGTGGTGCGGAAGCTGGATCAGATGCACGCCGACCGCAGTGACTTCCGCGCGATCGGCCGCGTGATCGCGCCCTGGGGGCGCCGCATCGGCGATCAGCGTTTCGAGAGCGAAGGCGCGTGGAAGCGGACGGGAACGACCGTAGACACGCTGGCGCGGGAGCTGAAGCTGGCGCTGGAGTATCCGGAAGGCGCGGCGTAGGGCGCTTCAGCCCGCTGTGGCCGCAGTACAAAAAATACGGGATGGGGTGCAAGCACCCCATCCCGAAATGCCGGCCTGGCTCCCCCCAGCATTTACGGCGCCCTGCCGTAAACCACAGACCGACGCTCCCTTAATAGGCAACCGGCATGCCGTTCGAAAACCCGCCAAAACGCGCCAAAACCCCGTTTGGGGGCCCGACGGCTATGAGGGAAGAATTACAAGGGTGTCCGTCACTGGACAGGGCGGGAAGCCGTGCCGATTGACCTCAACGCGGACGTCGGCGAGGCCATAGGCGACGACGAAGGGGTGCTCCCCTTCGTCACCTCAGCCAACATCGCCTGCGGTTTTCACGCCGGAAATCCCACGATCATGGCCAGTACGGTCCAGTTGTCGAGGCGGCACGGCGTGGCCGTGGGCGCCCACCCGGGCTTCCAGGATCTGGAGGGTTTCGGACGGCGGGACATGCACCTCTCCATAGCCGAACTGGAGAACCTGGTTGCGTATCAAATCGGTGCGCTGGCGGGCGTCGCCTCGACGGAGGGGGTCCGGCTCAGCCACGTGAAGCCGCACGGCGCGCTCTACAACATGGCCGCCCGCAGCGCCGAGATGGCTGACGCCATCGCCCGAGCGGTGCGCGCCGTGGACGCGTCGCTCGTCCTGTTCGGCTTGTCCGGATCCCAGCTCATCGCCGCGGGTGAGCGCGCGGGGCTTCGCGTGGCGTCCGAGGTGTTCGCGGACCGCGGCTACTGGCCCGACGGCAGCCTGGCCCCTCGCGGCACGCCGGGCGCCTTGGTGACCGAAGTGGAGGACGTGGTGCGCCGCGCGTTGGGGATGGCGACGGGGCAGGCGGTGGACTGCGTGGACGGTACGTCCATTCACGTGAGAGCGGACACAATCTGCATCCATGGCGACACCCCGGGCGCCGCGGATCTGGCGCGCCGCGTTCGTGCGGCGCTGACGCCCGTTGGCGTGGCGCCTCCGGTTCGATGATGCGTACGCTCTGTCTCGTTCTCTGTCTCCTGTTCCCGGCGTCCGCCGGCGCGCAGCTCACGACCGGCAAGACGTCGAGCGGTCTCTACTATGAGGTGAGCGGGTCCGGGGAGCCGGTGGTGCTGATACACGCGTTCAGCGTGGATCGGCGCATGTGGGCGCCTCAGATCGCCGCGCTCGAAACACGCTTCCGCGTGATTCGCTACGACCAGCGCGGTCACGGGAATTCCGACGCGCCGATGGCGCCGTACTCGCCGCACGGCGATCTGCGATCCGTCCTCGATACGCTGGGCGTCGGCCGGGCCGCGCTCGTCGGACTGTCGGCCGGCTCGACGCTGGCGATCGATTTTGCCCTCGCGTATCCCGATCGCGTCTCGCGGCTCGTGCTGGCGTCCCCTGGCCTCAACGGCTACGTGCCGCCGGCGCCGTTGACGTGGACGCAGCCTGTCTTCCAAGCCGCTGGAGCCGGCGATGCGGAAGGCGCGGCCAAGCTCTGGGCGGCGACGCCGATCATGACCGTCTACAGCGGCGGGACGGCGGCGGCCACCGTGAAGTCGATCGTCATGGACAACGTGCGGTTGTGGACCTTCCGCACGAATCCCGCGCAGCCGCTGGCGCCTCCAGCCATCAAGCGCCTCGGAGAGATCAACGCGCCGACGCTCGTGATTCTCGGCGAACGCGATCTGCCGCACATCAAAGAGGTGGCGGAGCTGCTCGTGAAGGGGGTCGGCGGTGCCCGCCTGGTCACGGTGCCGAGCGCCGGGCACATCGTCAATCTCGACGCACCCGGCGCCTTCAACGCCGCCCTCGACCCGTTTCTCGCCGGCCGTTAGCGGGCCGCTACACGTGCGGCTTGTTGTCGTCGAGGCGCTTCACCGACGCCTCCACGCGGTCGATGTAATCGCGTACGCGATCGCGTGCGACCGTCCACCAATCGTCGGCGGAGGCTCGCGCGAGCCGATCGAGGTCCTCGCCGATCTTCTTGACCCGGGCCTTCGTGTCGTTCAGCTCGGTTTCGCGCGGACCCTTGGCTTTCAGCTTGTCGAGCGCCTGACTCATCGCGTCGACCCGTCCCTTCATCTCGGCGACGAATGCGTCGCGGCGTGACGTGAACGGTGCCGTGGCCGCCGTCCCGCCTGGCGCGGCGGGTGCCGGGTCCGCGATTCGAGCGCCGATGTGCTTCACGTCGCTGGCGACGTCGTCCAGCGTCGCCCGCGTCGCCGCTTCCTCACGCTCCCACCAGTTGTCCGCCGTCGTCGTGCTGAGGTTCGCCACCGCCTGCTTGACGTTGTTTACGTCCTCCTGAACCTCCTCGCGGAGGCTCGAGGTGGCGGTCCGCTTGCCGGCCGCCAGCACGGCGGACTTCTCGGCGTAGTCACGCTCGAGCCGCGCCACGCGGTCGTTGAGGTTTGCAATCTCGTCGTTGCGCTCCTTCTCAACCGCCACGGCCTTGTCGACGACCTTCGCGTCTTCCTTGATAACTTCCTTACGCGTATCCTTTGCGTCGCGATTACAAGCGCCCGCGGCCAGTGACAGCGCCAGGGCGCTCCCGATCAGTGTTGTGTATCGTCCCATCGTCATCCCCCAAATGTGCGACCCAGGGGTCGCAAGGATGGGAAAAGCAAGGCAACGGCCAATACCACACCAGCACGGCCGTACGGACCGAGAATTGCAGCCGCCCGCTGCGGAGGAATAGACGATGACCTCTTCAGGTGCCCTGAATCGCTGGCTGACCGTAGGGTTCGCCGCCGCTTTGTGTGCCGGCCTGGCAGATCGCGCGGAGGCGCAGCGCTTCGGGCGCGGGCCGACTCCCGGTGCCGGGGCGTGCTTTTACGAGGATCCGAATTTCGAAGGCGAATACTTCTGTATCCGCGCGGGCGACCGTATCGAGCAGCTGCCACGCGACATGAACGATCGGATTTCGTCGATTCGCACCTTTGGGCGCGTCGAAGTGACCGTCTTCCAGGACAGGGACTTCAGCGGCCGCAGTGCCCGATTCGAAGACGAGCGCAACCTCAAACGCGAAAAGTGGAACGATCGCATCTCGTCCCTACGCGTCGAAAGCATCGGCGGCATCGGACGTCGGGAAGAGCGGCGTGAGGAGCGGCGGGAAGAACGCGGCCGCGATCGAGGGCGCTTCGCGATCGGAGACGCACAGGCGGAGCGAATGGTGCGGAGCGCCTACCAGGACGTCCTGCACCGCGAGCCCGACGAGGCGGGCCTGCGGCTCTACCGCAACCGCATCGTCAACGACGGCTGGTCCGAGCAGCAGGTCCGCGAGGCGCTGCGATCGAGCCCTGAAAATCGCGTCGTGACGCGCGAGCGCGCAACCGATATCGTCCGCCGCGCGTACCGGTCCGTGCTCAATCGCGAGCCGGACGCGGGCGCCCAGGGCTACATCGACAAGGTCATGCGCGACGGCTGGAGCGAGGAAGACGTGGCGCGCGAGCTGCGGCGCAGCCCCGAATACCGCGAGCGCAGAAGCCGCGAGCGGTGATTTCCCGCCCAGCGCGGAACTATGACGCCGCGCGTTCGCCCGCTGCGAGCGCGCGGCGCAGGATCTTGCCCACCATCGTCTTGGGCAGCTCGGTGCGGAACTCCACGCGGCCGGGCACCTTGTAGGGCGCCAGCCGTTCGCGGCAGTAGGAACGCACCTCGTCTTCGGTGGCGCGCGCGCCCGGCTTGAGCACCACCCAGGCCTTGGCCACCTCGCCCTTCACCGGATCGGGCACGCCCGCCACCCCCACTTCGAGCACCGCCGGCAGCGCCGAGATCACTTCTTCGATCTCGCGCGGCCACACCTGGAAGCCGCTCGTCTTGATCAGATCCTTCTTGCGGTCGACGATGAACAGGTAGCCGTCGTCGTCCATGTAGGCAAGGTCGCCGGTGTGCAGCCACGTCTCGCCGTCGTGGCTGCGGAGCGCTTCCGCCGTCTCGAGCGGGTTGTTCCAGTACCCCGTCATGTACTGAGGCGCGCGGAGGATCATTTCACCCACTTCGCCAGTGGGCATCACCGTTGTGCCGCTGTCGGCGTCCACGATGCGCACGTCCACGTCTGGAATGGGCATCCCGATCGAGCCGATCTTGTTCGTGCCCTGAACCGGGTTGACGCAGCACGCCATCATCCCTTCGGTGAGCGAGTACCCCTCGATGATGCGCGCCCCGGTTGCCGCCTCGAACTGCTTCTTCGTTTCGGCCATCAGCGCCGAGGCGCCCGAGAAGCACAGCTTGATCGAGCTCAGATCCACCTTGCCGGCGCGGACGTCGGGGTGATTCAGGATGGCGGTGTAGAGCGTCGGCACGCCGTTGAAGAAGGCCGGCTTCACGCGCTTGATCGTCGCCAGCAGGTCGTCGATGTCGCGAGGGTTGGGGACGAGCGACAGCGGGTTGGGCCCCACGAACGCCATCGGTTGCACGCCCACGTTGGCGTACACGTGGAACAGCGGCAGCGGCAGCATGATGTTGTCGACCCACGGCTTCTTGGCGGCCTTCGTCCATTCGTAGAGCTGCAGTCCGGCGGCCACGTAGTGACGGTGCAGCCCCACTACGCCCTTGGGTGTGCCGGTGGTGCCTCCGCTCGACAGGATGACCGCGCGATCGTCTGGCCCCACGGCCACCGCCGGCCGCTGCCCCCGGTGCGAGCGCACCATGGCCCACATCCACGGATCGCCCGGCTGCGGCGTGATGCGGTGCCCGTCCTTCTTTTCCTTCAGCAGCGTGAACAGCAACCGCAGCGGCGTCGGCAGGTACTCCTTGATCGACGTGGCGATCACGTGCCGCACGCCGGTTCGCCCCTGCACGCGCTTGATGCGGTCGTAGAACGGCGTCAGGACCACGGCCAGGCTGGCCCGCGTGCTGTCGAGCGCCTGTTCCAGCTCGCGCTCGCTGTAGGTCGGGTTCAAGGCGACGACGATGCCACCGGCTTTCCAGATGCCGAACTCGGCGATGAGGAACTGCGGGCAGTTGGGCAGCAGCAACGCCACGCGGTCGCCGGGGCGCACGCCCATCGCCACGAGCGCGGCGCCGAAGGCGTCGCTCTCCACTTCGAGCTGCGCGTACGGCACCGTGGCGCCTTTGAAGAGGAGCGCCGGCTTGTCGCCGTGCTGCGCGGCGAGTTCAGCCAGATAGTCGAGGAGCGTCTTGTTCGGATAGGGCTCGAGAGAAGGTTTGACGTCGGAGTCGTAGTGCTCGAGCCAGGGTTTCACGGCGCACATTGTAGGTGGAGTGCGCCGTCGGGTGGCAGGTAAGCAGGTGGGCAGGTGGGCAGGTGGGGCGCAACGGCACGGACGTTGCCCCTTCTGATCGGATGCAGCTTCCGTATCACAATCTGGTCGCGTGGCAGAGAGCAGACGATCTCTTTATTACGATGCACCTGCTGTCGCGCTACATTTCCAGCCTAACGAGCGATACGAGCTGGGGTCTCAGTTGAGGCGCGCGGCTCTATCGGTCGGCGCGAACATCGTGGAAGGCTATGGGCGTCGAACCCATCGAGATCGAGTGCATTTCTTGAGGGTTGCGGCCGCGTCGCTGGCTGAGGTCGGCTACTACCTCCATGCTGCCCGGCGGCTTGGCTACGTCTCGGATTCTGCGTACTCGGAGCTCGAACCGCGGCCCCGCTTCGTGGCCTGATTGACAGCTTCGACGTGAGCATTTGAGGCGCCCACCTGCCCACCTGCCCACCTGCCTACCTGCTTAGGAGAAGCTGCAAGAGCGCCTTCTGCGTGTGCAGTCTGTTCTCCGCCTGGTCGAACACGACTGACGCCGGCGATTCGAGCACGTCGGCCGTCACTTCCTCGCCGCGGTGGGCGGGGAGGCAGTGCATGAAGAGCGCGTCGGGCGCGGCCAGCTTCATCAGCGCGCGGTTCACCTGATAAGGCGCGAAGATCACCTTGCGATCCTCGGCTTCCCGCTCTTCGCCCATCGACGCCCACACATCGGTGTAGACCGCGTCGGCGCCGCGCACCGCGTCCTGCGGGTCGATGCAGCGTTCCACCGCGCCGCCGTCGGCGCAAACGCCGCGGGCCTGCGTAATTACTCGGTCCGGCAGTTCGTAGCCGGCCGGCGACGCCACGCGCACGCGCGCACCGAGCATCACCGACGCCTGCGCCAGCGACGTGGCCACGTTGTTGCCGTCGCCCACGTAGGCCACGGTGCGACCGCGCAACGAGCCCCATCGCTCGAGCATCGTCATCACGTCCGCCAGCGCCTGGCAGGGATGCTCTTCGTCGGTGAGCGCGTTGACCACGGGCAGGCTCTTACCGGCCGTGGCCATCTTCAACGCCTTCTCCTGCCCGAAGGTACGGAGGACCAGCGCGTGCACCCAGCGTTCGAGGTTGCGGGCGATGTCCTCGAGCGGCTCTCGTACGCCCTGGGCGAACTCCGCGGGCAGGTCGAGCGTGTGCGCGCCCAGCTCCCGCACGGCGATCTCGAAAGTGGAGCGCGTGCGCAACGACGGCTTCTCGAACAGGAGCGCCACGTGTTTTCCCGCGAGAGCGGTGCACGTCGGCGCGGCGGGTCCGCGGCTGCGGTCCGCCTTCATCTGGCGCGCCTGGTCGAGCAGCCGCTCGAGCGCCAGGTGATCGAGATCGAGGATGGAGAGAAAGTCTTTGGCCTTGGCGGCCGGCGGAGGGATGGTGTCCATCATGCCCGGGCTAGGTCCGGTATTCGCCGTTGATCTTCACGTATTCAGCGGTGAGGTCGCAGGTCCAGACGATGGCGTTGCCGCCGCCGCCGGTGCCCAGGTGCACGTCGATCGAGACGTCCTTCAGCTTCATGTGCTCCGCGGCCTTCGGCGCGTTGTCGTCGTGCGGCAGTCCGTTCTCGAACAGCAGCACGCCGCCCACGTGCACGGTGGCACGATCGATGTCGAACGTCACGCCCGCCCGGCCGGCGGCGGCCACGATGCGGCCCCAGTTGGGATCGGCGCCGTGCACCGCCGTCTTCACGAGCGGCGAGTTGGCGATCGTCTTGGCCACCCGCATGGCGTCGGCCGCGGTGCGCGCATCGTTCACGGCAATCGTGATCAGCTTGGTGGCACCCTCGCCGCCGCGGACGATACCGACGGCGAGCTCACGCGACACTTCGTAGAAACCGGCGAGCAGCGCCGGATAGAGCTCGTCGTCGATCTCCACGCCGCTCGCGCCCGAGGCCATCGCGAAGACGCAGTCGTTGGTCGAGCCGTCGCCGTCCACCGTGATCGCATTGAAGGTGCTGGCGGCCGATTCGTGGAGCGCCCGCTGCAGGACCGCGGACGACACCTTGGCGTCGGTGGCGACGAAGCCGAGCATGGTGGCCATGTTCGGCTCGATCATGCCCGAGCCCTTGGCCGTGCCTCCCACCGTGAAAGTGCCGCGCGCCGTCTTGACGGTGACCGCGTGCTCCTTCGGAAACGGGTCCGTGGTCATGATGGCGCGCGCCAGGACGCTTCCGTTGCCCACGCCGAGCGCCGTCGCCGCGGCGCGGATGCCAGGCACGAGCCTGTCCATCTTGAGGTTCACGCCGATCACGCCCGTCGAAGCCACCAGGACCTGATCGGGCTGGCAGCCGAGCTGCGCGGCGGTTTCCGCCGCCATCTGGCGGGCGTCGCTCATGCCGACGGTGCCGGTGCAGGCGTTGGCGCAGCCGCTGTTGACCACGATCGCGCGGACGAGCCCGTGGTTAGTCTCGAAGTGACGCTTCGACACGGTGACAGGCGCGGCCTGCGCCAGGTTGGTCGTGAAGATACCGGCCGCCGGCACCGCGGTGTCGGCCGCCAGCAGCCCCAGATCGAGCGCGCCCGCCTTGGCTTTGATGCCGCAGTGCAGTCCGGCGGCCGTGAACCCCTTTGGCGCCGTGGCCCCGCCGGTCGCGGCGGCAACCGTGAACTGATCGGCCACCGACGTGCTCATGCTCTGACCTCGGCGGGCACGGCAGCGAACACCTCGTCGAGGATCTCGACCGCGCGATCGAGGTCCGCCTGCTCGATGTTGAGCGGCGGCAGCATCCGCACCACCTTCTCGTGCGTGCGGTTCACGATCAGGCCCCGCTCGCGCGCGCCGTCGACGATCGGCAGGGCGTCGGCCTTCAGCTGCAGCCCCCACATCAGTCCGCTGCCGCGCACCTCTTCGATCATCGGGTGCTTGAGGGCAAGTGCGCGCAACTGCCGCTCGAAATGCGCGCCCACGTTGCGGACGTGTTCGATCAGGCCGTGGTCCGCCAGCTGTTCGAGGAAGAAGAGCGCGGCCCGGCACGACAGCAGGTTGCCGCCGTAGGTCGTGCCGTGATCACCGGCCGAAATCGCGCCCGCGACTTTTTCGGACACGAGCGCCGCCGCCACGGGCACGCCCGCTCCGAGCGCCTTGCCCACTGACACCAAATCCGGCTGCCAGCCGAGCGCCTGGAAATGGAAGTTGTACCCGGTGCGGCCGAGGCCGCTCTGCACTTCGTCGGCGATCAACAGCGTGCCGGTCTTGGCCGTCACGTCCTTCACCGCCTGCACGAAGCCCTCGGGCAGCGGACGGATGCCGCTCTCGCCGCGGATCGGCTCGGAGATGATCGCAGCCGTCTTGTCGGAGACGGCGGCCAGCAGCGTCTCGGGGCGCGTCGGATCGACGAACGTCACCGGCCCGATGAGCGGCTGGAACGGCTCCCGGTAGTGCGGGTCGTGAGTGACCGAGAGGGCGCCCATCGTGCGGCCGGCGAAGCCGTTCTCCACCGCCACGTAGCCGACGCGCTGCTTCTCGCCCAGCGTGTACCAGTAGCGGCGCGCGAACTTCAGGTTGGCTTCGTTGGCCTCGGTGCCGCTGTTGCAGAAGAACGTGCGCTGCAGACCCGACAGCTGGGCCAGCTTCGCCGCGGCCTGCGACTGGAACGGGTGGTAGTAGAGGTTCGACGTGTGCAGCAGCGTTTCCGCCTGCTCCCTGATGATGGCGGTGAGCCCCGGGTGGGCGTGGCCCAGCGAGGCGACGCCGATCCCCGTCAGGAGATCGAGGTACTCGCGGCCGTCGGCATCGTAGAGACGTGAACCCTGCCCGCGCACGAACGCCACCGGCTGACGCTTGTACGTCTGCAGGACGTGTTTCTGTTCGAGCGTTCGGATGTCGTCGAGCGTCACTCTCATCGCACCACCTGTGTGCAGTCGGGCTGCATGACCTTGACCTTGGCCAACGTATCGAACTCCAGTCGACGGCCGTTGGCGACGAGCACGTCGCCCACGCCCTGCTTCAACGCATCCCGGCACGCCTGGAGCTTGGCCACCATCCCCTTGTTGGCCGTGCCGGCCTTCACGAGCTGGGCCGCGTCGCGCGACGTCAGGCGCACGATGGTGCGGCCGTCCGCATCCAGAACCCCGGCGGTGCCGCCGGCGATTACCAGCCGCGTCGCCCTGAGACGCGCGGCCAGGTGCGACGCCAGCGTGTCGGCGTTCACGTTGAGGAGCTGACCCTTCTTCGTCGCCCCCACGCACGCCACGACTGGTACGTAGCCCTTGCCCATCAGGTCCACCAGCAGCGCCGGGTTTCCCCCGGCGGTGGGCGCGCCCACGAGGCCGAGGTCCACGCGTTCCCCGGCAGTACTCATAATCGGCGCCGCCCGTTTCACCACCGCGACGCCGGCATCCGCGCCGGTCAGCCCCACGGGTGAACCGCCGGCTTCGCGAACCGCCGCCACGAGGCGGGTATTGACCGAACCCGCCAGCACGGCCACCACCGCGTCGAGCGTCGGCGCGTCGGTCACCCGCAGCCCGTCCACCTGGCGCTTCGGGATCCCGGCGAGCGCCAGCGCCGCGTCGATCTCCTTGCCGCCGCCGTGCACGACGGTGAGCGACGCTTGCGCCGACAGCTTCCGAATGCCGCGCGCGATCCGCTCCACGTCGGCAGGCTGCTCCAGGAGTTCGCCTCCTAGCTTCAGCACGACGACGCTACGCGTCGTCGTGCTCCTATTTCTTTTGGGCGCCACGGGCGACTTCGCCCTTTGTCTCCCTGGCGCCTCCGGCGCTGAGCGCCGGCGTGCATCCGCGCGCGCCACCTACAGCAAGCCGGTCCGCTCGTCGAGGCCGAGCAGGACGTTCAGGTTCTGCACCGCCGAGCCGGCCGCGCCCTTCACCAGGTTGTCGATCACCGCGACGAGCACCACGCGGTGCCGTGCCTCGTCCACCTTCCAGCCGATGTCGCAGAAGTTGGTGTGCGCGACGTGCTTGATCTCCGGCAGCTCGGCGCCCGTGAGCCGAACGAACGGCGCGTCGTCGTAGGCGCTCTTCAGCGCGGCATCGACCTGCGCGGCGGTGACGCCGGGCTTGAGCGACGCGTAGATCGTCTCCAGGATGCCGCGGTCGAGCGGTACGAGATGCGGCACGAACGTCACCGGCATCGCGAGCTCCTGCTCGATCTCGGCGACGTGCCGGTGCGAGAAGATGCCGTACGCGGCCACGCTCCCATGGTTCTCGGAGAAGTGCGTGCGATCGGTGGCCGCCTTGCCCGCGCCCGAGATACCCGACTTCGCGTCCACCACCACGCTGCCTTCGAGCAGCCCGGCCGTCTTGAGCGGCTCGAGCGCCAGCACGGCGGCCGTGGGATAGCAGCCGGGATTCGACACCAGGCGCGCGTCCTTGATCGACGGCTGCCGCCCCTCGGTCATCCCGTACACCGTGCCGCCGGGCAGCGATGCCGTGGCGGGATACCACTTCTGCCGATCGGCGTCCGCGCGGATGCGGAACGCGCCCGACAGATCGATCACGCGCACGCCGCGCTCGAGCAGCTTGGGCGCGAGCTCCGCGGACGCGGCTTCGGGCAGCGCCAGGAACACGATGTCGGCCAGGGCCACGAGCTGATCGACGTCGAGCGGTGTAACGGTGCCCCCCCAGATGCGGTTCAGCGCCGGCAGCGGTCGCGGCGCGCTCGAGGCGCCCGACGACATGGCGGCCGTGAGCGTGACGGCCGGATGCCGCGCCAGGATGCGCACGAGCTCCTGCCCGGCGTAGCCGGTGGCGCCGGCGATGGCAACGCGAGTGCGGCCGTCCGACGAAGCCGGCGACCGATCGGAAACGGGCGAAGTAGCGACAGTCATCTCTCTGGCGTGAGGGGGAAAAGAATATTTATACAGACTGATGCATAATCAGTCAAGGATCTAGTGTAAGGTTAATTCCGTGAAAACGCGACGCCAATCCGCGATCCTCGACGCCGTCCGGCAGGAGCCGGTGCGGAGCCAGGAGCAGCTGCGCCGGCAGCTGCGGGCGGCGGGGTTCGATGTCACCCAGGCGACGCTCTCGCGCGACATCCGCGAGCTGCAACTCGTCAAAGGCGGCGCCGACGGGGCGTATCAGCCTCCGGCGCGGCCGGTGTCTCCGAACGGCCACGGCGCGGCCTCGCTGCTCCACAAAGCTCTGTCAGAATATCTGACCAAGGCCGACCAGGTGCAGCAGCTGGTGCTGCTGCGCACCGGCCCCGGGCAGGCGCAGATCCTGGGCGTGGCCATCGACGGCGCCCGGCTGCCCGACGTCGTCGGCACGCTGGCCGGCGACGATACGATTCTTGTAATCACACGTGGTGCGCGGCAGGCCAAGGCGCTG
>Ga0163163_10003983_pt1 | contig 12605 bp, 13 predicted proteins | sample S65metaG_FD_119766 | JGI IMG/M metagenome (GOLD analysis project Ga0163163, IMG submission 119766) | Switchgrass rhizosphere microbial communities from Kellogg Biological Station, Michigan, USA - S6-5 metaG | ecosystem: Host-associated > Plants > Roots > Rhizosphere > Soil | place: USA... | reverse complement strand
GTGGTCAGCGCGTCGGCGAGTCCCGACTGACTTAGGTTTTCTCCCACCCAGGCCACGTATCCGTCGGGTCGAATCAACACGGCGATGGGAGCGGTGACTGTTCCGATCGCGGGAAGTTCCCATGTGCCGGTGTACTCGGCGTCGATCAGCTGAACACGATCCGCCCATGGAGTGATGTCGATGACGCCGGGCTCGCCGAGGTTGAGGAGCACCGGCCGAGCATGGTGCAGCAGAGTAAAGAAGCGCAGCGGGCCTTTGGCGGTGACCAAGTCGAGATCGGGCATGCGGCGTCCGAGCAGCGGATGACCTTCACCGAGGTTGTAGTGAACGCCCAGGCCGGACATTTCGGCTGCGAATCGTCGGCGCGGCTCGTCCATGCTGACGAGCTCGGCCATGGTATCGCGAAGCGCCTGCGTGCGATCGCCGGGGCGGCGGAGCGCGACACTCACCATGGTGTTGCGCAGCACGCGGGCAGCGACCGGGTGACGCTCGGCGTGATAGGTGCCGAGGAGGTTTTCCGGCGATGTCCCCTTGACGACCTGGGCGAGCTTCCATCCCAGATTCACGGCATCGTGCACACCGGTGTTGAGGCCCTGTCCGCCGTCCGGTGCATGCACGTGCGCGGCGTCACCGGCCAACAGGACGCGTCGATCGCGATAGGTTGCAGCTTGGCGCGTCATGTCGGTAAAGCGGGAGACCCAGGTGGCTCGGTGGATGCCGTAATCGGTGCCGCATACGGCGATGAGCGCCTCGCGGAGATCGTGCAAGGTGGGTTCGTTGGTCCCGACCTTCCGCTCGGTCACCATGACCCGGATGGGGCCCTCGTCCTTGAAGACCACTTTGCCGTCGCGAATCTCGTATTCCAAGCGGCCGAAGGAATGTATGCCGAAGGCATTGCGGTGGACGCCCAACTCGGGCTCGCCGGTCATCTCGACCTCGGCCATGAGGTTACTGGTGGTCGCGTCCCAACCGGGGAACTCAATGCCGGCGGCTTTGCGGACTATGCTGCGGCCTCCGTCGCAGCCGACGAGATATTGCTCGCGCAGCGACTGTCCGTCGGAGAGATGGACGTCGACGCCAGTTTCATCCTGCGTGAAACCTGTCACCTCACGCTCGCGATAGAACGTGACCGCCAGCTCACCGACCCAACCGGCGAGGATGCGCTCGATGTGGTTCTGCCACAGTCCCAGGCCGTAGTTGTGCCGCGTGGGAAAGTCGCTGATGTCCAGCGAGACGCCGGCGAACCCCGCGACCTGCGCTACCTTCCCCTCGGAGAGGAAGCGATCGGCGACTCCACGCTGATCAAGGATCTCGATGGTGCGTGAGTGCAGACCCCCCGCGCGCGAGCCGACGAGTTCCTGGTTGGCACGCCGCTCGACCACGGCGACATCGACACCCGCCAACGCCAACTCGGCCGCCAACATCAGCCCCGTCGGACCTTCTCCGGCAATCACCACCGCATGCTTCGACAACAACTGCATTTTTCTCCCCCATTTTTTGAAAGTTCTGGCGACTCTACGGGAGGACCCCGGTCTTGCCGCAAGCCCCCTGGCACGCTTTATACTGGTAGTGGGGAGGAAGAAGTACACTCCTTCTGAGCCCGGGAAAGACTGCTGCTGGCCCATCCTTTCGCACGAATATCGCTCTGACGCGGGCGTGAACGCCCGCTCTACCGAATCCCCATCAACGAGTTCGGCCTGTCGCAGGGGAACTACTCCAAGCTAACTACGGGCTTGAATGGACACCCGGGGAGCGCCGCGGTCTTATATACTGCCCAGCAACTCTGGAGACAACTTTGCTATCACGACGGACTTTCCTCGAACGAGGCGGCCTTGCTGCTGGTGCGCTTCTTTTGCCGCGTTCTGTGTACGCGGCTTTGGGTTCAGATCAGGCTCCAACGGCGGCCCAGTTGGAGCGTGCGCGCACGCTGCTTCGCGAGGCGCCATTCATCGACACACACAACGATCTGCCAACGAACCTGCTCGAAGCCGGGGGAGATCTCAGTCGCTTCGACCTGGGCAAGCCACAGCCGTCGCTTTGTGCCGACGTTCCGCGCCTGCGCGAAGGCTGCGTCGGAGTGCAGTACTGGTCGGTGTTCGTGCCATCTGCGACGCAGAACACGCACACCTCCCTGCACGAGTCGATACGGGAGTTCGATATTGCGCTGCGGATCATCCGCAGCCAGCCAGCATTCGAGCAGGCGCGCACGGCCGACGATATCGAGCGCATCCACAAAGCCGGGCGCATTGCCTGCCTGCTGGGAGTGGAAGGCGGGCACATGATGGAAGACTCGCTCGCCGCTCTGCGCATCTTTTATGAACTTGGCGCCCGCTACATGACACTGACCCATTGGGACAACATCGACTGGGCCGATTCCGCGACGGATCGTGTCGAGCACAATGGCCTGACCGAATTCGGCAAGAAGACGGTTCGCGAAATGAACCGCCTGGGCATGTTCGTCGATATATCGCACGTCAGCGCCGACAGCATGCGAGACGCGATCGGTGTGAGCCGCGCGCCGGTTCTGTTCTCGCACTCCAGCTCGTTCGCAATGAATCCGCATCCGCGAAATGTGCCCGACGACGTCCTGCGCCGGCTGCCGGCGAATGGCGGCGTGGTGCACGTAAATTTCATCAAGGAGTTCATCTCGCCGCAGAACCCGGCATGGTCGGAACGTCGGACGGCGGCACTGAACGCGCTGCACGCGAAGCTCGATAACGACAAAGAGATCGAGAAAGGAATCGAGGCATGGGAAAAGGAGAACCCATTCCCTCGTCCAACCATCAAGGATGTCGCCGATCACATCGACCATATCCGGAAGGTGGCCGGAATCGATCACATCGGCATCGGCGCCGATTTCTACGACGCCGGACACCAGTCGATGGTCGAGGGATTGGACGACGTAACCCGTTATCCCTACCTTTTTGCGGAACTCTTGAACAGAGGTTATTCCGACGAGGACATTCGGAAGATCGCAGGACGCAATCATCTGCGAGCCTTGCGGCAGATGGAGAAGGTCGCTGCCGAGTTGCAGAAGACGGAGGGGGCGGTGCTGGGCGAAGGAGTGGAGAAGAGCTAGGGCGAGTTTCAACTGCAACGGCAAAGCGCTGGGGGACTGACCCTTTGCTTCTGCGCTAACCGCTGCTCTAATTAACCCCATGCAAGCAACAGCGGCTTGCATGAGCCAACCTCGTCTCTAAACCTTTGTGACCGCCCTCATTCGTTCCACAGGATCACTCCTGTACAATCAGTGGTTTGTACGGGCAGCTTTATCTTTCTTAAGCGGAGTCTCCCCTGCTGGCATTATTCGCAAATTGGCTTTTGACCGCCCCGCGTCCCACTGGGCTGGAGAACTTTCTCCGCAAGCAAACCGATCGAACGTTCCAGGGACTGTATCAGGCGAATGGCTTCGACCTGATGCTGCTAATCCCGTACTTCATCCTGCTCGTCATCCTCGCTGCTTACGGCTTCCATCGATACCAATTGGTCTGGATGTACTTCCGGCATCGCAAGAACAAGACGACGGAGCCGAAGTTCCGCTTCACGCAGCTGCCGCGCGTCACTATCCAGTTGCCGCTCTTCAATGAACAGTTCGTCGTCGATCGTCTCGTCGAGTCCATCTGCGCGCTGGATTATCCTGGCAATCTGCTCGACATCCAGGTCCTCGACGACTCGACCGACGAAACCGTCCAGGTGGCCAGCGAGGTCGTCGATCGTTATCGCGCACTCGGTCACGACATCGTTTACATCCACCGCACCGACCGCACCGGTTACAAGGCCGGCGCACTCGACAACGGTCTCAAGACCGCCAAGGGCGAATTCGTCGCCGTCTTCGATGCCGATTTTACGCCGCCCAAAGATTGGGTGATGAATGTCATCCACCATTTTGCCGACCCGAAGATCGGCATGGTGCAGACGCGGTGGACGCATCTCAACCGTAATTATTCTTTCCTGACCAACGTCGAAGCCATCCTGCTCGACGGCCACTTCGTTCTCGAGCATGGTGGACGCTCCCGAGCCGGAGTGTTCTTCAATTTCAACGGCACCGCCGGAATGTGGCGCCTGCACGCCATCGAGGACGCCGGTGGCTGGGAACACGACACCCTTACCGAGGACACCGACCTCAGTTACCGCTCACAACTGGCCGGGTGGCGCTTCCTGTATTTGCAGGACGTCGAATGTCCCGCCGAACTTCCCATCGAGATGACCGCCTTCAAGACCCAGCAGGCGCGCTGGGCCAAAGGACTCATCCAGTGCGCTATCAAAGATCTGCCGAAGGTCATGAAGTCGAAGGTCAATCGTCGCGAGAAGATCGAGGCCTGGTATCACCTCACTGCCAACATCAGCTACCCGCTGATGATCTTGCTCTCCGTGCTGATGATGCCGGCGATGATCATCCGCTTCTACCAGGGCTGGTTCCAGATGCTGTACATCGATCTGCCGCTCTTCCTGGCATCGACGTTCTCCATCTCCAGCTTCTACCTGGTCTCGCAAAAAGAACTGTTCCCCGGCAAGTGGTACCGTACCTTCTTATATCTGCCATTCCTCATGTCGCTCGGCATCGGCCTGACGATCACTAATTCCAAGGCCGTCCTCGAAGCGCTTTTCGGTTACCAGACCGCTTTCGCGCGGACCCCCAAATATCGCGTTCAAGCCAAGGGTGAGAAGTCTGCAGCCGCCAAGACGTATCGCAAACGACTCGGCATCGTTCCCTGGATCGAGATCCTCATCGGCTGCTACTTCGCACTGACCGTGTGGTACGCCATCGACAATGAGAACTACATCACCGTTCCCTTCCTCATCCTCTTCGTGGTCGGATACTGGTACACGGGCTTGATGTCGTTGCTCCAAGGTCGCTTCGAGGTTCTGATGGGCCGGACAGCGACCGCCGAACAAGGTTCCAAGCCGTTCCCGGTCGGCGTCTAAAGAGAAAAGGATTCAATCTTGATCTGGTAATCAAGATTGAATTGAGTTTTCGTGCTCGCGACTTCGCAAACAGGAAAGTAATCACACCTTTAGCGTTGTCGCTCCCACCTGCGAGCGATTCGGTTTCTCCATGATTCGCAGTAACTTACTTCAGCTTCGGAATTAATGAAGGAAGACAATGAGCGACAGAATGCGTCGGGTACTTCTCGGGGAAGACAGCAAGGTATTCGCAAGAGCGCACGAAATAACACTTCGCAAGGCCGGCTTCGAAGTCATCATCACCCAAGACGGAATTGCTGCCCTGGAGGCGGCACGCACAAACAGACCAGATCTGATCATCCTCGATCTCATGCTTCCGAAGCTCCAGGGACAGACGGTTCTTCGCGAATTGAAAAAAGACAGCGCGACCTCGAAAATTCCCGTAATCATTTACAGCGGCCTCCCTGAATCAAACGGAAGGAAACTCATCCGCGCCGGCGCTCACTCCTACATGGAGAAGAACAAGATCAGCTCCGACGATTTCCTGGCCGCCGTCGAAGAAGTTTTCACATTGGAAACTCAGGCTCACAAACAGAAATTGGCCTCGTGTCATCAATATTGGGCTGAATACGCCACCATCAGTTCTATACCTGCAACAGTCTAGGTTCCTCCTGATCATCGAGTTCTTATGCCGGAACGGGAACATCCGCTCCGGTTTTTCTTTTGAGCAACTTCGCACATTCTCCCAACCGTTTTTGCAAGCGCCCGGCCCACCGATTTGTTATCCTAAACCCCTGTGCTAGTGCTCTATGTGATCCTTATTGTGTCAACGATCGCGGTGATTGGAACCGCCATCGCGTTACACTACCGGGTCAAGCGTCATATGACTTCTTCCGTAGAAACACAACATCCGGAAGGGGTTAGCTCCGAGGAATCGCACAGTCCCGGAGACAAACAGTAACCGCATTCTTACGTCATTCATACGCTGTCGCATTCTTGGAGATAAGTTTCATGACGAATCTGGCGAATGTAGCAGTCTCAGATCGAAGATTAGCTCTGGCCCGGCCGGTTGGCCTGGTGATTGGCGCCAGCCTGTTCATCGCAGTCTGCTCGCGTCTTAGCATTCCCTTGCCGTTCACGCCGGTACCTTTAACTCTGGCGAATTTCGCGGTCCTCGCAGTCGGCCTGGTCCTCGGCAGCCGCCGTGGATTTGCAGCCGCAACAACGTTCCTGGCGATGGGTGCTGTCGGCCTCCCGGTATTTTCTCCGGCGGGTCCCGGTGGAGCCGCGCAGTTGCTCGGTCCGACCGGCGGTTACCTGATCGCGTATCCGCTCGTTGCTTACGTGGCTGGCCTGGCTTCCGAGCACAACAGTTTCTTCCGTAAATTGGCGTCGGCGACGCTCGCCGAGATTCTGCTCTTTGCTTGCGGAGTCAGCTGGCTGACGGTGATCGCGCACGTTCCATTTGCGAAGGCCGCTGCGTTTGGACTGTATCCGTTCGTGTTCTTTGAAGGCATGAAGGTGATGGGCGCTGCTGGTCTGGCGACCCGTTTTCGTTTGAAGTAGGTAGAGCGGACCTTCCGTCCCGCATCTCGCAGTAACTACTTAGGGGCTTCGGTTAAGCCCCTAAACCTATTTTCGTAGAGGAGTTCCCCGCCCGGTTCTGCCAGGCTGCATTTATGAGTACAGATATTCGCGAAATCAAGATTGCTCACAGTCCGGATTCGGACGACGCCTTCATGTTCTACGGACTAGCCACCAACAAGGTGCGCGTTCCCGGACTGAAATTCACGCACGAATTGTGCGACATCGAGACCCTCAATCGTCGCGCTCTCGAAGGCGTTTACGACGTCACGGCAATCTCTTTCCACGCCTACCCTTACCTCCAGGATAAGTACGCGCTCATGCCGAGCGGCGGCAGCGTCGGTGAGGGCTATGGTCCCATGATCGTCTCGACCAAGCCGCTCACCATGAGTGAGGTCAAGAAGGTCAAGATCGCGGTCCCCGGCACCATGACGACCGCATATTTGTCGCTCAAACTCTTTGCGCCGACGATTGAAACCGAAGTCGTTCCGTTCGATCAGATCATCCCGGCTGTACTCGAGGGCAAGTTCGAAGCCGGCCTCATCATTCACGAAGGCCAGTTGACCTACGCCAAGAGCGGCCTGCATACGGTAGTAGACATGGGGAAGTGGTGGCGCGATATCACTGGACTTCCGCTTCCGCTCGGCGGCAACGCCATCAAGCGTGATCTCGGCGAAGAGCTGATGGTTAAAGTCTGCCGCGCACTCAAGGACAGCATCCAGCACGCGCTCGATCATCGCGAACAGGCGCTTCAGTACGCCATGCAGTTCGCGCGCGACCTCGAAAAAGAACAAGCCGATAAGTTCGTGGGAATGTACGTCAATGAACGTACTCTCGACTATGGCTCTGATGGACGGGAAGCCGTTGGACGTCTTCTCGAGATGGGTTACAGCTCCGGCGTCATCACCCAGAAACCCAAGGTCGACTGGGTCGAAGTCCCCGAATTGGAAGTTGCCAAGAAAGCGTAGCCACTGTAAAACTCTGAGTTCCAGCCCCGGCGATTAAGCTGGGGCTTTCGTTTTGTTGCATTTCGCGTCTAACGCTGACGAGCAGTCGCCCACATCTGCTCGCTCTTTGCGATCATATGTGGGGAAGTTCGAGTTGTTAAGGAGAACTCAATGAAGATCCTTGCCCTGCTTCTCGGCTCTCTTCTTACGGCGACGGCACTCGCGCAGCAGGCTCCGGCAAAACCGCCCACCTCGGGTGCTACGACCGAAGCCGCCAAGACCGCTTCCGATGCTAAGCCGGACGACGTAAAAAGTATCGATGCCATCATCAACTCCATCTACGCAGTCATCTCCGGGCCCGCTGGCCCGCGTGACTGGGACCGCTTCCGGTCGTTGTTCATTCCCGAAGCTCATCTGATATTTAGCGGGAAAGATAAGGACGGAAAGTTGATTCACCGCGCGATGTCTCCGACTGCCTACCAGGAGCGCGCAGGTGGGTTCTTCTTGAAAGAGGGCTTCTTCGAAAGCTCAGTCGCCAACAGGATCGACCAGTTCGGCACTGTTGCGCAGGTCTTCAGCACTTACGAGTCCCGCCATGAGAACGGCGCGCAACCCTTCGCCCGAGGCATCAACTCCATCCAGCTGCTGAACGACGGTACTCGCTGGTGGGTGGTTAGCATCCTCTGGGACTCGGAACGCCCCGACAATCCCATCCCCGAACAATATCTGAAATAGCTTCGGCTGATTACTGACTACCCCATTCACGCCTTCCTTTGGCTTGAGTGGGGTAGTTCTGCTCTTGTGCTTAGGCGCTCTGCTATGCCAGAATCCGCTCGGAAGTCAATCCTCTTCACTGGCCGCGGTTCCAGACAAACCGCAGGAGGCCATGCATGAGAATAAATCTCCTTTAGTTGACAACCTGCACGATCGTCGTTTCACCACTCTCCTCTCACTTCAAAATCCGCATACCCGATCTCACACTGGACTCTACCTCATCGAAGGCATTCGGCACGTTGCTCGTGCTGTTGAACACGGTGCGCGAATTCAGTCTGTCTTCACGGATCCGTCAAGGCTGACCAATCCGTTCGGACAGAAGCTTGCACGGCGTCTTCGCAAGTCAGGGCTTCCGGGTGTCCGCCTCTCTCCCCTCTTATATCGAGACTTGACTCTTGCTGCTGATCCCCAGGGCATTGGCGCAGTTGTTCAACAACAATGGGCGACATTAAGCAGCCTCAAGCCTGCAAGGAATGGTTTGTGGCTGGGAGTAGAGTCGATCGAATCACCTGGCAATCTCGGAACCATTATCCGCACAGCCGAGGCCACCGGAGTTAATGGGATTTTCATGCTTGGCTCTGATCTAGATCCCCATGACCCAGCGTGCGTTCGTGCCAGCATGGGATCGTTGTTTTCACAAATGCTAATGAGGTGTACTCATCAGGAATTCAGAGAGTGGGCAAGGTCGGGGGGAGTGGTGACCGTCGCCTCGTCCCCAACAGGGCTGGTCGACTACAAATCTCTGCGCTATCGTTGGCCTACGGTGCTTTTGGTTGGAAATGAGAAGCGTGGGCTGTCCGAACAATCCTTAGAGATTTCCGATTACCTGGTTCGCATCCCGATGTGCGGCCGGTGCGACTCCATCAATGTCGCGGTTGCGACCGGCGTTCTGCTGTTTGAGATGGAATACCAACGCCGAAATAACTAGCGGCAAGCATGGCTTCGACTACCCCATTCACGCCTTCCTTTGGATTGAGTGGGGTAGTTCGTTTTCAACGGAGTCACCGGCCATTCGAGAATGAGCGTAGACTTGCGCGGCAGGCTACGGAGGCCTCTTGAACCGCGCAGCTCTTGGTGTTCGAATGCATTCCGGTTGGGGAATCCTTGTGACCATCGCAGGCGTTCCCGAAACCTTGGAAGTGATCGACCGGCGACGGATCGTAATCACCGATCCAAAAATCCCGATGGCGAATCAGCCGTACCATTTTGCGGCAGACCTCGAATTTTCCCAGGCAGAGAAACACATCGCGAACTGTGCCGTTACCTCAGAGCGCTTGGCTTTATCCGCTGTCGAAGGGTTGCTACAGGAACTCAAAGAGCGCCACTTCAGGATCATTGGCACCAGTATTCTCATGGGCTCCGGCCGAACACTTCCCGAGCTAGAGAAAATACTCTCGGCACACCCGCTCATTCATACCGCAGACGGCGAGTTCTTCCGCAACGCTGTCAGGAAATCCTGTGAGGAATTGAGAATCCCAGTCACAGCAATCATCGAGCGCGAACTCGACGAGCAAGCCAAGTCAACTTTCGGGAACGGTGCGGCTCACATCAAAAAGCGCGTTGAAACCATGGGCGCCTCCATCGGTCCACCCTGGACCAAGGACCACAAGTCCGCAGCACTCGCCGCGGCCATGATGCTGACCTAGTCCCCGGGCGCCCGCGCGGTCATTTTGATCGAGACAAAATAAACCGCCGCGCCTGTGTCCGCGGGCCTAAGATAACCGAAAGTGGGATGAGGAGATCCGATGGCACCTGATCGACAGCAGGAAGTGGATGAACTTTACAAGAAAGCCCAGCGAATACTCCTCCACGAACTGACAGAAGAGGAACACAGGCTGATCTCCTCGCTGGCTTTCGAAACACATGCGACCCTGTCAGACGAGAAGCTCGCTCGCCTCAGGGAACTGGTGAAGAAGAAGGGTGACCGTCAGAGCGCATCTTCCTAGCTAAGGTTGACACCAAGGGTAACAGCATCTTCTGAGCAACTCTCGAAACTACTCTGGCATCCAGAGTGATTGGTGAAGTCTTCTGTGGTGTGGAAAGGTAGTTGCCTTATGGTGACCCACTGCGCCAACCCTGGTTGCGTCGAGCAATTTCGTTTTCTCGGCGAAGGAAAGCTCTTTCTGGAAGATCCCCAGGCTGCTCTCGATTTCAATCAGCAGCAACTATTCGAGCGATGTTTCTGGCTTTGCCGCAACTGCGCTCGGCAGTTTGAGATACGATTCATCAATCACAAGCCACTCGTCGTCCCTCGAATCTCCCAACCAACACAATTACGCCAGAGCCGAGGAGCATGAGCCATGACCTACGCCTACCAGGGATTTTGGAGCGATGTTCAGCCCGTTCGTGATGAACACCAGAAGAAGGTTTTGTATTGGCACTACAAGATCTTCGCACTAGGAACCAACCAGTTCCTCTCGAGCGGATACGGTGCAAATCGTGCATCCGCCCTGGCGGCCACCGAAGCGCGCATCGAGGCGCTCGCTCGAGCATCTTCGATGCCCAGACCAAGAGCCGCCTGAGCCGCACTGTAGAAGAGTCGCAGCCCACCATTCTCAGATTTTTATTTTGTCTCGTGCCAGACTTATCGACTGGCCAACGGATTCGCCCTGTCCCAATTAGCCGGGAGTGTTGGACGCGTTGATCTTGTGACGATGAGCCTTACGTTTTTGCTTCTTCATCTCGAGCCTGCGCAGGGCCATTTTGTCGAGCGGGCGAGCTGGCGGCTGGGGAGCCTGCTTCGCAGCGGCTTGCGGTTTCGCAGTGACAACTGCGGCTGGTGCTTCGACCGGTGTTGCTTCCGGCATTTTCGTTTCGACCTGGATCTCGTCGCTCAAATTCTCTTCTCCAAATATTTAGCTACATCGACCACACGCCACATCAGACAGATAGTGCGTTGATCGCGGCTTCGTTCTTCTTGCGCTTCATGGGAGCCATCTCTTCCGGTGTGCAATTCGCCACCAGGTGATACTTGACGGACCAGAAGCACACACCACAGAGCGGGAATTTCTTTCCGCTTTCAAATACCAACTCCCTCGAGCCGGTGTGCTGTGTGGAGTGTTTGCATTCGTAAATCCCGGTATCCTGCACTCGCTCACCGGGTGAAAATGATTTTGCCGTAGGCGCGCTAGTCATCATTCGAGCCTCTTTCAACGAACTCACTAAGGAGGGAAAGACTTCAGATACTGTGACTTAGCTCAGAGAATCTGGACGAGGGCGGGAAAAAGCTCCTCACCTTCGACTGTGCGCTATATGTGGGGGAATGTCAACTGCCAGGTGAGGTAGGTCATCCTCAGATCGTGACACAAATGTGATTTCACTGTGACAAGTCCCTGCCGCCAGTCCCGGTACTCTCTCATCAGTTATTCATACAAACTTGTTAGAGGAGATTCAGCAGTGTACGACATGACGCAACTCGGCAAATTGAAAGATATCGAAAAAAATGCGCCGGAAGCTTTTAAAGCTTTCTGGGCATTCGACAAGGCAGCTATGGCTGCCGGAGCAATACCGGTCAAGGAAAAGGAACTCATAGCACTCGCTGTAGCCTTTACTACGCAGTGCCCGTATTGCATCCAGATCCACGCCGGCAGAGCACGTGACGCTGGCGCTTCCGATCCGGAGATCGCTGAAGTCATCGCTGTCGCCGCCGCACTGCGCGCGGGCGGAGCGGTAACTCACGGCACCCACGCCTTCTAGAAACCAGTAAACGGGGCGGCTTCGCAATTCTCATCGTCGCAGGAGTGTTGCAGGCCGCTCAGCACCACGCGACCCCGAACTCACCAATCTTCCGAACTCATCAACGGCTGTCCTGAAGGCAGAGTAATGCCGCAAGAATCAAAGACGTTGGTACGCGCTGTCGGCCTGTGGAGTCTGGCAGCGCTCATGCTGAACACCGTTATCGGTGCAAGCATCTTCGGCTTGCCTTCCCTGCTCGCCGCTCACCTCGGACGATTCAGTCCGGTAGGGTACCTGGTCGCTGTCGTAGGAGTCGCGGCAATCGCCGCCTGCCTTGCAGAGGTCGCATCCCAATTCCGCGAGGCCGGAGGACCGTATCTATATGCAAGGGTCGCCTTCGGTCCATTTGTCGCCATCCAGATCGGATGGCTCACCTGGCTGAGCCGAACCGTTTCCGCAGCCGCAGTCGCCAACTTATTCGTCTCATACTTAATTCAATTTTTCCCGGCAGCGCAGGCCTGGTCGGTGCGCGCGGCAGTACTCATACTGCTTGTCGGGTTCCTTGCCTTTGTGAATTATCGCGGAGTCACCAGTGGCACGCGCCTAAGTGACTTCTTCACGGTCACTAAGCTGCTCATCGTTCTCCTGTTCATCATCGCGGCATTCATGGCCCTGTTGCTTCGACCCGAGGTTAGAGTCACTCCGCAGGCAATACCGGTT
>Ga0163163_10003981_pt1 | contig 12608 bp, 10 predicted proteins | sample S65metaG_FD_119766 | JGI IMG/M metagenome (GOLD analysis project Ga0163163, IMG submission 119766) | Switchgrass rhizosphere microbial communities from Kellogg Biological Station, Michigan, USA - S6-5 metaG | ecosystem: Host-associated > Plants > Roots > Rhizosphere > Soil | place: USA... | reverse complement strand
GCCGCTACGCCGCCGAATCCCACATCCTGCCCCCGCTTCCGCGGCTAAGGTTCCTCGGCAAATAACGCTTTTTCTTGCTGCTGCGCGACTTCCCGGCACCCTCAAGCGTCATATCAGGCATGACTACGACTGTCCCAACCGCTGTTGTGGCCAGTTCCATCTCCCCTAGGGTCCTCGCGTTCCTCGCTCCCCGGCCGCGACACTCCCCCCTCTTCCATCTCTTCCTCAGCCTCGGCATCTTCGGCCTCTTCCTCGTCGCCATCGTCGACTCGTCCTTCGTCCCCCTCCCCATCCCCGGTATCACCGACATCATGCTCGTCCTCATGGCGGCCCGCCACACCACCAATTGGCTGATCCTGATTCTCGTCTCCTCCACCGGCTCCGCCATCGGCGGATATCTCAGCTATCAAGTTGGTCAACGTGGAGGCATGGCCTTCCTCGAAAAACGAGTGCCCTCCAGCATCTTCAAGCTTGTTCGCGATTGGATGGAGCGCCATGCGATCCTCTCCGTAGCCCTGCCGGCCATCCTTCCGCCGCCGATGCCGCTGTCGCCCTTCATCCTCGCGGCCGGAGCGCTCAACATGTCGCGCAACAAATTCCTAGCCGCTTTCATTATCAGCCGCACCGCGCGCCACGCCATCGCTGTCGGCCTCGGCCTCTACTACGGCCGTCCTATCCTTCGTCTTTGGAACCGCATCTCGGCGCAGTACGCTACGCCTATCCTCATCGTCATGTGGACCCTCATAGTCCTCGGCTGCGCATTCGCATTCTGGCAGATCTACAAGACCTCACGCAGCGTCGCGGCTCCGCATGGCTTCGCTCCCGAAGGCAAAACCATGGCGTGACCTCTGCCCCCACCCGCCTCTTACACGCCACTCCAAAGAATTCGGGCGAACCAGTAAGGTCCGCCCGCTTTCTATTCCCTATTCACTTCCTGCGTTCAAAACTCCCACTGCAGCAGCGTAGCCCCCACGGTGAAACCCGCACCTACACTCGCCAGCAACACTAGGTCGCCCTTCTTCAACCGCCCGTCATCCAGCGCAGTCTGCATCGCCAGCGGAATCGTCGCCGCCGTTGTATTGCCGTAGCGATCGATATTGATGACTACGCTCTCCTGCGGCATCCCCAGCCGGTGCGCGGTCGACTCAATAATTCGCTTATTCGCCTGGTGCGGAATGAAGCATGCCAGGTCCTTGCCCACAAGACCATTCCGCTGCAGTACCGTCTCAGCCGCCTCAGCCATCTTGCGCACCGCAAACTTGTAAACCGCCTGCCCGTCCTGGTGTACGAAATGCATCTTCTTGGCCACAGTCTCCGCCGTCGCCGGATTCAAACTTCCCCCACCCGGCATATTTAGCGACACCGCACCGGCGCCATCAATCTCGTGCCAGTAGTCCACCAGCCCGATCTCGCCTTCCTCGCACGGCTCCAGCAGCACCGCCCCCGCGCCATCGCCGAAGATCACGCACGTCGCCCGGTCCGTGTAATCGATGATCGAACTCATCACGTCCGCGCCGATCACCAGCACCTTCTTGTGGGCCCCGCTCTCGACAAGCTTCGCTCCCACCTGCAACGCATAGGGAAATCCTGAGCACGCCGCCGATAGGTCGAACCCCCACGCTCTGGGAGCACCCAATTTATCTTGCACGATGCACGCAGTCGCCGGAAACAACATGTCCGGCGTCACCGTAGCTACTATGATGACTTCAACCTCGTTCGCAGCTACGCCACGCTTAGCCAGGCAGCACTTCGCCGCCTCCGTAGCCAAATCGCTCGTTGCTACACCCTTGTCCACCAGGTGCCGCTCACGGATTCCCGTCCGTTCCACAATCCACTGGTCGTTTGTCTCGACCATCTTCTCCAGATCAGCGTTGGTCAGCAGCCGCGGAGGAACGTATGTCCCCACCGAAGATATTTTGGCCCGTACCTGTACACGCGGCTTCAACGTCAGACTCAAACTCTCACCTCAAAATTTTCGCAAAAGAAATGAATTTTCATTCAACAACGCACCTATTCTCTATGAGAATCAGTGGCCTGTCACTCCATTACGCACGCACTGGCCCTCAGGACGCAAATACCCGGCTGTGCATATCCATCTGTCGAAGAGAAGAAGATTCGAAAAGGTAAAAACATATTGGGTGAGCCACTGCGCGATCGCGCAAACGGCAGACCATCGGTGGTCAAAAAATGGACCGGGCGACCTACTGCGCCATCGCGCAAGAGCCGGACCCAGCATGCGAGGGCAAAAAATGTACCGGGCAACCTACTGCGCCCGTAATGACCCGTTACCGTTGCTTCCTTCCGGACCTGGCGGGGTTGGCGGGATTACGTCGCGTAGGACCCGGCACACGATCAAGTTTATCATCGCCCGACCGTCCGCGCATCTGGCCCTTGGTACTCTGGACAAGCCAAGATGGACCTTCCTTCAGATAATGCAGCGCTTCAGGCGCACTACGGCCAACGCCTCGCGTCTCTTCAACTTGAACAGGGCGTCGTCATCAAGCGCCGCATCCGCCATCGCATCTTTCTCTTGGTCTGTTCTGCGCTCGTTCTCTTCCTAGGGCTGCAAACTTCCGGACGCGCTGCATGGCTGGCCGCAGTTCCTCTCGTCGCCTTTATCGCATCGCTGCCCGCTTACCTTGGCCTCCAAACTGAGCTCATTCGCATTCAGCGCCTGCAGGTCTTTCACGACACCAATCTCGCTCGCGCAGACGGAACCCGTACGCAATCCGGACACACCGGCGACGAGTTCCACTCTCCGGAACATCTCTACGATCGCGACCTCAACGTCCTCGGTCCCGACTCTCTCTTCGGTCTCCTCGCCACCGTTCGCACCGGCATCGGCCAGCGCGGACTTGCCCGCATCCTCCTCGATCCAGCCGAACCACAGCAGATCCTTGAACGCCAGCAATGCATCCAGGAACTCGCGCCCCTCACCAGCTTGCGCGAACAGATCGCGCTTCTTGGTCCCTCACGCTTTCAAGACGTCTCTGCCATCGCCTTCGACTCCTGGCTCGATGAACCCTCACCGGAATTCCATCCTGCCATCTCGTGGGCTCTCGTCGCAATCTCGCTAACCGTCGTCTTCAGTCTCCTCGCTGGCCTCACTCACTTCGCCACATGGTCCACCGTCTTCGCCATCCTCGCTACCGCATTTGCTCTCCAAGGCATCATCTTTTTCACCGTCCGCGCTCGCACCCTACCCATTCTGAAGGCATCCCGCGTCGCCAACCAGATGCAGCTCTTCGCCGATGGAGTTGCACTCCTCGAGCAGCAACGTTTCAATTCTCCTCGGCTGCAACAACTTCAACAGGCGCTCCGCGAACCAGCTTCCGCCCTCTCGGCCCTGCGCCGCATTCAGAATCAGTTCAACGTCGTCGAGCAACTTACCCGGGAATACTCGGCCCTTCTCTCCCTCCTTTTCTCCATAGGAACCCACGCCGCTATCGCCATCGCCAACTGGAAGCGCCGTCATGCCTCGTCACTCAAGCATTGGATGACCGCATGGGGCGAGTTCGAAGCCCTCTGCGCACTCGCCAATTACGCCTTCGAGCATCCTGAAGATGTCTACCCAACCCTCCTGCCACAGCAGCAACCCGGCCAACTCCACGCAACTGCACTCGGCCATCCGCTCATCCCCTCGCAGTCCTGCGTCCGCAACGATGTTGCCCTCGACGCCCACACGCGCTTCTATCTCATCAGCGGCTCCAACATGGCCGGTAAATCCACTCTTCTCCGCGCGATCGGCCTCAATGCAGTTCTCGCCTTCGCTGGAGCACCCGTGCGCGCAACTTCGCTCTCGCTCACTCCGCTCCGCATCGGCGCCTCGCTCGCACTCACCGACTCACTCGCCGAGAGCAAATCCAAATTTCTCGCCGAGGTCCAGCGCCTCCACGCCATCCTCACTCTCAGCAAACACTCCCCAACACTCTTCCTCATCGACGAGCTCTTCAGCGGCACTAACTCCCACGATCGCGTCATCGCTGCGCAGGCCGTACTTCGCGACCTCCTTCACAATCACGCGATCGGCGCCCTCTCCACCCACGACCTCGCCCTGACCCCACTCGCATCCCCACAAAGCAACGGTGTCAATGTCCACATGGCCAGCCCCGACCCAGAAGATCCCCTCGCCTTCGACTTCCTTCTCAAACCTGGCGTCAACCCCTCCTCCAACGCCCTCGCCATCATCCGCATGATGAACATCGAAGCCTGATCTCCCCAAACATCGGTCCCATCGTCTATCATCGTCCCGTCTCAGGAGGAGGTCTCCGATGCGCCGCTTCCTTACTCTCCTTGCTCTGTTCTCCCTCTTGCTCCTTCCTCTCGCTGCCAAAGATAAGCAGAAGAAGAGTCCTCTCCCTCCGAGCGTTCTCGAAGCCAAAACCATCTCCATCGTCATCGAGCCCGACGCCGGTCACGCTCTAGAAAATCCACTCGCTAACCAGACCGCCCAGAAGGATGTTGAAGCAGCCATCCTTAAGTGGGGACGCTTCCAACCCCTGCTCTCCACTCTGAACGCCGACCTCATCATCGTCATTCGCAAAGGAACCGGTCACATCGCCGATGCCACCATCTCCGATCCGCGAAGCAATGGTGTTCCTGTCGGCCAGGCCGGAAACCAGCCTGGCCTGGACAACCGCCCACCACCGACGAACCCAGGGACACCAACTGCCCAGGGCGATATCTCGAATACCGAAGACTCTTTCCTCGTATACGACGGCAAGACCCAGGCTCCGCTCAATTCGCCACCCATCTGGCGTTACAACGGAATGGACGGCCTCCGATCGCACTCCGTCCCCGCGGTCGACGCCTTCCGCAAGGCAGTCACCGAGACCGAAAAGATCGCTGCTGCCAAAAACCAATAATTCTCCGGCATCTGGCGCCGAGGGCTCACCGTTTCTCTGACCCCTGATCCACCTTGCGACGAGCCCCGAGGTCAAAGCGGTCGCCCGCATTCAGCCAGTAATACCAGCCGCCGTTATGCGGTTGGTTGTCATAAATCGCAACCCTCCCGGTCCCGATCACCTCAAATTGATTTGCCTTCACCACCAAGGCCGCTCCCTCATCGATGCCAATACCCAAAAGATTCGGATACGCGTCAACAACGTTGATCAACTCATAGTCTCGCTTCGATTCCGTCAAATGAGGATCGATCGCAACATTCTTGATAAATGCAAAGCCTCGATCATGCCCTGGCGCCATCAGAACAGGCTTTGCAGGAAATCCTCGAACGATAAACGATCCGAGAATAATCGCCCCCGCCGAGCTCCCAAAAATAACCCCTCCACGATCCAGCACATCCTGCAATGCCTGTTGTGTTCGAGTCCCAAGATAGGAATCCGCAATCCGTCCTGCATTGCCTGCAGCAACAAACACCCCGGTTGCAGCCTGAAGAGGCCTCACAAAATCCTCGGAGCTGGCAACGTCCCTATTGCGTGTATGCAATACGGTGACGTGCTCCGTTCCTAACCATGACCTTAGATACTTTTCATAGGCAATCCATTCAGCACTGTCTCGCGGAGAATCAGGATTAAGAATGATCTTGTCCGGTCCGAACCGAATGGACGATGCTCCGCTCGGAATCACGACAACTCGCGCGCCCGGCCCGCCTGCAATGGCCATAAACTTAGCCTTCACCAGGTCGGTCCCGCCACCTCCGTCAACAACCAGTGTTCCTTTACTTGGACCAGACGATGCTTGGCCATGCGCAAGAGGCAAGATCATCGACAACAGGCTGAGCACAACGAGCCTTGCAAGCATGGCAAAAATTATATGCACAGCACTCTCGTTACCTCACGAGCCACGAGATTCCCAAAACATCTCCGTCATCATCTATCATCGTGTCGTCTTAGGGAGAGCCCTCCGATGCGCCGTTTCCTCACCCTTTTCACGCTGTCAGCCGTCACACTCCTTCCCCTCTCTGCCAAAGAAAAGCAGCCCAAGAGCCCCATGCCATTCACGGTGCTTAAGGCGCAAACCATTGCCGTTGTCATCGATCCCGATGCGGGCCGCTCTGTTAGAAATCCGCAAGGAAACGAGACGGCACAGCGCGACGTCGAGACCGCACTTGGCAACTGGGGCCGCTTCCAGACCTCGATGTCCTACTTAAATGCCGACCTCATCGTCGTCATCCGCAAAGGTACCGGGCGCATGGTCGACGAGACCATCCCCGACCCACGCCAGAACGGACGCGTCGGCACGACTGAGCCTCTCGACAACGGCGTCTACGTCGGCGCCCAGCGCGGCACACCGCCAAACCCCACCAACCGTCCGCCCACGACAGTCCACCAGCCCACTACTCCCACTCAGGCAGAGGTCACCACTCCAGACGACACCTTCCTCGTCTATACGGGGGGCTCAGAGACCCCACTCGATGGCACCCCCATCTGGCAATACGTCGCCAAGGACGGCCTCAAGGGCCCTTCCGTTCCCGCCGTTGGCGCCTTCCGCAAAGCAATCGCTGAAACCGAAAAGGCAGCCTCCAAAAACCCCTGATCTCATCAAGCGCGTCGCGCACTCTCGCGTGCTAACCTTCCGACCATGCGATCGGGTCTGCCGCTTCTCTTCCTCATCTTCACCTTCAGCGCCGCTGCACAGGACATCCACGTCCGCGTCGATCCCTCTGCCCCGCACGCCAACCCCGGCAACGAAGACCGCACCGTCTTCCCCGCCATCCAGAACGCGCTCGACCACCACCCCTGGCCTGCTCCAAACTCCCACGGCAAAGACGGCAAGCCAGCCCGGGTCTATATAGAGATCGCCCCCGGCACCTATCACGAACGGGTCATCATCACCCAAAACCACCCCAACGTCACACTCATCGGCACCGGCAAATCGCCCTCCGACACCGTCATCACCAACTCACTTAACGCCAAGCAGGCCGGCGGAACTTTCTTCACCGAAACCGTCCAGATCAATGGCCCTGCCTTCGAGGCCGACAACATCACCTTCGAGAACTCCGCCGGTAACACCGGTCAGGCCGTCGCCGCCGCCGTCCGCTCCGACCGTGCAATCTTCAAGCACTGCCGCTTCCTCGGCCATCAGGACACCCTCTTCGCCGACTACGGCCGCCAGTACTACCTCGACTCCTACATCGAAGGCGGAGTCGACTTCATCTTCGGCAACGCCGCCGCCGTCTTCGATCGCTCCGAGATCCACGCCAACGGCGTCGGCTATCTCACCGCGCAGTCACGAACCTCACCCGATCAACCCACCGGCTACGTCATCGTCAACAGCAAAGTCACCGTCAACTTCGAGCAGACCGCACCAGACGACCCAAACGCCCCCGGCGCCAAGTCCATGGCCTTCGCCCATAACACCACCGCCCTCGGCCGTCCCTGGCGTCCCTACTCCCGCGTCATCTACATCCACACCGAACTTCCCGCCACACTCGACCCCGCCGGCTGGAACAACTGGAACAATCCCGCCAACGAGAAGACCGCCTTCTACGGCGAGTTCGGCAACACCGGTCCCGGTGCCAACTTCACCCACCGTGTCTCCTGGTCCCATCAACTCACCTCAGATCAAGCCAATCAATATCTGCCGCAAAACTTCCTGCGCGGCAGCGACAACTGGGACCCGATCGCCGAAGCAGCCCGCCTCCCCTGAATCGCATCCATCACCCTACTCACCCGTTTTAGCTGCAAAAATCGATTGGCACCCGCACAGCCAACCAGCTACACTTCCGTGACACTTTTTCAAGAAGGAAACCACCGTGTTCAATCGTTTGTCTAGACGTGAATTCGCTCGCCTCTTCGGCTCTGCAGCCATCGCCCCCGCGGTCCTTCCCGCAATCTCCGCCGAGGCCGCAACCACTCCCTCAAGCAGCGGAAAAGCTCCCGTCGCCCACGCCTTCCCCAAAGGCTTCCTCTGGGGTTCCGCTACCGCCTCCTATCAGGTCGAAGGCGCGGTCAACGACGATGGCCGTGGCCCCTCCATCTGGGACACCTTCTCCCACACTCCCGGCAAAACCAATGGTGGCGACACCGGCGACGTTGCCAACGACCACTACCATCTCTACAAGCAGGACATCGCTCTCATGAAATCGATGGGCCTCCAGACCTACCGATTCTCCGTCGGCTGGCCGCGCATCTTCCCCACCGGCACAGGCACTCCAAACCCCAAAGGCATCGACTTCTACAGCCGCCTCGTCGACGAACTCCTCGCCAACAACATTCAGCCCTACTGCACCCTCTTCCACTGGGATCTCCCCCAGGCCCTCGAAGACAAAGGCGGTTGGCAGTCGCGCGACACCTCCGAAGCGTTCGCCAACTACGCCGGATACGTCTCCCAGCACCTCTCCGACCGCGTCAAGCACTTCATGACCCTCAACGAGATGAAGTCCTTCGTGGACATCGGCTACAAAGACGGTCGCCACGCCCCCGGCCTCACCCTCTCCGTCGACAAGGTCAACCAGGTCCGTCACAACGCCGTCCTCTCCCACGGCCTCGGCGTCCAGGCTATCCGCGCCCACGCCAAAGGCAACGTCAAAGTCGGCCTCGCCGAAAACGCCGAGGCCTGCGCCCCCGTCATCGAGACCGACGAGCACATCGCCGCAGCCCGCAAAGCCATGCGCGAAGAGAACGCCGGCTACCTCACCCCAATCATGGAGGGAAGGTACACCGACGCTTACCTCGCTCACCACGGCCCCAACGCGCCCAAGTTCACCGACGCCGACATGAAGGCCATCGGCTCTCCCATCGACTTTGTCGGCCTCAACAACTACACCACCACCTGGGTCCGCGCCGACAGCGGCCCCTCAGGCTACGCCGTCATCCCCGCACCCAAGTCCTACCCTCACATGATGAGCCCCTGGCTCCGCGTCGGCCCGCAGGGCCTCTACTGGGGCCCCAAACTCATCGCCGAAGTCTGGGGCGTCAAAGAGATCTACATCACCGAGAACGGCGCCTCCTCCACCGACACCCTCACCCCCGACGGCCAGGTCTACGACTCCGACCGCGTCATGTACCTTCGCAACTACCTCACCCAGCTCCACCGCGGAGTCTCCGAAGGCGTCCCCGTCAAGGGCTACTTCTGCTGGTCCTTCATGGACAACTACGAGTGGGCCGACGGCTACGCCTACCGCTTCGGCCTCCACTACGTCGACTTCCAGACTCAAAAGCGCACCCCCAAACTAAGCGCCTACTTCTACAAAGAAGTCATAGCCCGCAACGGCCTGGCATAACCTGCCACTCTCCAACTCCAGAAGACAAAACGCCGAACTGTAAAAAGTTCGGCGGTGTCATTTCAGCGCATAGAATGAAATGACTCAATACACGACTGTCAAACACTGCCACACTTGCTTTGGTCCCCAGGAGAGAAATGGTCCCGTCAACCGAAATGATCAGTCGGCACGAAGATGTCGCTGTCGATTTCCCTACTCACGCCGAGCAGACAGCCAAGCGTTTGGCCGAACTCGCAGCCATCGTCGAATGCTCCGACGACGCCATTCTCTCAAAAGACCTCAACGGAATCATCACCAGCTGGAACAACGCCGCCCGTCGCATCTTTGGCTACTCCAGCGAGGAGATCATCGGTCAATCCATTCTTAAGCTCATTCCCCCGCATCTCCACGGCGACGAAAAGCTCATCATCGAAAATATCCGCGCCGGTCGAAGAATCGAGCACTTCGAGACAGTTCGCCTCACCAAGCGCGGCGTGCCCATCGACGTCTCACTTACCATCTCCCCCATCAAGAACGAGGCCGGGAAGATCATCGGCGCCTCAAAGATTCTTCGCGACATCTCCAGCAAGAAGCGCATCGAAGCCTCTCTCGTACAGGCCGAAAAGATCGCCGCGACTGGCCGGATGGCCGCCACCATCGCGCACGAGATCAATAACCCTCTTGAGGCGGTCATCAACCTGCTCTACCTCCTCCGCCCCAAGATCTTGGACTCCGAGGGCCTCAGCTATCTCGACGCCGCCGAAAGTGAGCTCGCCCGCGTCGCCCACATCGCCAAGCAGACACTCGGCTACTATCGCGAACACGCCGCCGCCACCCGTTCGTCGCTCTCCCAACTCGCGGAGCACGCCATCACCATCTATCAGCCGCGCTGCTCTGCCACAAACATTCAGATCGAAAAGCATATCGAGCCCACCGCCGCGATCGTTCTTCGCAAAGGCGAGATCATGCAGGTTATCTCCAACCTCCTCACCAACTCCATCTACGCCTTGCCCGCCGGCGGAAACCTGCGCATCACCGTCAAGGACACTCGCGAGCGGGAAACCGGCGTCCTGCTCACCATCGCCGACAACGGCAGCGGCATCGCCGAAGAGAATCTCCCCCACATCTTCGAAGCCTTCTTTACTACCAGAAGCACCATCGGAACCGGGATCGGCCTCTTTATCGCCAAGCAGTTCGTTGAAGGCCACGGCGGCAAGATCCGCGTCGAGACCAGCACCGCGCCCGAATCCCACGGCACCGTCGTCTCCGTCTTCTTTCCCCTCCACACTGCATACGAAAGCGCTGCACCCATCAGTCGCTGACCCGAGTCACGACCGACACCTACGCAAATATCTGGACAGTCGTACCACGCCACCCTATCCTTTGAATTATGGTTCGGCACCTTGTTGTACTTGCACTCTTCTCTGCCCTGATCGTTTCTGCAAACGCTCAAACTAACTCTTCTCTTGATCCGGACATCACCGGCTATATAACTCGCGTCGCCTCTCCGTCTGACTTCGACGTGAACGGCCTGAACGTCGTCATCACTCCTAAGACCGAGATCCTTCAATCCAAAGGAACAAACGTCTTTGCATCTCGAACCAAGGGTGGCAAAGCTTATATCGGTGAGCGCGCCGCCATCTTCGGCATCATCGACAACAAGCGGCATCTCGTCCAGGCAAAAGAGATATTCTTCCTTCTTGAGAACTCAGCAACTCTAAGCGGCATAGCTCTCGTCGATCACCTTCTGCCCTCTACCGCTCAGAACGAAACCCTACTGCTCGCCGATGGGTACCGCATCCGCGTCAACGCGGCAACCAAAACTGCCTTCGCGCCTCCACTTACTGGCCCGGGTGACATTCAACCGGGCTCGTGGATCGCCTATCACGGCGCACTCGACATCAACGGCACTCTCGTCGCTGATCAAGTTGCATTTGAACCCAACGATATCTCCGCTGACGAATCCAAACTCGTCGGTACAACCAGCTACGATCCCTCCAGGGTTTCAGATGACGCGAAGCAAAACGTCTTTCTTCACTATGGGCTTGGCATGATTGACCCTAAGAAGATTCCGCCATATCACGACGATGTTATGCAGTCGCGCATCACTCGCATCGGCAACAGCCTGATCCCCGAGTTCCAGCGCAAGCTATCTGATTCCGACCCGCGAAAGATTCACTTCCAATTTCAGCTTGTCAAGGAGCCCAAATGGAAAGATGCGTGGGCACTTCCCAGCGGAATCATCCTTGTACCTCACCACATCGTTGAGCGCCTCACGGAAGATTCTGAACTTGCCGCCGTCCTAGCCGACAACATTGCTGCTGTCATCGAAAAACAGGCTTATCGCATCAAACCCGCAGCCACCACCCTTGCGGTGATCAATTGGACCAGCTATGTTGGAGGACTCTTCTTCGCTCCAGGCCTTGTGCTAGGAGCAGCCACGAGCATAACCAGCCATAATATCCAGACCGACCTGGTCAATCAGAGTGGACGCGTCAGCCTCGGTTACCTTCACGACGCCGGCTACGACGTCCGCCAGGCCCCTCTCGCCTGGTGGACCCTCGCCTCCAAGCCCAAAAAGACACTTGCACAGACCTCCATCCCACCGCGATCCATCAATCTCTATCGAACCCTCGGCTTTGTCTGGAGCAACGAACTCAATACACCCTCCAGCCCCTCACCTACATCTGCTGCTCCTACCGTCTCCACGAAGTAAGAGGCGCGGTTGCAATCGTAGTTCGGCTTGCTTCTAAGAAATCTCGTACTACTTTTGCCATGCAAAAACAAAACGGCCGCTCCAATAGAAGCGGCCGTTCTACTTCTGCACTCTTACACCTGTACCATGCCCCCATCCACAAACAACTCCACTCCCGCAACATAGCTCGAGTCATCCGAGGCAAGAAACACCACAGCTTTCGCAATCTCGTCCGAATGTCCCATACGCCCCAGCGGCACCTGCGACGCCAGCCCAGCCTTAATCTGCTTCGCCTGCTCCGCATCCTGAGCCAGCCCATCCACTCCAGGAGTATCGATCGGCCCCGGGCTCACTACGTTCACACGAATCTGCCGATCCTTCAGCTCATTCGTCCACGTGCGCGCAAACGACCGCACCGCCGCCTTCGTCGAGCTGTACACACCAAACGCCGGCATCCCCTTGATGGACACAATCGACGCGTTCAGCACAATCGTTCCTCCCGCCGGAATCAGCGGGAGCGCCTTCTGCACCGTAAAGAACACGCCCTTCACGTTTGTAGCGTACGTCTTGTCGAAATGCTCCTCCGTCACCTGGTCGATCGTCGCAAACTCACCACCACCCGCATTCACAAACAGAACATCAACGCGCCCATACTGCTTCTTGATCTCCGCATAAACTCGGTCCAGATCCTCCAGCTTGCTCGAGTCCGCCTGAATACCGGTCACATTCGACCCAATCTCCTTCACCGCT
>Ga0163163_10003980_pt1 | contig 12610 bp, 14 predicted proteins | sample S65metaG_FD_119766 | JGI IMG/M metagenome (GOLD analysis project Ga0163163, IMG submission 119766) | Switchgrass rhizosphere microbial communities from Kellogg Biological Station, Michigan, USA - S6-5 metaG | ecosystem: Host-associated > Plants > Roots > Rhizosphere > Soil | place: USA... | reverse complement strand
CATCCGCGAAACCCTGTAACGAGCGGCGCGCAACGGCGGCATAGAACTCGATCAGGGGATCACCCTTCTCAACCGGCGCATCGGTCCCTGCCGCAACGATTGCTCCCGAATCGAGCAGGGAGCGCCAGGCATACGCTCCGGCGAGCCGCTCGGGCCCGAGGCGGCTGGGTGCGAAATACAAGTCGCCAATGGCATGCGAGGGCTGCATGGAGGCAATGACACCGAGGCGCGCGAACCGTGGGATGTCAGCCGGACTCAGGATCTGGGCATGTTCAATCCGCCAGCGCGGCTCAGCGACGGCGCGCTCCGGTATCGGAACGGCGGCAAAGGCCCGCTCGTACAGATCGAGCATGATGTGATTGCCCCGATCGCCGATCGAGTGTGTTTCGACTTGAATTCCCCGGCGCAAGGCCTGAGTCAGGATGGGAAGCAGCCGTGCCTCGGTGTTGAGCAGGAGCCCGCTGGAGGCCGGCGAGTCGCTGTATGGAGCCAGTAGCGCCGCCCCGCGGGAACCGAGCGCCCCGTCAATGTAGAGCTTGATGCCGCGCACCGGCAGCTTGTCACCACAACCGTGAAGGGAGGGGCCCTCGGTGAGCAGCCGATCTACATCCGGTCCAGGGCCGTAGATTGCGTCATACAGCCGCAGTTTGATCCGCCCCTGCCCGTATAACCGGCAGATCTGGTCAACCTCCAGGAAGGAGTTGCCCGCAATCTGCAGTTGCGTCCAACCCAGCCGGACACTGCGCTGTGCGCCCAGTTCCAGCGCTCGTGCACGTTCCGCATCCGTAGGTGGAGGAAGCAAGCGCAGAACCATGTCCTGGGCATTGTCGATCAGCATGCCCGTGGGCTCGCCAGCCGCGTCCTTGAGAATGCTTCCGCCGGCCGGCGGCGCGGTGTTTCGGTCGATTCCGGCCCGCTTCAGGGCCACGCTGTTGGCCACCGATGCGTGGCCATCTGCCCGCCGCAGCACCACCGCCCGGTCCGGGGCGGCCGCATCGAGATCCTGCCGGGTTGGAAACGCGGGTGGTGTCCAGCGCGATTCGATCCAGCCGCGGCCGAACAGCCAGTCTGCGGGTTTTCCCTTAGCCGCACGCACGCGCAGCTTGTTTTTCAGCTCCGCAAGACTTGCCGTTCCTTCCAGGTTGAACGTCAGCTCGCGCTCCCCGATCTCGGCGAGATGAGCGTGGGCATCGGTCAGGCCCGGCAGCACTGTCACACCGTGTAGGTCCAGCCGCTGCGCGTTGGCCGGTGCGCGACGCAGCGCATCACCCGTTCTGCCGACAAACGTAATACGACCCTCAACAATAACAACGGCTTCCGCGCGTGGCTGGCTGTCGGCCCCGGTGTAAAAATTGCCATCGGTCAATATCAGCGGCGCAGGCGCCGCAGCCGGCGTTGCAGCGGGAAGAATCAACAAAAAGAGGACACTCAACCCGTGAAAAGCTCCCAACACGGGACGCGCGCCCGGCTGGCGGGTGGCCCGGCGGGGAGCGCGGGTGTCGATGTTTGGCATGCCTCGAGGTCCGAGCGGGTGGCGGGATGCGCAGTCTACACCGTGGCTCTTGACTTTTTCAGCGAGAGTCAGGTTGGCTCTGTTGCATGGCGTGTGGGACCTTCGTCGCCGCCCGCCGTGCGTGCAAAACCGCCGTTCCGGGGTCCAACTACCGCGCTCCAACGCCACCCAATCTGCGCAAACTGTCGCCAACCGGCGGCCAAACTCGTTACAAACCGGTACAAACCGCCCATGGCGCCGCTCCAAACCCGGCGTTGCCGGGGTCCAACCAGGCCCCAACCAGGGTCCAACCGGGCTCCAACGGGGTCCAACGGGGTCCAACCAGGCCTAACCGGAGCCCAACCAGCCCCCACGGGTGGGCAAACTCGCCCCAAACTTGACCAAACATGCCCAAACTCTGATGCAATTCGCTCAAATCTACCCAAACACCACTGTCAGTCCGACCCACAGGTTGTGTATGATCGCGGCTTCGTTCAACTGTAATCTCGAGGAGAGACTGATGGCCAAACGTCCAACCAACAACGGAGCATCGTGGAGTGCCGGCGAATTGCGTACTTTGAAGCAGCTGGCCAAGGCTGGAACCGCCCAGGCGGCCGCTAAGCAGCTGGGTCGTACGCCTGCCGCAGTTCAGCAGAAGGCGATGCGCACCGGCATTTCGTTCCGTGCCGCCCCCGCGGGACGCGGACGCGCTGCCAAGAAGAAGTAAGCCGTACGGCATAGCGGAAAGCCCGGGTGGTCGGGTGCGGGTGGCATCGAGCCGGCGCGCACTTCGACCACACGGACGGACCCAAAGGGTTTGAAAGGAATCGCCCGGGTTTTCCGTTGACCCACTGCAACAAATTGTAGCGATCGGGCGAACTCCGCCGCGAAACGCTCCCCAAGCCACCTTTTCCTGGCCCCGGGTTGTGGTTGTTCGCCGACCACGGGCCGCCTGGCCCAGGACCACGTCGTCTGATTCTGCCGACGCGGTGCGCACAGCCAACCCCGCAACCTCTCGGCCGCAGGGTGCGACAACTGACTATCAAAGTGTGGCTTACCGCAGACGGCGTGCCGTCACAGCGTCCTCTGATCCGGTGGAGGAGGCACGTATTGGTACAGCCAGGTCTCGGAGAGCGCCTGACCATCCAGGGACAGATACAGGCGCAGGTTGATTGGCTCCACGCTGTCATCAGTCAACGCCAGATCGAACATCGCGCGCCATTGCCGCAAGGGCAGCAGAGGCCGGGCGGAAGTTATCTCAACGCGCCCGCGCGATGCCGAAATCATTGGTGTCACGCGCGCAGAGTCGGGGACCAGGGCGAGGTCGCCGCCGGCAAAGTCGACCACGAACCGCCAGGAAAAGTGAGTACGCTTCTGGCCGACAATTCCTCCGATCCCGGTGCGCGTGGCGCGCACGGTGGCGAGGCTCGGTCCAAAGGGATTGTCGCGGGTCCAGTAAAGTTTGTAGCCGTAGAGGTACTCCTGGCCTTTCTGCGGCTTGGCGGCCGGTGTCCAGAACGCGACGATGTTGTCCATCACCTCGTCCTGTGTGGGTATCTCGACGAGCGTGACGGCGCCTTTGCCCCAATTGCTCTTCGGCTCGATCCAGGCGCTCGGCCGCTTGTCGTAGAACACACCATCATCCTGGTACTGCTCGAAGCTGCGCTCGCGCTGCATCAGGCCGAATCCACGGGGACTCTCATCGGCGTAGCTGTTGACCCGCACGGATGTTGGATCCGTCAGCGGCCGCCAGATCCATTCGCCGGCCCCGGTCCAGATCTGCAGCCCGTCCGAGTCATGAATCTCGGGACGCCAGTCCTGTGAGGAGCGGTGATCGTTCTTGCCGCTGAAGAACATGCTCGTGCCCGGGGCGATGCCAACACGCTCGATCTGCTTGCGCGGATACAGGGCGGCGTCCATGTCCATGACAATGCTATCAGCGACATCGATGATGAAGCGGTACGCGCCGGCAACGCTCGGCGAATCGAGCAGCCCATACACATTCAGCCGGCTCGAGTCCTTTGGCGGCCGCTCGAGGTAGTAGGCGATGAAGTCCGGGAATTCCTCCGGTGTAGGCATTCCGCAGTCGATGGCCAGGCCGCGATGCGACATCCCGAACTGCATGTCACCGTCGACGGCGCGAAAATAGGACGCGCCTTGGAATGCAGCGACGTCCCGAATCCAGTCCGTGTGGAACAGGATGCGGAAGCCCGCAAATCCCATGCTCGGCGGCAACTGGGTGGAGGCGACGCCCGCCCGGCTGTAGTCATACATAGCCGGGTCGAACGCAATCTCCTGCGCCTGTCCGTCCTCGACCAGGTACATGTGCACGGGCTTGTTGCTGCGGAATCCGAGGTGCGCAAACTGGATCCGGAAACGTAACCCGTCGCCGGCCCACAACGAGTGCTCGTCACGGAACCGGATTGATTGCCAGTGGTCCCAATCCAATTGGGCGATGGCGGGCGGCAATTTATCCAGGGGAGGCTTGTAGGGTGCATCCGCGAGAGTCTTGGCCACACCTTTTAGCCTGGCGTAGTCAAAGGGCTGCGCCGCGCCGCGTTGTTTGAGAGGTCCCGGCTTGCCGGCGGGCGCGACTGCGGCCCGTAACGCCCATGAATAGGGCACTGCCATCGACATTGCGGCGACTCCCGCGCGCAATAGTTTTCTTCTCGACACGGGCTTTCTTCTAGACATTTGAGATAGCCAAGGGGTATTCGCTCCTGAGGGCCGGGGCAACGTCACCGCCGGGGAAGCAGAAATTGTACCTGCGCCGCACGAGTCAGGGCACCTCCGGCTCCCCGGACGCTCCTGAGTCCTGCATGTGCTCGAACAGATCCCCGCGCACCGGGATCTTCCCGATTCTGCAGAGGGGCATGGGAAAGACGACCCATGCTATGACGCATCGATCATTGATATTGATCAGGAGTCCGCCGCTGGGTATCTCCTCGATGCGGTGTGTTGCCGCATGATTCCAGCCAAACCGCGGCTTGCTGTCATCGGTGCTGCCGGGTTTCACACCTGAGAAGTCATGCGGCGCTGGTTGGTGACGCTTGCGCTCCTGTGCCTCGATCGCATTGTTGGCCGCAATCTGCAGCTCGCGCCGCCAGTCGGGAGCCGCCGGTGCGGCGACGGCGTTTGATGGTGGTTCCCGTTGTGGTGTGACAATCGGGGCCGATGATTCTGCGGGCGCAGCGGTGGCTCGTTTCGGCTTTGCCCGCTGCGCGGCCTGCGCTGTCGATGGTGGTTGTGGCCGCTCGTCCGGCCGGAACAAGAATGCCAGCGCCGCCGTTTCTTCCTTGGCAGTGCGCGGTACCGGGCTGCGTAGGGCGAACAAGCCGAAAAAGATTACATGAATGACCAGGACGACGATGATCGTTGCAACGCGCATCCATTGCCTTCCTGAACCTCCCAGGGCGCAGCATTCCGACCTCTCAAGTGCGCCCGGAGTTCCCGGCGTGGTTATGTCATGAGGAGGCCGGACCGGTTACACTTATTGCTACTATTCCTGCAGCGGCCAAGAACGAAAACACCGCCGCGCCTTCAGGGGAGAAGATCCTTGCCTCGACGCTCGTGCTCGGGCGGCCCGCCGCCACTCACGTTCGCTGCCTCCGTCTTGTTTCTGTGCATTTCCAGCCTGTTGATCGCAGCAGCCCATGCCACCGCCGCACCCACGAAACCTGCGCTTCCACACACTGCGCTGGGAGGGTTCGTCAAGGACAGGGCCCTGGCCAGGGTTCTCGGTGAGATGCTCTTCCGGGACACCGTGGATGTCATGTCCGATGAGTCAATTCCACCGCCGGTTACCCCGCCCAGTTCCGGGGCTCCGGAGCAGTTGCGTGACAACAGCGCCGCGGGCCAGGTCGCTCGCATCGTGCTGGCGCACCAGTCCCTGGACAAATACCTGTGGTTGATCCACCAGGCCTACGACGATTCGCTCTGGAGGGGAGGTGACCGCGCCGGCATCGAGCAGCATTTCCCGCTCATCTGGCGGACTTCGATCATGCTCTACGAGTCCACGCTCAATGCGAGCCCGCATCGCGTGCGGGTGTGCACTCCTGCCGCCGACGGCGAGAGCTTTGATTGCCGCGACGAGATCGCACGGGCCAGGATAGTTCCCATTCCTGCGCAAGCGCCGCTTCTGGGGCTCCTGCACCAGCCTAACGTGGGCTGAGCCGAGCGCTCACTCGCCCACCACGCAGTCGGGATCATCACCGATGTTGGAACACCCAGCGCCTTGAGCGCACGCCAGATGCTGAAACTCGTGTGCTCATTGAATGCCCGCATCAATACCGTGGCGCCGGTTATCCATTATGATGTCTGGCAATCGCAGCTGCCGATCGGGAGCACATTGTGTCCAATACGTCCTGGGTCAGCGTCGCGGCGTACTCGGATAAGATCTCAGCCGAGGCCACTCTCGGGCTGCTGAGCGGAGCGGGCCTGCCTGCCTACATCAAATCGGACGAGCACGTACCGGGGCTTGGGTCCCACTTCTGCGTGTCCGTTCCATCCGATCGAGCGCACCAGGCGCGGCGGATATTGGAGCAGGGGCGTGTGTCGGAGACTGAGTTGACGGAACTGGCAACGGGAGCGAAGGCAGATGAGTGAGGGAAGCGCCACGCGTAAGGATTCGCTGCTGTTGCCACTGATACTCATCTACGGCGCTGCAAGCTTGGCGCATCACATGCACAACGCCATCTATTTGCACGACTATCCGAATCTGCCGGTGTGGCTGACGGCCGCCGGGGTGGTGGCGGCCTGGTTGGCCGTAGCTGCCGTGGGGGCGGTGGGATATCTGCTCTACCGGCGAGTATCCCGGGCCGTGGGTTTGATGACAATCAGCGCCTACGCGGTGTTGGGTTTCGCCGGACTGGACCACTACACGGTCGCACCTATGTCCGCACATACCCTGGTCATGAATCTGACTATTCTGCTTGAAGTCGTGACCTCCGCCGTACTTCTGGTCTGCGTTGCACGGTCCGCGTTCGCACTACGGGTGCAGCGCTCGCAGGCGTAGGGTCGATAGTCACAACGTGCTCGGCCATTTTGCGCTGGTGCACCTCTTCGCGATCAATGACGACGTGGGACGGAGCAGTGATCCCGAGCCGGATCTGATTGCCGCTGAAACCGACCACGGTGATGACGACATTGCCACCGATTCGCAGGGACTCGTTGGGACGGCGGCTGAGGATGAGCATGTGATCACTCCTTGTCAGGCAACAGGTATTCCGATCGTCAGACAAAAGCATGGCGTGATTTGGACCGCTTGCCAAACCGTCGCCGTATTCGATGACGCGAATGAGCGACGCACGGCCTCGAGACTGTTGCTGCAGCGGAGTGTTATGACAACTCGGAATGCAGGTTGCGGCCGGACTGGGCGTCCAGCGTCTGCAGAAACTCGCGAATCTTCGCCGCCGCCGGGCGAGGCGCGCATTGCAGGAGACAGTGGGGCGCATCGATCTCGATGAGGGTGGCTGCAGGGGCGTGCTCCTGGATCAAACGCGCTGCCGCTCCAGGAATCAAGCGGTCATGTGTGCCAACGAGGCACAGTATCGGCACGCGGACACTGGTAAGAGCTGCGCGCACATCGCAGTCGGCCACGGCTTCCAGGCGGCTGCGGATGGTCTTCGCAGGTACGCTGGCAAGAATCCTCTGATGTAACTCACGAATGGCCGGCGTGATCCAGCGGCCCAACACCAGAAAGCGCGACAGCCGCAACGAGGAACCGCTCCCATGAAACGGCAGAAACGGCAGCAGGGTGCGGATGAACCGCAGTCGGGGGCGCGGGCTGCTCGCGAAAGTGCAGCAGAGAATGATTCCGGCCAGTCCCCGCGGCGCCTGCGCGGCCAGTGCGATGGCCACCGGCCCTGAAAATGACTCGCCCAACAGCACGTAAGGCTCATCCTCAGGAAGTTCCGGACGAACGAGCTGCTGACACGTGGCGTAGTCGTAAGCACCGGCCGCCGGATAACGAACCACGTGGGTATCGATGTCACCTTCAAGTGCTTCCAACAGAGGCTGAAAGAAATCCCCGGTGCCATCCAGGCCGGGGAGCAGGACGAGGCTGGGCATGGCCATCGTATTCAGTTAGGGAGCCGCGAGAAATTCTCGCAGCAACTCCCGATAGCCGGGTTGGAGATTGATGTCGTTGTGGGTTGCGTCGTGAAATATCTTTACATGCCGCAGCGGCGCCGGTATTGCCGCAACGAGCGCCTCCGAGCGCGGCCGCAGCACGACATCGTCCCGTGCGGCGATGAGTGCCAGAACGGGCGCATGAACAGCTTTTATCCGCCGCACGGAATCGTACGAGTCCTTGACCAGCCACCGTACAGGTGCCCACCCGTAATGATCGGCCGCCACCTGCGTGATCGAATCATACGGGGTAACCAGAATCAGCTTTTCAACAGGACGAGTGGCGGCAACCGCGGTGGCAACTCCGCTCCCCAGGCTGCGCCCCATCACGGCAACCCGTTCGTGCCGATTCGTCACGTCGTCATATATCGCCTGTGCATCGGTCACGAGTAACTTTTCGGACGGCGTCCCGGCGTTCCCGCCATAGCCGCGGTAGTGCACGAGGTAAACCGCGCGATCCGGAAAAACCGCGGCAAATTCCGGGATCTTCGCGGCAACGTCTTCGGCATTGCCGCCAAAATAAATGAGCGCGGCAGGCAGGCTGCCGTGCAACTGCCACACCTTCAGGGCGAGCTCACCCGAATGTATGAGAACCGCAGTGGCTCCTCCCGGACGTGCTTCGGGGGTGGGGAAGTAAAGAAGGCGATCCTGCATCACATAGAGGACGCAACACATGATGGCGTACAGCGCTAACGCCACAAGCCCTGCCAAGGCGATCCATTTCATCGATTGGGGTCCGCGGGCGATGTCAACAAGGCCGCAAATTCTACGTTATTTTGTCGTATGCTCTGGCCGGAAGGATGGCATGGATGGCGATTCCAGTGAGCGGGCTACGCATCGCAAGCGTGGTGGTGGCGGCAATTGTGGTGGTTGCGGCGGCAGGATGCGGCTCCGTCGGTGTAGCTCTCGGTACGAGGACGCGGCTCGACAGGCTGCCCATCGTGTCGATCTCGGCCACCCTGCATCCGCAGCCCGGTTTGAGTCCCGGGATGTCCGGCCGGCTCATCATTGTTGCAGCGGCCGAGGACGGCCACAGATTGACGACCGTCGGGGAGGGGCACGGGACGGTTCTCTTCGACAGCTTCACCTTTGATCCCACAATCGTACATGTCAGCGGCAGCGGCATAGTTTCGCTGCCGTCCGATCCACGGGTTAGCAACGGGCAGACGGCCCATGTGCGGATCACGGTGGTTGGTCATCCTAATGTCGTAACTGACCTCGCTGTCGCTCCACGCTATGACGTCAAATTCGCAGCTCATTTTTCGGGACGTTCCGGAATCGACGGGAGCCGCGGATTGGATGGACTGTCAGGCAGTGATGGAACCGCGGGCTCCACGGATCCGAGCAATCCCTCCGCCGGAGGCAGGGGCTCTGATGGAGCCCGGGGTGGTGATGGCGGTGATGGGGGCGACGGCAGTCCCGGCGAAAATGTTCACGTCTGGGTAACACTCGAGCCGGGCACCCAACCTCTCATTCAGGTGCGCGCCGCAAGTGCGGCCCATGCGAGCTTCTTCCTTATCGATCCCAACGGCGGCTCACTGTGGATCGACGCAAATGGTGGCGAGGGAGGCCGCGGCGGTAGTGGAGGAAGAGGCGGCCACGGCGGCTCCGGCGGCTCCGGCGGATTCGGGTTCCCCAATGGCTCCCCCGGCCAGGACGGACTCAACGGCTCTGACGGTCATGCCGGCCTCGACGGTGCCGCAGGCAACATCCTGGTGTCCGTCGATCCGGCGGCACAGCAGTACCTGGACCACTTTCACTTCTCGAACAAGGACGGCAGGGGTCTCGCAGGCCGTGCACCGCAAGTGCGCATCGAGCCGGTGCCGCCGCTGTGGTGAGCCGCAAAACTGCCATCCCAATCTGCTCGGCTTCACTGTACGCTTGACGGTACTACGCTACGAAAACAAGGGTGGCACGTCACGATCGTGCCTCAAAGAGCATGTCCCAGGTCTCCATCATCATGCCGGCCTACAACCGCGCGGACACCATCCAGCGCGCCGTGGCGAGCGTGCAAACACAGGGATTGCAGGACTGGGAGCTGGTCGTGGTGGACGATGGCTCAACCGACAACACCGCGGCGCTGATTCCGCAGGACGATCCGCGAATTGTCGTTATCCGCCAGGAAAACCGGGGTTTCGTCGAAGCACGCAATGCCGGGCTGCGGGCGGCACGCGGCGAATACATCGCGTTCCTGGACTCCGATGACGAGTGGCAGCCGCACCACCTGCAACTGTGCATAGGTTTTCTCGAGGCATATCCCGAGGAATGGTTTGTTGCAACGGAGTTGCTGGAGGATTTTGGCGGCGGCCGGCGTGTCAATCATTACCAGGTCGAAACGTCGCAGTGGTATCCGCGTATGGCGGCCCGGATCGGGGCTCATTCGATCGACCTGCCCGCGGGGGAAACGGACAACTATCTGCGCGTGTATGAATCACGGTTACCGGTCGGCCAGTGGGGAACTGCCATCCTCCAGGATGCGGGAGTTCAGACAGTTCCCTTCGTCTACAGCGGGCGAATTTTCGAACATCTGCGCTGGGGGTTTCTGGTGGCCGTCAACTCCCTGGTGCTCAGGCGAACAGCGCTGGAAGAGGTCGGCCTGCTGGATGGCAGGTACGCGCTCGCGGCCGACCAACATCTCGTGGCCAAGCTGTGCCTGCGATTCCGGGCCAATTTCATCGGGACGCCCACCTATATCAAACACGAGTTGGCGCAGGAAGGAGCTTTGCCGAGCGAGGGTCACCTGGCGACGGGGAAGACCGCGCTCAAGTTTCTAAAGGACATGCTGCGGACATTCGACGATCTGTTCTGGCTCGCACGCCCCGACGAGGGGGAATTGCGGGCCATACGCAGCCTCATGCTACTGGACATGGCGCAGGTTGCCCTGAAGACCGGTCAACGGGCCGACGCCTTGCAGTGCTTGCGGGAGGCTCGCACGGGCTTGCCCCGGTTCTGGCGCGCCATCACACTGCACTGGCTTGCCATGTGCATGCGCTCGCCGCAGCGCTCGGTGCGGATATGGAGCACTCTCGACCGCGGAATGGCAGCTGTGCGACAGGTAGCACGGGGTGAGATATCGATGGGGGCCTTGTTTCAAAAGGCCCGGATGAGGTTGGGACGGGCCTGAGAGATGATGTTGGATCTGTTCGAAAGCCGCGACGAAGTTGACTCGGCGCCGCAGCCGCTGGGTCCAGGGGCGATGGTACTGCGGGGCTTGGCAGCGCCTCAAGGGGCAGCGTTGCTGGCGGCCGTGGAACGCGTGGTGGAACGCGCGCCCTTGCGTTTCATGACGACTCCTGGCGGATATCGCATGTCAGTCGCGATGTCGAACTGCGGCGCAGCTGGTTGGGTCACCGATCGCAGTGGCTATCGGTACGATGCGATTGATCCGCTCACGGGTCATCGCTGGCCGGCCATGCCGTCTGTTTTTACCGAGCTTGCGTGCGAAGCAGCCGCGACGGCCGGATTCAGTGATTTCTCAGCGGACGCCTGCCTCATCAACCGCTATGAGCCTGGCGCGCGTCTGTCGCTGCACCAGGACCGGAACGAGCGGGATTTCAGCGCGCCCATTGTCTCGGTGTCTTTGGGCCTGCCGGCCATGTTCCTGTTCGGAGGTGCGCAGCGTTCCGTTCGCCCGCGCCGCGTGCCGCTGCTACACGGTGATGTCGTTGTTTGGGGCGGGGCGGCGCGACTCAATTTCCATGGCGTGCTGCCTCTGAAAGAAGGCCAACATTCATTGCTGGGGAGCTGCCGGTTGAATCTCACTTTTCGTAAGGCGTTGTGAGCTTCCAGGCAGCATAGGCAGCAGGGAGGCAGACCGCGCACGGCCGGTAGCCAGCTGCCCGGGCATGTTCTTCATCCAGGAAAAACACCCGATGCTTGATGTAACCGCCCCGCGCGATTGTGCGTAGTGCGGCGGGGCAGTCGAGGCGGCCATAGATGTGACTGCGGCGATGGCCGCCCAGCGCCCCTGGCCGATCGCTGTCGTATGGCTTACCGTCAGGTCCTATCAGCTTCCAGGTTCGAGTCACAGGCGGTGGGGTTCGATGCGTACGAAGATCAAGGATATCAAGATCCTCCGCACCGTAACCGGTGGGAACAACGTTAACGAGGCATGACCGCCTCCCGCGGGCCGCTGGTGCCGCCCGCGGGAAAATCGCCGGCTTATTTCAACTCGGCGGTCTGCATCGTCTGCGAGCCGAGCACGGTGCGGATCTTGGCGCGGTCCGCCTCCGACTGAGCAGCCTTTTCCACTGAGCCCTCGATCTGAGCACTGACTGCATCCAGCTTCCCGCCCAGGTTGTCGAGCGCCGCCCAGTTCTTGAATTCGGTGACCAGGTAGATATCCGGATCACCCGGCGCGCGTGCCTCAACGATCAGGACGCGGTAGCTGAGAATGAGCCCAGCTTTCTTGGCAGCTTCCTCCTGCTTCTTCCAGGTCGTTGCAAGCCATTGCATGTAGTCATCGAAATGGCCATCCACGGTGCGGATAGCTGCGACATTGACGACCGGACCGTCGTTGAAATGGCGGCCGTCGGCGTACGAGAGTGTGGCGAGCGCTGTGCATAACACGCCAAGGCAAAAGCGTTTGGTAACGGATGTCATACGGATACCCTCCCGGGGCGAGCTGACGCAGTTCTTGGTTTTTGGCCAGCATCGCCGGAGGAGCCCCGGTCCGACTGCGGCCACTTGTCGTTCGGCTGCGGCCATGCTACTCACCTCATGCAGGCGCCGCACGCTGCAGTGCGGTAGAGCGGGTTATTTTGCAGCCGCTGTAGCTTCCTCGTCTTTGAGGTAAGCAGAGCTTAAAGTCCCCTTGGCTTTCGCCACCGGCAGCAGTGTTGGATAGAACTGCACGAATGTGGTGTCCACAGCCGCGTGAGCTTCATGGCACGCATAACAGGCTGCGGGCCTCTTGATCGGTTTACCGAGCCCGGAATCCGCTACGGTAAAGAAACCCCAGCCGCCATCGAGTCTTGCATCCTTGACGTG
>Ga0163163_10003979_pt1 | contig 12611 bp, 12 predicted proteins | sample S65metaG_FD_119766 | JGI IMG/M metagenome (GOLD analysis project Ga0163163, IMG submission 119766) | Switchgrass rhizosphere microbial communities from Kellogg Biological Station, Michigan, USA - S6-5 metaG | ecosystem: Host-associated > Plants > Roots > Rhizosphere > Soil | place: USA... | reverse complement strand
GTGTGCATTGGCGGCGGCGGGCTGATGGCCGGGAGCGCGCTTGCAGCCAAGAGCCTCCGCCCGAACATCCGTGTGATCGGCGTGGAACCTGCGGACGCAAACGACACGAAACTGTCGATCGAGTCAGGGAAGCGGGTTGAGATTCCACCGCCCGCCACCATTGCCGATGGCTTACGCTCGCAAATTCCGGGCGAGCTGACTTTCCCGATCATTCAGCGTCTGGTAGATCAAGTATTGCTAGTCACCGAAGACGAGATTCGCGCGACGATGAAGTTTCTGCTGATGCGCCTCAAGATTCTTAGCGAGCCGAGCGGTGCGGTTTCGGCCGCGTCCGTCCTTTTCAAGAAGCTGCCATCGGGGCTGGGCCGCGTAGGCGTCGTGCTCTCGGGCGGCAACGTGGATTACGAACTGATTGCCAGTCTCTGAGATGCAAATCCGTATCTTGAGGATAATTCGAGGTAACGGAAAGTAATCAGCGGGTTTCGCAGAGCGGCTCGCCTCTTCATCTTAGGCGCCGATTAAGTGCTTACCTTTTCCTTGCAAGGGCGATGGTGGCGTAGGGGCCCGGAGTTCTAGAGTTTTCCGTCCAGTTGATTGTTTGGGGCCTTGCCCTCGGGAATTAGGTTCGGTCATGTGAATAATTACCCAAATCAGGGCGCTACCCAAAAAGCCCTGCAGATATGCCATCTGAGCTTTGACAGCTCTGATGGCCTGTTAATATATTAAATTCACGGTCACGCGATGCTCGCGCACGCCGGCAAGTCGACGGCCGATCTTGAGATGAGGTTACAGAAATTCCCATGAAGCGCTCCAGTTCAATGACCAGGCGAGCGGCGCTGGGCGGCATCGGCGGTGCACTCGCAGGTTCTTCGCTGCTCGACGCTCAACAGGACCCCTTCCGCGACCATAGCCGCGTGCCGGGCATGGACGAGCTCACCTCGGTCATGGATTTTGAGGCCATCGCCTTTGCGAAAATGCAGGGCGATTCTTTCCAATATATGGCGCATGGAGGCGAAGGCGAGTTCACGCTGCGGCGCAATCGCGAAGCCTACGATTGGGTGGAACTGGTTCCGAAAGGCGTCGTCGACGTGAGCTCGGTACAAACCGCTACCGAGATTCTGGGCACTCCCATGGCGTTCCCGATCATGACGTCGCCCACGTCGGGCCATATTCAGCTGCACCGCGACGCTGAGGCAGGCACCTACAAGGGATCGCAGGCCGCTTCGAACACTCCCTATATCGTGAGCGACGGCTCCTCACTGCCCAAGGCGAAGATTGCGGCTGCGGCAAGCAGTCCGCTCTGGTTCCAGCTCTACCCGATAAAAGATATGGACGCCATGAAGGCTTGGGCGGAAAACGTGCAGACTCTGGGAGGCAAGGCCGTTGTGATGACGGTCGATCAGCAGGCCGCTTATTACGAGCGGGACTTCCACGAACAGCATCTGATTTCGGCTCGTCCGACTCGGCCTGTGGTGGCGCCTGGCGGCAGCGGCAATGCCACCTCCGGTCCGCGCGCGTATCGCGTACCCGAAAGGCGTCTCTGGTACAACTGGAAATACGCCGAGCAGGTGAAGGCGATGCTGAAGATTCCCCTGTTCGCGAAGGGCATTCTTACCGCGGAAGACGCGAAGCTCTGCATCGAACACGGCTTCGATGGAGTCTATGTCTCGAATCACGGAGGCCGCTCCTGCGACTATGTGCCTTCAACGCTCGAAGTGCTGCCGGAGATTGTGGACGCCGTGCAGGGGCGCGTTCCAGTATTGTTCGATAGCGGCATTCGCTCCGGGTCAGACATATTGAAGGCCCTCGCGCTGGGCGCAAAGGCGGTATGCATCGGCCGTGGAGCCCGCTGGGGACTGGCCGCCTACGGCGCTCCAGGTGTCACGAGGATTCACGAAATTCTGCAAGGCGAGCTGGTGATGGCGATGGCGCAGACCGGCAGGCCCACGCTGGCATCCATCGATCGGACGTTGGTTAGAACGAACTTCCGATGAGGTGAGTGTGCGTCCTAAGTGCGGTTAGCTATGGCCGATGAATTTCCAGACGATGAGAATGGCGATGTACTTCGCCGCATGCAAGGGAACGGCGATAGTTTGGCCAAGCCGCGCAATATTGACTTTACGGTAGCGTTTCCTGACGAGCCTTCCGCAGAGCAATTCGGCGCCAAAATTCGTCATCTTGGGTACGAACCGTCCGTGAATCTGACGAATTCTAATCCTGAATTGCCATGGGATGTTGTGGTGGTGAAGTACATGCTTCCGTCGCACGAAGGAATCACCCAGTTCGAGCTCGAATTGGAAAACATCGCCTCGCGATTCGGAGGGAGTAATGACGGATGGGGTTGCTTCAATCAAAAATAGCTGACTCGCATCTGCTCCTAGGACACAGATTGAGCGTGATTTTGACACCCTAGTCCGGTTGCGAATATACTGATTGACGGTCCCCGTATGCTCGCGCACGCCTGCTGTCGACGACCGATCTCGAAGAAGAGGTGACAGAAATTCCCATGAAGCGCCCCAGTTCAATGACCAGGCGAGCGGCGCTGGGCGGCATCGGCGGCGCTCTGGCAGGTTCCGCGCTGCTCAACGCCCAGCAGGATCCCTTCCGCGACCATAGCCGCGTGCCCGGCATGGACGAGCTCACCACCGTGACCGAGTTCGAGGCCGTGGCTTTCGCGAAGATGCCGCGCGATTTCTACATGTACATGGCTCATGGCGGCGAAGGCGAGTTCACGCTGCGGCGCAATCGCGAGGCCTTCGATTGGGTGGACCTGGTTCCCAAAGGCGTGGTGGATGTCAGCTCGATCCAAACCGCTACCGAAGTTTTGGGCACACCCATGGCGTTCCCCATTTTTACCTCGCCTACTGCGTTTCACATCCAGTTGAACCGCGAGGCTGAAGCCGGCACCTACAAGGGGTCCGAGGCCGCGTCGAACACTCCTTATATCGTTAGCCACAATCACTCGCTGCCGATCGACAAGATCGCGGCCGCCGCCAAAAGTCCGCTGTGGTTCCAGCTTTACCCGCAGAAGGACATGGACGTAACCAAAGCCTGGGTCGACGCCGCCCAGGGCGCCGGGGGCAAGGCCGTGGTGATGACGTTGGATCAGCAGGCCACTTATTACGAGCGGGCCTTCCATAACCGTCACCTGGTGGGTGCTGGTGACGCTCGCCCTCAGGGGCCTCCGGGCGGCCGTGGCGCTCCTCCGACCAGCGGTCCGCGTGCTTATCGCGTTCCTGAAGGCCGCCTTTGGTACAACTGGAAATACGCCGAGCAAGTGAAGACGATGCTGAAAGTGCCCATGGTCGCGAAGGGCATTCTCACCGGGGAGGACGCCAAGCTCTGCATCGAACACGGTTTCGATGCGGTGTATGTCTCGAACCACGGCGGCCGCTCCGTCGACTACGGCCCTTCCACCCTAGAAGTTCTCCCCGAGATAGTGGATGCCGTGCAAGGGAAGGTGCCGGTGTTGTTCGATAGCGGCATTCGCTCCGGCTCCGATATATTGAAAGCCCTCGCGCTCGGCGCGAACGCGGTATGCATTGGCCGCGGCCATCGTTGGGGACTCGCCGCCTACGGCGCCGCCGGCGTCCAGCGCATTCACGAAATCCTGCAAGGTGAGCTCGTCATGGCGATGGCGCAAACCGGCCGGCCGACTCTGGCTTCCATCGATCGCACTTTGGTGAAGACATATTTCCGGTAATCAAAATGAAGAAAACTGTGATCAATCGACGTACAGCACTGGCGGGTTTCGGCTCGCTAGCCGCGGTTTCCGCATTCGCTGCTCAACAGAACATTTCGAAACAGAATCCCGGGCCAAAGCTGGTGGGCGAAGCCCCCGGCCGCATCGCGCCTCGCGAGGACATGGCGAATGTTCTCGAATTTGAAGACGTCGCCGCGCGCACCCTGGCCGCGCCTGCGTATGCACCTATTGCCGGCGGCGACCGCACTTATTTCGACCGCATCACGCTGCGCCCGCGCATGATGATCAGCACCCTCGAGATGGACATGTCGGTCGACATCTTCGGTCAGAAGATGTTCGCTCCGATCATCGTCGGGCCCATCGCCCGCCAGCAGCAGTTTCATCCGGATGGCGAACTGGCTACCGCGCGCGGGGCTTCGGCTGCTAAAGCGGTGATGGTGGCGAGTAGCGATTCCAGTGTTCCAATCGAGAAGATCGCCGCCGAGGCCAAGGCCGGGTTGTGGTACCAGGCATTTCCCGGTGCCGATCTCAATGCGGTCAAATCGCAAATCCAGCAGGCCGTGAAGGCCGGTTGCAAAGCCGTCTGCATCACGGTCGGCGCTGAGTATCGCAATGCCAAGCCCGCATCCGGCCCCGCCCAACTGGCGAAAATGGCGCCGGCGGCGTTGAGTTGGAGTGTGATCGATCAACTGCGCCAAGGCCTCACCGTGCCTTTCGTATTGAAAGGCATCATGACGCCGGAAGAAGCCGACGCCGCCGTAAAGCATGGCGTGCAAGGCATCGTGGTTTCCGATTACGGCAGCCTGTTGACCAAGGGAATGGCGCCCGCCATCGAAGTGCTGCCCTCGATCGTCGACGCAGTGGGCGGACGAGTTCCTGTCCTGGTCGATGGCAGTTTTCGGCGAGGCTCCGACATTTTCAAGGCGCTCGCATTGGGTGCGACGGCGGTTATGATCGGACGTCCGGCCATGTGGGGTTTGGCGGCGTATGGCGCGGACGGCGTGCAGTCGGTCGTCGAGATGCTGCAGACAGAGGTTGGCCGCGATCTGGGCCACTGCGGCACGCCCACCATCAAGTCGATCGCCCGGACCCACGTCAAGATTCACCTGGCATAGAGCCCGGCTTGCTGTACTGGCCTGAGAGCTAAGGAGCGAATTAATGATAAGCAATACGTTTGGGACTCTATTGGCAATCGCCACGCTGGCCGGCGCCGCTACGCGCCCGGATATGCTGGTCACCACCGACTGGCTGGCCCAGCACCAGAGCGACGCGAAGGTCGTGATCCTGCACGTGGCCGCGAACCGCACGGCCTACGATGCGGGCCACATCCCCGGCGCGCGCTTCGTTGGCTTGCCGCAGTTGGTAGTGAACGGTCCCGGGATTCTGAATGAGCTGCCCCCTGTTGCGGACCTCACGAAAGTGCTCGAATCCGCGGGCGTTTCCGACGATTCCCGCGTCATTCTCTATGGCGATGCCTCGGTGCTGCCGGCCACCCGCGCCTACTTCACGCTGGATTATCTGGGCCATGGCGATCAGGCGGCGCTGCTCGATGGCGGCCTAGAGAAATGGCGCGCCGAAGGACGGACGCTCAGCAAGGATGCAACCGTGGCCGCCGCCGGACATTTCACGCCGCATCCGAAACCGGAGCTGGTGGTGCAGATCGATGAAGTGAAGCAGATGTCCGCGAAGCCGGCATCGTCGCAATCCGCCGTCCTCTTGGACGCCCGACCCGCCGCTGACTTCAAGGGCGAAAAAGGGGAGCACATTCCTGGAGCCGTGAACCAGTACTGGATGGAGAATCAAACCACCCGCGAAAACCAGGCGCTGAAGACGGATGCGGATTTGCTCGCCCTTTATGCGAAGCTCGGCGTCACGCCGGATAAGCCGGTGGTGACGTATTGCCACAGCGGCATGCAGGCGACGCAAGCGTACTTCACCTTGAAGCATCTCGGCTACGACGTGCGGCTCTACGACGGCTCGATGGCGGAGTGGACCGCCAAAGGCGCTCCGGTCGAGAAGTAACGCGCAATCGGCGCCCAGCAGCACTGCGCCCCCGCGGGAACCAGGGGCTTCCATTTCGCCGCAGGATGTGGGCAGAATATCTGCTGAGCGAATAAGGGAGGAGACAGCCATGTCCGTAAAAATCACTGAGTGCAAAAGCAATCGGCGAGAGTTCGTATCTTCCGCACTGGCATTGTCCGGCATGACGGCCGCGGCGAGCTTCATCTCGCCATCCACGATGTCAGCCGCGGTTTCCCATAAGCCGCTCGACCCCGTCAATCCCGACATCCTTTTCGGCACCACCAGCTCCATCTGGGGCAGCCAGCACGACGTCGTGTGGGCCATCAGGCGAATCGCCGCCCTAGGATTGCAGGGCATCGAGCCCTACGCGAACAACATCGAGCAATATCGCAAGAATCCGCTCGAGCTGAAGAAGATGTTCGACGAAGCGGGCGTGACGCTTATCGACGTGTCCAACGGTGCCAAAGGCCAGTCCACGAATTTCATCGATAAGGAAGCGATTCCAAAGACCATCGCCGACCACGTCGCCTTCGTTCGCGATTTCCTGCAGCCTTGCGGCTGCGGCCACTATAAGGTGAACATGGGCCAGCGCCCGCCCGGTGGTCCGAGTGACGAGCAGCTCAAGCGGCTCTCCGACACCCTCAATGAGATCGGCCGGCAGACCATCGCCATGGGAGTCAAACTCGCGCCGCATCCCCACATCTGGGGACCGCTCGAACGCGAGAAGGACATGCGCCGGACCATGGAACTCACCGATCCCAAATATGTCTGGATGACGGCTGACACCGGACATCTGGTCCTGGGTGGCGGAGATCCCGCGAAGATCATCAGCGATTATTTCCCGCGCGTCGCCGAAGTGCATCTCAAGGACACCTACGCCAAGTTCCGCGGCAACACCTCCACGCCGACGCAGGAGGAACACAAAGTGGCCAGTGTCTATCACAATCTAGGCGGAGGCGGCGTCGACTTCCCTGCGGTTTTCAAAGTGCTTCGCGACAAGCACTACAAGGGCTGGGCGATTTTCGACGTGGATGGCCCGCGCAAAGGTGACGACGGATTCGACTCCATCGGCGGCAATCTGGACGTGGCCGTCGACGATTACATCGCGCACAACATTAACTACCTGCGCAATGTTTTGGGCATCAAGCTGCCTCCTGCCGCTTGATGGAGACGGTCGCTTGAGTCAGGTCCCCATTTGGTTTGGGCGCACGTTTGAGTTTTCTTTTTCCCTGGACCTCTTGCCGAATCTGCGCGCACGCCTACGCGGCACGCCGGCCAGACTTGAAGAGACTTTCCGCCGCCGTCCTCACGAAATCCTAACCGCGAAACCGCAAGGAAAATGGTCGGCGCAGGAGCATGCCGGACATCTGCTGGACCTCGAATCGCTGTGGCTCGCGCGCCTGGAAGATTACGCGGCCGCCCGCGGCGAACTCACCCGGGCAGACCTGACGAATCGAAAAACCGACGAAGCGAACCACAACGCCCGCCCGCTGGAACCGCTTCTGGCGGAGTTTCGCATAGCCCGAGCAACACTGCTGAAGCGAGTCGATGAATTGGACGCATCGCTATTCACCCGAACTCTCCCGCACCCGCGTTTGAAGACCCCAATGCGCCTAGTGGACCATTTGTATTTCGTCGCCGAGCATGACGATCACCATCTCGCGCGAATTTGGGAGTTGATCGAATAGGTTCTAGCCCTTCCTCACCCGACCCGTTGCGATCTGATGCGCCCAGTCGCTGCGGCCAAGTTCCGACGCGGTGCGTGAAGCCTCGCGCGTGTCATAAGGGACGTTCCGGAATGTCGCATCCCAACCCGACGGCGTCTTTTCGAGAATCGCGTACGAAGCGTCCGGCGAATAGTTCTCCATGGCGTGCGGCACCGGTGTATCGTCGCTGTACGCCGCCAGTCCCACGCTGCCCGGATTCACAATCGTCCGTCCGTTCGCCAGCCGCACGAGCCGCGGAATATGAGTATGCCCGCACGCGATTACCGGCTCCGTCGCGCCCGCCAACAGCCTTACGATCTCTTCCTCATCGCGCACCCGGGGATGACCGCTCGTGACGTCCTCCAGCAAATAACACAGGTCGTCCGTCGGCGATCCGTGGCACAACAACACCTCATCCTCGAACACCGCCGTCGCCGGCAAACCGCGCAGCCACTCGATGGGCTCCGGCCCCAAGTCGCGCAGCATCCACTCGACCCTCGGATCAGCGCTAGGCTCATACAAATCACGGTCCTGATTGCCGCGGATGGTCAGCGCGATATCCGTGCTGCGCAACAGATCGTACGTTGCGCGGGGTTTCAGTGCGCCGTGCAGAATATCGCCCAAATTCCACACGACGTCGACGCCATGTTTGCGAACGTCGGCAAGCACCGCTTCCAACGCCCATACATTGGCGTGGATGTCGGCCAACAGTGCGATGCGGTAACGCATAGTTTATTTAAACGCACGATCGTGGCCGTGCGCTCGCGCGCGCTGCGCCCGAACGTTCACTCAGCCGCCCGCGTGGCCGTTTCAGATAAACTGATATTTTTATATGATCTATTCCCGTTCCGCCGAATACGCTCTGCGCGCCCTTATCCAACTGACCGACCTTCCGCCAGACGAATACGCCATGGCCAAGAACATCGCCGCCGAAGGCAATATCCCCGGACACTTTTTAGCCAAGATTTTGCAGGACTTGGCCCGCGATGGTTTCCTCAAATCCAACAAGGGCCCGCGTGGCGGATTCCGGCTCGCCCTGCCCGCCGAAGACCTTTCCATGCTGCGCGTCATCGAGGCCGTTGACGGCGCCGGGCGCTATGATCGCTGCATCGGCGGCGCCCCAGAGTGCAACGACCGCGCCGCTTGCGGCATGCACGACTCGTGGAAGGCTCTGCGGTCGCGTATCATAGATTACTTGGGGGGTACTTCGATCGCCGATCTGGCGCAAGCCCTGGGTGAGAAGCGCCGCTTGCTCGCCCGCCCCCGCCGCAAGTGAAGGAGAGTTAACCGTTATGCAGAATTCCGTCCTGGTCCCGATGGTGGTCGAACAGACCTCGCGCGGCGAGCGCGCTTTCGATATTTACTCGCGCCTGCTCAAGGAAAACATCATCTTCCTGGGCACGCCCATCGACGACAACGTGGCCAACCTGGTCATTGCGCAGATGCTGTTCCTGGCGGCCGAAGATCCCGAGAAGGACATCTCGCTCTATATCAATTCGCCCGGTGGTTCCATTACGGCGGGCCTGGCGATCTTGGATACCATGCGTTTGGTGGAGCCGGACATCGTCACCTACTGCGTCGGCCAGGCCGCTTCCATGGCCGCGGTGCTGCTCGCCTGCGGCACTAAGGGCAAGCGCCACAGCCTGCCCCATTCCCGCATCCTGATTCATCAGCCTTCCATGAGCGGACTCGCGGGGCAGGCTACCGACATTGACATCTACGCGCGCGAGATCCTGCGCATGCGCGAAACGTTGAATCAAATTCTGGCGGATGCCACCGGCCAGCAGGTGGAACGCATCGCCCGTGACGTGGACCGCGATTACATTCTGGAACCCGACCAAGCCATGGAATACGGCTTGATCGATCACATCATCGCCAGCCGCGCGCTGCAGCCCGTGTTGAAGACCTAAGCCAAAAACTTCAGTAACTCGCGCTGAAACACGTCCGGCACTTGAATGTGCGGGACGTGTCCTACATTCGGGATCAGCACCAGCTCGCCGTGCGGAATGGTATCGGCGACGTGCTTCGCGAGCGCCGGGAAATTCTCGCCGTCTTTGTCGCCACCGATCACCAGCGTTCGCGCCTGGATGTGCGCCCAGTCGTAGACCACCGGGTCCAGGTACGGCATCTGCCGGTAAATCGCACGCACCATCGCCAGCCGCGGCCAGTCCGCGCTCAGCGTAGGAGCATACATGATGCGCACAAATTTTTCGTACTCCGGCTTCCACGCATTCGGGAAATAGCGTTGAATGGTTTCCTGGAATCCCCTATAGAGCTGATCGCGGCTCTGCGCCATCGTGGCTTTGTAAGCATCTTCGGCGTTCGGCCAGGGTGACTTCCAGCGAACGTCCGCGAGGCCAATGGGATTGCACAGCACTGCGCGCTCGACTACATCTGGATATGACGCGCTGAATCGCGCGGTCAGCATGCCGCCCATCGAATGGCCGAAGATCACCGGCTTCGCGACGTCCAGCGACTCCAGCAGTTTCCGCGTGTTCGCCGCCATATCGTGAAAGTTATAAGGGATGACCGGCTTCGACGACCGTCCGAATCCGATTTGATCCGGGACGATTACTCGGAAACCATTCGAGCGCAAAGCCTCGATCAGCCCTCCGAAATAGAAGCCGCCAAAATTCATGCCATGCAGCAGCACTATCTGGCGCCCGTTCGCTGCGCCCGCTGGCGGGACGTCCATGTAAGCCATGCGCACGTCTTGTCCGTAAAGCGTCAGCGGCAGCGTCTTGACCGGATGCGGATACGGAATATCCTCGTAGGTGATGCTGCCGGGAACGACATCCGCCGGCGCCTGCGCGAGCGCTTTACTTTGGAGCGCTGCTGCCATTCCCAATAACCCACTCAATGCATTTCGCCGCGATAACATAGCCATCAATGCCTCCGCAGGGACGATGAAACATCATCCCCTGGGCGCTAGTGTAGCGAATGGCTGCGGCCGCGTCAGTCCCTCGGCGCAGGCGCTTTTATTCGGCCCGGAATTCCTCGCCGCCGGCGTAGGCCCGGGTGTTCGCAGCGAACGAAGGCAAGGAGGCATCGATCTTGCGCATCAATTTATCTAACTGCCGCGCATACTGCGGCCGCGGATTATACATGCGAACTTTTTCTTGCAGCGTCTTATTCTTGTAATAGCGCCCCTCCGCAAGCTGATGCGCAATATATTCCAATCCGGCGCGGAAAGATGCGAAACCCTTGCGAGCCGAGGCCCAACCCCAACGGTTGTTCTCGCGTTGATAAAGTCCACAGGTGCTTTCCAGTACCGATATTGCCGGAAGCAAGCGGTAATCAATTGCGTAAGTGTCCGCAGCCCCGAGATATTCTTTCACGTGATAAGGCGCGGGACAGCCGAAGGATTGAAAAAATGTTTCGAGCTTGGCGTGCCGCTGGTCTTCCGCAGCCTGCAGGCTGTCTGGAGTGACGCTGGTATGGGCGGTCACAGTTAAAGCCCAAAGTGCGCACCAGCGCAGCGTCCGGTATTTAAACGAAATGTGTTTTGAGCGTTTTGGAGAATTGGCCATCGAAGCTCCATTGGATTTATTAGCCGGAAAGGCCTTACGTCCGGCGGAGAACGCTTACACCCGTACAGGGATGCTTACGGCCTCATTAGTTAGATGGGAGGGTGCTACTTTCGTAACGCCAAAATAAGGCGATCTTGGGCAAATTAGTGGCCAAAATGGTAGTTTTTGCCGAAACGCGAGGCGGTCGCCGCGCATCTTATTTGGCGCTAACTTGCTAGAACTTTATGTACAAATTGCACGGCCATCGATCCTTCGCCCACCGCAGCGGCAACGCGTTTCAGGCTCCCGGCCCGAACGTCTCCCACCGCGAAAACACCCGGCAAGCTGGTCTCGAGTAGGTACGGCGGCCGGGGCAGCGACCACTCTGTTCCCAGGTCCGCCCCAGTCTTGATGAATCGCTTGTTATCGAGCGCCAGACATTTTCCGAGCCACGAAGTGTTGGGGTCCGCGCCGGTCATGATGAACAGGTGCTGGATCTCCTCGGTCTCGTTTTCACCGGTCCGGGAATTACTCCAGCGAATGCGCTCCAAGTATGCACCGCCTTCCAGTGCTTGGATCTGGGTCCATGTCTTCTGCGTGATCTCATGGCACGCCTCGATGCGCGAAATCAAATACCGCGACATGGTATCAGCCAATCCGGACCCGCGCACCAGCAGGTAGACGCGTTTGGCCACGCTCGCGAGAAAAATCGCCGCCTGGCCCGCCGCGTTTCCTCCGCCCACCACAGCCACCGTTTGCCCGGTGCACATTTCTGCCTCAACCGAAGTTGCGCCGTAATACACGCCGGCCCCTTCGAATTGGGCGAGATTGGGCAGGTCCAGTTTCCGATACCGAGCGCCTGCGGCAATGATAATGCTGCGGCCTTGCACCGAAGCGTCATCGTCCATTTCAACCGTATACGGCGGACGCACACATTTTAGCGAGCGCGCGGACCGGGCCACCGCGATATTGGCTCCGAACTTCTCCGCCTGCACGAAGGCGCGGCGTGCCAGATCCTGTCCCGAAATACCGTTGGGAAAGCCCAAATAATTTTCGATGCGCGAACTCGACCCGGCTTGCCCGCCTGGAGCGGTGCTCTCGACTACCAGCACGTTCAACCCCTCGGAGGCTCCATAGACCGCGGAAGCCAGTCCGCTCGGGCCTGCGCCAATCACAATCAGGTCGTAAACCTCGCCTTCGTCAATTCCTGCATTCAGCCCAAAACACGCGGCAGCCTCTGCGTTGGTGGGATTCCGCAGCACTATATCGCCGCGGCAAATCAGCACCGGAATGTCCGCCACCGTGATTTGGAATTCATCCAGAATGATCTGGACATCCGGATCGCGCTCTACGTCCAGATAGGTGTGCGGATGGCCATTGCGGCCAAGAAACGACTGCAGGCGCAGTGTATCGGCGGAATGGCTCGATCCGATCAGCACCGCGTCCCCTACCGAATGAGCAATCAAATATACCCGCCGCAGCATGAATGCGAGTAGCAGGATTTCACCCAACGCGACATCATTCTGCATGACGCGCCGCAAATCCGAACGGGCAATTTCGAGCAGGTTGCCGGCTTCTCGCGCCCGGCAGCGGACCAGACTGCGTCGGCCCGACAACTGGTTCACTTCGCCGGTGAACTCCCCGCGGTGAAGCACGCGCAGCACGTCCTCG
>Ga0163163_10003977_pt1 | contig 12617 bp, 10 predicted proteins | sample S65metaG_FD_119766 | JGI IMG/M metagenome (GOLD analysis project Ga0163163, IMG submission 119766) | Switchgrass rhizosphere microbial communities from Kellogg Biological Station, Michigan, USA - S6-5 metaG | ecosystem: Host-associated > Plants > Roots > Rhizosphere > Soil | place: USA... | reverse complement strand
CTGCTCGCCCTGGGGACGCCCCTGACGCTCGGTGCAGGCGGGCTGCTCATCTACAACAAGGCTCGCTTTGAGCAGTGGTTCGAGTTCGGCCAGCACTATCAACTGACCTGGGTGGACTTCCACATGTCGAAAGCCTTCGTAGCGGCGAACGCCTATTCTTACGCGCTTCGGCCCGCGCGACTGGCATGCAAATTCCCGTTCGTTTCCTCGAGCATCGGCATGTCACCGGAACAGGTGTTTCCCAGTTGGTTCAGACTGCGGCCCAAGTACTTCGTCTACGAGCAGGTGGTGGGCGTCTTCGTCAGCACGCCTTGGGCCTGGCTCGTCATACCAGCGCTCGTCTTGCTGGGATATCGGCTGTGGCGCGCGATGCGGCCGAGAGCTCCACTCGACGCGGTTTCGGTATGCACCATTTGGGCGCTGCTCGTCCTGTTGTTCGCGTCACTGTTCACTCTCGCCCTGCCGCTGTATGCCCCCAGCGCGACGATGCGCTACCTGGGAGACGCAGTGGGCGCGCTGATTCTCTTGGCGAGCCTCGGCGGGTTCGCAACATATGTCGCGCTCCGGCGCGTCGCGGTCCTGCGGCGGCTCGCCACAACCCTACTCGCGGCGGGTGCTGTCGCATCCGCCGCCGTCGGCTTCGCGCTGGGCTTCGACGGGTACTACGGGCACTTCAGCCAGCACAACCCAGGCCTCCTGCAAGAACTAGAGAGGCGCTACTCCGTTTGCGGGAAGACCTGACAGTTGTGGAAGGGCCGGCGCGCGAGCCGCGACGGCCTAGTGCCCCGTCACCGCGCGCCCGCGGATCCAAATCTCAAAGCCCTTGCGCTCGCTGACCTGCTCGAGCCCGAACCGAGCAAGCTTCTTGGCTGCAAAGCACTGCTGGTTCACGGCCACCGCATCGACCCGGGGCAACAGTTCGCCGAGATTTGCCCCAGGGGCAAGCGCCTGCACTGGTTCCGGATAGTCTGTGGCGGGACGCGGCTGGGACAGCACCGTCACCGATAGATCGCTGATCCGATACAAGCCGCTCGCATAACTATCGTTGCAGCCGAGCACGAGGGCGAGATCCTGAAAGCCAACATCCGAGGGCGGTGACGCTGGAAGGCGCGAGAGCCAGTAGCCGCCGACCGTCTGCGGACTCGGCGCCTGACGCGTAACGAAGGAGTAAAAGGCCAGGTCCCCACCGAGCGAGTCGTAGCCTCGGCTGCTGCGCCCCCAGAGGATGTCGGTCACACCCATGCCGCGAAGTGCCGCGTACATCTGCGAAGGCTTGGCGGTGCGCACGTAACTGACGCCGCCCTGCCAGCCAATGCCGTCCGATACCGTCGGCATCCCGATGCCCAGGTGCAAGTGCATCTCGTGCAGCATCACCGTGCCGCCCGGAGTTGCCAGGGCTTTGACGCTCGCCCAGGGCTCATACGGTCGCAAGCGCTGCTTGAAATCCTGACGGTAGGAGCTCGAAAGGAGATCAATGGCTGGCTTGAACGGCGTCCCCCCCGCCATCGCATGCCCCGGAATGAAGGGCGTATCTCCGCCCCAGGCGAGCTGCGCGAGCACGAGCAGGCCCAGGGCGAGCCGCGGTATCCAGCCGAGACGCCAGATGCCGATGCCCACCGCCGCGGTGCCCGCGGCCATCCAGGGCAGCAGCGTCTGCAGGTAGCGGTCCTGGTGAAACATCCAATACCAGAGGGCGATACCCGCATGACAACTCGCGAACAGAAGCAGGGTACGCCGGCGCGGCCTCAGGAAAGGCAGACAGGGCAGAGCGAGCGTGAAGAGCGAGCCGAACACCGGTACGGCGCCGTGAAACTCGGGCCAGTCGTGCGGCACGAACGAGAAGTCGAAGGTGGCAACGGCGGTGTCCCACACACCCTGCAGTGAGTGCGGCGCGGACCATTCGACAGGCATGAAGTGACCGAAGCGGTCGGGCGTGTCCTGTGTCCAGGGCCGCGGCGAGAACCGCGAGTACATGAGCGGATAGACCGGATCGTGATACCAGAGCCAATTTTTCAGCCAATGCGGAGCAGTGAGCACGAGCCCTGCTGCCGACATCAGCGCCAGATGACGCAACGGCAACCAGCGTCCGTGAGCGGGCGGCCGCCACGTCGAGAGCTGAAGCGCACGCCAGGCGAGCCCTGCTGCCGGAAACAGCGCGAGACCGACCGCCGAATACTTCGTGAGCAAAGCCCCGGCCAGACAAGCCGTCAGCAGTAGACAGCGCCGCAGCTCGAGCCGTTCCTGCGCTCGCAGGTAGGAGAGAAAAATGGGGATCGCCCAGAAGGCGGCGACGTGGTCCGCCCCGAGAGCGAGCCCCGAGTCGTAGAGGAACACGCCCGGAAAAAGAAAGCGCGCCGCCCACGAAAGGCCGTAGCCTCCACCACCGAGCAGACGCCTCACGAGCACGGGAATGCCGAATAGCGTGAACGAGAACGCCACGAACTCGAGATGTGCGGCGAGCTCCACGTGGTCGAAAAAGGTCCCCGTCGGCAGCAGGAACGCCCACGTGTAGAGCCAGGTGGCGAGCTGCGGGTAGGCGCCCACGAACCAGCCGTCTGGGAAGCGGCGGATCCCGCCTTGCACGGCATACTGCTCTGCCGCCGCCAAGTGATACCAGCGCGAGTCGTAGGCGACGTTGCTCGGGGTGAGGATGGTCGCGTACAACAGCCCGAGCGCGAGCACGCCAAAGCCCAACATGCCCAGGCGCAGCCAGCGCGGCAAACGCCGCGGCTGGGGCCTCCGCAGCAGCGCGGCGTGACGCCGATATCTCGCCGCGAGCGCCAACAGCGAACGCGAGCCAAGGGCCAGGAACGCCGCAGGCACCAGACAGAACGTCCAACCCGAAAGCAGGCCAGCCACACCCAGCGTGAAGAAGACCAAACCGAATGCGAGCACCCCCAGGCCAGCGGACAGCAGGAGTTGCTCGTCCAGCGGCAGGTACCGTTCGAGCAGCCGCCGGAGCAGCAGGTTCCCCGCGCTGATCGCGGAGAGGTAGAACACGATAGCCAGCGCCCAGTACAGCAGGAAGCGCCAGGCGAGCCAGTGGCGCAGCGGCGTGAAGCTCTGCACCCAGTAGAGGAAGAAGGCCGTCGCTGCCAGCAAGACCAGCGTCACACCCACGGAGCGAAAGCGACCTCGCGCCGGCGCGGCAGCAGCTACTCTGGCCGGGACGTCCGGCGGCAGCTGGGCGCGGGGCATGCGAGCGACATACTACGGTTCCGTCGAATCTGGCATAGTCTGCGCCATGGCTTCGAGCTTCCCTCCGCCCTGCTCGCGGCGCCCAATTGCGCTGCTCGCGCTGCTGCTGGCGTTCGCTTGTGTTCCGAGCGCGGCGCCCGCGCCGGCAGTGGGCGTCGCCGCTACACCCGCGCAAAGTTCCGCCGCGCTCCCGCCGTTCGATGCCGCGCGCCTCACCAAGCCGCAGTCAGCGATCCACGTGTCCGGCAATCACTTCCAGAACGAGGCTGGTGCGACCGTGATCTTTCAGGGTGTGAACATCGAAGACCCGGATGATCTGGAGCGCAATGGCCACTGGAACCGCGGCTTGTTCGAGGCCATCGCGTCCTGGAATGCCAACCTGGTGCGCGTGCCCGTGCATCCTCCACGTTTTCGCGGCCGCGGTACCCAGCGCTACTTCGAGCTGCTGGATCAGGCGGTGGTCTGGGCCAATGAGCTCGGCCTGTACCTGATCGTGGACTGGCACTCGATCGGCAACCTGCTGAAAGCCCGCTTTCAGGAGGCCCAATACGACACCAGCGAAGAGGAGACGCTGCAATTCTGGCGCGACGCTTCGTCGCACTATCGGCAAGTGCCCACCGTCGCCCTGTACGAGCTCTTCAATGAGCCCACGCTGGGTCCCCGGGGCAGGCTGGGCTCCACCTCCTGGAGCGAATGGAAGCGCTTCAACGAGCAACTGATCGACCTGATCCGTGAGCGCAACCCCGACGCCATCGCGCTCGTCGCCGGCTTTGACTGGGCCTACGATCTGCGGCCCGTCGCCGATGCGCCCGTCGAGCGGCAGAATATCGCCTACGTCGCCCATCCCTACCCCGGCAAGACGAAGCCGCCCTACCCCGCCAAATGGGACGAGAGCTTCGGCTTCGTCGCCGAGCGCTATCCGCTGATCGCGACCGAGATCGGCTACATGCCGCCCGACGCCCGCGGCGCTCACATCCCCGCGATCGACACGGGCAACTACGGCGTCGAGATCACGGACTACCTGCAGCGTAAGGGCGCTTCCTGGGTGGCCTGGTGCTTCAGCCCGGGTTGGCCGCCGACGCTGATCTCGGACTGGAGCTACACGCCCAACGCCGCCGGCAGCCAGTTCCGCGACGTAATGAAGCAACGCCCAGGGCTCTGAGTACTCGCACCGGGCCCGTCACTCGATGACGCGAAAGGCCAGGAATACCGTGCGCTGATACGCGCTGAAGTTGTCATCGCTCACGAGCAAGAGCGTGCGCTCTCCGCTGGGCAAGCGCGGGCCGAAGCTCATGCCTTCGAAGTTGTCCAGCGTCTGCTGCCCGGGCTCGAGCTGCGGCAGGATGTCGTCGAGATCGAGAACCAGGCGCTTTGCCAGGAGCGTCTCGGGGGCGCTCGGCAGCGTCGCCTCGTAGATGCGGATGGTGTTCGTGCCGTGCACGTGGGGTGGCGCAACGTAGGCTCGCTCGAGCACGAGCATGCGCTGATCATCGAGGCTCAATATTTCGGACACGCCGTTGCCGCCCTCGAGGCCCGCGCTGCCGGTGGGCGGCCGCGGAACGGGTTCGGTGGAATAGCGAAACTGCTGAGGTGGGCCTTGCCGTGCGAGATCCCAGCGCAGCAGCCGCACGATCGTGCCCTGCTCGAAGTTCGCCTCGGGGCCGTCTTGTTGCAGCGCCGACTCGGTGATGGCCGTGAGCCAGCGACCGCTGGGCGAAACGGTGAGCCCCTCGAACGCCTGGTTGCTGCGCGTGCCCCGCGTGTGAGCGCCCGCCGATTCGGGCAAGAATTCCTGCGGCAGAGGCACGACGCCGGTGATCGCTCCGTCCGCTGTCACGCGCAGGATACTGGGGAGGGGCATGTCCGGCTTCTCGTCGTGATTCTCCGTACCGATGAAGAATCCCCCCGCCGGGTCGGGGGCGAGGCTCTCGCTGTCGCACAGGTCGAACAATTTGCTGCCGCGTGTATCCCGCAGCGGCAGCACGGAGCGCGGCTCGACGTGAAAGCTCGCCGCGCTGAGCTCGAGATCGAGCGCATAGACGCGCGCCGGACCGTGCGAGCAATTGTCGGAGACGGCGTAGAGCGTGCGCGAGGACTCCTGGTAGTACAGCCCGGAGAGGCCCCCGAGGGCGGCTGCGCTCCAGGACGCGGCGAGCGGGTCTGCGGAGGGTGCCGTTGCGCGAGCTGGGTTGAAGTCGTGCAGGAACGCGAGCCCTAGCGGCCCCGCGTGGCTCGGGGCCTGCGGCGGCGTGGAGCGACAAGCGGCAAACAGGCCCAGCGCCAGGGTCAGCGCGGAGGACCAGGAACGACGACCTTGCACGCCGCCCAGGCTAACACGGCTCAAAGCCGGCAGCGCATCGCCACGCGCTGCTCGGGCGCCGGCAGAACCTTGCGCTGTTCGTCGAGGTGCGCCCGAATGCCGGGGCCGCAGAGCGCTTCGGGCACGAGCTCGTAGCCGTGCCGCTCATAGTACGGGCGATTGAACGGCAAGTGCCCGTAGGTGGTGAGCCAGAGCTCCTCACCGCCCACCGAGCGCGCCCAGTCGGCGCTGTGCGCCAGGAGGCGAGCGCCGATCCCGCGGCGCATCGCCGCACGCCGCACGTCCAGCTGCTCCAGGTACGGCGCGCCGTCGACGACGTCCAGCGCCGCAAAGCCGAGCGCCTCCCCGCTCTCATCCACGGCCAGGAACGCCTGCCCCAGCTGCGCGCAGCGTTGCCAGCGCCCGAGCTCCGCGCGCGCAAAGGCGTGGTCCGCGCTGAGCTCGATCGGCAGGCCGTGCTCGGCGAACAGCTTGCTGGCGTCATCGTCGAGGGCGCTCAGGACGGCGATTTCATCGGCTCGCGCGGGACGAATGTTCGATATGGGCATGGGCAGAACCTCCGGGGCGTGCAGCTTCTCGATGCTCGGGGCGGGACCAGGTCGCAGCGGCGAAACGATTGCCGTCGCTGGGGAGCTCCGTGCCGCGAGATTCGGATTGACCTCGCGAGCGGGCGCGGGTCCTATGGCCCGGATGCCTCGTGACCTGGAATGCCCGCAGTGTTTTACGCCCAATCCGCCCGGCAATCGCTTCTGTGCCGGGTGTGGCTATGCGCTCGAGAGCGCGGCAGCACCGGGGCAGCCCAGGGCAGCGGCGGCCGGAGCTGCGCTGCGGCTCACGGCATTGAACGCGGATGGCACGGAGGTCGGCACCTTCTCGGTCAATGAAGGTGTGCCGGTAGGAAGAGGGCTGGGGTCGATCTTCTCCGGCGACAACTACCTGTCACCCGCGCACGCCATCTTCACCCGGCAGAGTGGGCGCGTGCTGGTGCAGGACGCGGGCTCGCTCAATGGTGTGTATCTGCGGCTCCGCGCCAACGTGCCGTGGCGGCTGCGCTGGGGTGACATGTTTCGTGTCGGGCAGCACATCTTGCGGCTGGAGTCACTGGAGGACGGGTACCAGTTTACCGACGACGTGCGGCACTTCGGCAGCCCCAACCCGGGCTACGTCGCACGTCTGGCCCTGATGATCGGACGGGACACCACCGGCAATGCGTTCCTGATCCCGAAAGAGGGCTTTCATCTCGGGCGCGAGCGCGGCAACGCGCTGTTCGGGGATGACGCCTATATGTCGGGCCTGCACTGCCTGCTGTCTGTCGATCTGGAGAGCGGGGTCTGGCTCACGGATCTCGGCAGCTCGAACGGCACCTTCGTCCGTCTGCGGCAGCCGCAGCCAGTCTCCAGCGGGGACCTGCTGCTGATGGGCCAGCAGCTGTTTCGAGTGGACTTCTAGCGGCGCCCGAGGCCGCGCAGCGGCAAGGAAGAGCCGCGCGGAGAGCAAAGAAGTGCCGGGCAGCGAGCGGCCCTAGGCCTCGATGTTGTGCGGGTGCGACGGCGGCGGCGGCGGCCAGGGCACGGTCGCGACTTCCTCTTCCTCGTAGCGATTCAGGTCGGGCTCGGTACCCCTCTGTCGCGAGGGAGGCTGCGGCGAGGGAAGCTGTGGCGAGGTGGGCGGATCATCGTCCAGGCCCTCGTCCTGCTCGAGTCGTGTGCTGGATGGATCGTCCTGTCCCTGTCGTTGCATTGCCGTCCCTTTCTGCTCGACATGGACGCTGACGCGCCCACCCCCGGACATCAACCCTTGTTTGTATCATCCCGGGCAAGACAATCAATGAATGCGCTGATTTTGCTGCGTTCCCCCCCACCCGCCGCGAGCAGAAATGAGAGGCTGGCGCCTCTCGGCTGCTTCTCAGGTCCTGTCAGCGCCGCCGCCGCCCACGAGGCCGCCGGCTGTCCTGCTGGTGCGCACTCTCCAGCAGCTCTTCCAACATCTGCTCGAAAAGCTCGTTGACCGCCTGCTCCTGCTCGTCGTGCGCCGGGCGCGGCCCCATCAAAAACTCGCTGACCGAGCTCCGGCCCTCGCGCAGCTCGCGCGCTGCGTCGCGCAGGCCCTCGATGGAGCGCACTTCGCGCTCCAGCTCTCCGATGACTTCCGACGCGATCTCGGCGCCGCTCGCGGCGCGGCGCCCGCGCGGCCAGGAGATGCCAGGTAGGGATTGCTTGAGCGCCTTGAGGCGCGCGGTGAGAGCACGCAGCTGGCGGCGCAGCTCGCCATTGTGCGCGAGCAGGCGGGCGCTGCGGCTCTCTAGCTCGTCTTCGTCGCTGGTCGCGCCCTGTGCCAGCCAGGTGCGTTCGAGCTCCACCAGCTTGGCCAGATCTTCGTTGGCGTACGCCTGCGTGACCTCTTTCATCAGCGCGGTGAGACGCGCCACCTCGCTCGCGTCGCGCGCCTTGTCGGGGTGCAGAGCGAGCGCCAGCTTGCGGTACAGCGCGCGCAAGGAGTCGGTGTTCTTCGGGCTGGGCTTGCTCGCGGAGGCGTGCTCGACCTCCTCCGCCTCGCGCGCCCACTGCGCGTCGAAGGGCGGCGCTTCACCGTCCTGCTCCTCACTCTCCCGGGGGTCGTTGCCGACCGCGTCGGGCCGAGGCAGGCCCGCGATCACCTGCCCGTGAAAGCGGCGCAACGCCGCGCGGTCGCTGCGGCTCAGCCGGCTGCCGGCAGCCAGCAGCTGATCGAAGATCTGGTGGATCTCGCGCAGGAGCTCGGTCGCCTGAGCGCGCAGCGCCGCACTGCGCGTCGCCAGCTCGTCCTGCGCGTCCCGCACTGTGTGCTCGGTCACCTCACAGCCGCGCTTCTTCTTCTCGATCTCCCGCAGCAGGCGCTCGTTCTCCTTCTCCAGGGCCTCGAGCTTCTGGCGTGCGGGGGACTTACGGAGCACGAGACCCGAGGCCGGCTCGAAGGCGGTGACAGGACGCGAATCGGCCGAAACGCGACCCCGCCCCGCCGCCCGCGCGGACGGCGCGGGTGGTGCTGACGGCGGGCGCCGTTGGCTCCTGGGGGATGGCATCGGAGGGACTGTGGGCGGCCAGCGGCCCCGGCGCAAGCCCTCTCGAGGGGGCGGTTTCGCCGGCCAGGGGCGCTGCTGGCGCCGATTTCAGCCCGGTCCAGCGTTGCCGCGCGGAGTGGCGAGTGCCGTCGCCAGGGACTCGCCGTCGGGGTCGCGAACGGGCCGCGCCTCAAAAAGCTCCCCCATGGCAACGGACCACATGTGACGAAACCGCGAGTGGCCGCGCTGGCTCCTCCACTGCCCTTCCCGAACGAAACGGGCGCTCGCCGCTTCGTAACCTGTCGAATGACGGCCGCTGAAGGGCGCCGGCGCGGCACGCCGCCGCACCCGCATGGCTTGGCACGAGCGTTGAATAGTCCCCCGTGTCCGCTCGCCGGTGTGTTGCACGATGCTGCGCAGCGCCTGGCCAGCACAAGGAGGAATCACATGCGACAAGTTTGCCCCAACCTCTCGAGCATCGGCTTCTGCATGGCACTGGCGGTGGGCTCGCTCGCCGTCGTCTCCACCCCTGCGTGGGCTGCGGAAGATCACGTTCAGACCAATGCCAGTGGACAGGCGCTGAGCCAGGCGAGCACGACCATCATTCAACGCGCACTCGCCCGTCATGGCGAGTACCACGGTAAGATCGACGGCGTGTGGGGGAAAGGAACGGAAGACGCGCTGCGCCGCTTCCAGAAGAACAACAAGCTGGACGAAACCGGCAAAGTCGACGAGGCGACGGCAGCAAAGCTGGACGTGAAGCTCGCCGAGCTGGAGCCGGGCGACCGCACCGCCCCCGCGGCGACCGTTGCCAATGCGTCGGATGACGCCCGCACCAACGTGCAGCTGACGGCGCTCACCAAGGACCAGGCCAAGGGGATGCAGCAGCGCCTGCAGCTGCTCGGCTATTACAAGGGCCCGATCGACGGCGACGTGGGCGCGGGCACGCGCGCCGCCTTGCGCAACTTCTTCAACCATCAGGCGGACCTGGCCTCGAAGGGCAGCGTGAGCAACGCGGCCATCGGTCTGTTCGGCACGGAGCCGAATCAGATCCAGCCCGTCAACGGCTCAGACAAGCGCTGAGCCTGAGCCCGCTGCCCGCCGCTACGCGCGCATCGCCTGCACCGGGCTGATGCGCGCGGCGCGCAGCGCCGGCAGCAGCCCGCCGAGGCCGCCGACGACAGCGCCGGCGGCGACGGCGATCACCAGGTCGCGCACGGTCGGCGTGAAGCGGAACGCCAGCTCCTGGCCTGTCGCGAAGTTGATGCAGTGGAAGTCGAGCAGCGGCGTGATCAGAGACAGTAGCGCTCCGCACAGCGCGCCACCCAGCCCGAGCGCCACGGACTCGACCACGAAGGCCAGCAGGATCTGCAGGCGCCCGAAGCCGAGCGCGCGCAGCACTCCGATCTCACGGCTGCGCTGCGCCACCGAGGCGTGCATCGTGATCATGGCGCCCAGCACCGCCCCGATGGAGAAAATCAAGGTCTCCACCACGCCCAGGATGCTGATCACGTCCGGCAGACCCTGCGAGATCTTCTTGTAGTACGCGCTCTCGCTGGCCACGCTGAGGCCCGTCTGCTTGTCGGCGGTGAGCGGCTCGGTGAAGGTGTCGAGCTTGCTGGGCGATTCGAGCTGCGCCGTGATGGACGAGATGTTCGCCTCCAGTGAGAAGGCGCTGCGCACCGTCTCCAGATCCACCCAGATCTCCGACTCGTAGGTGGAGCCGCCGCTCTCGATCACCCCCACCACGGTGGGCTTACGCGACGCGCTGAGCTCCACCTGCTCTCCCATGCGCAAGCCGGGGTAGCGCCCGACCAGCGCCTTGCCGACCAGCGCCTCCTCGGTGCCGGAACGGATGGGCCGCCCCGCGACGATGCGCACTTCCGGTCGCAGCTGAAAGACGTTCGCGCTCACTCCGCGCACCTGCAGCGAGGAGATGCGCGACTTGTCCGTGAGGCTCGGCAGCATCATCTGCACCACCGACTCGGACGTGATCAGGGCCTGACCGTCCGCGTCTCGCTTCACGCCGGGCGCCGCCGCGACCAGTCCGGCCACGGAGTGATCGATGCGCGATTGCCCCTCGGCCCAGGCGTCGTGCTCCATCACCAGCGCCTGGTCGGGGCTGCCGGAGCTGGAGACCGTCTCGCGCATGCCCGATGCCAGCATGCGCGATGCCGCCAGCACGAACACCACCAGCGCGATGCCGCCCGTGGTCGCCACCGTTGTCGTGCGCCGCACCCAGAGGCTGCGCAGATTGTATCGCCAGAGCGCCAACATGCTGTTTCTCTCCCGCGTCGGCCGGATCAGCCGATCCTGCGCAGCGCGTCCGTGACGAGCAGCTGGCTCACCCGCAACATCGGCATCAGCCCCGAAAGCAAGGACAGCACCGCCCCGAGCGACAACGCCAGCCAGGCCACACGCCTCGGGATCACGATCGGAGGGAAATTCATGGCCTCCTGCAGCACGCGGCTCACCACGCCCTCGAACAGCGGATAGGAGATGCCGAGCCCGAGTCCAGCCCCCAGCATGCCGAGCAGCACCGCCTCACCCAGGACCAGCGCGCACAGCGCGCGCGCACCGAAGCCGATGGCGCGCATCACTCCGTACTCGTGGGTGCGCTCGCGCACGTTCATGGCCACGGTGTTGCCGACGATCGTCATCACCACCACGAGGATCAGATAGCTGACCACGTCCAGCGCGGTGAGAATGGCCTGGAAGTTGCCCAGGTTGGCCTGAGCCAGCACGCGGTCCTCCAGGCTCAGGGTCGCGAACGGCGTGGCCTCGAACGCCGCATCGATCTGCTTCGCGATGTGCCCGCCCTGGTTGGGCTCGACGACCTCGGCCGAGATGAAGGCGACCCGGTCTTGCTCCTCGCGCGGCAACCCGCGGTTCAGGAAATCGTAGTGCAGCCACAACGAGCGCTGCCCGAAACCCTCCCGGACCGAGTGATAGATGCCCGAGATGTTGAGCTCCCAGGTGCCGGGGAACTGCCGGCTCTCGAAGATCACGCGATCGCCGAGCTTCCAGCCGAACTCCTTGGCAAGCTCGTCGCCGACGAAGGCCCCGTGCTCGTCGGCTAGAAAGGCTTGCTTCTGCTCTTCGGGCGCCACGAGCTCGCTGTGCATGGCGATGCACGGCACTTCGTCCCAGCCGAAGGCCGCGAAGAACTTCTTCTCCTGGCCCGGCAATTTGAAGTTTGCCCAGCGGTTGGCGCACGCATGTCGGACCCCGGGCACCTCGCGGACCCGGTCCGCGTAGCCCTTCGGCATCCAGCCCGTCCAGCCCAGCTTGGCCCGCGTGACCACGCGATTGTTCGGCGTCTGGCGAACGTTCTCCTCCTGCGCCTCCACGAGCGCGCGCGGGAAGATGAACGCGGAGAGCATGATCGCCACCGTCAACACGGTCATGGCCGCGCGCAGGGGAGAGCGGCGTAGGTTGCGAACCACGAGCTGGCTGAAGCGCACCGAGCCTCCGGGGGGACGTGAGGGCTCCGAGGATACCCCCGCAAGCCGCGCGGGCCAGCGCTTTCTGCCGGCGAGCGCCGGGGCCTCACTACTTTTGCGGACTCCGTATTTTTTGCGTCGAACTCCGCGCGCGGCGGACATCACTGCGAGGATGTCGGTGCGCTCTCGAAGTCGTCGACATAAACGACGCCCGCCGACTCCTGTCGCAGGCCGAAGCTGATGGCGATCGTGTTCGGGGGAACGGGAGGCGTGGCAAATGGCAGCCGCACCCAGGTGCCCGGGGACCTCGCGGTAAACGCAGGGCCGCCCACCCAGCGTTGCCACTGGTAGTCCGAGGTCAGCCGATACGCGATCCAGCTCAGGGTGGGCAACGGCGCCCGAGGATCTGCCTGATAGTACAGAGAGAGCTGATACGAGCCGCCTTCCGTGGCGAAGATGGAGCACTCGCCGAAATCTCGCTGGACCAGGAGCTCGGCGGGCTGGGCGTTTGCTTCCGAAATTTCGAGGCGCTCGCTGGCGGCGCCCGTGTGGGCCAGCTCCGAGCGGCTGAACGCCGCTGTTGCATCGTCCCCGGTCAGCTCCAGGCACTCGGTGG
>Ga0163163_10003975_pt1 | contig 12619 bp, 11 predicted proteins | sample S65metaG_FD_119766 | JGI IMG/M metagenome (GOLD analysis project Ga0163163, IMG submission 119766) | Switchgrass rhizosphere microbial communities from Kellogg Biological Station, Michigan, USA - S6-5 metaG | ecosystem: Host-associated > Plants > Roots > Rhizosphere > Soil | place: USA... | reverse complement strand
CGCCGTAGAGGGTGTCGGGACGCGTCGTGAAGACCGTCAGCGGGTCCGTCAGGCCGTCCACCCGGAAGAAGACCTCCGCTCCCTCCGAGCGGCCGATCCAGTTGCGCTGCATCGTCTTCACGCGGTCGGACCAGTGCGGCAGCCCGTCGAGGCCCTGGAGAAGGCGGTCCGCGTAGTCCGTGACCCGGAAGAACCACTGCGTCAGGTCGCGGATCTCGACCGGATCACCCGAGCGCTCGCACCGCCCGTCCACGACCTGCTCGTTCGCGAGCACGGTCCGGCAGCCGGGGCACCAGTTCACCGGCGCGGTCTTGCGGTACGCGAGCCCCTGCTCCCACATGCGGAGGAACAGCCACTGGTTCCAGCGGTAGTACTCCGGGTCGCAGGACGCGAGCTCCTTCGACCAGTCGTACAGGCAGCCCAGCGCGGAGAGCTGCTCCTTCATCCTCCCGATGTTCGCGAGCGTGTACTCGCGGGGGTGCACGCCGCTCTGGATCGCCGCGTTCTCCGCGGGAAGACCGAACGCGTCCCAACCCATCGGATTGAGCGCCTTGTGCCCGGCCATGCGCATCCGTCGATACAGCGCGTCTCCGAGGATGTAATTGCGGCCGTGGCCGACGTGGAGCCTGCTCCCCGAGGGGTACGGATACATGTTGAGCATGTAGTACTCGCCGCCGGCCACGGAGGTGTCGACGAACGCGACCCTCTCGTCGGCCCAGCGGCGCTGCCACTTCGGCTCGATCGCGGAGGGGGTGTAACGCTCGGTCATCGGGGCGCGAATATAACCGAGGTTGGAGCAGGGACCCGCGAGCGCGCGCCGGGCGCCGACATATTAGCGATCGCTAATGCGTCGGATGGATCGCCGTCGGAGACGGCTCAGCGGCCGACCGGGCGGACGCGGACCGACACCGCGCCGAGCCTTCGCACGGGGAAGTCCAGCCCGCCCGAGGACTCGAGCTGGGAGATCGTCAGATTCGCGGGCCGCTCCAGCGCCCGGCGGCCGAAGGCCACGTAGCGCGCGTCGACCGCGTTGATCGAGGCGGAGGGATCCGAGAACACGTAGCCGCGGTCCGGGTAGTAGATCTCGATCCAGCGGTGGTACACGCCCCCGATCGACCGGTCGTAGCCAACGGAATTCGCCGGCGTCCGCAATATCCCTTGAACCGTCCGTGCGGAGATCCCGGACCGCCGCAGCAGGTCGACCGCGAGCTCCGAGAAGCCGACGCAGTGCGCCCGGCGGGTCGCGAACACGGTCGCCGGGTCCTGGCGACGGTGGCGATCCGGGTCGTATCGGACCTCGGATGCGATGCCGGACAGGATCCGCTCGACCGCCTGCGCCTGCGTGCGCGCGCCCGCGGTCAGCGCCGCGGCCCACGCGTCGCGCTCCGGCGAGCTCGGGAGGCCCTGCTCCCTTCCGCGGGTCGGATAGGGCGCCTGGCTCTCGAGCGGCGACGCGCTGACCCTCACGGTCAACGAGAGCGCGCCGTCCGGTCCTCGCGACACCGCGAGCGAGTAGCCGTCGTTGTCGTACTGGTCGAAGTAGGCGAGCGCGGCATCGGGGCCGGTGGCACGATAGACCGCCCGCTCGTCCCCGAGCGCCCGCCCGCCCGCCAGGGCCCAGCCCGCCGCGGCGAGGAGGAGGACCGCCAGACGAGGCCTCATGGAGGCCAGGCCTCCGTTCGCATGAGGTCGGGCGCCCTCACGGAGGCGACGCTTCCCCGCGCCGCGCCTTCAGCACGCCGTCCAGGATCCCGTTGATGAACTGCGAGGACTTGGGCGTCGAGAAGCGCTTCGCGATCTCGAGCGCCTCGTCGATCACGACGGGCCGCGGCGTCTCGGGCTCGTGCAGCAGCTCGAAGAGCGCGAGGCGGAGGATGTTGCGGTCGACGACCGGCATTCGAGCGAGCCGCCAGTGGTCCGCCTGGCGCGAGATGATCGCGTCGAGGTCCTCGCGGTGCTCGAGCGTGCCGGAGACGAGCCGGCGCGTGAAGTCCTGGATGCCCTCGGGCGCGCTCTTCATCTCGTCCGAGCGGCGGAACATCTCGTGCGGCTCGGTCCCCGAGACGTCGTACTCGTAGAGCATCTGAAGGGCCAGCTCCCGGGCCTTGCGGCGCGCCCCCACGGCTCCCTCTAACGCCTCAACTGCCGGCGGAGGTTGGCCATCTCGATGGCGGCCTCGGCGGCCTCGACGCCCTTCTCGACCCGGTCGCGGGCCTGCTCCATGGTCTCGCAGGTCAGGATCCCGAATCCGACGGGGACGCCGGTGTCGGCGGCCAGGGTCGCGAGCGAGGCGGCGACGGCCCGCCCGAGCACGTCGTGGTGCGTGGTCTCTCCCCGCACGATCGCGGCCAGCGCGATCAGGGCGTCCGGCTTCGCCGACTCCATGAGGACGCGAACGCCCGCGGGGACCTCGAACGCGCCGGGCACGCGAACGACCGTCACGTCGCGCTCGCGCGCCCCGCGCCGCCGCAGGGTGTCGAGCGCGGAGTCGAGCATGCCGTCCGTGATGGTGGGGTTCCAGCGCGCGCACACGACCCCGAACCGCAGGCCGCGGGCGTCGAGGGTTCCCTCGACCTGTTTCGGCGAGAAAGACACTGCCGCTCGCCGCGGCGCACGAACGCTCAAGGACCGGCCTTTCTGGAAGGAAAGAGTCTAGCAGAGCCCCGGCGGGCGAGCCGTGCGCGGCGATCCCGTGCCGTCCGGTGCCCGCTCTTCCCCCCGTATTCGCGCGGGACTCAGCCGAACAGTTTCTCCAGCTCCGGGGTATCGCCGAAGTTGCGACGGTAGCGCTCGACGAACTGCTCGCGCGAATAGCGCGGGGGCTGCGGCCCCAGCGCCTCGATCCCGAAAACGGCCGCGACGCTGCCGATCCGGCCCGCGACCGGCCAGGGAGCCCCGACGCGCAGCCCGCGCAGGAGCCCGGCGCGATACATGTCGCCGACACCAGTCGGGTCGACGGCCTCGGTCTCGACCTTCGCGGACGGGATGACGTGGCTCGCCCGTCCGCCCTTTCCGTCGGGCGCGTGGATCGTCGATCCGTCCGGCCCGTGGGTGACGATCAGGACCGGGACCTCGCCCTCCATCTGCTCGCGGGAGAGGCCGGTCTTGTGCGACAGGATGCCGAACTCGTAGTCGTTGACGATCAGGATCGCGGCTCCGCGAAAGCCGGCCCGCATCTCGTCGCCGGAGAGCCGCGTGACCTGCTGGCTCGGGTCGTACAGGAACGGTATGCCGCCCGCGCGGCAGTCCTCCGCGAGCCGCGCCATCGCCGGCGGGTCGTTCGGCGAGATCACGACGAACGCCACGGTGTCGGCCCCGACGTCGGCGAGGGACAGGGTGCGTGCCCGCGCCATCGCTCCGGTGTAGAAGGAGGCGAGCTGGTTCTGGTCCTGGTCCGTGGAAACGAAGAACGACGCCGTGAACAGGTCGCTCTGGATGCGCAGCCACTCGACGTCGACGCCGTCGCGGGCGAGCTTCTCGCGGTACTCCTCGGCGTCCTTTCCCGCGGTGGCGAGGAGCGCGGGCCGCTCGCCGAGAAGCGCGAGGCCGTAGGCGATGTTCGGCCCGCACCCGCCCGGCACGCGGCGCATCTCGTCGACCAGGAAGGAGACCGACAGCCGATGCATCTTGTCCGGGATGAGGTGCTCGGTGAACTTCCCGGGGAACGTCATCAGGTAGTCGAAGGCGACGGAGCCCGTGACGACGATGCGCTTGCCGGAGGGCATGACGAAGCCGTTTCTCCCGCTCGACCCTCGTTCGTTCACAGATACCTCCCCACGATCGGCTCGAGCCTCTCCCGCGCCGCCGGCGTGATCGCCGAATGGGCCGTGATGATCGCGTAGCGCATCGCGTCCCGGCAGCCGCACTGCCGCGCCGGGTCGATCCGCGCGACCGCCTCCGCGAGCGCGCGGCGGGCGGCCGCCGAGTTCTCGCCGAGGATCGCGATGATCGCCTCGACCGAGACGTCCTCCTCGGTCTCGTGCCAGCAGTCGTAGTCCGTCACCAGGGCGAGCGACGCGTAGCAGAGCTCGGCCTCGCGGGCGAGACGCGCCTCGGTGAAGTTCGTCATGCCGATCACGTCGGCGCCCCACGACCGATACAGCATCGACTCCGCGCGGGTCGAGAATTGCGGCCCCTCCATGCAGACGTAGGTCCCGCCGAGGCGCGCCGTCAGCCCCGCGTGCTGAGCGGACTCCTGGAGCGTGCGCGACACCACGCCGCACACCGGATCGGCCATCGCCGCGTGCGCCACGACCCCGTCTCCGAAGAACGTGTCCGCGCGATGCCGGGTCCGGTCGATGAACTGGTCCGGGACGACCGCGGAGCGGGGAGGATGCTCCTCCTGCAGGCTGCCGCACGCCGAGGCCGAGAGGATCGCGTCGCAGCCGAGCATCTTGAAGCCGCAGACGTTGGCGCGGTAGTTGATCTCGCCCGGCATCAGGCGGTGCCCCCGGCCGTGTCGGGAGAGAAACGCGACCGGGACGCCTGCCAGCGTCCCGCAGAAGTAGGAGTCGGAGGGGTCGCCGAAGGGCGTCGTCAGCCGCCTCTCGGACATCCCTTCGATGGCCGAGAGGTCGTAGACGCCGCTGCCGCCGACGAGCCCGACGCGGGGGCGGGGCGGCGTCACGCGCTGCGCCCCGCGGTCGTCCGCCGGTGCGCGTCGATCGCCTCCGAGACGAGGCCCGCCAGGCGAAGGGCGTCGCGTGCCGCCTCCCCGTTGACGAGCGGCTCGCGCCTCTCGCGCACCGCGGCGACGAAATCGGCCAGCTCGAGCTCGAGCGAGTCTCCCCCGGGCACCGGCACGGGGAGCGCCTCGATGCGGGGGCCGGCGCCGGCGCCGTCGAGCGACAGCCGTGACGCCTCCACGGTCCGCGCGTCCATGTCCACGGAGCAGTACCTGTCGGCGCTGAAGACGCGCAGCTTCCGCATCCGCTCGGACGAGACGCGGGACGCCGTCAGGTTCGCCACGCAGCCGCCTTCGAACTCGATGCGCGCCTGGGCGATGTCGAGCCGCGGCGTCAGCACCGGGGCACCGGCCGCCCGGATCTCGCGGACCGGCTCTCCGACCCAGGCGGACACGAGCTGCAGGTCGTGAATCATCAGGTCGAGGACGACGTCCACGTCGAGCCCCCGCGGGGTGAACACTCCGAGCCGGTGCGCCTCGACGAAGAGCGGCCGCGCGACCGCGCCGAGGGCGGCCCCCACCGCGGGGTTGTGCCTCTCGACGTGACCCACCGCGAGGACGCGGCCGCGGCGGCGCGCGAGGGCGACGAGCTCGTCGGCCTGGGCCACGGTCGCCGCGATCGGCTTCTCGACGAGAACGTCGCGTCCGCGCTCGAGGAAGAACGTCGCGAGCTCTGCGTGCGCGTTGGTGGGCGTCGCGATGACGACCGCGTCCGCCGCCTCCGCGACGCGCTCGGGATCCGCGAGGACGCGCAGCCCCTGGGCGCCGGCGACCTGCTCCGCCCGGCCTTCGTGGTGGTCGTGGATGCCGACCAGCGAGGCGCCGGCCATGCCGGCGAGGACCCTCGCGTGGTGACGGCCGAGGTGGCCGACGCCGACCACGGCGACGCGCACGGGATCCGCGGCCGGCCCCGGGAGGCCGGCCGTCACTTGATGAATCCCCTCTCGCTCGTCTTGATGAACTGGACCAGCTCCTCGACGTCCGGCTGCCCGGCCAGCTCCTGGGCGATCCGGTCGAGGGCCTGGCTCGTGTTCAGCTTCGACTTGACCAGGAATCGGTACGCCTTCTGCAGCGCCTCGACGCGTTCGTCCGAGAAGCCGTTGCGCTTCAGACCGATCGTGTTGATGCCGTACGTCTTCGCGTCCAGCCCGTCCGTCCGGCAGAACGGCAGGACGTCCTGCCGGCAACCGGTATACGCGCCGAGGAACGCATACGCGCCGACCCGGCAGAACTGGTGGATCGCGTTGAACGCACCGATGATCGCGTGGTTGCCAACCTCGACGTGGCCGGCGAGCACGGCCGAGTTCGCCATGACGACGCGGCACCCGATCCGGTTGTCGTGGGCGACATGCGTGTAGTTCATGAAGTAGTTGTCGTCGCCGATGACGGTCTCGCCGTTCCCGGTCGCCGTCCCGCGGTGGACCGTGGAGAACTCCCGAAACACGTTGCGAGCGCCGATCACGACGCGCGTCGGCTCGCCGCGGTACTTGAGGTCCTGCGGATCGAAGCCGATCACGGCATGCGGGAAGATGCGATTGCCCTCGCCGAGGATCGCGGGTCCCTGGATCGAGGCGTGCGCGCCGACCGAAGAGCCCGCGCCGAGCACGACCCCGTCGCCGATGACGGCATAGGGTCCGATCGCCACTCCTTCGCCGAGCACCGCCTCCGGCGAGACGACGGCGGACGGATGGACTTCGGCGCTCACGGACGATCCACCAGGACGGACAGGAGCTCCGCCTCCGCGCACACGACGCCGTCGACGCTCGCCGTCGTCCGGCACTTACAGACCTTCGTCTTCAGCGAGAGGATCTCGGCCTCGATCCGGAGCTGGTCGCCCGGGACGACGGGCCGCCGGAACTTGCATCGGTCGACGGCCGAGAGGTAGAGCAGCTTCCGCTCCTTCTCGGCGACGACGCCCAGCAGCCCGATCCCGGCGACCTGCGCCATCGCCTCGAGCACGAGCACGCCCGGCATCACGGGGTTGCCGGGAAAGTGCCCCTGGAAGAATTCCTCGTTGTAGGTGACGTTCTTGATCCCGACGACCCGCTTGCCCGCCTCGATCTCGAGGATGCGATCCACGAGGAGGAACGGGTAGCGGTGCGGCAGGATCTTGAGGATGTCGGCGATTCGGATCTCCATGCGGCCTCCCTGCTCTTACTCCCGGATTCCCATTCTCCTCTCGAGCGCGGCGAGCCGCTCGAGCGCCGCCTCGATGCGGCCGATCAGGGCCGCCCGGCGGAGAAATTCGCGGTGCGGCAGCGCGGGCATGCCAGACAGTACCGCGCCCGCCGGCACGCGGCCGCGCCGCGCGATTCCGGCCTGTCCGGTCAGCATGGCGCCGTCCCCGATCGTAACGTGGTCGGAGATTCCGACCTGCCCGGCGAGAACGACCCGCCGGCCGAGCGTGGAGGATCCCCCGATGCCCGCCTGCCCGCACAGGAGAGAGTGCTCGCCGATGCGGACGTTGTGTCCGACCTGGACGAGGTTGTCGATCTTGGTGCCGCGGCCGACGACGGTCTCGCCGAGGGTCGCCCGGTCGATCGTCGAATTGGCGCCGATCTCGACGTCGTCCTCGACGCGTGCGATTCCTACCTGCGGCACCTTTCGGTGCGCCTCTCCGTCGGGGACGTAGCCGAACCCGTCGGAGCCCACGACGGCGCCCGCGTGGAGGATGCAGCGGCTTCCGACGATGCAGCTGTCCGCGACGGTGGCGTGCGGCCCGAGGACGCAGTCGTCGCCGACGACGGCTCCCTCGCCGACGTACGCGCCCGCCGCGAGGATGGTGCGCGCTCCAATGCGCGCGCGGGCCGAGACGGTGGCCCCGGCGGCCACGGACACGCCGCGGCCGAGCCGCGCGCTCCGATGCACGTTCGCTCCCCGCGCGACGCCCGCGCGAGGACGCGGCGCCGGCCGGAACGACGCCAGCCACACCGCCAGTGCGGCGCCGGGCGACGGCACGACGACGGCGGGCCGTCCCGCGGCCAGGCTCCGGTCCGGGACGAGCAACGCCCCGGCCGCGCTCGCGGCGGCGGCGGACGCGTAGCGCGCGTCGGTGACGAACGACAGGTCCTGGGGCCCCGCGTCGGCGAGCGCGGCGACGCCGGTCAGGCGGACCGCGCCGCGGCCGACGAGCCGGCCGCCGACCGCCGTCGCGACCTCGGCCAGCGTGAACGCGCCCGGCGCCCGGGACGGCGCGGGACGACGCCGTGGCCGGCTCTTCCCGCGTTGAGGCATGGGCGAGCGGGCCACGGCGTTTCGAGACGAGAGGCTACGGCTTTTTCGTCGGTACGGGCGCGGGAGCCGCTTTGCTCCCGTTCTGCGCCGGCGCGGGCTTCGGGGCTCCCGTCGCGCCCGGCGCACCGGTGGCCGGTTTCGAGGCGGCCGGCGCGGGCATGGCCACGGTCGTGTTGAAGACCTTCAGCACGTCGTCGGTCAGATCCACGCCGTCGTCGGCATAGACCAGGCCGGACTGGAACTTGTTGAAGATCAGCGTGTACCCCTTCTCCTTGCCGACCTGGTTGATGACGGGGAACACCCGGCGCTCGAGCTCCGAGAGCTCCTTCTTCTGCGCCGTCTCGAGCTCGCGGTTCGCGTCGTCCTGGAACCGCTTGAAGGCGATCGCCTTCTCCTGGTAGGTCTTCTGGAGCTGGTCGCGCTTGTCGTCGGCCATGGCGGAGCCCTGGGCGGCGAGCTTCTCCTCCATGTCGCGGAGCTCCTTCTGGAGCTTGTCCGCCTCGTCCTTCTTCACGTCGTTCAACTTCTTGACCCGGCCGAACGCCTCCTTGCCCAGGGCGGACTCCTGGACGAGGCGCTCGACGTTGATGACCCCGATCTTGATCGCTCCGGGCGCAGGGCTGGTCCCGGCGGGGGCCCCCTGGCCGAGGGAAACCGCCGCGACGAAGACCGCCGCCGCCGCCATGACAAAGCGTTTCATTCAAACTCCTTCTTCGCGAAAGCGCGGAAGTGTAGCAAAAACCGCCGACCAGAGAACACCCCGAAAAACCCCCTCATTCCGCTCTCCGGGTGGCTCCTGGTCACAGGGAGAGGATCCGGCCGCGACTTCCCCTCCCATGCCGACCCGCCGCAAAGACCCGGGACGACCATCCCGACGAACCGACGCGAATTCTTGGGAGAGGATCCGGCCGCGACTTCCCCTCCCATGTCGACCCGCCGCAAAGACCCGGGACGACCACCCCGACGAACCGATGCGAATTCTTGGGAGAGGATCCGGCCGCGACTTCCCCTCTCATGTGCGCGCGTCGAGCGCGCCTCAGAACGTCCGGCCGATCGAGAAGTCGAACCCGCTGGGCCGCTCTTTCAGGAAGTCGATCGGGAACCCGAACTGGTCCACCGGCTGCACCGGGTGCAGGTTCCACGAGTAGATGAACCGCAGCGGCGCCTGGAAGATCGGCAGGAAGATGCGCAGCTCGACCCCCGCCGACGTCCGGATGTTCGTCAGGTCGAAGCTCTGCGTGTCGTAGTAGTTGTTTCCCAGGTCGACGAAGGTCAGGAGCTTCGCCGGTCCCACCTGCAGGAACTGGTACTCGATGTTGACGACGAAGAACTTGTTGCCGCCCAGGATCCGGCCGAGGTCGTCGGTGAAGACCTGGTTCGTCCCCTTCTGGAGCGGCACGACCGCCCCGGCCCGGAACCCGCGCAGGCTCTGCTCTCCGCCGAGCTGGAACCGCTCGAAGATCGGGATCTCGGAGCCCTCGATCTGCTGCACGAAACCCGCCTCGAGATTCAGCCCCAGCAGCGCGTTTCGAGGGAAGCGCAGCGGGATGTAGATCGTCGACCCGAGCAGCGGCTTGATGAACGCGTTCGTGCTGCCGAGGAAGTTGGGCGCGACCTGCATCGATGCGGTGAGTCGAAACCCGCGCGTCGGGTCGAACGGGTCGTTCCGGCTGTCGTAGCGGTAGCCCGGCGTCCACGAGGAGGTCGTGCCCGTGGTCTCGGTGAACTTCTGCGGAGGCGCGGGCTGGCCGGGAGGCACCGGCGCGGTGCGGACCGGGAAGTCGGCCTTGATGTCCTCGTACGCGTAGAGCATCGAGACGGAGTCGAAGAGCCCGATCCCCTTCCCGTAGAACGCCGATCCGCCCTGCCGCTGCTCGTTGACGGAGGTGTAGTCCACCTTCCTCCGGAAGAGCGACAGGCCGACCGACTGGTTCCGGTCCATGAACCAGGGAACCGTGTACGACAGGTCGAAGTAGTTCGAGACCTTCCCGAGCTGCGCCGACAGGCCGATGACCTCGCCGCGGCCGAGGAAGTTGCGGGTCTGGAACGAGAACTGGCCGAAGAAGCCGTCGAACCCCGAGTAGCCGGCGCCGAACTGGATCTCGTTGCGCGAGGTCTCCTGCCCCTTGATCAGGACGTCGATCTTCTTCTCTTCGGGGTGCGGCGCGAACTGCGGCTCCTCGCTCATCTTGAAGTAGCCCAGCGCCTGGATCTTCGTGACGCTCTTCTTGACCGCCTCCATGTCGAAGACGTCGCCCTCGTCCAGCGCGAACTCGCGGCGGATGACCTTGTCGCGGGTGTTCGTGTTGCCCGTGACCTCGAGGCGGCCGAGATAGAACTTCTCCCCCTCGAAGATCTTGACGTTGACGTCGACCTTGTGGTCGCCGATCTCGATGTACTGCGGATCGGGGTACGAGTAGACGTAGCCGCGAGACTTGTACCGCGTCTCGATCCGCGCCAGCGCCTCGACGATCCGGTCGCGGTTCAGGACCGTGCCGGGCTTGAGCTCGAAGAACTCGTCCTGCAGAACCTTGGGCGGATAGACCTTGGTCTGTCCGTCGTCGGTCGGTTGCCCGTTGGGCCCCACGGCCGTGACCGTGACGGTGTTGACGAAGAACTTGTCGCCCTCGACGATGGGAATCGTGATCCGGACCCGCCGCTTGATCTTCTTCGGGTCCGTCTTCTCCGGGTTGACGACGTAGACGTCGAGCGTCGGGTCCTTGACGACCACGTCCTTGTAGCCGTGCGCCTGGTACAGGTTCTTGAGGCTCTCGACGTCCGCCTCGTAGTTCGCCTGGTTGTAGACGGTGTTCTCCGAGAGGATCCGCCAGAACACCGCGACCTTCGTCTTGTGCATCGCGTTGCGGAGCGCCGTCGCGGACAGGTTCGCGTTGCCGGTGAAGTTGATCGACTCGATCTTGACCTTGTCGCCTTCGTCGATGATGAAGATGACCTTCTTCTCGGTCTTCGAGAGGTCCTCGATCCTGTAGTCGACGGTGGCGCTCCGGAATCCCTGCGCCACGTACATGTCGGCGAGCGCGGAACGTTCGTGCGCGATGTCGCGCAGGGACAGCGGCGCTCCCGCCTTCACCTCGACCTTGTTCTCCTTGAGCGCGTCCTTGATCTGCGAGGTCGAGAGCTTCTTGTTGCCGGTGAACTCGACCTCCTTGACGATCGGGCGCTCCTCGATCGTGATCACGAGCGTCACGCCGTCCGCGGAGCGCTCGGCCTCGATCCGCAGGTTCTCGAGCAGGCCGACGTCCCAGAGCTTCTGGAAGTTCCCGCGGATCGCCTCGGGGTCGTAGGGGTCGCCGACCTTGATGCCGAGGTAGTGCGCGATCGTGTCCGGCGAAACGGTCTGGTAGCCGACCACCCGGACGCCGATGATGCGCTCGCCGGTGCCGGCCGCTGGAGGCTGGGGGGCGGGGGCGGTACCGGGGGCCGCGCCCGGCGGCGGAGTCTGGACCGGAAGCGGAACCGGAATCGGCTCCTGCGCGCCGGGAGGCGCCGCTTCGGGAGCCGGCGACGGAACCGGGGCCGGAGCCGGCGGGGCCGGCGCGTCGGGAGGGACGGAGACGGGTGTCGGCGACGGAACCGGCTCCTGCGCCGCTCCGCGCGCCGCCAAGAGAAGACCCGCGGCGAGGAACGCCGCCCCGAATCGGGGTCCGCTCAAAGGCTCAGCGTCCCGGTGAGATCGGCTCGCCTTCCCGCGCCGAGACCCTGAGCCCATCGGCGCCGACCCGCACCTCGATCGCTTCGATCCGTTCCTCGCGAGCCGCGATCAGCAGCTCCGAAACAGGATCCTCGACGTGCTTCTGGATCGCGCGCCTGAGAGGACGCGCGCCCATGTTGGGGTCTTCGCCGCTCTGGGCGAGCAGCCACTCGACGGCCGCGTCGTCGACGTCGATCGATGCGCCCTTGGACGCGATCGTCGCGTTGACGTCGTCGATGAGAAGCCGACAGATTCGGGCAAGCTCCAGGCGTCCGAGGGGGTGGAAGACGATGATGTCGTCGATCCGGTTGATGAACTCGGGCGAGAAATCCCGCCGGAGCTCCTTGAGGACGAGGTCCTCGATCTCCTTGCTGCTCTGCGCCTCCTTCGTCCCGCCGAAACCGACCCGGGTGCGGTTCACGAGGTGCTTCGTCCCGATGTTGGACGTCATGATGATGAGCGTGTTCTTGAAGTCCACCAGGTTGCCGTAGGCGTCCGTCAGGATCCCGTCCTCCAGGATCTGGAGGAGGAGATTCGCGATGTCCGGGTGCGCCTTCTCGATCTCGTCGAACAGGATCACGCTGTAAGGGTTGCGCCGGATCCGCTCGGTGAGCTGGCCGCCCTCCTCGTGCCCGACGTAGCCCGGGGGCGAGCCGATGAGCTTCGACACCGCGTGCTTCTCCATGTACTCGGACATGTCGAAGCGGACCAGCGACCTCTGGTTCTCGAACAGGAACTCCGCGAGCCGGCGCGCGACCTCGGTCTTGCCGACGCCGGAGGGCCCCAGGAAGATGAAGGAGCCCATCGGCCGGTTCGGGTTGTTGACTCCGAGCCGCGAGCGCCGGATGGCCTTCGAGACGCCGATGAGCGCGGCCTCCTGGCCGACGATGCGCCGGCGCAGCGCGTCCTCCATGTGGAGGAGCTTCTCGGCCTCCTCCATCTCGAGGGACGCGACCGGAATGCCGGTCCAGGAAGAGATGATCTCCTCG
>Ga0163163_10003971_pt1 | contig 12630 bp, 12 predicted proteins | sample S65metaG_FD_119766 | JGI IMG/M metagenome (GOLD analysis project Ga0163163, IMG submission 119766) | Switchgrass rhizosphere microbial communities from Kellogg Biological Station, Michigan, USA - S6-5 metaG | ecosystem: Host-associated > Plants > Roots > Rhizosphere > Soil | place: USA... | reverse complement strand
TAGGCCGGCAGCGGAAGCCCGGCGGCGCCCGCGGTCAGGCCGCCGCCGTCGCCCGAGGTTCGGCCGAAGACCGAGCGGCCGAGATCGGCGGACAGCGACCAGCCTACCTCGGCGGGAACAGGAAGGAGCCCGCTCGGCAGTTCGAAGGAGATCGCGCCGGCCGCATAGGTACCCCACGCTCCCGATTGCCAGACGTTCGGCGCGTAGGCGAGCGTGGCTCCCAGCGTGACCTTCTCGGTCAGCTTGTGCGACATCGTCGCGTGTGCCTCCCAGTAGTTCGACAGATCCGGCCCGATCTCGCCCGGGTAGTAGTAATAGGCCGCGCCGATATCGAACTCGAACGGGCCGAGGGTCGGACGGATGCCGGCGGCCATCGTCAGCTCCGCGGCCGGGCTGGTGGAAAACTTCACGCTGTTGAAATTCGTCCAGGCGTAGAGCCAGCCGTGCTGGACGTCGACATATGCGCCGAGCGCGGGCTGGTGCGCCGAGTAGCTGATGCCGCGATAGATGTAGTCGCTCATCAGCACGGCGCCGGCCGTGAGCTTGGGATATGCCGGGGCCGTGACCGCGGACTCCGTGGCCTCGCCGGCGTGCGCGGCGCACGATGTGGCGATGAGCCAGGCCAGGACTTGCTTCAGGACTCGCTTTGAGTGCGCGATCGGACGCAGCATGCGGGCTTTCGCTCGGGTCGGCGCTGGCGGAATTTCGGTCTCTGCCGGCGGCAAGCGTAGCGCGGATGGAGCGGCCGCGAAATCCGTGAGACGACGTCGTGCACCTGATCGCCGGGCGCGATAACTCCTGGCTGCGCCACGAAGGATTCGCGACCGGACAATTTACGTCGTTCTAGCGGACCGAACGCCGCTTTTTTTCTTGACTTTGTAACAAGAATCTTCTAGCGTTCGCCATCATCTGAAATTTCGCCTTGGTCACCGGCTCGCCGCCGGGTCGCTTCGCCGTGATGTCATTCGACATCGGCGCCGGCGTCCTGCGCGCGCGCTGCTGACCCGCGCTGAATCCACCGCACCGCCGCCGGCGTCGCGCGTCCTTCGCGCAGCGCGGCGCCATGCCTGCTCGGTAACCCGATGTCTCTGACCGGCGAACCTCATGGATGGGCCGGCCGGTGAGCGCGCGCGGGAAGGCGGACGAAAAGCCGGATGAAAACTCATACAAGCGAGACCCGCTGTATCTATGGTTGCGCGCGGAGGTCCGGCGCGGACGCCGGGCCGCCCGCAAGCACTTCGAGAATGCGCGCCGGCGCCGCAGATGGGCGACTGACCAGGATTTCCGGGATAAGCACCGTGCGCGTCGTTACGGACTGACCTTGCAGGACTACCGGGCCATCCTGGAGCGGCAGGGAAACGCCTGCGGCATCTGCAAAGCGCCGGCCAAGCCGCTTTGCATCGATCATTGCCATGCGACCGGCAAGGTGCGCGGCTTCCTCTGCCGCGAATGCAACCTCGGCCTCGGCAACTACCACGACGATCCCGCCCGTATGCGGGCGGCGGCGGTATATCTGGAGGCGGCGCGGAATCCGGCGCCCCGCGGGCGGGGTTCTTGGGCGTTGCGAATCGCGCGCCTGGTCCGGCGTGCGAGCTGGTGGCCCCGCGCTCGAGGGGCACTCGCGCCTGTCCCCGAGCGTTCGGGATGAGGGCGGAAGCGCCGGCAGCCCTGCGCCGGGACCGGTATCGCGCGGCCTGAGCGCGGCAATGCCGTACCATGGTGGGGAAATCTTCAGAAAATCTCCAGGAAAAGTCACGGCCGGCCAAATGTCGGCTGCAAGCCTGTCATCCGTTCTGCCGCTAAACACCGCGCCACGTGCCGAGGCACCGGAATCGTCGGATGCGCAGCAGAGGAACTTCTGCACATCCGCACGGCAACGGGGCCGGCACTAAGCAACAGGCGGTCGGTCATCCGGCCTGCCGCCGATATCAACAAAGTCGATCCAACAGGAGACCATCATGACGAAGATTGTTCTCGCCATTGCCCTGGCCATGGCCGCGTTTGCGACCGTTCCGGCGGCCGCGGGCCCGTACTGCCAGGAAGACCTGGGATATGGCCGCACCAGCAGCTTCGGCTGCGGCGGTTGAGTCGCCTTGGTGGGACACCCCGGCCGCGCGGAGCGGTCGGGGTGACCAAAGCTTGTCAGGAGACGAAATCATGTCGAGCATCAATGCGGGATCGATCGTCGCACTGGCGGTCGCAGTCGCGCTGCTCGGACTCGGCGCCGTCGGCAGCGCCGCTGCGCAGCCCGTGGCCGCGCCAGTCGCATCGCCGGAATGCCTCACCAACCGCTACGAGCCTGTAGTGTCCGAGACGGACGCCCGGCACCTGGGCCGGCTCGAGCGTGGCGAAGCCCGTCGCACCACCGGGCTGCTGGGGCTCATGTCTTGCCGCACAAGTCTGGCTCCTCGAGCCCTGCCGCTCGCGTCTTAGCCCGCAACGCTTGCTGCCTTGGATCAGGGATCGGTATGATCCGGCCGAAGTCCGCCGGGCCATCGCCGGCACGATCTCGTGGAAGAGCGACGATGCACCCAATGACACGGCGCGTGTTGTGCGCGCTCGGCCTGGCGTTATTGTCCGCCACGTCGGCGAGCCTGGCCCAGCAACCTGCCGCGGTGCGCGTGCGCGGCACGATCGAGGCCGTCGACGGGGCGATGTTGACGGTCAGGTCGCGCGACAACCAGACGTTCTACAAGATCAAGGTGGCCGACAACGCCGTGGTGCGCGGGCTCGTCCGCGCGTCGCCGGCCGAGATCAAGGACAACACGTTCATCGGCGTGAGCGGCCTGCCGCAACCCGACGGCAGCCAGAAAGCGCTGGAAATCCACATCTTCCCGGAGCCGATGCGCGGCACCGGCGAGGGGCATCAGTCCTGGGACCTGGTGCCCAACAGCACCATGACCAATGCCACCGTGGCGCAGATTGTGAAAGCGGTCGACGGCCACGAGGTCACGGTGAAGTACAAGGGCGGAGAGAAGAAGATCGTCCTCCTGCCGCAGACGCGGATCGTGACCTTCGTTCCCGGCGACAGGAGCGAGCTTAGGCCGGGCGTCAAGATCTTCATCGCCGCTGCCCGCAAGAAGGAAGACGGCACGCTCGAAGCCGACTCCATCGCGGCCGGCCGCGACGGGCTCCCGCCACCGATGTGACGTAGCACAGCTCTCGTGTCCCGGACGAGCGCGCGCACCGATCTCGGGCATGCCCGAGATCGGTGTCTCGTTCCGCTCGGCTGCGCCTCGCTTCACTCGCCCGGGACACAAGACCCCCGCGCTCATCAGGCGCTATGATAACTGTCTCGCTGACTGCCCGCACACTTGGCAACACATGCGCGCTTCTTATTTCGTCTACATCCTCGCGAGTGGGCGCAACGGAACCCTGTACGTCGGCGTCACCAACGATCTCGTCCGCCGGATGAGCGAGCACAAGGGCAAGCTCGTTCCCGGCTTCACCCGAAGGTACGGCGTCGACAAGCTGGTCTATTTCGAGGAGTACGCATCGATCCTGGAAGCAAGGGCGCGTGAACGCGCCGTCAAGCGCTGGAGCCGCGCGTGGAAGCTTGCACTGATCGAGAAGACGAATCCGCAGTGGCGCGACTTAACCGATGAGCTGGCATTCTAGCCGCTCTCGTGTCCCGGACGAGCGAGCGCGAAGCGCGAGCGAAGATCCGGGACCCAGGGGCGACACGGCGCGCTCACTACGGCAAATGCAAGTGCGAGCGTCATTCACAAGAGTTGTTGCATCGATACGGCGTTTCGCGAGTCTTGCGCTGGGTCCCGGGTCTCGTTCCGCTTCGCTACACTCGCCCGGGACACGAGAGCTCGCTCCGGCCTCGCGTGTCCCCGGACGAGCGCGTGCGCAGCGCGCGCGAAGATCCGGGACCCAGGGGCCATACGGCACGGTGGCCGCTACTTCCCCAGATGCTTGTCGAAGAAGCGCGCGATCTCGCTGAAGGCTTCCTTGGTTTCCGGCGCGTAGGGATCGAAGTTGTATTGTGCGTGCGACATGCCCTCGAACACCTGCAGTTCGGCCTCCACGCCGGCGCGGCGGAGCTTGCGGTGGGTCAGCACGGTGAGGCTCAGGAACAGGTCGCGCGTGCCGCTGGTGAGGATGGCGGGCGGGAATCCGGTGAAGTCGCCGTAGATCGGCGAAAGCTGCGGATCCTTTAGATCATGCCCGTTGGCGTAGAGCAGCGCGGCGCGGCTGAGATAGCCGTTGTAGCTGACCAGCACGTTGTCGATCCATTCGTTGGTCCTGTAGGTGTCGCCGGCCTCGGTGAGATCCGACCACGGCGTGCCGGGTGCGATCGCCGCCGGCAGCGGCAAGCCTTCCTGCTTGGCGCGCAGGATCATGGCCAAGGTCATGCCGCCGCCCGTCGACGTGCCGAAGATCGCCATGTTGCGGGGATTCTGCAGCGCCAGCGCTGCTTTCCACACCGCCATCGCGTCGTCCATGGCGGCGGGGTAGGGAAAATCGGGAGGCATCCGGTAGTCGAACGAGATCACCTTGAAGCCGCCATAGGCGGCCATCAGCGCGGCCTCGCCGGTGCCGGCCTCGCCGGGATTGTAGACGTACCCGCCGCCGTGCACGTGCACGAGCAGACGGTTCTGATTCACGGCCGGAATCACCTTCGGCGACAGAATGAACGCCTTCACGCCGCCGATCACGGTCGGCTCCATGGTGACGCCGAGCTTCTCGCGCACGCCGACCTGCGCCGCGGCGCTGGTGGCTGCGAGCTTGTTGATCAGCTCCTTCCACTCCGCCGCGCTCTTCGGATTCGCGTTCCAGTTCGGTACGCGGTAGGGCGCGGCGATGGAAACCTGCAACTCCTTGCTCGCCGTCGCGGGCACGGGGACGCTCCGGCCCGGCACGGTGCGCGGCCCAGCTGCGGCGTTGGCGGCGTTCTGCGCGGCCTCGAGGGTGGCAAAGTCTGCGGCGGGGCTGCGCTGGCCTGACGCGTCCTGCGCCAGAGCCGGCACCGACAGCGCCACGGTGAGGACGATCGGGATGAGGCCGGAGAGCGATACGACTTTCATTGTGTTTCCTCCGTCCGCATACACATGGCCGGAGCTCTTGGGCGTTCGGCTCCCGGCCGCGATTGAGGTTACGTCGACGGTCCAGAGAGCGCCAGCGGGTCTCGGGGGAAGCGCTAGACAGCATCCGAGAAGGTTCGGATCGTCAAGGCCGCCCCAGCGAAATCTGGCCCGGGGCCGCGCGATGCTGCTCCACGTAATATGCAATCACGCGGTATGACTTCGGGAGGACCGACATGGCGAACAAAATGCCGAGCCAGCCACCATCGGTGGCGACGCTGCAGGAAGTCATTGAGGTGCACCTCCCTTACGAGACAATTCGCCTCGTCGAGATGTATGCCCTGCTTCGAAAGCCTGTGTACCGCTCCAAGCTTGAGTCCGATGTCGCGGAGGCGGTTGACGATGCGTTGCTCGTCGCCTTCTGCACTCACGCTAGGAACCTGCTGGAGTTCTTCTTTCGTGACCCTGACACGAACTATTATGCGGCCGCTATGGACTATGCCAACCCAAACTACGAAAAGCTTGACCTGGAAAAAAATCCGAATGCGAAGACGCTGTACAAAGAGCTGTGTGCCCAAATCAATCATTTTGACCTACAAGCGCACGGATGCCGATAACAAGAAGATTCTCCCTCCGCAGCGCAAGGACCTGATCGACATTATCTACGAGCAAGCCACGCGTCTGGCGAGGAAATTGAAATCAGATTACGACAAGCAGCACCTTCACCTCGATCGTCTAGCCGATGCGGCGGCTGCAAAGATTGAAGCCAAGGGGCTCAGGCCGGCACCTGAGCGTTTCTTCATCCCGACTGAGACGGAGGTCACAAACTCGACTGCTCCAAGCGACGTGGGCGTCAACATCCTCAGGCTGTTAAAGTAAGAGCAGCTTGGCAATGTTGGCTTGGCCACATACCAAAAATATTAAACGAAAGCTGAAATACGGTACGTCCTCACAACGGCTGTGCTGTTGGTCGCGTTGAAAAAACGCGGCAGGTTTGGTTCATTTGTTAGGATTGAGTCGCATTGATCCGGTAAATCGGCGGCATCCTCATTTGCTTGCCTCCAACACCTCAACGATTTCACGTAACTCATTAGCCAATTGGCTAGGCAGCCTTTCGCAGAACCGGTCGGCAAGGCTGCGATAGTACCATAGCGTTTTCTCTTTAGGTACGCTGAAACGTGCCCAGACCTTTTCGCCGATATCCGGTTTTCTCAGGTCGCGAAGGATCGCCCGCGCGTTGTGAACCTTGTCTGCGAGCGATACTCTTAAAATGTCTTCATCGGCCTTCAGCAGGTGCGCAATGTAGGTTTCCTTGCGCTCTTGCCAATGTGCCTTGCGTTCCCCTTTCGCCGTATCTGCGAGACTATCTGAGCAGGCCTCAACTATCCGAGCCACACGCTCGCCGAACCGGTTGCGAACGTCCTCGAGCCTGGCTGCGCCGCCTTGATCTTCCGCGCTATCATGCAAGAGCGCCGCGATGGCGAGGTCTTCGTCGCCGCCATACTCGAGAACCGTCGCAGCCACAGCCAAAAGATGGGCCACGTAAGGGGTGTCGGTTCCTTTGCGAACCTGTCCCCCGTGAACGTGGGTCGCATAGAGCAGAGCCCGATCAAACCGATCAGTTAAGACCATCGCCTTGTTCATGGAAATTCCTGTAAAAGGCTGCTCAGCCATGGGTTGCCCGATGACTATGCTGGCTTCGCCATCACCGCGTCATGGATGGCGCGACAATGACGCACGATATTTCCGTGCGACGCGACGAATTGCCGGAGCGGAGTCTCGATCTCGTAGAAGTAGATGTTGGCGATGAAGCCATAGATGCCGGCATCGATGCCGGTCGGCTTGCTGCCGTGCACATAGCCGCTCGCCGGAATGAGATGGGCCAGCACCTGCAGATCCGCGAGCCCGCGCGCATAGGCGGCGTCCGGGGCAAAGCGGCCGATGCCCTGGAAGTGATAACGCCGGAAATTGAACTCCCGCGCCTTGGTTAGGCCCGCCTCGGTCAGGCTCGGGTGCTCACGGAGCAGCGCGGCGCGAAACAGCGGCCAGAAACGCTCGTCCTTCCAGCGCGAGTACGACATGACCCAGTAGAGGTCGTCGAGCATGCGCGTGACCAGGTGATCGGTGTCGCGCTGCGCGCCGGTCAAATCGGCGTCGATCGTCAACCGGTGCTTGGCGATGACGTGGGCGATGATGGCATCGCTGTCGCCGATCGTCTCGCCGGCGTCGACGATGTAGGGCAGCTGGCCGCGCGGCGCCGCCGACGCGTCGAAAATGTGCTCGTGCCGGAACGGCACGCCGGCAAGCCTGAGGAATGCGAACACCTTGAGGCCATAGCCGTTGTTGTCGGCGACGCCGTAAAGCTCGGGGTAGGAGTAAAGCGTCAGCATCGGTCCTCCGCGAAACGCGGACCCCTGGCTCATCCGAGCCACCTGCCAGAGCATGATCCCGAAAAGTGGGTACCGGTTTTCGGAAGAGATCATGCTCCAACAAAAGGCCAGAGCATGATCCCGAAAAGTGGATACCGGTTTTCGGAAAAGATCATGCTCCAACAAAAGGCTAGAGCGGGATGACGATTCGAAGAAAAGTCATCCCGCTCTAGCGATTGGCGGGCTCCATGCCTTTGGCCTTGATGATCGCGGCAGCTTCGGGCGTCTTGAGATAGTCGATGAACGCCTTGGCGGCAGCCGCTTCCTTGCTGTCGGCAGCGACGGCGGCCATGTAGACGACGTGCTGCTGCAGTTCCGCGGGGAAGGGACCGACCAGCTCCAGCCCGGGTGCGGTCAGGACATTGCTGAGAAACACGCCGAGCTCGGCCTCTCCCTTCGCGACGGCCTCGACCATCTGCGCCGGTGCGGCCAGCGCCTTGGTCTTCGCCTTGACCGCTTCGCCGATGCCGAGACGCTCAAACGCGCGCAGCACCTGGGCGCCGGCGGCGCTCGCCGGAACGGTGGCGATGGATTGCGCCTTGAGTAGCGCCTCTCTCATGGCGTCGGGCGTGCCGATGTCGGGCTTCGCGGCGCCGGCGCGGACGGCGACGCCGAGGCCGACGCGCGCGATCTCCGTCGTCGGTCCGGCCACGAACTTGGCCTGCGCACCGGCGTCCTTGAACACCTCCTGCGGGACCACGCCGGCGTCGAATGGGTTGCCGCTCGTGGCCTGCTTGATCAGCTCGGGCGTGGTGCCGAAGACGAACACGAGCTTATGGCCGGTGGCGCGCTCGAAGCGCGGGCCGAGCTCGCGCATCGGGCCGGTGATTCCGCCGCCCGCCAGGATCGTGAGCTCGGCAGCCTGCACGTCGACCATCGACAATGAGGTGAGCGCCAAGGCTAGCATCGAGCCCAAGGTGAAAGAAGATATCTGCATGATTGTCCCCGGATTGAATGTGTTACCTTACGCCCTTCGCCGCTGTCTGGCTCGGCGGCGAGCATACAAAAGCATCATTGCCGGAGTGGGCCCGGCAATCCATCATCCTCGCAAAATTCCGTCTTGCGAAGAGGATGGGCCCGCGGGGCACGCACCATAGGCGCTAAGATAAGGTGTGACGTGTCCCGGATGCGGTGCAGCGCGAGCGATAGCGAAGCGGTGCACCGCTGGTCCGGGACCGTCGCGAAGGCGGTGGGTGTAACGGTCCCGGGTCTGCAGCGCATCATTCCGCTTCGCTCCATGCTGCGCTGCGCCCGGGACACGCGCTTAACTTCGGGACACGCGCTTAACTTAGCGCCTATGGGCGACGCGGTTGTCGGGCGAGCGTCCGAGGAGTAGCGCTTGATCTACATCACCGAAATGGCGTTTGCGGATCCGTCCCGGCTGGCGGAGTGGCATGCGCACCACCTGCGCAACATTGCCAACCTGCAGACTGTTCCGGGTTTCCTCGCCTCGCAGCGCTTCGAGTCGCTCGTCGACACGCCATCCCCGTTCAGCGCGCTGCACGAGATCGCGTCGGCGGACGTGTTCGAGAGCGCGATCTACAAGCAGCGGGGCGGACGCGCTTCGAACGGCGACTGGCAGAAGGACATGATCGCCTGGCACCGCAATCTCTACAGCGGTCTCGATGCGACGCCGGAGGTCGCGAACGACGCATACCTCTTGTTCATCGACGAGAAGCGCGAAGTCGCCGAACGCGAGATCGCAGTGCCGCCTGGAGTGCACGTTCATTGGCTCACGCTGGTCGGGCTCGACCGGACCATCCCGCATCGGGGCATCGCGGTGCTCGACGATGCCGAGGACATGCTCGCGATCGCCAAGGTCGACGCGCGCGCCAAGGTGTTCAGGCCGATCACCAGGAAAATTCGGCAGACCAAAGCAATAACGTGAGCGCCACCGGGCGTCACAGCAAGCGTTGGGAGGAATCGGAATGCAAAGACGCCGCCTGTTGACAGCCTGGGCCGCGTTGCTCTTGCCTGCGCCAGCCGCGCGGGCTGTTATGCCCGGGCGTGTCAACAGACGCGCTTCGATGTGCCGCGCCGACCGAAGATAAACGGCATCGGCGCATGGCGTCGCTTGCGGCTCTGCACGCCAGACCGGAATGCACGCGATGGCGGCCGTGCTCCTGCTCGTTGATTTGTGTTGCCCGCCGGGGATGCGATGTGTAGATGCGGCTGGGGCTCGCAATTGGAAGGCCTCTGCCGGCGGTATTATTTGATCCCGTGGACGTCCGGGTGGGCGCGTTTGACGCTCGAAGAGTCCAGATACGGTCAAGACGCAGAGTGATTTCAGCCTGGAGCCGTGTGGCAGACACGGGGAAGGCCGGAGGGACATGGCGGATGGCTGGCGAGACTGGCGCGGGCGAGATCTTCATCGTGGATGATGACCCGGGGATTTGCACCGTGTTGTCGCTCCTGTTCTCCCGCGAGGGCTACCAGGCGACGTGCTTCTCCGACGGCGCTTCCTTGCTTGCCGCAACGCATGGGCGCACGCCGGCTTGCATCGTGCTCGACGTGCACATCCCGGGTCGATCCGGGCTCGACATTCTTAAAGAGCTCAATGCGCAAAACTATCCCGCACCGATCTTCATCATGTCGGGTCATGGCGATATTCCAATGGCAGTCGATGCCATCCGGCACGGGGCATTCGATTTCGTCGAGAAGCCGTTTCGGGGCAGCGAGATTGTCGCGCGTGTGCGCGAGGCAATCGAAGCTTTGGCCCGCCGTCCTGCAAATGAAGTGGGCGCCAATGCGCCTGGGTTCATTCTGCCTGCCGGTCGTGAGCCGCTGACGCCGCGAGAGAGCGAGGTATTGGCGCAGTTCGTGGCGGGAGCGTCCAACAAGGAAGCGGGCCGCCAACTGGGCATCAGTCCGCGCACGATCGAGGTTCATCGTGCCCGCATCATGGAGAAGCTCGGGGCCAAGAACATCGCCGACGTCGTCCGCATCGTGATGAGCGAGAAATCCACGACATGAAGAGGCTGCACCGCCGCCGCGCCATGCGCGGGCGGACGCTCATCCGGGCTTCCCGAAAATCTGACGAATGGGGCTACCAAGGCCGGATCGGAAATCCGGCGCGGAGCGGAGCATTCGGGTCGGGAACGACGCGCGGAATTCCGGCATGACGCTATCCACTCGCCTGATGCTGGCCATGGTCGCGCTGGTGCTGATCACCGCCGCCGCTGTTGGAATCATTAGCTACCGAAGCATCGAAGCGATCGCCCTGCCGGACGCGCTCGATCGTATCTCGATCCATGCGCGCCTGCTTGCGACCGAGCTCGAGGGCTTCGTTGTCGGCGCTCGGGCGGACGTGAACACGCAGGGCCGGGCGGTGCAGGGGCTTGTACGCACAAACCTTGCCGGCGGGCGCGATCCCCTCGATGGATCGGCCGAGGCGGGTTGGCGCAATGCGCTTGCTGCGCGCTTCGTCGCCGATCTGGCCGCCAAGCCCTATGCGCGGTTCGGCATGGTCGGCATCGCCGACGGAGGGCGCGAGCTCGTTCGCGTGGACCGTCTGGGGCCGGGTGGCAGCGTCCGCGTGGTGCCGGACGCGGAGCTGCAAAGTTTGGCGGACCGGGCCTATTTCAAGACGATCGTCGGCCTGCGGCCGCGCGAGGTCTATGTTGCGTTGGCAAATGTCGAGCCGCCGCAGGACGCCGCCGATACGGCTGGCGTACCGACCCTGTGGGTTGCTGCTCCCGTGTTCGCCGCCGACGGCAAGCCCTTCGGCTTTCTGAGCATTGGCATCGACCTGCGCCCGGCCTTCGCACGCATTCTGGCCGCCAGCTCCGAAGATGGCGCGATCTACATCGTAAACGAGCAGGGCGACTTCCTCGTCAAGCCCGAGCGCAGCGGCGCGCCCGCGCGCATCCAAGACGAGTTTCCGCTGCTCGCCGAGGCGCTGAGCGCCAAGGCATGGCCAGCTCGCATCATTCCCGATCGGGCCGGCAGGCAGTTCGGTGTCGCATTGGCGACGGTGCCGCTCGCGGATGGTCGTCACATCGACCTCATCGAGGCGGTGCCGCGTGCGCACATCATGGCCGCCGCGATCACGGCGCGCGATGCCAGTCTGCTGGCCGGCCTCGCCGCAGTGCTCGGCGCAATCGTCGTCGCGGTGCTGCTCGCCCGCTCGCTGACGCGGCCGCTTGCACAGATCACCGCCGCGGTCGACGGTTTCACCGGCACCGGCGCCATTGACGTGCCGACCGACGCGACTGGCGAAGTGGGCGTGCTCGCCCGCTCCTTCGCGCGCATGGTCAAGGAAGTTCAGAACACAACGGCGGCTCTCAGCAAGGAGACCGAGGAGCGCCGACACCTGTTCGACACGTCCCCCGATCTCATCCTGATCACGGATCGGCGGGGTAGTTACGTGCAGGTCAGTCCAAGCGCTGCGGCGATTCTGGGCTACAGGCCGGAAGAGATGATCGGCCGGAGCTCCGTCGAATTTCTCTACCCCGATGATTTCGACGCCACCCGTCACGAGATGCACCAGGCGCGCCGAGGCCGCAGTTTGCGCAATTTCGAGTGCCGCTATCGCCGCAAGGACGGGAGCCTGGCGACGCTCACGTGGTCGGGGGTGTGGTCGGAGCCGACGCAGGAATACTATTTCATCGGCCGCGACATGTCGGATCAGAAGCTCGCGCAGGAGAAGTTTGCGCTCGCGGTCGAGGCCTCGCCGAGCGGCATTGTCATGGTCGATGCGTCCGGCGCCATTGTTCTGGTCAATGCTGAGACCGAACGGATGTTCGGTTACCGGCGGGAGGAGCTGATCGGGCAGCCGATCGAGAGCCTGGTGCCTCTCGGGCTGCGCGCGGCGCATCTGCGCGACCGCACTGAGTTCGTGTCGCGAGCGCAGCGGCGCCGCATGGGCATCGGGCGCGATCTGTTCGGCGTACGCAAGGACGGCACCCAGTTTCCGGTTGAAGTGGGTCTCAATCCTATTTCGACCCGCGAGGGGCTTCTGGTGCTCAGCTCCGTCGTGGATATCACCGAGGCCAAGCAGGCGCAGCAAGCGCTCGTCGAAAGCGCGGCCATGGCGCGCGGCATCGTCGATACCGCGCTCGACGCATTCGTGCAGATGGACCAGTCGGGTACTATCCTCGAATGGAACTCGCAGGCCGCTTTGATGTTCGGCTGGTCGCGCGAGCAGGCGATCGGCAAGAACGTCGCCGATC
>Ga0163163_10003970_pt1 | contig 12631 bp, 13 predicted proteins | sample S65metaG_FD_119766 | JGI IMG/M metagenome (GOLD analysis project Ga0163163, IMG submission 119766) | Switchgrass rhizosphere microbial communities from Kellogg Biological Station, Michigan, USA - S6-5 metaG | ecosystem: Host-associated > Plants > Roots > Rhizosphere > Soil | place: USA... | reverse complement strand
TAGGCATGTCGAATCCTCGAGAAGACTAGTGCTGTCGCCTAACAACCCAGTTTGCAGGCGGACGGTGAGAGATAAAGTGCCAAGGCACGGAGCGAAGCGCGCCGCCGCTGAATTGGGGCGTTAGGCGTACACGTGACACGCATCGCAAGAAAGCTTCGCCGTCACAGTTCTCGCGTGGCCGTTTTGCGCGCACAACGCTCATAGTCAGGCGTCAGACGAAATCGTGCTTGCTGATGAGCTCCGTACTGCGTTTTATGAGCATGCACCGCGCGCGCTCGCGAGCGCGATGTCGCAGGCCGTAGCTACTTGGTGCTCTTCCAAGCACGGTGCAGCGAAATCAGATGCACTCAGCTGGCTTTGCGCAGGCGGGAATCTGGTCTACTTCCGCAGCGTGTACATTAACGGCGATAAGGGTCCGCACGGCTTGGTCTGCGAACACTACGACGGCCATGCTTTCAGATACCTCGGGCTGGATTTGGCCGCTGAGTCAGTCGCCGACCACTCGTGCGTGCCGGCAGCGTCCGACGGCTCACGTTACGAACTGGTTGTTGATGAGGTTGGGGACGGTGACGACTAACAAACAGTCGCAGCCGACGCTCAGAGATAAAGTGCCAAGGCACATAGCACCACGCGCCGCCGCTAAACCGTGGTGTTAGAAGTCATGGGAATCCGCGTCGGGATGCTGGGCGTCGTAGCGATTGCAGCCGTGATATCGGCTAGTGGTCAGCCCTACCAGCGCGGCGAGGTGTTAAGCACTGAATTCCTCACTAGTCTTGTCCAGGAGCGTCTTTCGCCGTGGCAGGTAGCCGTTATCAACGTCCCCGTTAGCTCGGCAATAATCTTTGAGCGGGACCCGTCTGACGCTCCCATCACGGTTCTTGGCGGTAGCACCTTTCTGTGGGCGCAAATCGCCCGCCAGCTTTCTCATTCGGTCTCAAGGAACGAGCCAATGCATCTGATCGTCAAGCGTTGGTTCATACCCGCTGCAGCGTGCCCAGCGGCAGCGGATCACATTCGTGAATTCCTCGCCCGTCTCGCAGAAGTGGGAAAGGTAAGGGTTGGCGGGTCTTCTGACTCCGCCCTTCAGGAAGTCGTTGTTGACGGTCCTGCTTTCCGGATCGTTACTAAGGACAGGGACGCTTGGGTCACCATTGCGCCGTACGCTCCATTAAACCCGCCGCTGCACCAAGCAGCCGAACAACTAAATTCGGTTGTCTCGGGTTGCACGAACTCGATAAGCCCCAGTATCGAGCGGCATGACTTCTAGCAAGCAGTTGCAGCGGACGGTGCGAGATAAAGTGCCAAGTCACCAAGGACAGCGCGCCGCCGCTGAACTGCGGCGTTAGGCGACCATGAAGCGTGTGGCGTTAGAAACAGGTGCTGCCGGGCTTCTCGCCTTGTGCGCGAGCGCTGTTGCCCAGTCAGAACGCGACCTGCTCCCGGTGTACTTCGATGTGTACCTTATCGAAGGCAGCCCTCTGTACCCCTTTGCGGTGGGCCACCCGTGTGGAAAAACAGTGACTCTCCGATCCGACCGGCTGCCGGTCGATGTGCCTGGCGTTGCCTTCGATTGGGCGTACGAACTATCGCCTGATGGCAAGATAAAGACGCGTTGGGCGATGCCGGTCGACGGACAGCCGTTAGCTGTCGAGAGCGATCAGCTTACGATTCGTCAGTTCAGTGAAAGCGAACTGGTTTTCGTGACTACAACTTTCCACATCGGCACGACTCTCGACGGTCCGAGCCGCTCGGTGCTGGACGAGAACAAGCATCCAGTCGAATGTCCGATCAACGCGGAGACGACAAAGGAGATCGGGGACCGAGTGTGTGCAGAGTTCACGGACAAGGCGACAGGGAAGGCTCGGACTATTGCTTTCGCTCTGGTCTGCACTTGAGGTCGCCTGACAAGCAGTTGCAGCGGACGGTGAGAGATAAAGTGCCAAGGCACATACGTCAGCGCGCCGCCGCGCAACTGCGGCGTTAGGCGGCAGCTATGGGGACCACGTGCTTCTCGATGTACAACCGGGCGCAGCGGTTGCGTGTGCCTTGCCCCAAAGTCTGGTTTTCGCCCGCGATCGTATTTTGTGCCTTTGCGTGTGCGTTCACGCCGCCGCGCCCGGTCCCATTGAGCGAACGCCTGGCAAGCGTTGACGTATCGGATGGCGTGGATGAAAGGGAAGCCAACCTGATTGCAGAAGGCTACCTTTCCGCAGGTTTTGGGGGGCGAGAGGGTGCGGTCTGGGTCGTTGCCTCTGATGACGAAAATTGGATAGCAGCTTCCGCCTTCGGCCTAATAGGTCTTCCTGGCCCAAATGTGCTGATCGATAAAACTACCGGTGGCGCGAGGGCTGAAGGAGCGCCATCCTTCGAAAACCTACCTGAACTGATGCGCGCGCTATCCCACTAAGGGAACGACTTGCGTTGTGCCAGCCGCCTAACAAGCAGTTGCAGCCGACGCACCGAGCTGCGACGAGCCCGATCGTCGGGTCACGCGTGGTGGCGATCGCTCAGCGTGCCCACACGCTTCCGTCGTCCGCATCGCGGTGCTACTGCCTGGTCACGCCACCATGTATGAGACCTTGGAAAGCAGTGTCTCCATAATTGAACCCGCCGGGGTTTTGCCGCTGGTGTTGAAGAGCGCCGGCTCGCCTGAGCGCGGCCGGGCTCACTCTCGCGGGCCGGCCCGCAAGATCGAGCACCTCGTCGTACCTCAAGCCGTCGAGCTGCCGCAGATAATTCGCCGTCGTATAGCCGCCGCTGCTGTTGGTCGCGCGCTTGTCGATCGACATCAGCAGGTCGCCGCGTTCGATGTCGGCGAGGAGATCCTTCGTCCTGTCTGCCAATAGACGCATATCAACACGATCGACATCGCCGTCGCGGTCGAGATCGAGGCCGGCGGACCCGAGGCTGTCTGTCATCCAAAGGAGAGCGAGCGCTATGTCGAGGTCTTCACGGCGTCGCCGCGGGAGGCTGTTCTGCAGTGCCGCGATAGAGGACTCGAATCCCGCTTCGCTGCTGCCGTTGATGCGTTGATCGCGCCAATCGCCCGATTGCGCGAAAACCGCCGAGCAACTCAGCGCGAGCCACATTCCCCCCGTGATCACAGCCGATTCGATCGAGCGCGGCATTCTCACTGCTACATTACGAGTAGTAGCGCCGGGCTTCAACGAGCGGCCGTGCTGCACGAGCAGGCAGTCATCCACCGTTACGTTGAAGGTACAGCAGTGACCAAGGCAAGACCTACAGCGCTCGAACAACTCGTCGCGCGCGTCGAGGGGCTCGGGCATCGTCTGATCATCGGCCCGGACCGCTATCTGATGATCATCGACGCGAAGACGTGGGCGGTCATCATGCGCGCGGACGACATCGCGGAGATCGCCCGGTGGGTCGCTGGCCGCGGTAGGAGCGGCAAGGTGATCCCGTTCCCCAAGACGCTCGAGCCGCCCGACCTTCCGCCGCGCCTGGGCGCCGAGACACGCGCTGACATAGCCTCTGGCAAGTGGCGCCTACCGGAGGAGCGCACTGCGCAGCTCAGAGCCGAGCTCGCAGAGGTGCTCGCAAAGCTGCGGGAAGCGTCCGGCGAGACCGACCCCTCGCACGAGGAGTGAACAGGCACATAAACGCAAGTCGGTCGCGAACGACCGGAAGACGATCGGGCGACGCGCCCAGCGGCGTCCTGATCAAAGCGCCTTTGCGATCTCGCACTGCTCCTTCACGGCTTTCTTGAGCTCGGCGCCCTCGGCGGGTTTCAGGAGGTGGCCTGCGAATCCTTCGGCCCGGGCGCGTCGCACGATATCGACCTGCGTATACCCGGTCAGAGCGACGACGCGCACGCCGGGGCAAATCTTCTCGACGCGTTCTTTCACCTCGAACCCGTCATGCCCAGGGAGTCCGATATCCATGATGATCACGTCGGGGTCGAAGTCTTTGGCCTTAGCGACGCATTCCTCTCCGGAGTAAACGGCAATGGCTTCGTGTCCCCAGCTACGCAACAACATCACGGAGCTGTCAGCGACATCGCGATTGTCGTCTACCACCATCACCTTGCATGAATCGGTCGTCACGTGGTTCCTCCCTGGAAGCCTTGTTATGCGTGGGAGTCATGGAGGGCGGGCTCTCGACCCGTCCTACATGTTGTCTAAATGTCGCGCCGCTAGTAGCGGACCGGTTGTGTGCGGCAGCCTAGCACACGACTTTCGAGAGAGGGGTCCATCCGCGTTTGATAGCACAGATTGTGCTAGTGACTCATACGAAGATCCGATAGGACTCGGATAGAGCAGCCCGAGCAGTTCTGTGGGGATCTTACGGTGCCCGAGCGACGTCAAATGCTCTATGGGCGTAGTGCACGAGGCACTGCGCGCCGCGTACGTGAGCACACTTCAGCCTAGTAGAGGTCGGAAACTCCAGTCGAGCGGCGTGGATATTGCATCTACTTCGCAAGCGACTCATGTAACGCGGCTAGAAGGCTAGAAGCGCTGCAGTTTCTGGAATTTCACTCAAAGCTTTGAGTGAGACCCGGAACCGAGTCATGGAGGGACGTGCGATGAACATCGCTGAGATCGTCAGCATTTTTGGGATCTTCGTGGCTGTGTGGTGGGTTGGCCGAAGAATGGCCAATGCATTCGACCGGTACGAGCTCATGAAGGACCAGCGGAACACCAAAGAAGGCGCGGTGGGCCGCCGCAGGAATACCGACACGATCAGACGCGCCGTGCCACCAGGCGTACGCCCACCCGCACGCGCGAGCGGTTCGCGGTGACGGTTTGACGTTCCGACCCGCCCTCGCAGCAGGGCGGGCGCGGCGCTGCACCGTGGGAATGCGGGCGCTGTTACGCGCCTAGTTAGAGCAGCCTTACCAGGTCCAACCCCTGACGATACCCCCTGGTCTCGATCACTCCCTCGCGGTATGGTGAGGGCTGCCGCCAACGATAATTAGACAAGGTCCGCGGTTGTTCATCGAGCAATACAAGCTGGAAAACAATCCGTTTGCCTCGGATGCGGCGCGACCGACATTCGCGTCGCACTCTTGCCGTTACGCGATGCTCAAGCTCGACGACCTCTTCAACAAGCAAATCCACTGCCTGTTCTTGAGCGGACCGGCGGGCGCCGGCAAGACGACGCTGGTGCGGCAGCGGTTTCGCACCATGCGCGACCTCTCGGTGAGCTGGATCGACCCGCTCTGCGAGACGAGCGAGCAGCTGCTCCTGCAGCTCCTCGGGGATCTAGGCCCGGGCGAGGTCGAGGGCAGCGCCACCGAGCAGCGCAATATCCTCGACGTATTCTTGCGTCACCAGGCCGGCAACGGGCGCTACTCGTACATCGTGGTCGATGGCCTCGAGCGTTTCTCGGCGGCGGCGCTGCGCGAGCTCGAGGTGCTTTCGCAGATGCGGTTCCGTAAGCGGCCGATCGTCTACATCCTCGTGCTTGCCCGCAACGAGGAGCTCGTCGCGAACTTGGTGCCCCAGTACAACGGCGGTCCGCTCGCGCGCGCGGTGCATCAGCGACTCGCAGGGTTCACATTGGAGGAAACCCGCTCGTACCTGCGTGCTTGCTTGCAGGGAGCGGGCTGCAACTGGGCCGAAGAGTTGATTCCCGAGGAAGTGGTGCTCGACATCCAGGCGTTCACGCAGGGTGTCGTCGGCGACGTGAACGCGGTCGCTTGCGGAGCGCTCGATGCGCTCGCCGCGCGAGCGGAAGGCGGCAATCGGCAACCGAAGCTCACGCGCGCGCTTCTGAAGGAGATCGGCACACAGCTGAACCTGCGCTACGACTTGAGCGCCTGGGCGCCGATTACCGAGGAGCCGCTGTCTGCCGACGCGGTGCACCTCAGCGATCCAGGGGAGCTCAAAGTCGAGGCCGCACGCCTGCTCGTCTCTAGCGGTCGCACTGTCGTCGCCGAGATCGCGCTGAATCGCCCGCGGATGGTGCTTGGCCGCGACGACAGTTGCGACATCAGCCTCGATAGCCGCTACGTGAGCCGCTATCAGAATCTATTCATGGAGACGCCCGACGGCTGGCTGTTGATCGACTTGGGTAGCACGAACGGCTGCTTCGTCAACGGCAGGCGAGTGCGCGAGCACCGCCTGCGTGACGGCGACCTGATCGCCGTGGGTCATCACCAACTTCGCTTCTCGGGTCCCGCGAAGCTCGTGCGCAACGGCGACACGATCCATGCCGTCGCAGAGCCGAAGCCGGAATCGACGCTAGAGACGCCGAGCCCGGGCGCAGGCTACCAGAGCTCGGCCGCCGCGCGGCGCTAGCGGCCTTTAGCTCAGGCGTGTACGGGGTGCCGCTCGCCGCCTGGGGGCGGGCCCACGGGATCCAGCACGCGATCCTCGATACCGAGCAAGATCGGCTCTGCGTTGTGCCGGTAGATGTTGACCTTCGCGTTGTAGACGCGGCGAGAGATCCCGTGCTTGTCGCTGATCACGAACCGGCGCACGGTGAATTCGCCGTTGGCTAGCTTGGGCCCGGTGAGATAGCAGCGGATCGCGTCGACGCGCTCGCCGGAGAGCTCGATGCCCGCAAGCTGTCCGACCGACCGCGTCGCCATGTCGACGAACGCGACGGAATCGAGTGTAGTGCCGGTCGACTCCGGGCCGCTTGCGCGCATCGTCGAACGGAAGTCGCCGACGAGAATCTGCCCGGGCAGCGCGCGTTCGATCATCCGCGCAAGCTCGACCGTCACGTCGCCGACGATGAAGTTGTGGATCGTCGGCTTCAGTCCCTCGGCTTGATGGAATTCGTAGCTGCTGCCGACGTGAAAACTCGCGCGCAGTCTCGGCACCGTGTTGTGCTGCGCCTTCTTGTGCGCGATCGCGTTGTCGGCGAGCACGAGCTGCATGAAGTGATAGAGGCTCACGTTGCCTTCGAGGCTCAGGTTCCGGTTCCAGATGTAGAAACCGTCCCCGGTTGTCGTGCGCGAGAAATCGACCCCGATGCGCTTGGAGAGCAGCTTCGCCTGCGCAGAGTTCAGCGAGTACGAGAGGCTGTTGAGCTGCATCATCTGCTCGAACGGCGAGAGCAGGCTGAAGCCGACGATGTCGAACAGCGACACACCACGATTCGGCACGTAGGTGATGCCGTAGCGCTTGATCATCTGCTCGATGATCTCGTTTTGCGGGGCCGTGTTGCTCAACGGCTCGCGTAACGCCAAGTGCGTCGGCTCGACGTTGAGCAGACGCGAGACCTTCGACAACTGCGCGCGGGTCAGGCAACGTCGCGCCGACAGCAACGTCTGAAAGAAATCCTGTTTCGGCTGCACGTCTTCAGCCGAGGATCGCATGCCACTCTGCGGAGTCGTCGAATACGTCGCAACGCCGTAGTGCGGAATCACGATCAACGTGATCCCGTCGCCGTCGGGGCACCAATTCAAGATGACGTTCTGACCGAGCCCCCAAAGCTCGTGCAAGCAGCGGTCGAGGAAGATGAGGTTACTCCGCTCCTTGAGACTCATCTCCTCGGTGATCGCCGCGAGCGCGTCGAGGTAGTTCCCGACGCTTGCGAGCCTGAACACGCCGGAATCCCGGTTATCCATTCTTTTCGCGTATGAGGTGGCCGGCGGATCATACACTTGGCACTCGAAGCTGCGATAGACGGTGAAACCCCGCCAGGTCTCGCCGCGACGAGCCGAAGGTCGCCCGTTGCAGCCCCACGGATCGGCCGAAAACCTTCGCCGCCGGTTGCTCAGCCGTAACCCGGACGCCATAATCGCGTCCCTTCAAATACCGGGCTAGGCGTCGGAATTTCATGGGGAACGAGGACCGAAATCAGCGCAACGGAGTCGACCCGCGAGAGAGCTCACGCGTCGTCGTCGACGGCGCGCCACGGGCGCCCGGGCGCGCGATGCTGCGCGCCGTCGGTTTCAAGGATGAAGACTTCGCGAAGCCGCAAGTGGGCATCGCGTCGACGTTCAGCATGCTCACTCCGTGCAACATGCACATCGACGCGCTCGCACGTGAGGCCGCCGCAGGCGCGGACGCCGCAGGCGCGAAGAGCGTCGTGTTCAACACGATCACGGTCTCGGACGGTATCTCGAACGGCACGCCCGGGATGCGCTACTCGCTCGTCTCGCGCGAGGTGATCGCGGACTCGATCGAGACCGTAGCCGGCGCCGAAGGCTTCGACGGGCTCGTGACGATCGGCGGCTGCGACAAGAACATGCCGGGTTGCGCGATGGCGATGGCGCGACTGAATCGGCCGTCGGTATTCGTGTATGGCGGCACGATCCGCCCGGGCGTCAAGAATCGCGACATCATCTCCGTGTTCGAAGCCGTCGGCAGCCACGCCGCGGGCAAGATCAGCGATGCGGAGCTCAAGGAAGTCGAGTCCACGGCGATCCCGGGACCGGGCTCCTGCGCCGGCATGTATACGGCCAACACGATGGCCTCCGCAATCGAGGCGCTCGGCCTGAGCCTGCCGAACAGCTCGGCGCAGGAAGCGGTGTCGAGCGCGAAGAGCAACGACTGCCGGCGCGCGGGCGAGGCGGTTGTCGCGCTGCTGAAGCGCGGCATCAAGCCATCCGACATTCTCAGCAAGGAGTCTTTCGAGAACGCGATCGCCACCGTGATCGCGCTCGGCGGCTCGACCAACGCGGTGCTGCATCTGATCGCGATCGCACACGACGCGAACGTGGATCTCACGCTCGACGACTTTTCGCGCGTCGGCCAGCGCGTGCCGGTGCTCGCGGATCTGCGCCCGAGCGGCCGTTATCTGATGTCGGAGCTCATCAAGATCGGCGGCATCCAGCCTTTGCAGAGAACGCTGCTCGACGCGGGCTTGCTGCAAGGTGGGTGCCTCACGGTCACGGGCGGCACCGTCGCCGAGAATCTCGCGGGCGTGAAGCCGTATCCGAAGGACCAGGACATCGTTCGTCCGCTCTCCGACCCGATCAAGCCAGACAGCCATCTCGCAGTGCTGTACGGCAACCTCGCGCCCGGCGGCGCGGTCGCGAAGATCTCCGGCAAGGAAGGTTTGAGATTCGAGGGCCGCGCGCGCGTGTACGACTCCGAAGGCGACGCGCAGCGCGGAATTCTCGACGGCGCCGTGGTCGCGGGCGACGTGGTCGTGATCCGCTACGAAGGTCCGAAGGGCGCGCCCGGTATGCCGGAGATGCTGAGCCCGACAGGCGCGATCGTCGGCCGCGGGCTCGGCGGCAAGGTCGCGCTGATCACGGACGGCCGGTTCTCGGGCGGCAGCCACGGCTTCGTCGTCGGCCACGTGACGCCGGAGGCGGCCGTCGGCGGCCCGATCGCGATCGTGCGCGACGGCGATCCGATCGTCATCGACGCGCGAAGCAAGACCATCGACATCGGGATCTCGAAAGAGACGCTCGACCAGCGGTTGCGCGCCTGGGCGCCGCCGCGCCCGAAAGCGGAGCGCGGCGCGCTCGCGAAGTACGCGCATCTAGTGAGCTCGGCGTCGCAAGGCGCGGTCACCGATCTGAATCTTCGCGACGCGGCCCCCTGAGCCGCGACCGATTCGAAGCGGTCACGCAGCACTCGGCACGAGAGGCAATCAATGTCGTTACATGCAGCGCTCGGCGTGAGCGAAGCCGTGGATACTCCGTATCCGAGCTCTCCGTGGGTCGTGTTGAAGTTCGGCGGCCGCAGCGTGTCGACCGCGCCGAATTGGGCCGTGATCGCGCAGCTGATCCGCGACCGGCTCGCGGAAGGCGTGCGCCCGGTCGTCGTCCATTCGGCGCTCGTCGGCGTCTCGAATGCCCTGATCGCGCTGCTCGATACCGCGGTCGCCGGCGGCGATACGGACGAGAAGCTCCGCAAGATCCGCGCGCAGCACGACACGCTCGCCAATGAGCTCGGCGTCGATCCCGCGGTCTTGGACGAGCGTTTCCGCTGGCTCGAGCAGACGATCGCCGGCGCGAAGCTCGTCGGCGAGGTGAGTCCTCGAGTCCATGCACGCGTGCTGGCAACCGGTGAGCTCGCCGCGACGGAGCTCGGCGCGGCCTATCTCCGCTCGCAGGGTCTCGACGCGAAGTGGCTCGACATCCGCGAGTACCTCGAGTGCCAGACGATCCGCGAGCAGACGGAGCGTGCGCGCTATCTGTCCGCGCGCTGCGAGTTCTCCGCCGACAAGGCGTTGCAAGAGCGGTTCGCGGCGATGGACGGGATCGTGCTGTCGCAGGGATTCATCGCACGCAACGCTCAGGGCGAGACCGTGCTGCTCGGCCGCGGCGGCTCCGACACTACGGGTGCATACCTCGCGGGCAAGCTAGAGGCGCGGCGCCTCGAGATCTGGACAGACGCGCCGGGCTTCTTCAGCGCCGATCCGAAGGCGGTGCCGTCGGCGCGGCTCATCAAGACGTTGCACTACCGCGAGGCGCAGGAAATCGCTTCGGCCGGCGGCGGCATCCTGCACCCGCGCAGCATCTCGCCGGTCCGCGCATCGGGTATCCCGCTGTTCCTGAAGTGCACGCAGCATCCCGAGTGGGAGGGCAGCGTGATCTCGAACGCTCCTGGCGACGACGCGCCGCAGCTCAAGGCGGTCTCGCAGCGCAGCGGCATCACGCTCGTCTCCATGGAATCGATGGAGATGTGGCACCAGGTCGGCTTCCTCGCCGACGCGTTCAACGTGTTCCGCGAGCACGGTCTCTCGGTGGACCTGATCTCGACCTCGGAAAGCAACGTGACCGTGTCGGTCGACGTCGGCGCGAACGTGACGGATCGCGCCGCGATCGAGGCGCTGGCGGAAGACTTGCGCAAGATCTGCAAGGTCACCGTGATACCGGACTGCGCAGCGATCACGCTCGTCGGCCGCAGGATCCGCACGATCCTGCACGAGCTCGGGCCCGTGCTCGAAGTATTCCAGGAGCAGCGCGTTCATCTCGTCACGCAGGCCGCGAACGATCTGAACCTCACCTTCGTCGTGAGCTCGGAGCACGCCTATCGGCTCGTGCAGCACGTCCACGGCTTGCTCGTGAACAAGTTCGAAGGCGGCGTATTCGGCGCGACCTGGGAGCAACTCCAAGGCGGCGCGCCGGCAGCGAAGTCCGTGCCGAAGCCGTGGTGGGTCAAGAAAAAGGCGCAGCTACTCGAGATCGGCGCCGCACGCGACGCGAGCTACGTCTACGACCGCGAGAGCATCGAGAACGCGATCGAATCGCTCAAGGGCCTGAGCGCCGTCGACGCCGTGTTCTACGCGATGAAGGCGAACTCGAACGTCGAGATTCTGCGCCTCGTGCACGACCGCGGCCTGAACTTCGAGTGCGTGTCGCCCGGCGAGATCGCACGCGTGCTAGACGTAGTGCCGAAGATCGACCGGCGCCGGATCCTGTTCACCCCGAACTTCGCGCCGCGCGAAGAGTACGAGCGCGCGCTCGAGAACGGCGTCTGGGTCACGCTCGACAATCTCTACCCGCTGCGCAACTGGGCGAAGACGTTCAAGGGCCGCGACGTCTTCATCCGGATCGACACGGGCCAGGGTCGGGGTCACCACGAGCACGTGCGCACGGCAGGCGCCCATTCGAAGTTCGGCGTTCCGCTGTTCGAGATCGACGAGCTCGTCGAGCTCGCGAAGAAGGCCGGCGTCCGAGTCGTCGGATTGCACGCGCATACGGGCAGCGGAGTTCTCACGCCGGACGCCTGGCTCGATACGGGCCGCCAGCTGCTGAAGCTCCTCGAGCACCTGCCGGACGTTCGTTACGTCGACGTCGGCGGCGGCCTCGGGGTGCCGGAGAAGGCGGGGCAGCCGCCGCTCGATCTGCGCGCGCTCGACGCCGTGCTGCGCGAGGTCAAGAGCGGCCTCGGCGGGCGGGATCTTTTCCTCGAGCCCGGACGCTTCGTCGTCGCGCAAGCGGGCGTGCTGCTCGCGCGCGTGACGCAGACGAAGGGCAAGGGCGACGTTCAATACGTCGGCATCGCGACCGGAATGAACAGCCTAATTCGGCCGGCGCTGTATGGCGCTTATCACGACATCGTCAATCTCACGCGGCTCGGCAAGCCCGCTACGGAGCTCGTCACCGTGGTCGGCCCGATCTGCGAGACCGGTGACCGGCTCGGCTCCGACCGCTTGCTGCCGCCCGCGAAGGAGAACGACGTGCTGCTGATCGCGAACGCGGGCGCATACGGCTACGCGATGAGCTCGCACTACAACTTGCGCGACCCGGCCTTCGAGGTGTTGATTTAGCGCATCGAGCCGAGAGGGGAGACGGGCATGCCGAGGAAGACGCACCAACCGAAGTGGCTTCCGAAGGTCGAGGAGCACGACTTCGCCGCCGCAGCCTCGTATCTCGCGCTGATCCATCCGCGGGCGCAGTGCAAGACGCTCGTCGCCGCGCTGCGAGCGGCGGAGCTCGTCCAGTTCAGGGCGAAAGACATCTTCCGCGCGTCGGGGCTCTCGCTGCTCGGGATCAGCAACTCGCACGTCGAGAAGGACCGCGCGCAGATCGACAAAGGTGAGGCGCTCTCGCCGCTACTACTGGTCCGGGACGAGAAGAACGGCAAGGTGATCGTGGCCGACGGCTACCACCGGCTCTGCGCCGTCTATCAAATCGACGAGGACGCGTGGATTCCGTGCAAGATCGTCTAGCGGCAGCGTAGCTCAGACTCGATCTAGCGGGCGCGACGCTCGGCCCCTCTGGCACTCGCTATCAAGGCGTGCCGCCGGCGCTCAG
>Ga0163163_10003968_pt1 | contig 12634 bp, 16 predicted proteins | sample S65metaG_FD_119766 | JGI IMG/M metagenome (GOLD analysis project Ga0163163, IMG submission 119766) | Switchgrass rhizosphere microbial communities from Kellogg Biological Station, Michigan, USA - S6-5 metaG | ecosystem: Host-associated > Plants > Roots > Rhizosphere > Soil | place: USA... | reverse complement strand
CGTGCGGCCATCTCGGTCTGTTCATGGGTAGAGACATCCTGGCTGACGTGTGGCCTGGCGTCGCGCGCTGGCTGTCGCGGTAGCAGCCGCCAGGATCCCGGGGCTGTGAGGAGCGAGACTGCTCTCGGCGCGTTCCTCAATGCGAGAGCAGCGTCCAGGTGAAGGGGCGGGTCAGCATTCGCCTGGTGGCCCCACCAAGAATGAACTCCCGCAGTTTCGAGTGTCCAAAGGCGCCCATCACCAGCAAGTCGATGTTACGCTCCCCCGCATACGCTTCGAAGGCATCGCCAATGGCTCGCCCCTTGGCGGAAACTTTGTCGAATGTCACCTCTGCCCCGTGGCGAGCCAGGTGCTTGCAGAGTTCAACGCCCGAATCGGGCCGGTGCATACGCTTTTCGTCCGCGAAGGTGACGACATGAACCTGCTTTGCCGCCCGCAACATGGGCAAGGCATCGGCGACCGCTCTCGCCGCAGGCCGGCTGTGATCCCAGGCAACGGCAACCCGGTCGAAAGACGAAGGCAGTTGGCGTGTTGCACCCTCCGGCAATAGCAGTACCGGCCGTCCGGACTCGAAGATCAGCGCCTCGACGATAGATCGCTGATCCGGATCTTCTGCATTGAGGGGAAAAATGGAAAGATCTCGAAGCCTCGCGTGATCGACCAGAACATGGGCGACCTCGGCCGGTGCACATTGTTCGATCGCGTGCTCGTAAGCAACGCCTCGCTGCATCGTCCCCTTTCGAGCACAAATATCATCGAACGCTGCGACGAGATCGCGTGCATTGGAAGCACTCTTTCTGCTTTCAGCCGCAAACATGCCGCCGATGTGGGCAGGATGCGCATAGAGGCCGACCGGCGAGCGAATCTGCAACTCGAATGTGGCGCCGACGATATGAGCGCCGAGCCCGCTGGCCACCGCCACCGCCTTCTCGACGCTGTCGGTCGTTGTCGCAGCGGGATAGCTCAGCAGAGGAAGGAGAATGTCTCGAATCGTCATCAGTGGCTCCTGTTGGTGGGATCGGATCTTTGGACGTTGCCGAGCTTGGTGCCCATCAACGAGCAGCAGAACATCGATGCCGTGGGGCGAATGGGGCTTCGACTCTGAATGCCGGCATCGGATACGGCCGGACCGGCGGATGTCAATGAGACAGCATGCAGCAGACGGGACTGGAGGCCAGAAGCTCGTGCGTCACCCCGCCAAAGATCCACTCACCCAATCGGCTGTGCCCGTACCCGCCGGCCACGACCAAGTCGGCTTTCTCGGCGCGAACAAGTTCGAGAAGCTCGGTCGCAACCGGGCCTCGGGCGCGCTTCCAGGTTTCGTCGGCCACAATCACACCGTGGCGCACGAGGTAGCCTGCGACGTCGGCAAGGGTTTTCTTGTCAAGGGATTTCGATTCTTCTTCACCGATTCCGACCACAAGAACTTCCTTGGCCTCCCGGAGGAACGGAAGCGCGTCTTGCACCGCACGCCGGCACTCACGGGTGTCCTTGCAAGCTACTACGACGCGACGAAGCTGCAAGGGAGCAACGACGTCGGGCACCACCAAGATCGGCCGGCCGGCCCGCAGCAGAATAACGCCGGGCTCGATCAGATCACGCACCTCGCTACCGGTTCGCGTCTGCCCGACAAGGACGACGTCCGCCGCCCTGGCCTCTCGTGCAACGAGCTCGGATGGTAGTTCGAGAGCTGTGCGCCATTCGACCTGTTTGAGATGCTGGCCCTGGACACAGAACTTTTTGCCCATCTCGTCGAAACGTGCCCTCATCGTGCGATGGTCATGCTGCGTAGGTTCACCGTAGACGACGACGCCTCCGGCGGCGAAAGCGGGCCGCAGGGACAAGCCGGCAACCCCAATGAGGGTTGCTTGAAAGCGGTCCGCCAGATCGAGCGCGACCTGGACCCGCTGTTCGCAGTCGCGCTCGGCGTCGAGGTGGACCATTATCGCTGCAATGGACATGGCCTGTTCCCTGCCGATTCCAAAGGTAGTTCCTGCACCTTCCCCTCATGACAATGGTTCAAGTCAATAGCAATACGAGGCACTGTGAAGACCGGCCTTTCAACGCTCTTGAATTGATTTGAGATAGGCGAGAATCGCCCCCACGTCGCGTGAGTTGAAGGCGAATTCAGGCATGTCGGGATGCCCAACGAACAGGCCTTCTCCCAAGGCTTCTCCGAGGCCATCGATCGGATACCTGCGCGACAGCGTCCGAAACGGCGGGGCCTCCGGATGCGGGCTGGCGCCGGCGCCGCCGATGGCATGACAGCGAGCGCAGTTTTTCGCCAGCAACGCCTCGCCGCGTTTGAGTGACGCGCCGCTCTCCTGCGCCCACGCCGAGGATATGGCCGCCGCGCCTATGGCGAGGGCAGCGAGCAGACGCCAGCGACGAAGATGGACGCACATTCTCAGTTAGCTCCGTCCGGCGCCGACCACTTGATGAATCGCTTCAACCAGGGCATTCCCCAGCAGGGGCTTCTCGACGATGGGGACGGCGGCTTTCCTGGCACGCTCGCGTAGCGACGGACTGGGACCGCTGGTGATCAGGATTGCCGGCGGTGACCAATGCCGCTCCCGCAGTAGTGCAATCAGGTCGAGCCCGCTTATTCCCGGCATTTTCTGATCGACGACAAGGCAGCTGCAGGGTGTCAGCTCGCCGGCGCCCAGGAGCTCGGTTCCGGTGGCGTAGCTATGGACCTTGAAGCCCTCGACCTCGAGCGAGAATTTGAGCGAATTGCGAACGGCCGGATCGTCGTCGATGACGAGGACCACAACCCCCGAAGCCCAAGAACCGTTTTCTGTATTCATGACGTGCGCCGCGCACCCGAAGGTCTGCTGATCGACTGCGGACCAGAAAGCACCAGACGGCGTGCGGCGGCTTTGATCTGGCTCAAACAGGCGCGAGGAAGAACCGGCCGGGCGCCGGCGGCTATGGCGCCTTCGGCCCGCTGGAGCCAAGAATGCCGGCGATCAGCGCCATACGCACGAGATTGGACAGGCTCGACGCCTGCATCTTGGTCATGAGATTGGCCCGGTAAATCTCGATCGTACGTGGGCTGATCCCGAGGTCATACGCAATCTGCTTGTTGGCATGGCCGGCGACGAGGCCCTGGAGGACATCGCGCTCGCGATTTGACAGGGTTTCAAGCCGACCCTGGATGTCGCTGCGTTCCGTCTGGCGCCTTTGATCCTGATCCAGCTGATTCAGCGCAGATCGTACCGATGCCAATAACACTTCGTCATCAAAGGGTTTTTCAAGGAAATCGAGGGCTCCGATCTTCATTGCCTCCACCGCCAGCGGAACGTCGCCGTGACCGGTGATCATGATCACCGGGATGCCGAGCTCAAGCTCTCGTACCCTCCGCAGGAGATCGAGGCCGCTGACTTCGGGCATCCGCACATCGGTGATGATGCAACCTGACTTGATCTCGGGCGCAACGGCGAGAAATGCCATGGCGGATTCATAGGTCTGTACCTTCATGCCGACCGTCCCGAGAAGAAAGGCCAGCGATTGGCGCATGGCTTCATCGTCGTCGATGACGTGGACGACAGCCTTGTCAGACGGCATCGCGGAAATCCTCCTGAGTCACGGCCCGCAGCGTGAAGCGAAAGATCGTCCCGCCGACGGGATTGGGCTCCACCTCGATCTGTCCGCCGTGGGCTTCGACAATGGTGCGGGAGATCGACAAGCCGACGCCCATGCCGTGCCGCTTGTTCGTTACGAAGGGCTGGAACAGTTGAGACGTCATTTCCGGTGCAATGCCAGGGCCGGTATCGGTGACGCTGATGGCGATCATACCGTCCTTGTCGGACGCCGTCGAAATGAGGAGTTCGCGTGTTGGCGAGCCCTCCATTGCCTCGACGGCGTTTCGCAGCAGATTGAGCAGGACCTGCTGAATCTGCACCTTGTCGGCCAATACGAGATCGACACTGGGGTCAAATTGGAACCGTACGCGAACGCCCTGGTCCTTCGCGCCGACAAGCGCCAAGGCACTCGCCTCCTCGACGAGCTTCTTGACGCTCTCGACCCGACGCTCGCTTTCGCCACGGGCCACGAAGTCGCGCAAGCGGCGAATGATCTGCCCTGCGCGCAGGGCCTGCTCGGCGGCCTTGTCCATGGCATCGCGCAACAAGGCGGAGCGATCGTCCGTACCACCCTCGAGCATGCGGCGAGAACCTTTCATGTAGTTCGCGATGGCGGAGAGCGGCTGGTTGAGCTCGTGAGCCAGCGCGGACGCCATTTCGCCCATAGCGGTCAATCGCGAGATATGGACAAGCTCGGACTGCAATTCCTGGAGCCTTGCCTCGGTCTGCTGCCGTTCGGTGAGGTCCCGTATGAATCCGGTGAAGAAGCGCTGATTGCTCGAGCGCATCTCTCCGACGGCAAGCTCCATGGGAAAGGTCGAACCGTCCTTGCGCTCACCCACGACGAGTCGTCCAATTCCGATGATTCGGCGCTCTCCGGTGCGAAGGTAGCGCTCGAGATAGGCGTCGTGATTCTCCCGGTAGGGCGTCGGCATCAAGCGCTTGATGTTCGTGCCGAGAATTTCTGCCGGGGTATAGCCGAATAGCCGCTCGGCCGCCGAGCTGAAGGAGTGGACGATCCCGCGCTCATCGATCACGATCATTGCATCCGGCACTGTATCGAGAATCGATTTTAGATGAGCCTCGCGCGCAAACGCGTCATCGTCGCTCTCCGCTGCTTTAATGCGATTGCGCTGCAGTTGCTCTCCGCCCCACGCAACTCCAACTCCGATCAGGGTAAACGCCAGGGCATCGACGAGCTCTGGCACCGTGAGAGTGGGAAAGGTCGGAATGATAAGGCAGCCCAGCAGCGCGCTGAGGCCGGTCGCCAACAGACCTGGCCCGAAACCGCCGAGGCCGGCCGCGAGCAGAACCGCGGGCACGAAAAGCAGGTGAGGCGAGTCGGCCTGCAGGATCGGCGTGAGCGCCACACGTGCAACGAAAGCGATGGCTACGGCGAGCGGCGCCATACCGTACCGAAGCACGTCTTGGCGGGTCAGAAGCCAGTGTTTGACACCGCTCGGCCGACCGGTGTCGCCGGGTTTGGCGTCCAAATGCGCAAGAAACGTCTTCATTGCAGGCCCGTCAAACTGTCTTTGCCGCGGTCAGCAGAACTCTTGGCTACATTAGCGGAATTTTTCCCCTTTGGCGCGCGGCGGCGATGTTCGTGAAACCGTCAGGGTCCGCATTACTCTATTCTCCCGAGCGCGCTAAGGCGGCGATGGAAACGGAGGAATTTGCACGTGCATACGGCATCGAACAATCGCCGCAGCTACGCCCGACCGAATGCTCCGGCCGGCCGAACGGCGTGCTGTAGCATAGAAAGCGTGCACTAATGCCCCTGGGATCTCGAGCGACACAAGGTACCTCAATTCCAGCCCCCGTGGTTGTGATCGTGATGGGCGTTTCGGGATGCGGGAAATCGACGATCGGAGCGCTTCTCGCTCTGCGCCTTCGCTGGGAATTCGAAGATGCAGACTGGTTTCATCCGGCGTCCAATATCGACAAAATGCACGCCGGCATTCCGCTTACCGATGAGGATCGCTGGCCCTGGCTGGACGCGGTTGCCGCCGGGATCGACCAAACGCGCCGATCGGGCGGGCACGGCGTCATTGCCTGTTCCGCGCTGAAACGACGATATCGCGAGGTCCTGATTGGGAGCCGGCCGGACGTCCGCCTGGTTTATCTCAAAGGGGATGAGACTCTCATCGCGCGCCGTCTCGCCACCCGTCATGACCATTTCATGCCGCGAGATCTGCTGCACAGCCAATTCGAGGCGCTTGAGGAGCCAGGACCGGACGAGAATCCAGTCGTTGTCTCGATCGAGCTACAGCCGCGTGAGATTGTGCGACGGATCCTGGCGGCCTTGAATTTGCTCGATGAAGCCGAGCGAACGTCGCCGCGATCGCCGGGGGGCGACGCGAACGCGAGCCAATAACGCATCGCGCTGTCGTGTGCTCGTTCTGCCTCGCAGGAGGATGAGCAGAGCGCCCGCCATACCTGGGTCCTGATCCGACACGGTCGGGCCTGACAGCCGCTGGCAAGGTCATGCAGCGGGAGATGCGCCCGAGCATCTAGGATCGGTCTGACTGCGGACTGCGAACGTCAAATCTAGGGGGCCCGGAAGGGCGGAGACGGGATGCCGGGGCGGTACCCGCGGTCGAAAATAGGGCCTGCATTCAAAGCGTTGGCGGGGGCGGTTCCCGTGACGGCCCACGCTCGCCCTGGCCCTCCGGGATAGCCCTTAGGGACATTATCGGAATTTTCCATCCGCGGCTCGGGGGCTACCAATCCTCCAGTAAACACGGTGGAGGTCACGAGCCATGCACACGCAGACAATCAGCCGCGCCGGTTCCGTCAAGCAACCAGCAACGAAGTATCAGCAAGCGTCGCAGATGGGCAAAGATGCGCACGTCGATACCATCGAACTGATGGGCGCGCTGGTGCCATTTGCCCGCAATAGCGAAATCTATGGGGAGAACGAACCGGCCGATTACCTCTACAAAGTCGTCAGTGGAACGGTCCGGACCTACAAGGTGCTAGTCGACGGGCGCCGGCAAATCGGCGGCTTCCATCTGCCTGGGGACCTTTTCGGGTTCGAAACTGGGGACGAGCACACCTTCTCTGCCGAAGCCATCACCGATTGCAAGATCATCGTGATCAGGCGCAGCACCGTGGTTGCGCTCGCCGCAAGGGACAATGACATTGCGCGGCAGATGTGGGCGCTGACCGCCCGGGAGCTGCAGCGCGTGCAGGACCATATCATGGTCCTTATCAAGAGCGCGCAGGAGCGGGTTGCTGGATTTCTGCTGGAAATGGCCGGGCGCGCAGTCGGCGGCGGAGCGATCGAGCTTTCGATGTCGCGCCAGGATATCGCCGACTATCTCGGGCTGACCATCGAAACCGTCTCACGTACACTGACGCAATTGGAGAAAGCCGCCGCGATCGAGCTGCCGACTTCGCGCCGAATCGTGCTGCGCAATCGGTCCGCCCTAACTCGGTTAAACGCATAGGTCCAACGTTCAACACGGGCGGATGTAGGGGGAGCTTGCAATGTTGCTGAGCACGGCGAGGGGTTTCTGGAATGACCGCTATGCCCGCGGCGATGGTCGTGACATTGCGGGTGCGGATGCCGATTCGCTGAATCGGCTTGGAGGCCGAGATGTCCTGCCCGGCGAATACCACGGATAATGTCCTCCGCCGGCTCGTGCGGTGGTGGCGAGACTGGAACGGCAGGCACAGAACGATGGTGGCGCTCGATTGCTACGGCCCTGCCGAAGAGGCGCGCATCGCCGGCGATCTAGGGGTCAGCGCGACGGAGTTCCGCGCGCTCGCCGCCAAGTGGCCGGGCTCTTCGGACCTGCTCTCCAAGCGCATGCAGCAGATCAATCTCGACGCCACCGGGATCGCCCGCGTGGAGCCGGACGTCATCCGCGATTTGCAGCGAGTGTGTAGTTTTTGTGCAAGCCGAGGAAAATGCCGGCATGATCTTGCGGATGATCCCGGCAGTGCGGCCTGGCGGGACTATTGCCCGAATGTGCCGACGTTCGATGCCTTGGTGACCGCGCGCGCCAGCCGCAGCAAGACCCGGTAAATTCAAAACATGGAAGCGTTCTGCGCGGACTTGAGGCATCCCGCGTCTCAAGTATGCTGTCGCAGATCTGCAGACGGCCTTTTGGCCGACGGAATTCACACGGCACGGCTCGGTCCCCAACTTGAGGCACACCAAGTCGACGCAATCATGACGTATCTTAAGAGCCTCGAGCCCTGACGCCAGCGGCTGCAAAGATGAAAGGCAATCGAATGGAACCGAAAAATGCGGCTTGGCTGCGACGTTGTATCCTGGCGCTGGCTGCCACTCTCCTATGTGCCAGTGGCCCCGCCTTCGCGCAACAGGCTCCTGCGGCGCAACGCGGCCTCACATTTGTGCGCGTTCACTGCGCGCAGTGTCATTCGATCGACCAGGTGAGCGAGAGCTCGCTTAGAATCGCGCCGCCGTTCCGCACGTTGCATCTCAAATATCCGATCGAAACGCTCCAACGTCCTCTGTCCGAAGGGATCATTGCGGGTCATCCCACCATGCCGCAGTTTCGCCTCGATCCAGATCAGGTAGCCGATGTCATCGCCTACTTGAAGACACTCGAACGCTGAGTGTCGTGCTCTCCTCCGAGGGGAGCTGATACTCGTGTTATGGCGGGGGGTGCCTAGCGAGCAGCGCTCACCGCTCGACGCATCCTGCTGGTCGGTGTGAAGATATCGCCTCTTCTCCTTATAGCTTTTGGTCGTCGGATGGTCACGGCGCTGAAAATGCAACCAGCACCGCGGGACTGGCCGCGGGCCGCGCTTCGGCATTGAAGCCTCGAAAATGGCACGATCGCTTCGGCGTTTGATCTGCATCAAAGCTGATGTTTCCGCACTGCACCATGTTCCTCGCGATGGCTGCGTTCGCAATGCGGCGGCTATTCATTGAGGCGAGGACAGAATGCGCTCTACCGTCACAGCAAAGAATATGACTATCGGCGAGGGCGGGACGGCGCTCGCCTTCGTGGCGCTCGCTGTGTCTTCGATTTTCGTGGCCGCTAACGCATACACGCCTGAATATGCGTTCCACGCTTGGCTCGCGGCGGCGGCCAGCATTGTCACAGTGTTTGCGATCGTCAATCGCTACTACGAACGTCCGGTAGAGCTGCCGCCCCTAACGGTCGAGGGCAAGCCCAATTACAACATGGGGCCGGTCAAGTTCGCCACGGTGGCGGCCGTCTTTTGGGGGATCGCCGGCTTCACCGTCGGGCTGTGGGCGGCGCTCGAACTCGCCTTTCCGATCCTTAATTTCGATCTTCCTTGGATCTCGTTCGGACGCATCCGGCCGCTGCACACCTCCGCTGTGATCTTCGCCTTCGGCGGCAACGTGCTGCTTGGTACGTCTTTCTATGTAGTGCAACGAACTTGCCGCGCTCGACTTGCGGGAGATATCGCGCCGTGGTTCGTCGTCCTGGGCTATAATTTCTTCATCGTCATCGCCGGCACCGGTTATCTTCTGGGCATCACCCAGTCGAAGGAATATGCCGAGCCGGAATGGTACGCCGATCTATGGCTGACCGTCGTCTGGGTCACCTACTTTTTGGTCTATATCGGCACCATCATGCGGCGCACAGAGCCGCACATTTACGTTGCCAATTGGTTCTATCTCGCATTCATCCTGACGATCGCCGTGCTGCATCTCGGCAACAATGCGGCCATCCCGGTGTCGGTGTATTCGCCGAAGTCGTACATCGTCTGGGCCGGCGTACAGGATGCCATGGTGCAGTGGTGGTATGGCCACAACGCGGTCGGGTTTTTCCTCACGGCCGGATTTCTCGCCATCATGTACTACTTCATCCCGAAACGTGCGGAACGGCCGATCTATTCCTATAGGCTCTCGATCATCCATTTCTGGGCCCTGATCTTCCTCTATATCTGGGCCGGCCCCCATCATCTCCACTACACGGCGTTGCCGGACTGGGCGCAGTCCCTCGGCATGACGTTCTCCATCATGCTGTGGATGCCGTCGTGGGGAGGAATGATCAACGGCATCATGACGCTCTCGGGGGCATGGGACAAGCTGCGTACCGATCCGGTGCTGCGCATGCTGGTCGTGTCGGTCGCGTTCTACGGCATGGCGACGTTCGAGGGACCGCTGATGTCGGTGAAATCGGTCAACTCGCTCAGCCATTACACCGACTGGACGATCGGGCATGTGCATTCCGGTGCCTTGGGATGGGTAGGCTACGTCTCCTTCGGCGCAATTTATTGCCTCGTGCCATGGCTGTGGAATCGAGAGCGTCTCTATTCGCTGAAGCTCGTCAACTGGCACTTCTGGATCTCGACCATCGGCATTGTGCTCTACATCTCCGCGATGTGGGTGTCCGGCATCCTGCAGGGACTGATGTGGCGCGCTTATACCAAGCTCGGCTTTCTCGAATACTCCTTCATCGAAACCGTTGAGGCGATGCATCCCTTCTATGTCATCCGCGCGCTCGGCGGGGCGCTCTTTCTCATCGGAGCGCTGATCATGGCTTGGAATCTGTGGCGGACTGTGCATCCGCGCGAGGCTGTTGCTCCCGCCGACCAACCGGCGCTCGTGCCGGCCGAATGAGGAGGTGGGAATGTCGCTCTGGAAGAAGCACGCGATCTTCGAGACCAACTCGATCCTGCTCGTGATCGGCGTGCTGATCGTGATCGCGATCGGCGGTCTCGTGGAGATCACGCCGCTGTTCTATTTGAGGACCACGATCGAAAAGGCCGATGGCGTGCGCCCCTACGCGCCGCTGGAACTTGCCGGCCGCAACATCTATGTGCGCGAAGGCTGCTACAACTGCCATTCGCAGATGATCAGGACTCTGCGTGACGAGGTGGAGCGCTACGGGCACTATTCGCTCGCGGCGGAAAGCATGTATGACCGCCCATTCCAGTGGGGATCCAAACGTACCGGTCCGGACTTGGCGCGGATCGGCGGGAAATACTCGGACGACTGGCATCGCGATCACCTCAACGCGCCGAAGTCGGTGGTGCCGGGAACGGTCATGCCGGCCTATCCCTGGCTCGCTCAGACGGAAATCGACCTCGCCCATATCGACGACGATTTACGGGTGCAGGCGACGCTTGGCGTGCCGTATACCGCCGAAATGATTGCCAACGCTCAGGCAGACGCACGAGCGCAAGCAAGTTCGGACGGAGCCACGGACCTGGTCAAGCGCTATCCCAAGGCGCAAGCGCGCGACTATGACGGCAAGCCCAACCGCATCACCGAAGCCGATGCGCTGATCGCCTATCTGCAGGTGCTCGGCACATTCGTCGACTTCAGGCTGTACGACGACAAAGCGAACATGCGTTGAGGATCCGCCATGAACTCGACTTATCAAACGGTTGCGGAGTTCGCCCAGACCTGGGGGCTGGTCTATTTCGTCGCAGTCTTTCTGGCCGTTCTGATTTACGCGCTATGGCCGTCGCGCCAGCGACAATTCGACGAGGATGCCCGCATTCCCCTTCGTGAGGACTGACATGCTCGACAGCAACCCGGCCGATCAACGGCCCGACTTCGACCCGGTCACCGGCACTACCACGACCGGACACGTGTGGGACGGCATCCGCGAGCTAAACACGCCGCTGCCGCGATGGTGGCTGTGGCTGTTTTACGCCACGATTCTTTGGTCCGTGGGCTACTGGATCGTGTATCCGTCCTGGCCGCTCATGTCCTCCTACACGACCGGTGCATTCCACTGGCAGTCGCGCAACGCGGTACTGTCCGACCTCGAGGGGCTCAAGGCGCAGCGCGGGCCGCTGGCCGATAAGCTCGCGGCCGCGTCGCTGCAAGAGATTGCCTCTGATCCCCTGCTCAACGATTTCGCGCGCGCGCAGGGGCGCCCTGCCTTTGCCGAGAATTGCGCGCCGTGCCATGGCGCCGGCGGCGGAGGAGGGCGGGGATATCCCAATCTCAACGATGACGAATGGATCTGGGGCGGTTCGCTCGAGGAGATCGCGCAGACAATTCGCCACGGCATTCGCTCTGCCGATGCTGACGCGCGGCAGGGCGCGGCCATGCCGGCGTTCGGTCGTGACGGTATCCTCAAGCGCGCCGATGTCGACAATGTCGCCGATTACGTCCGCTCGCTCGCTGGCCTTCCCGTCGGGGCTAACGCCAATCTTGCAGCCGGTAAGAAGGTGTTCGCCGACAATTGCGCGGTCTGTCACGGCGATGCGGGCAAGGGCAAACGCGAGCTTGGGGCACCCAATTTGAGCGATGCCATCTGGCTGTACGGCGCGGACAAGGCAGCGATCGCCGAGGGTGTCTGGAACGGGCGAGGGGGCGTGATGCCGGCGTGGGCCGGACGGCTCGACGATGCGACCATCAAGGCGCTTGCGATCTATGTGCACTCATTCGGCGGCGGCGAGAGGTGAGCCATGTGTCCGGGTCGTGACATTGCACTAGCGCCGCATCAGGCACGCCCCGCGACACCGCCGCTGCTCGAGCTTGTCAAGGCCGCGGCCAGCACGACCTCTTCGGCGGAGACATCCCCGCGGCCGGACATACCCGGGCCCGACGACGAAGGACCGCTCTATGTCGCGCGCCGAAAGATCTATCCTCAGCGCGTCAAGGGCACTTATCGCACTATCAAGTGGATCGTCTTGCTCGTCACGCTCGGCATTTATTACGGGCTGCCTTTTGTGCGCTGGGACCGCGGGCCGGACGCGCCTAGTCAAGCCGTGCTGATCGATTTTCCCAATCGCCGCTTTTACTTCTTCTTCATCGAAATCTGGCCCCAGGAAATCTACTATCTCACCGGGCTTCTGATCCTCGCGGCGATGACGCTGTTCCTGATGAACGCGGTCGCCGGCCGCGTATGGTGCGGCTATCTATGTCCGCAGACGGTGTGGACTGATTTGTTCCAAACCATCGAGCGCTGGACCGAGGGGGACCGTCGCGAGCACCTCCTGCGTGACCGGGAGCCATGGACGATCCAGCGACTGGGCCGTAGCGCCGCCAAGCACTTTCTGTGGCTGATGGTGGCATGGTGGACCGGCGGTGCCTGGGTGCTCTACTTCGCCGATGCGCCGACGCTGGTGAAGGAACT
>Ga0163163_10003967_pt1 | contig 12634 bp, 15 predicted proteins | sample S65metaG_FD_119766 | JGI IMG/M metagenome (GOLD analysis project Ga0163163, IMG submission 119766) | Switchgrass rhizosphere microbial communities from Kellogg Biological Station, Michigan, USA - S6-5 metaG | ecosystem: Host-associated > Plants > Roots > Rhizosphere > Soil | place: USA... | reverse complement strand
TCGGCTCTCAGCGCGTCGACGACGGCCTCGGGATCCGCGTCAAGGTCGAGCAGCCGGCGACACCGGGCGATCGCGGTGGACAGATCACGGAAGTCATCCAATACCAGCTGGCACTGCACGTGGTCGGGTTGCGGTGTGAGACTTACGATTCCGTTGCCGTTGGGCAATCGCAGAGTGCGCCGGTAGGCGCCGTCGCGCACCTCCTCGACGCCGGGTACCGCGCTCGCCGCGAGATGACCGAACAGTCCTTCATAGGCGAACGGTGTCCGCACCGGCAACCGTAGCGACAACGCGCCTTTGCCTCGCCCGAATCGGGTGCGGGCCCGTTGACGCAGAGCCGTCGGCGTGAGGTCGCAGACTGCCCGAACGGTGTCGTTGAACTGGCGGATGCTCGAGAAGCCCGCAGCGAATGCGACGTCCCCAAACGGCAGCTCCGTCGTCTCGATCAGAACCCGCGCGGTCTGGCTGCGCTGCGCTCTTGCCAGCGCCAGCGGATTGGCGCCGACCTCGGCCTGCAGCAGCCGCTCGAGCTGGCGGGTGGTGTAGCCGACCCGTGCTGCCAGTCCTGTGACACCTTCGCGGTCAACCGTGCCGTCGGCGATGAGTCGCATCGTCCTGGCCACCACGTCGCCACGCACATTCCACTCCGGTGAGCCCGGCGAGGCGTCCGGACGGCAACGCTTGCAAGCCCGGAATCCGGCTCGCTGCGCGGCGGCTGCGGTCGGATAAAACCGCATGTTACGGGCGAAGGGAGGTCGAACCGGGCAGCTCGGCCGGCAGTAGATCTTCGTGGTCAGCACGGCGGTGACGAACCAGCCGTCGAACCGGGCGTCCTTGGACTGCACGGCCCGGTAACAGCGGTCGAAATCTTCGTGCATACATCGACAATTACACGAGCCCACCGACATCACTGGCGGAAAAACGACATCGTCGTGGTGGCGCCGCCGTTGAGCGGTAGTTGTGGGTTCTCAAACTCGATATCACATTCTCATCTGCCCTGTCGCCTCGATGTCATATGTGACAGGAATTTGAGACACCGTAAGGGTGTGCACTAGGCGAGACACGCACGTGCGCTTTCGCTGTACCGACTTGTCGACGAAGAGAGACGATGCGGCGCGAGGAGACCGCTAACGGCTGTTCGATCGTGTTAGAACGTCTAATGCCACGGATGGTCGACGTAACTGGTCATTGTCGGCGGCGGCGCAAGACGCAGGACAAATCGACCCAGCCAACGGCACGTACTTTGACCGGACGGGCGTGTGTACACACAGTCCAACCTGGCCAACGGTGCAGAGCAGCAGACGTGGCAGTCCATGCTGGTGCCGCCGGGAAGTTGATCACCGTCACAAGCGGACGATGATGTCCTGCATGAGCGCGACGGTGATCGCGAGAACGGTGATGAACGCGTAACAGCCCAGCGCCAATGCCGCTGTCTCCCGCCACAATCCGGATTTGGTGGGTGGCGGGAGGAAGAACTCTGCGGGCATGTCCTTCATGCTCTTGCGCTTGAAATCGCGTGGCATTCTGTGGGCCTCTCGGTCAGGGAACATACGGGCTGTCCGCGCCAAGCACGGCGCGCAGGATCAGAAGTGGACCGACGAGGAAGACGGCGAAGGTGACCTGGAAGCCGACAAACCACGCGCCGAGCCGCATCAACTCGAACTTCCACCGCGCAATGGTCACCTCGTAGTTGAGCATCGCATCGAATTCTTCCGTCTTGGTCAGCGCGGCCGACTGGGCCGCCACTGCCACAGCGCCTGATCGATTCACCGAAGCTGGTTCGCGCGCAGGCACTTTGGCTCGAGTGAACCGGTCAAGCCCACAGAACCTTTCCAAGTGGTTGAGGCCGCGGATTGGCGGCTTACCCGCCCAGTACGCGATCAGGTTGGGCCAGGTGCACATGATGCCGATGGTCCACAGCAAGGTGATTCGACCGCCGCTCTCCCATTCCAGCACGGGGCCGATGCCCGGGTCGTAGGTCCACCATCCCATCGCGGTGGCGGGGCCCTCGACGACGAAGTCCCATATGTAATTGACCGGGATGGCCAGCACCACCATCGATTTGAGCATGCTCCAACCGAACCGTGAGGACACCCACTGACTGAGCCATAACACGAGTAGCGCGTGTACGCCCCAGTAGACGGCGTAGGCGAACGGCATGAACAGCGGGTCGTTCGGCGTTTTCAGCGGCAGCCAGTCCAGCAGATGATGCTCGGCGAAGGCGGGACTGTAAAAGAGCATCTGACCCCAGTCGCCTGCGGTCTCCATCCAGTACACCGCCATGCTGTTGAACAGAAACAGGAAACCCCAGGTCATACGACGCCGACGTACAACGTCGGCGATCGCGAGCACGATGAAGACGCTTCCCGCGATCGGGATCACCCAGTTGAAAAACCACACACCGGTCGGATCCGCGGTGGCCGCAGGAATCAGGTCTTGCGCTGCGAGAACCATCGCACCTCTCTGCGGCCGGACTATAGTGAAGTAACCTTCACTAAATTGGAGTGTGTTGTCAACCCCGGAGGCGCTAGTGGACGAACGTCGGATACGCGAGTTCCAGGCGGACTCATTGCAACGACATGCGATTGAGTTCGGTGAGTGGATGGTCCGAGCCAGTAACAGTCATGCACACGCGTTGGGCCACAAAGACTTACGACCCGCGCATGCGCGTCTGATGGTCTTCCTCGGTTGGGAGGGCAGCCGGATCACCGACATCGCCAAAGCGCAGGACGTCACGAAGAACGCCGTTGGCCAACTCGTGACGGAACTCGAGGATCTCGGCTATGTCGAGCGGGTGCCTGATCCAGCCGATGGGAGAGCCAAGATCGTCCGCTACACCCGCAATGGGCGGGCGCTGATCGCCGACGCCGCCAGGATCGCGGAACGACTCGACGCCGAGATCGAGGCGATTGTCGGTACACGCCGCCTTGCCCAGCTGCGGTCGACACTCGCCGACATCTGCCGTCACCTCGACATCGGTCCGGCGCTGTGAGGAACACGCTGGCGAACGCGCGAGCGGTGGGGGAGCTCGTCGCATCGATGTTGCCCTGGGTGCCGACGCGCGGACCGTCCAAGTCGTCGGACGTTACCGCCGAATGGCTCACTGCGAACCTCGGGATGCGTGCGCCGGGCGCGGTCGCGCAGTCGGTGACTTCGCTCGACGGCACCACCGGGACGACGGATCGTCGACGGCTGGCGGTGGAGTGGAACGCGACAGGCAGGCGCGCCGGATTACCTGCCAATATCTTCGTCAAGAGCAGCCCGTTGACCGCCAAGAATCGGGGAATGGTTGCGGCGCTTGGGATGTCAAACAATGAGGTTAGGTTCTATCGCGAACTGGCCGACGAGCTTGCCGGGGTGTGCCCAAAGGCGTGGTACGGCTACGCGGCGATAGGAGCGCGATTCCTGATAGTGCTGGATGACATCGTCGCCGACGGTGCGGTGCCGTACGCCCTGGCCGATCGCTGCGAGTTGGGGCACGCGCACGGACTGATCGACGCGTTCGCCGAACTTCACTCCAAGTACTGGGGGAGCCCACGCTTCGACGGCGATCTGAACTGGGTGCGGACCTGGAGCACGCGGCCCGGTTATGCGGTGTTGAAGAGGTTCTACAAACGCGGCAGGCGCGAGGCCCTCCGTCTGGACCGTGCCGAAGTGACACCGGCGGTCCGGTCGACGGCCGCCGCATTGGACGCCAACATCGATGCCTACCACCGCCAGTTCGAGGCGGGACCGCTGACGCTGCTGCATGGCGATTCGCATCTGGGCAACAGCTACTCGCGGCCGGACGGCCGTTCGGGTCTGCTCGATTGGCAGGTGATTTGGCGCGGGCCGGGCCTGCGTGAGGTCACGTATTGGATGATCACCGGACTCGATGCCGATGTCCGCCGTGACCACGAATGCGATCTGCTCGCGCGCTATCTCGACGGTCTGCGGAGGGGCGGGGCCACCGAGGTGCCGAGCGACGACGCGGCATTTGATCGGTACAGGTTGTTCTCCGCCGAGGCATGGGACGCCACGGCGATGACTATCGCCTGGCCAGGACTGCAGTCAGCGGAGAACGCCGAAGCGGGATGGCGGCGAGCGTGCATCGCCGTCGAGGACCTAGACACCGCGAGCGCGGTCAACAGTATCGGGAAGTAACGCTCGCAGGCCCATTGCGGCAATGGCGAACATTGTTTACTATACGGTGTATGGCTGGTAGGCCGAAGGTCCGACAAGACCCCCTTGACGCAAAGGTGATCGTGGCCGCGGGGTTGAAGATCGCACGAAAACGAGTGTCCGACCTGACGATGCGCGCCGTCAGCGACGAGCTGCAGGTGTCGGTGGGTGCGTTGTACAAGCACGTTGCCGGGCGGGACGACCTGCTGGCACTCGTGGTCGAGGAGATATTGGGTCAGGCCCCGCCGATCACACCCGACACAAATGACGGCTGGCTCGCACTGCGCGCCCATGTGCTGGGCATCCAAGCCCTGATGGATCGGTATCCGGGTCTGGATGACGCCGTGATCGCGTATTCACCGACATCGCCGAAGGCCAACGAACTCCGCAGCCAAGGTATGGCCGCGCTGCAACTGGAGGGCCTGACGCTCGAGGAGGCGCACAAGGTCTATCGCGCGGTGTCGTGGCTGTGGTTGGGATCAAGGACGGCATTGGAAGGCCGACCCCGTCGACAGACTGACATCGACACCTTCGCCGAGTCCCTGGACATCCTGATCTGGGGCCTCAAGAGTCACATTCTCGCAACGAAACTCGTTGGCGCACAGGAGGAGAAATGAAATTACCGACATCCAAGGGGGCGGCCGTTGCGCTGTTCTTCATTCTGGCTGCGGCCTGGATCATCACGATCGTGACGGTCCAGACGCTCCAAGCAGCTCACTACGGTTAGGAACGCCATGTTGCACGATGCCTTGATATTGGCCGGCCTGGTTGCGGCCGACGCCTTGATACTCGGGGTGTGGTGGTTCCTCGGCAGCAGATTGGTGCCTGCCGAGTCCAGTCCTCCCGCGGCGGAGGCGACGTTGACGAAAACGCCTCTGTTGCACCGAGTTCTGACCGTCATCTGCTTCATGCTTCTCGTCGGCCTTCTCGTCGAATGCATGGCCATGTTTCCCGCGATCCTGGTGAGGTTCGGATGGTCCTGAAAGAAGCCCCTGTTGACATCGGTCCCACTGACGCTCCCTCGGGCAGACGCTGGCTCGAGGCCGCGGATGGCTGGTTGCTCGTCGGCTGCATCCTTTCCGGCACGATGATCCTCGGGCCGATCGGTCCGATCGTGCTGGGGATCGCGTTCTGGAAGCTGTACAAGACCGTGAAGGCCGGGACCAATGCCCGGCCATGGGCGGCGACGATCATCGGCACGTTCTGTTTGGTCGACGGCCTGATCAACTTCTCGCCGTGGACGTTTGACACGTTCGCGCACAACACCGTCTTGGGCGAGACGTTCATCACCGGATACGGCCGATTCTTCGACGGCGCGTTCTATCTCGACTACAACAGCGGTGCTCTGGGCGGGGTGGCCAACCCCTCCGAGAAGATGTGGCAGTATCTGGCCGTTTTCATCCTGATGCCGATGCGGGTCGTCAGCGCGTGGGCGTTCATGCAGATGCGCACCTGGGGTCTGCACTTCATGAAGATCTCGGCCTGGCTTTACCTGTTCCTGTGGACCGGTTACACGATGGCGATGAGTCAGGACTTCCCTGTGCGCATGGCTAATTCCGAGTTCGGCGTCGCAGGGTGGTGGATGTTCAACCTCTTCTACCTGTCGCCGGTGTTCGTGCTGCCCTACCTCTACACCGTGGACAAGAGCCGTTGGTGTCGTTGACGCCACACTGGCTGCCAACCGGATGGTTTCAGGTCGGGTGGTCCGACGACATACAAATGGGCACCGTGCGGCCCCTTCGCTACTTCGGCCATGAACTGGTGGCCTTTCGGGATGACGACGGGACCCTGCACATTCTCGACGCATATTGCAGGCACCTCGGCGGCCACCTCGGCTACGGCGGGCGGGTGCAAGGCGAATGTGTGGTGTGCCCGTTCCATGGCTGGCACTGGGATCCCCTCGGTCGCAACACCCACATCCCGTATCAGCCGGATCGGCCCAACCGCTCGCGTCGCCTCCGGGCGTGGCCCGTGCGAGAGCAGTTCGGCGTGGTGTACCTCTGGCACGACATAGAAGGGCGGGAGCCGAGCTGGGAGCCCCCAAACATCTTCACCGACACCGGCCGACACACCCGCGATCTCGACTACCACCCGTCAGCGCCTCGAGGTTTGATCCGCTACGGCGCTCTTCCGCTGCATCCGCAGCTGGTACTTGAGAACGCTGCGGACCCCATCCATTTCCGGTACGTGCACGGCACCAAACACCATCCGGTCTTTCTGCGGCGATGGGAGGACGAATCACGCTGGTTCAGCCAGATCGGATTCGGGTCGCGGTGGCGGGAGATGGATCCCGAAAGCCACGACGGCGACACCCTTTCGATCCTCGCCGCAGGAGTGGGATTGAGCTACACATCGTTGTCTGGATTGTCGAACACGCTGATTCTGTTGTCGACCACACCGATTGAGGCCGGCAGCAGCGAAATGTTTCAGACGGTGTGGCTCGAGAAGCTGCCCGGTGATGACGCTCCGGGTGCGCTCCAAGCACGCATCGATGCGGCCACCGCGCAATTGCCGCGCGACATCACGATCTGGAGCCATCAGCGGTTCGAGGACCCACCGGCCCTGGCCACCATTGAAGGCCGGGCCTTCACCGACCTGCGCTGCTGGGCCCGACGCTTCTATCCCGATACCGCCGTCACACCACGCCTACTATCAGCGACGACCGGATACACGCACCCACAGAGCGGAATTCCACTGTGAAAGTCGGCGTCTATTTCGACCTGCGCAATCCGCTGCAGTGGCGGCAGGACCCGTCGCGCCTGTACGGGTTCACCATTGAGGCGTGCCAGGAGGCAGAGCGGCTGGGCGCGAGTTCGGCGTGGTTCTCCGAACACCACCTCTTTGAAGATGACTACCTGTGCGCCCCGTTGACATTCGCGGCGGCGGTCGCGGCGCGGACACGCAGCATTCGGCTCGGCACCGCGATCGTCATCGCGCCGCTACATCATCCAGCCGAAATCGCTGAGCAGTGCGCAACCGTGGATCTGATATCGGATGGTCGGCTCGACCTGGGTCTCGGAACCGGTTATCGGATACCGGAATTCGACCTGTTCGACGCCTCGATGACTGCGCGGTACGCACAGACCGACGGCACCGCCCGTCGGCTTCGTGAACTGTGGAGAAAGGACGGTATCCGGCCCGGGACCGTGCAGGATCCGCTGCCGATCTGGATGGGCTATCAGGGTCCGCAAGGGGCGCGCCGCGCCGGCCTGCTCGGGGAGGGACTTCTATCGGCCGATGCGGCACTCTGGGGCCCGTATTCGGCGGGCCTCGCTGAGGCGGGGCACGCGTCGACGGTGGGTGTGATGGCCGGCGGCATCCAGGGGTGGGCGACCGAGGACCCCGACGGCGACTGGCCGACGGTGTCCGAACACCTGGCGCACCAACTGAACTCGTATCGGCGCCACATGGTCGAGGGCACCGACCGTCCTCCTCCCAAGCCTGTCAACCTCGACCGAGTGGTCAACGTGGACGGTTCGGGACCGCTGGGTTCATTCACCTACGGCACGCCCGAACACGTCGCAGAAAAGATCAAAGCCGGGACCGCAGGTGCGCCCGTCGACACCGTCTTCTTCTGGGCGTCGATCGGCGGGATGGCCGATGAATTGGTGATGCGCAACATCGGCACGATCTGCACGCGGCTCGCACCGCTGCTCGCCGATGAGGAGGATCGATGACCGAGCCGCAGACGACCCGACGCGAGGCCGCCGACCCGTTCGGCGAATGGGCAAGCAGCAAAGACGTTTTGATGAGTTACCGCTATCTGGCGTCGGCACCCCGTCCCGTCGATCGCACCCACGCCGAGAACCTGTTGCGAATCCGACGTGACCTACGCACGCCGGGCGGCGCAATGTTGGCGGCGCCCTTAGCGATCGCGATGCTCGACGCTGCCGGCGTCAACGTCGACCCCGTCAACATCCTGGCGCTGACGCAAGTCAACGTCACCGTCATCGATCACGGACGGCGGATCGACGACGCGTTTCTGGCAGCACGTGTAGCCACCGAGGCGCGGTCACAGATCTTCACCGAGGTGGCGATTTACGACGCGAATGATCGCAACAGACTCATCGGCCTTGGGTCCGCGAACTGGTCGGTGATCTGCCCGACGCCTGAAGGTTTCGTCTATCCGGAACCCGGCGAGGGTATCGATGAAGCCGGCGACGTGCCGCCTCTCTGGCAGGCATACACGGGGCGCAGACGCGATGACGGCCTGCTCGAGATTCCGGGGCTGCGGCCCGAGATCGGTGCCGAGCGTCTGCATCACGGCCCGATGCTCGTGGTGACCGAAGCCGCGGCGATCGATGCGGCCTCACACGCGCTCGGTACCGATGACATCGGCGTTGATCAACTGGCGATGACGATCGTGGCGCCGGGGCGGGTCGGTCCGTTCGTAGCGGTGCCGGTGTCGGTCGGGACGAGCGAGGACGGCGCGGCCTGTCGTATTGAACTTCGTGATGCGGGCCGTAACGATCGGGTCGTGGCCACCACGGTGACACGGCTACGTCCCGTCAACTGACTGACTCGGTTAATGTCTGCGAGACCCGTCACTAAATCAGCTCGGCGACCGCGTCAAGCATCGGCTCGGCGAACTCGGCCTGAAAGTTGGGCACGCCGACGATGAGTCGATCGGCGCCCAGCTCTCGCAACCGCGAGACCGTTGACGGTGAGATGCGTACATGCTTGCGGTACTGCTGAACCGACACGTCTTTCCAGAAACCGGTGTCGATGAAGGTTGTTCGTAACTCCGATTCCGGCCGCAGTGACTTCTTCCATGCGAGCCGAAGCTGTTCGAGCTGCGACTCGATGTGATCGATCGATTGACCGATCGATGGCAACCAACCGTCACAGAACTCGGCGAGCTGCCCGAAAGCCCGTGGTCCAGCACGGCATCCGAGCCAGATTGGGGGATGTGGCTGTTGCGCAGGCTTCGGCCACGACCAGCTCGGCGTGAATCTCACATGGTCACCGTTGTATTCGGCGATGTCGTCGACCCAGAGCCGCTTGACGGCGAGCACCACCTCGCGGAAGGTCGACATGCGGTGATTTGGATCCAGGCCGCGGTTCACCATTTCCAGCTTGTTCCACCCGTAGCCGATTCCCCACTCGAAGCGCCCGTTCGAGGCTTGATCGAGCGTCGCGAGCATCTTCGCAAGGGTAAGTGGCTCATACTCTGCGGGAAGCGAGATTCCCGTGCCTAGCCGGATGCTGCTCGTCGCTGCGGCGATCGCTGCCAACGCGATGTATGGATCGGGCACGTGACGATAGAACTTCGGCGTCTCGTCGTGAAACGCATGTTCCGTGGGCACCGGAAGATGGCTGTGCTCACCCAGCCAGATCGACTCGATGCCCCGGTCCTCCGCTAGCCGCGCGAAGCGAATGAGGTCGGCCATGGAATCCGAAGGCGTCGGCATCACTCCGATTCGCATGACACCTCCACGCTGTTTGGACCCGGGAACGGATCGGAGATATTCACAGTCCTCATTTGGTAACTGCGTGGCGCGAAATCGACGAGCTGTCGACACCATCCCAGAACGCCTGCCAGGTTGCAGACCGCGGAAGATTCGGCCGCGCGGGTGTCGGTTGCCAGCTGTCGAAGTCGACCTGCTGGGGTCGTTCGGTGAGATCGGCAGCGTACCAATGGTTTTCCTTGCGCCGAGCGAAACACCACTGCCCGTCGACCTTCTGATAGGTGTCGTCGTACCGGATGGCCATCACCACCCAGCGATCACCCACTTCATGTTCGGCGCGGCAATACACGCTGCCCGTCGCATGCTCTTCGTCGGTAATTTCGATTCGGTGCCCGACGATCTGGTGTATCGATCGGTAGAACTTGCGCAGCATCGGAGTGATGTTCTTGCGCAGCGCATCTCTGCCGACGGCAGCGCCGACTCGGACTTCGGGGACGAACAGTTCCACCCAGGCGTCGACATCGCGTTCGTCGACGGCCATCGCATATCTGATCGGTAGCTGGCCGATGGCGAGCATGTCCTCCACACGCTGAAGGCTGGCCGCAACCGATCTCTCCGAATCGCTCATCACGCGCCTCCGGTCAGCATCAGTGTCTGCCCCGACATGTAGCTGAAGTCGTCAGACACCAGCGCCGCGACGGCCCGGCCGATGTCGTCGTGGGGATCCCCCATCCGCCGCAGCGGGATGCGGGCGAGTTGACGCTCGAAACGGTCCGGATGGGCGTCGCGGAATGCCTCCGCCCCGGGCGACATCGCATTTGGCACAACGACATTGACGCGGATATCCGTCCGTCCCCACTCGCTGGCGGCGACCCGTGACAGCCCGCGGATGGCCTCCTTGGCCATCGCATACGCGCCAAATGTTGCGTTTCCCTCGATCGCCGTCGACGAGCCGAAGTTCACGATGGACCCGCCACCGCGGGCGACCAGATGCGGGTACGCAGCCTGCATCGCGTAGAGGGTCGCGAGTGCCCCACTGCCGTAACACAGCTCCACATCGCCGTCGGTGATCTCGATCAGCGGACGCTGCACCGCCGACTGTGCGTTGTTGACGACGATGTCCAGGCCGCCGAACAGCTCGACCGTTCGGCCGACGACTGCCTGCACCTGATCGCGTGAACTGACCTCACACACCATCGCGGTCGCGTTTCCTCCCGCAGCATTGATCTCGGCCGCGACGGCCTCACATTTCGAGAGGGTGCGGCCGGCGATCGCAACGCTGGCGCCGTCGTCCGCTAGGGCCCTTGCAACGCCGGCGCCGATGCCCTGTCCGCCGCCGGTGACAAGGGCGACCTTCCCGTGCAGCCTGCTTGATCCCACTGAAACTCCTCGGGTCTTCACCTGTGCTGCACATCACGTTACAGTGTAAGGTTGGGGGCGCAAGCCCCGCCTCTAACGGCCCCAGAGAACGAGGACTGATGACCCAAGCGACGAAGTTCGATCCGCGGCTCGCGCCGCTGACCCAGCAGGTCAAGTCGATGGCGAGCCCGCAGGCGCTCTACAGCGAGAAGGCTGGCAAGGTTCGCGCAGAGAAGTCCAACGGCGTCTGGAATCTCTATCGCCACGACGACATCATCAAGATCAATCGGCATCCGGCGATCCTCGGGAACGGCGGTCAGGGCGGCAGCTTCGGAAACGACAACCCCTTGATTCCACTCGAGATCGACGGCGAGGACCACAAGAAGTGGCGCAAGCTACTCGATCCGATCTTCGGCCCGAAGCAGATGTTCCCGCTGGAGGCGCAGATCCGCGAACTCGCCGGAGAACTCATCGACAAGTTCGCCTCGCGCGGTGAAGCAGAGCTCCACGACGAATTCTGTGTCCCACTGCCATCTCTGACGTTCTTGCGTCTCGTCGGGGCACCGATCGAAGACCTCGACTTCTTCATCGAATTCAAGGACGGCGTGATCCATCCCGAGGGTGACTCGGTCGAGGAGATCGAAGCGAACATGGCGGCCGCCGGCGCCAAGCTGCTCGAGTACTTCGTCAACTTTCTCGCCGAGCGTCGACAGGAGACCGAGCAGAAAGAGGACGTCATTTCAGTTCTGCTGCGATCCGAGGTCGACGGCCAGCCCATCCAGGAACTGGACCTGTTGAACATCATGTTCCTGTTGATGTTCGCCGGCCTCGACACGGTGACCTCGTCGCTGTCGTGCATTTTCGCGTGGCTCGGTCAGCATCCCGACGAGCGGGATCGGCTGATCGCCGACAGGTCGCTGCTGCCTGCGGCCATCGAGGAGATCATGCGCTACGAGTCGCCCGTCCCCTCCGGCCAGCGTTTCGCCACCGAGGACATCGACCTCGGTGACGGCCTGATCATCAGGGCGGGGGACATCATCCACGCGTTCTGGGCGGCCGCCAACGTCGACCCGACCCACTACGACGACCCCTTGACGGTGAACTTCGATCGCGGGCGCCAGAGCCACATCGTGTTCGCCAGCGGTACGCACCGCTGCCTGGGATCTCATCTCGCGCGGATGGAGCTCCGGATCGCGCTGGACGAAATCCTCACTCGCATACCGGATTACACCGTTCCCGCTGTCGAGGATTTGGTCTACGACAACGTCTCGGTTCGAATGGTGAAACGCCTGCCGGTCAAATTCACGCCATGCTAGTCAGCGACGCCACCGTGCTGCGCGCGGACATCACCGTCGATGTCTCCGAGGCCTGCGCACTCGATCGTCGGCTGACAATCGTTGCCACGGCTTTCCTTCCGGCGCCGGAACGGTTGACCGATCGTCACACGGTGGTGTTCGCGATGCCTGGTGGCGGCTATTCACGGGGCTACTTCGACATGGAGTTCCCGGAACGCAGCGGCTACAGCCAAGCAGCGCATCACGTCGAGAGCGGTTTGATAATGATCGCCATCGACCACCTCGGCGTCGGTGAAAGCTCGCCAGAGGTCGCGGACGTGCTACGCATCGAAGACATTGCGGCCGCGAACGACTATGCCGTACGAGAGATCTCGCGACGGCTTCGCGAAGGAGTTGCAGTTGCCGGCTATC
>Ga0163163_10003965_pt1 | contig 12636 bp, 11 predicted proteins | sample S65metaG_FD_119766 | JGI IMG/M metagenome (GOLD analysis project Ga0163163, IMG submission 119766) | Switchgrass rhizosphere microbial communities from Kellogg Biological Station, Michigan, USA - S6-5 metaG | ecosystem: Host-associated > Plants > Roots > Rhizosphere > Soil | place: USA... | reverse complement strand
CGCAACCGTCGTGATGCAACAGATGTTCCAGCAGGCCGGAGCCAAATTGATGGCCCTCGCCATCCTGGTTTCCACCTTTGGCTGCAACAATGGACTTATCCTCTCCGGCGCGCGCGTTTACTATGCAATGGCCAAAGACGGACTCTTCTTCAAGTCCGTGGCTAAACTGAACCCGACGTACAAGACTCCCGCAGTCTCGTTGATGATCCAGATGGTGTGGGCATGTCTGCTCTGTCTCAGTGGCAGCTACGGTCAGCTGTTGGATTACACGATGTTCGCCGTGTTGGTCTTCTACATCCTCACGCTGGTCGGACTCTTCCGCCTGCGTTATACCCGTCCCGACGCGCCTCGTCCGTATAAGGCTTTCGGCTACCCGATCCTGCCTGCCATTTACATCGCAATGGCGCTCTACATTGATATAGTGTTACTGCTCTACAAGCCTCAGTACACATGGCCAGGACTGATCATTGTCCTACTAGGCATACCTGTGTATTTTTTCTGGTCGCGGACGGCCGAACGGTCCGCCGCGTAGAGCCGTAAGTTCTTCAGATCTCATAAGGAGAGATATTTAGCGAATGGCGAATCTTCTAGCGACAAAACCGCTGGACATGCTGATGTCGGAAGCTTCTGACACGAGCGAACACGGACTGAAGAGGGCTCTCGGCCCGGTGAATCTCGTCACGCTTGGCATCGGAGCTATCATCGGCGCCGGCATCTTCGTGCTTACGGGTTCGGCTGCCGCTCTATACGCCGGCCCGGCGATCATTTTGTCGTATGTCCTCGCCGGTCTCGGTTGCGTCTTCGCCGGCCTCTGTTACGCCGAGTTCGCGTCGATGATTCCCATCGCCGGCTCCGCTTACACCTACGGCTACGCCACTCTCGGCGAGATCGTCGCCTGGATCATCGGCTGGGATCTGATTCTCGAATACGCTTTCGGCGCTGCAACCGTGGCCTCCGGTTGGAGTTCAACGCTCGTTGCCTTCCTCCAGGACTACCATATCAATCTTCCGCCGCGTATCTGTGATGTGCCTGGCGCCAAATGGTCGCTGGTCGATGGACGCTGGGGACCCGATGGCTCGTTCTCGCCCACCGAGTTGCTGCGCGCCACGCAACACACCACGACCGTATTCAACCTCGTCGCTTTCCTTGCCATCATCGCCGTTACCATCATCCTCATCATTGGCATTAAGGAATCCGCGAACTTCAACACTGCCATCGTTTTCGTGAAGCTTATTGCTGTCGTGACCTTCATCATCGTCGCTGGCCTCTTTGTTTCGCATCATCCTGACCTTGCGAAACTGAATTGGAAAGATTTCTTGCCAGCCAACGGAGGCTCATTCGGTCACTACGGGTGGTCCGGAGTCCTGCGTGGTGCCGGAGTCGTCTTCTTCGCCTACATCGGCTTTGACGCCGTCTCAACCGCCGCCCAGGAAGCCAAGAATCCTCAGCGCGATATGCCGATTGGAATTCTCGGCTCGCTTGTGGTTTGCACGTTCCTTTACATCGTCGTTTCAGGCCTGCTGACCTCGACTGTCCACTACTCGCGCCTCAATATCGGCGCACCTGTTTCGCTGGCTATGCGTGAGACTGGCGTTCACTGGGGCAGTTATGTGGTCAACGCAGGAGCCCTCGCCGGCCTTTCGACGGTCATGCTTGTCATGTTGCTCGGCCAATCCCGCGTTTTCTACTCCATGGCGCACGATGGACTCCTATGGAAGTGGGCAGGTGACATTCACCCGCGCTTCCGCACTCCCTACAAGTCCACGGCCATCGTCGGAGTTTGCGTCGCCACGATTGGCTCGCTTGTTCCCATTGGCGATCTCGGACAGATGGTTTCCATCGGAACCCTGATGGCCTTCGTCATCGTCTGCGCCGGTGTAATGGTCATGCGCAAAAATCGCCCCGATGTGAATCGCCCGTTCCGGACGCCCTGGGTACCGTTCGTCCCGATCATGGGCATCATCATCTCGCTGGCCATGATGCTGGGACTCAACGGCATAACCTGGATCCGACTCGTCGTTTGGCTCATCATCGGAATGGTCATCTACTTCACCTATGGTCGCCATCACAGCAAGGTGCAGCTGGCGCAAGGCACCGCAACCAAATAATTTACACTTTTAAATCTAAGGCCCTCCTTTTGGGGGGGCCTTTTTCCTTTGCTGAAACTCGGCAACTCCCGGCATCTAGTACCTTACTGGCCCCAAACGCTCCGCAGGATTACAATCCGCAGCATCGATGAGAGCGCTACGAAACCTGCGGATGCTGGTCGCCGTACTCTTGCTGTTGGTCGCTACGGGCTCCGCTGGCTTTCATTTCATCGAGGGTTGGAGCTGGTTCGACAGCGTTTACATGGTCGTGACGACGTTTACGACCATCGGGTACGGGGAAGTGCATCCGCTCTCGCACGCGGGTCGCATGTTCAACATCTTCCTCATCCTGATGGGAGTTGGAAACGTCTTCCTCATAATCGGTGCGCTCACGCAATCGGTTCTCGAGGTGGAGTTCAATCAATTCTTCGGCAGGCGAAAAATGGAACGTGAGATCTCGCGCCTCAGCGGTCATTACATCATCTGTGGAGCCGGACGTGTCGGCCGAAGCGTCGCTCGCGAACTCGCACGCAAGCCGGCACCGTTCGTGATCATCGATTCCGACGAACTCAAGGTCGCGAAATTCAGCGATGAGGGCTGGAACATCATCGTCGGCGACGCTACTAAGGAGCACGTCCTCCGACTGGCTCGCATCGAAACCGCCGCAGGGCTTGTCGCAGCCTCTACCACTGACGCTATCAACACCTATATCGTGCTCACCGCGCGCGGCATTAATCCCAAGCTCAAGATCATCGCGCGAGCCAGTGAAGAAGACGCCGAAAAGCATCTTAAGACCGCTGGGGCCGACTCTGTCATTTCTCCGTACACCTTTGCCGGATACCGTATCGCGCACTCATTCCTGCGCCCGAACGTGCTCGACTTCATCGAGATTGCGATGTTGCAGAATCAGGAACTTGGTCTCGAGATCGAAGAGATCAAGGTTGGTGCCAACTCGCCGTTCGCCCATAAGACTGTTCGCGACTCGCACATTCGACAGGAACTCGATGTCATCGTCTTGGCCATCAAGCGTCCGGGAGAGCAAATGCTCTTCAATCCGAAATCAGACGATATGATTAACTCCGGCGACCAGATCGTGGTCATGGGCCAGCCTGGACGCCTCCGAAAGCTGGAAGAACTAGCGAAGCAGTAGTCGAGAACTGATCACAGGGAACCGGGAATTATCCATGAAGATCACCACCGCCGAAGAAATGCGCACGATCGACCGTGTAAGTTCTGAACGCTACGGCGTCCATTCACTGGCCCTGATGGAAAGCGCAGGAACGGCCGTCGCGGCTTTCGCCCGCGACGAATGGCCTCGCGCCGAACGCATCACTGTCATCTGCGGCAAAGGCAACAATGGTGGAGACGGCTTCGTCATCGCCCGCAAACTTCATCAGGCCGGACGCGTAGTCGAAGTCCTACTTCTCGGCGATCCATCGGAGCTCAAGGGCGACGCGGCCAATATGTTCGGACGCCTCCCCGTTCGTCCCGTCGTGATCCGTAGCGAGCGCGACCTTCAGAATGAACTCTCCCGCTCGATCGCCAACGCTGCGTTGATCGTCGACGCCATGCTTGGTACAGGTTTCACTCCTCCGATCACAGGGCTCGTCGCCGCCGCCATCGAAGGCATCAACAAAACGACGGCTCCAGTGCTCGCCGTCGATATTCCTTCCGGAGCGATAGCCGATTCCTATTCTCCAGACACCAGTCTTCATTGCCGCGCGGATGCCATCGTTACCTTTACGGCGCCGCGTCCGGCGCATCTTTTCGGACAGCTGACTCGCGGGCCGCTCGTCGTTGCTCCAATAGGTTCACCGGAGCAGGCTATCGTTTCCGCCCTCCATCTTGAAGCCATCACTGCCGCTGACATCGATCCTCTGCTCGCGCCGCGCCCGCTAGATTCAAACAAGGGTCGCTTTGGACACGTGCTCATCGTCGGCGGATCTCTAGGCAAGGCCGGAGCCGCAGCCATGGCCGGCATGGGAGCCCTTCGCGCTGGAGCGGGCCTGGTCACTGTCGCCGTTCCTCGCAGTGTACTGACCACTGTCTCCTCGTTCGCAGCTGAGCTCATGACCGAGCCTCTCTCGGAAACTAACCGCGGTTCCATCTCCCTCGACGTGCTTCAGGGCGACCATTTCAATCACATTGCCGCCGGCAAGAATGTTGTCGCCATCGGTCCCGGCCTCTCTCGGCATCCTGAATCCGCGCAATTCGCGCGAGCATTGCTTCAACGAACGCAGACTCCGGTCGTCGTGGATGCTGATGGGCTCAACGCCTTCGAAGCGAAGCCCTCAGAACTCGTTGGCGCGGGCCGCGTTTTGGTCATAACTCCACATCCCGGAGAGATGGCGCGACTCACCGGCAAGAGCATCGCTGAAGTGCAAGCCGATCGCATCGGAATCGCCCGCGGTTTCGCGCGCGAACACAGTTGCATCGTCGTCTTGAAGGGCTATCGCACCATCGTCGCCCTCCCCGGCGGCGCGGCCTTCGTCAATCCAACCGGCAATGCCGGAATGGCAACCGGCGGCACGGGTGACGTCCTGACCGGGCTCGTGGCTGGTTTCCTCGCACAGTTTCCTGAAAATCCCGCTGGAGCCGTTTGTGCGGCAGTGTTCCTCCACGGAATGGCAGGAGACTGCGCCCGCGATGTCGTCGGCGAACAGGCCATGGTCGCCACCGACCTTCTCAGGTTCAACTCAGATGCGTTTCGTCGCAGCCGTCAGTGGGCTTCCGAAAGATTGTTGCGCTTGAATTAGCTGCTATTATTCCCACACGCTCGTACAGCGCCCTCGCAAAGGCGGCTTCATGGTGCGCGAATACACCACCCAATCCGCGGAAGACACAGTTGCTCTGGGGCAGGAACTTTCAGCCCAGTTACGCGATCTGCGAGTCGTGTTGCTGCGCGGTGATCTCGGAGCAGGCAAGACCACGTTGATCAAGGGGATCGCCGAAGGTTTTTCCGCCGCCGAGCGCGATGACGTTACCAGCCCAACATTCACATTGGTGCATGAATATCACGGACCCGACCGCACTCTCTTTCACATCGATCTCTATCGCATTGAAACCGATCGCGAACTCGCGACCCTCGGTCTCGAAGACACCATGCTTGAGCCCGGCAACATCCTGCTGATCGAATGGGGAGACAAATTCCCACGCTTCGTCCGCGACAGCGACGCCGAGATCGTAATCACCCGCATGGGAGACACGCAGCGAAAGATCCAATTCAGCACCCGCCAATGAAACCTTTTGTACCTAACGCAAAGAGCCGCGACCAAAGTCGCGGCTCTTTCTTCGTTTGGTGCCTGGCACCTGGTATCCGAAACCTTCTTACGAATCCTTTGGCATCCCAATGATATTCACGCCGCAATCCACGTAGATCGTCTCTCCCGTGATTGCCGAACTCATCGAACTGGCCAGGAACACCGCCGTGGATCCTACCTCTGCCGTCTCCACGTTGCGCCCCAGCGGAGCCCGTTCAGCCTGTACCTTCATCAACTCGCCCAGGCCACTCACTCCTCTGGCCGCCAGCGTCTTGATGGCTCCTGCCGAGATGGCATTCACGCGGATATTTCTTGGACCTAGTGAACTTGCCAGGTAGCGCACCGTGCATTCGAGCGCGGCCTTCGCCACGGCCATCACGTTATATTTCGCAACCACTTTCTCCGCGCCGAAGTAAGACATCGTCATGATGCTGCCGCCCTCGGTCATCAGCGGGGCAGCGGCGCGCGAAAGCGCGATCAGAGAATAGCAGCTGACATCCAACGCAATCTTGAAGCCTTCGCGCGAGGTCTCCAGAAAGTCGTTCTTCATCTCGTCCGCCGGAGCGAATGCGATCGAGTGCACCAGCACATCGATCTTGCCGTACTTCTCCTTCAACTGCTGAAAGAGCTGATCGATCTCCGCATCATTGCTTACGTCACACTGGAACGCCTTTGCGTTTGGCAGGGAAGCGATGATGTCCTGAGCTTCCTGGCGCATGCGTTCGTTCTGATACGTGATCGCCAAATTGGCGCCCGCCTCATCCATTTTTTGGGCGATGGCCCAAGCGATGCTTCGCTTGTTCGCAACTCCGAAAATGACAGCCGTACGCCCCTGCAGCAAGTTCTCCATGCTCTGCGTCTCTCCCCACCATTGAATTCGAACCTTCAGGATACCAGCCGAGCCCTAAAGTGCCCAATCTGCACTGTTTCTTATCGATACATCACGGGAAACACCGTACAAAAACACCTCTCCATGTGTTCCGCGTCACTGTAATTCTTCTTGCGCTCACAATACACTCGAACTCGTTATGGCAAACAAACTTCAAACAGCCCCATTGGAAACACTGGGCGAATGCGCCATTAGCGATTCGTCTAAGGGAGCATGCGCGGAGTTCGTGAAGTTCTGCAAGGAGCAGCATCTCAAAGCCCGCTCGGCTGAAACCTTCATCCGCGTTCTCCATAACCGTAACTGGCAGGCCGAAGTCGCTCACATTCGGGAGGCAATGCGCCCGGAAGTGGATAATCTCTTCTTGCCCATCGAGAAAGCGCTGATCGAAGGCGCAAATTGCCGCGAGGTTATGGCCAAGCTCGTCAAGGCTCTCCACGCGGAAGAAACGAAATAGCACCCCCAATTCATAACAGCGGTTTTCATACTTAATCCAATGCCCGCCAAACCAGGCGGGCACCTTCTTTTGCTGGAGTTATCTATTGATAAATAAGGGGTTGGCCGTAGTAGAAAATATTCAGTAACTCTGGATGGCGTTTTGAGACCTTAACACCATCTAAGTCTCTGGATATCCGGAACCCGACTTCAAAGGGGAGCCATGGTCTCAGCTGCAGTTCGATACAAGGAATCACCGGTCGATGTCGCAAGTTGGAATTTCTCCAGCGCTTGTGGACGGCTTGCGCTCGACGCTGATCTCAAGACGCTGCTCGCCATGCCGTACCGCGAACTGTCTTTGCAGCTGCCCGTCCGAATGGACGACGGGACTCTTCGCGTCTTCCGCGCCTCACGTGTGTTGCACAGCAACGCCCGCGGACCGGCCCTCGGGGACCTTCGCCTTAAACCGAGGGCAGATGCCAACTTGGCCTTTGCATTGGCGAACGCTACGACTTGGACCTCCGCGGTCATGAACATTCCCTTCGGCGGAGCCTGTGGAGTCATCGATTGCGACCCTGAATCGCTGTCAACATACGAACACGAAAAGCTCCTCCGCCGCTTTGCCTCACGCTCTCACGTCGTTCTCGGGCCCTTCCAGGATGTAGCCATCGCCAGCAGCGAAGCAGAAGCTGCTCTCTTACTGGACGAATATTCTTCGCTTCATGGATTCACGCCGGCATGCGTCGTCGGCAAAGATATTCAGCATGGAGGAGTCGCCGATTCTTCTAAAGCGCGACCCCGCGCAGCCGCACTCGCTCTATATGAGTCCGCGATCCGCCTCGATCGCAAGATTCAGGACCTGACGATCGCGATTCTCGCGACCCCGGATTCAGCTGCCGACTATCTCGCAGAATTCGCATCCATGGGATGCACCGTCGTCGCACTTGGCGACGGTGTGCTCGCTCTTCATAACCGGCAAGGCATCAATCCCTCGGCGATCTCTGAATCTCTCAACCAGATTCCGCATGCAAACGACGCTGGCGATTCAGTCCTTAGTGCGGAATGTGATGTGCTCGTGTTGGCTTCCGCGGAGTGCACTGTCCACGCCATGAACGCCGCTCGAGTCAGCGCCTCGATAGTCCTGGAAGCCGCGCCGCTGAGCGTAACACCTTCAGCAGACGTCATACTTCGACAGCAACGAACCATGGTCGTTCCCGATTTAATTGGTGCCTCCGGCGCAATAATCGCTGCTCACGTCGAGTGGTCCGCGAACCTCGAGAAGAAGCAACTGCGCAAGCGAGACGTCGAAGCAGCACTTGAAAAATCGATTCCAGTAGCTATTGACGCCGTATTCGAACGAACGCAAAGAGACCACAGCTCCTTGCGCTCCGCCGCTTATTGCATTGCGGTAGAGCGTGTAGCCAGAACAGAACGTCTCCGCGGAATCTAACTCCGTTGTGCTTGAGCCCCGTCCTGACTCGGAGGACGGGGCATTTCTCCACAAATAAAAACGCGCCACAAAGGGCGCGTTCCATCAACTAACGTCTATCGTCTGCCCTTCTACTTCACCAGTTCAGAGCTCAACAACTGTGCCTTCACCGCCAGGTTGTGCGCACGCTCAAGATCTCCATCCTGCGTCGCCAAACGTGACTGCGTGATGTAGTTGCGTACTTGCCGCGCCATGTTCTGTTCGCCGTCGCTCAGCTGCCGATTCAACTTCCTCAGATTCGTTTCGGCGTTCTGTAACATCTGCTCGGTCGCCCGCTTCTGCGAATCCAATTCGTCCTTTGGAAGGTCCGGCGAGATCGTCATTGCCTCGCCCCCGCTCGTCGTTGATGCATTGTTCTTCGCCGATTGTTGTTGAGAAGGCTGAGCAGGCGGAGCCGCGGGCTTGGGTTTATGCGTGGCATGGTGCTTCGGCTTCGGTTTCGTAGTCGGGGTGGTCGTAGTCGTCGATTCAGCAGGAGCCGTCGAAGGGGCAGGTTCGGTCGTTGTGGGAGCCGTCGTTGTTGGAGGCGGAGTCTCCGGCTTCGTTTCCGGAACCGTGATCGTAGGAGCAGTCGATGCCGGCGGAATGTTCGGCTTCTTCTTTTTACACGCCGGCGTCAATGCCACGCTGGCACCCAGCAGCAACATGCCGGTTGCACGGAGCACCCTCACCGATTGTTGATCAAGGAATGATTGCATTCAGTTTCTATTCTATTCCGCGCCCCGCACCTGTGCCGTTGTTTGAGATTCACGGCTCCGGGATTCCATTAACGGAAGTACTAATCTGAAAGTCGTCCCTTTACCCACTTCTGATTCAAATTCAAGTGCACCATTGTGCAATTGCAGCACACGATAGGTCATCGCCAGTCCTATTCCGCTGCCTGCCTTTTTCGTCGTGAAGTATAGATTGAAGATCTTGTCTCGGACTTCCACAGGAATTCCCGCACCCTCATCGCGAACCTCAATCGTCCCATTCTCTCCCCGCGTGTACGTTCGCAACGTGAGCATGCCGCCGTTCTGCATCGCCTGCATACCATTCAGCACAACATTCAGCAGCGACTGTTTCACAAGGTCTTCATCCACTCGCGCCATCATGGCATTCTGCGAGCGTTCATGCACAACGGTCACGCCGTGCTGAGCCGCTTCAGGACTCGCCAGAGCAACGACTTCATCTGTAATTTTGCGAAGGTCGGTTTCTTCCAGCCGCAGTTCCATTGGGCGCGAGAAGTCCACCAGCGTTTTCACCACACGGTCTAGTCGCTGGAACTCCGACGAGATGATATCCATGTGCCGCTTCGTCTCCGGATCCATCTGCAACAATCGCTCTCGCAGAATCTCCAGGTGAATGACGATCGCGTTGATCGGATTCTTCACTTCATGTGCAACGCCGGAGGTCAATCGTCCGATCGCCGCCAGTCTGCGCGATAACTCGATCTCGTTCTCGATCCGTCGAACGCTCTCGGCGTCGCGCATCGTCAGCAACGTTCCGATCGCGCGTCCACCTTCCGAAATAAAATCGATCGAGACTTGCACCTTGCGATTCTGAGCCAGCTCCAGCGTGCGGGCAGGGAAGCCCTGATGTAGCGCGAATGCATCCAGCACGATCTGTCCCAGCTTCGTCGTGTCATCAAATATCTGCTCGACGTTGCTTCCCAAGATTTCGCCACGCGGACGCCCAATGAAGCGCTCCACCGAGGCGCTCACCAACACGACCTTGCCTTCCCTGGTGAACAGCATCAATCCGTCTTGCAGCGTGCCCATGATCTGGTCGAGGTTTTCCTTCAACGCCGAGAAAACTTCCCGGACGTCGCGCATCTGCCGACCCAATCGATCGATCTTCGTATTCACCAGGCCATATTCATCGAAATTTCGTTCCGCGACCGCGGGCTCTTCGCTCGGATCTTCAGCAGTCATCACGTCGAGTCGCCGCCCTATGGCCTCAAGCGGACGCAGCGCAAGATTCGACAAGCCAGCCGCCAGCACGAATGAAAAGAACACGAGGATTGCCGATGACAGCAAAGCCCGATTCAATTGCGTGCGCAATTCATTCTTCAGAAAGAGTGTCGAAATACCGACGCGAATTTCACCGAACGGAGTCCCTTCGCGCTGAATCGGAAGCCGGATGTCATACACCGCAGGCTCGCCATAGACGCTCTTGATCTGGTCGAGAAAGCCCCCATTTTTAAGTTGATCCAGCGACGTGCGGTTCGGTACAGGTTTGTCCAACGCCGAAGCATCAGTGTGCAACAGCGCGATCCCCTTCAGATCGATAACGGAAACGTCATAAACCTCCGGATCGTAGCCCACCACCGATTGGAGCAACGTGTTGACCGGTGCATCTGTCTGCAACACATCGGCGATCGCATCATGAACCTTCGCCGGGTCTTCCATGTCGAGCCTCGTGTTGCTGAGGTCCAACTCGAGCGCCTGTTTCGCCGCCTGGTAGATCTGGTGCGAGATGAAATCCGCGTTCTCGTAACTCTCGTTAATACGTTGCCGCAGCAGTTGCGAAACGTAGATGAACGACAGCGTCAGCACCAGCGCGAATACCATCGCACTCATGGCCAGCACTAACTTCGTCTTCAGTCTTATGCGCGGCATTTGGAAAGTAATTTGAGCTTAGCGGTTCGTGCCAATAGTCTATAGCCCGACTCTCTGAAAAGCTCGCCCCACCTTTGCGGACGCCTCAGGCGCGGCTCGGTGGGGCTTATGTTTCGTCTTCGCTGCCTTCAGCGTCTAAGCGCTGCGATTCGCCGCTTCGGCCTGTGTGTGAGACTCCTTGCCGTTTTGCGAATACTCTTTCAATTTATTGTGGAGCGTTTTTAGGCTGATGCCAAGGATCTCCGCAGCGCGTGTCTTATTGTTATGCGTGGACTCCAGCGTCTTCACGATCAGCTGACGTTCTGCTTCTTCCACGGTCGTACCCACGCCGATCTTGATCGCATTGGCATCGCTGATGATGTGCGGCGTCGGGCTGCCGAATCCAGGCGGCAAATGCCGCGGTTCGATTACTGACGAGTCGCAAACGATCACTGCGCGCTCCAATGTGTTCCGCAACTCGCGCACATTTCCTGGCCACGAGTATGTCTGGAATATCTGCAACACCGCATCGCTCGTCGTACGAACATTGCGCTGATGTTTCGAATTCATCTCTTTGATCAGCGTGTGCACAAGATTCGCCAAGTCTTCTTTATGCTCACGCAGCGGAGGCATATGGATATTGAAGACGTTGAGGCGATAGTACAGATCGTTACGCAACTCGCCTTTCGCCACCGCTTCTTCCGGAATTTTATTCGTAGCCGCCAGCACACGGACGTCGATCGGTGTTTCCGACTTGCTGCCTAGTCTGCGAAGCTTGCGGTCTTCGAGAACACGCAACAGTTTCGCCTGCGTTTGGATCGGCATTTCTCCGATCTCATCCAGCAGCAGCGTCCCGCCTTCGGCGAGTTCAAAGCATCCGGTGCGACGCTCAAGCGCTCCTGTGAACGCGCCCTTCTCGTGACCAAAAATCTCGCTTTCGATCAAGGTATCCGGAATCGCCGCGCAGTTGATAGCAATGAAGGGTTTGTTCTTGCGCGGACTCAGCTCATGTACCGTGCGCGCTACCAGCTCCTTGCCCGTTCCGCTTTCACCCGTGATCAACACGCTGGCCGTGCTTGGCGAAACCAGCTCGATCAGGTGAAACACTTCCTGCATCTTCTTCGAAGAACCGACAAGCGAACCTAGTTGTCCGCTGTCACGCAACATGCGTCGCGTCGCTTCCAACTCGCGTTCCATGCCACGTTGCCGTGAAGCGTTCTGCAAAATGTTGCGCAAACGCGTCGGGTTCACGGGCTTTTCAATAAAGTCATATGCGCCGAGTTTCATCGCTGCTACGGCGGCGTCGATCGAGCCTTGCGCAGTCAGCAGAATTACAGCGACCTCTTGTGGAGACGTTGCAATTTTCTCCAGAAGTTCCATGCCATCCATGCGTGGCATTTTCAAATCCGTAACCACTATGCCAGGCGTCCAGGCAGAAACCTTTTCAAGGCCTTCCAGTCCGTCGCGTGCCGTCTCCGTGCGGTATCCCCATGCGGAGATCAGTTCCGCCATTCCAGACCGTTCATTCTCTTCGTCTTCGACGATCAGCACTTTCTCGAAGCTCATGACAGATGCGATTCCTTCCAGGGAGCGGGTTGCGTGGTTTTGCCGCGATGGAAACCTATCGTTGCCCGGGCAAAGCAACGCTTCTTGGAGCGAGGCCCAGTTACATCAATGTGAGATGCAGAAAACTGCCTATCGTGTAACTTTTTCCGCTAATAAAATTCTGCGCACCCTGAAATAGGCTTCAAAAATGGCACATAGGTGGTGATTAGGGTTAGTTACGTCAGAGCGATCCTCTGCATCTCAATGAAACATCGGCCCTAAGCTGCTTCACGTCAAGAATACACAATTCGTTCAGCATCGCTGTGTAAGGGCCTACTCAAGGAGGATCGGCAAT
>Ga0163163_10003964_pt1 | contig 12636 bp, 7 predicted proteins | sample S65metaG_FD_119766 | JGI IMG/M metagenome (GOLD analysis project Ga0163163, IMG submission 119766) | Switchgrass rhizosphere microbial communities from Kellogg Biological Station, Michigan, USA - S6-5 metaG | ecosystem: Host-associated > Plants > Roots > Rhizosphere > Soil | place: USA: Michigan... | reverse complement strand
TCGACGGGCAGGCCGCCACCGGCGCTGTCGATGGTGAGGTGGAACAGGTCCTCGGGTGGCGTCTGCTCCAGCTGGGTGCGCACCCGGACGAGCGGGCTGAGCGTGTCGACGTTCTCGACCGGCGGATGCCAGTGCTCGCGCGGGTCATACCGGTGGTTCGCGTCGACCGGCACCACCACCCCGGCGGCGATGCCCGCCGCGACTATGACGGCCACCACCGGCAGCCCCACGGCCAGCACCCCGAACTGCCGCCGAGCCGCCCCCTGCACCTGCGGCGCGGCTGGCGCGGGCCCGGTGTTCGCGGCCGGTGGCCGCGGCGGCGCGGTGCGCGCAGGCGACCACCCGGCCCGCAGCGCGGCCAGCGCCAGCGCGCAGGCGACGAAGCCGCCCGCGGCCAGCACACGCAGCGGGTGGTCGGCGGCGCCCGCACGGCCGACCAGGACCAGCGAGACGACCAGCCCGGCCAGCGGCGGCGCGGCGGGCAGCAGCGCGCCCCGGCCGCGCAGGGCCAGCACGACGGCGGCGAACGTCGTCGCCCACAGCACCGCGGCCGGCGGCACCAGGAGTATCGCCGTCGGCTGCGACGGCAGCGGCGCGCTCAGCAGCCGTGGCCAGCCGGCACCGAGGTCGCGCAGCAGCGCGTCGGCCCGGCCGGCCAGCGCGGCCGTCCCGGACAGCAGGCCGCCGGCCAGCCCGGTCAGCGTGACCAGCTCGAGGCTCGCCAGCCGGCGGGCGGCGAGCCAGCCGAGGACGGCCGCGAGGCCGACGGCGCCGGCGAGCGGCGCCAGGTAACGCCACCCGTCGAACAGGGCGCCGAGCACATACACCGCCGGCCCGGCCATGGCCGCGACGAGCGCGACCTGGGGCAAGGTACCGAGCGTCGGCGCGCGGCCGGCAGGCGGGCGCGGGCTCGCGGCCCCGTGGGCCGTCCCCGCCGACCCGGTGGACGTGCCGTCCAGCCCGACGGGCGGCGGCGCAGGCCACGCCTCCGCGTCGAACGTGCCGGGCGTGCCGGGCGCCGGCCCGCGCGACGTCGGCAGCGTCTGGGTCATCGAGAACATCGCGGCCGGCTGCGCCTGCGCCGTTGGCTGCGCGGCCGGCCAGGCTGCCGACGACGACGGCGACGGCAGCGACGAAGGTGGCAGCGGAGCGGCCGAGGGCCGCGGGATCTTGGTCACTGGCGGGTCCTTGCCGCCCACACGGCGGCGAACTCGTCGCTGGTGCGCACATTGATCACCATGGCGCCCGTCAGCGGGGCGGCCGGCCGGCCGAACCGCTCGCCGACCTGGACGACGCTGACCATGGAGTAGCGCGGGCGGACCGTCGTGACGACCCCGAGCTGCTCGGGCGGCGGCTGGCCCGTCACCACCCCGAGGGCGACGCCCGCCGCGCTCGACGACAGGCCGGTCAGCGCCGCCAGGCCCGCGTCGTCGGCACTCGGGCGCACCCCGGCCAGCAGGTCGAGCGCCTCGTCGGCGGACGCCGCGCCCCGCCCGGCGGTCACCCGCTCGCCGCCGGTCGTCCACAGCTGGACCGGGAAGCCATGGGTGCGGCCAGCGACCGCGAGCGACGCGGCGACCCGGACGGCGTCCTCGAAGAAGTCATCGGTATAGGGCGCCGCGCTGGTGTCGAGGACGACCACCATCGTCGGCTCGTTGGGCACCACGTTGTGCCGGACCATCAGTGTTCCGGTGCGCGCGGTCGAGCGCCAGTGCACCAGCCTCAGGTCGTCGCCGCGGACGTACTCGCGCAGCGAGTGGAACGCGACGCCGCCCTGCGGCGCGGCGTCCGACGTCGGGCCGTCCAGGTCGTGCGAGCCGCCGGTCGGCATCGGCCCGACGGCGTGTATCCGCGGCCGCACCCGCAGGACCGACCGCTCGGGCCGGGTCTGGCCGACGTGGACAAGACGCAGCGGGTCGCTGTGGCCAACGGTCAGCGGCCCGATCTCGAACACCCCGCGCCGGCCGGTCGGGATCGCGTATCCACGTTCCGCCCGCGCGCCGGCGCCGAGGCTCGGCAGCGCGATGCCGACGGTCGCGCCGGCGACCCGCTCCTCGGCGAGGGTCGGCGGGCAGCGCCGCTTGGACACGTTGGTCACGACGAGGTAGCCGAACGCGGGCTCGCCCTCGACGACCCGCGCCGGGCGCACGTCCCGGGAGATCGTGACGTTCGGGCTGACCAGCAGCCACGCCCCGGCGACCAAGAGCGCGCACGCGGCGGCGGCCGAGATCACCACCAGCTCCGGGTAGCGCAGCGCGAAACCGGCGACACCGAAGACCACCGCGACGACGGCGACCGTGACTCCGGAGCGGGTGATCATCGATGGGCCGGGTGCAGTCCGGGGACCGGGACCGAGGCGAGGATGCCGTCGAGCAGGTTCGCGGCCGTCGCGCCGCTGAGCTCCGCTTCCGGGCGCAGCAGCAGGCGGTGCCCCAGGACATAGGACGCCAGGGTCTTGACGTCGTCGGGCGTGACGAAGGTCCGGGCGTCGGCGGCGGCGTGGGCCTGGGCGGCGACGGCGAGCGCGATCCCGGCACGGGGGCTGGCGCCGAGGCGCAGCTCGGCCAGCCGCCGGGTCGCGGCCGTGACCGTCACGATGTAGTCGACGATCGCGGGCGTCAGGTGGACTCCGCGCAGGATCGTCGCCATGCGCACCACGTCGTCGTTCGACACCACCGGTGTGAGGTCCAGGACGGACTGGCCGCCGGCCCGGTTGGTCACGATCTCCACCTCGGCCTGGTGGTCCGGGTAGCCGACGCTGAGGCGGACCATGAACCGGTCGATCTGCGCCTCGGGCAGGTCATAGGTGCCGCCGTGCTCGACCGGGTTCTGCGTGGCCATGACCAGGAACGGCCGCGGCACCAGGTGCGAGACCCCGTCGACGGTGACCTGGCGCTCCTCCATCACCTCGAGGAGGGCCGACTGCGTCTTCGGCGAAGCCCGGTTGACCTCGTCGGCGAGTATCACGTTCCCGAAGACGGCACCCGGCTGGAACTCGAACGCGCGGGTCTGGGCGTTCCAGATCTGCACTCCGGTGACATCCGTCGGCAGCAGGTCGGGAGTGCACTGGATGCGGCGCATGGTGCCCTCGATCGAGCCTGCCAACGCCTTGGCCAGCGACGTCTTCCCGACGCCCGGCACGTCGTCGATGAGCACGTGGCCCTCGGCCGCCAGACACAGCACCGCCAGGCGGATGATGTCGGTCTTGCCCTTGATGAGGCGTTCGACGTTGCGGACGATCCGGTCGGACCGCTCGGCGAACCAGGCGACATCCGCCGCGGTAGCGGGCTCCTGTGGCACTGCGTCCCCTTCGTGTGGTGATCAGGCCCTCGCCTGGTGGTCAGGCGCTGGTCGCGGTCTGGCTCGGGCGCCAGCGCGGGCTGGTTCAGAGGAGCAGGACGGCCACCACCCCGAGCAGAGCGACGATCAGCAACGTCCCGGCGATGGTCAGCAGTGCGCCGCGCCGGCTATGGCGGCGGTACTCCGGGTCGGTGCCGAGACTCACCTCCACCAGTCCGGCACCGTGCTCGACGTGCTGGTAGTCCGCTCCCCCCGTGCCCGTCGTGCCCGTCGTGCCCGTCGTGCCCGGCGTGCCTGCTCCCGTGGTGGGTCCGCGCGGCGGTGCGAGGGGGCGTGACCAGGCGGTGGCGCGGTCCGCAGGCGCGATCGGAGGTCGCCGTTGCGGCGGGCGAACGGCCGGCGCCTGCGGGTTGGGGGCAGACGACACAGGTGCCGGCGACACAGGTGCCGGCGCAGGCGGCGCCATCGCCGACGGGCCCGAGGACACGGTGCGCGAGCTCGCCGACGGCCCGGGCAATGCACCGGCCCGCGCGGGGCGCACGTCGTCCTCGGCGACACCGTCGCCGAGAACGCCACCATCGGGAACGCCGTCTTGGACAACGCCGCCGGCGGGAACTCTGTCTTTGGGAAGGTCGTCCTCGTCTTTGGGAACGTCGTCCTCGAGAACGTCGTCCTCGCGAAGGTCTTCGCCGGCAGTACCGACGGCAGGCAGGTCTTCTCCTGCCGAGGCCACGTTCAGGCGGCCGGGCGCATCCCGCGGTCCGCGGGCGACGGTGGGGCTGGCTTCCTCCTGCTCGGGCCCAGGCGCGACGTCCGAGATGGTGAGCGCGTTCTCCACGGCGACCGGCTCGCAGGCGTTACGCACATCGATGTCCAGCTCGACATCGATTCCGGCCGCGGTCAGCCAGCCCGCGCCGAACACCGCCGCGGCCGCGGCGGCGAGCTCGAGCGCGAAGACGCGGGCGGTCGTCTGCCGCATGTCCGGGTCCTTCGCCAGCGCGCGGAGCACGACGTCGGCGATGGGGCCCGGCACCCCGTCCATCGGCGGTGGCGGGGTGTACAGGTGGAAGCGCCGCAGCGTCTCGTAGGTGTCGGCGCTCTCCCCGGACGGCGGGCGGCCGGCGAGCATCTCGTAGGTCATGACGGCCAGCGCGTAGACGTCGACGCTGCGGCGCAGGGTGCCGGCCATGAACTGCTCAGGGGCCATGTAACGCGGCGTGCCGATGACGGTGCTGGTCATGATGCCGGTGTCGGTCAGCGCCTTGGCGATCCCGAAGTCGGTCATCTTCAGACGGCCGTCGGCGGTGAACAGGACGTTCTCGGGCTTGACGTCGCGATGCAGCAGGCCTCGGTCATGCGCGGCCTCGAGCGCGCTCGCGACCGCCAGCGCCACCGCGCAGGCCCACTCCGGTGCCGCCCTGCCTCGACGAATGCGGCCGCGCAGGCTCCCACCGGCCAAGAGCTCCATCACGATCAACGCGATGTCTCCGGCTGGCATGAAGTCGTGCACGTGGACGATGTGCGGATGGATCAGCCGGGCCAGGTTGAGCGCCTCAGTCTCGGCATGTTCGCCGCGGTAGGAGACGCCCGGCATGATTTTCACGGCGACGTCTCGGCGAAGCCGGTCCTTGGCCACGACGACGATACCGAAGGCGCCTCGGCCGACCTGGCTGCCCAGTTCGTAGCCAGGAAGAGCCGCGGCGACCAACTCCCGGTCGACGATCACGCCCCGTACCGCCCTGCGCCCCCGTAGTACGCGGCGACGAACAGGTGCCTGCGGCCGCCGTGACGGCGCCCCCGCGCGCCGCGCCGCCATTCTGGCAGATTGGACACATTTACCGAAGCGTTAGAGGTGACGGAAATCTAGGTGAAGCTGGCGGGGCGGCCACAACCCGCACCCCGTGCGCCGGTAGCCACGCACGTTGCGCCACATAGTGGGTCCGTTGTCGCTCAAACGGTTGAGTTCCGTCCAGGCGGTCGGCGCCGGGCACGCACTCGTCCACAACGGCCGCCGCGACCACTATGAACTCGGCCTCGACGCCGAACCTCGCCACCGCCTCGCAGCGGCATTCGCCTAGCTCGCGCAGGCCATCTGATCAGGCCGCCAGCCTGACCGTGGCCGCCTCAGCTCGGCTCACACAACAGCGCCTGGCGCCTTCCTGGTGGTGAACCGTGCGGCCGAGCCGGTGTAGGCGCCATTTCACGATCGTCCCCAAGATATACACGCGCCGTACCGGCCAGGCCAGAAGAAGTTCGGGAGCCGCCGTTCGCGTATCTGCCTCCTGCTCGCCGTTGCAGGTCAGCTCGCCCCGGTCCGCGACGTCCGGCAACGCAGGTCGAGCCCCGGAGTCGGGCCCGGCACACTATCGGCTAGGATCACCGGCCGGCGGCGGCACCGCCGGCATTAGCGCCGGCGCAAGGAAGCCAGCACGGGGGAATTGCAATGTATGCAGGGGCGACCCGGCTGTCCTGGTTCCTGCGGGTCCTGCTTGCGGTTGCGGTCCTCGCCGTAGGGTCTGTTGCGGTGCTCGCCGGGGGCGCAAAGGCACCCGCGGCGCGGTCGGTGAGGCTGAACGACGGGGCAGCGTGGCTGGTGTCGGCCGCCGCGGGGCAGGCGACGCTCGTCGACGGCGCGGTCGCACAGGTCGTCACCCGGGTGCGGCTCGCCGGAGCCGGGCTGGCGGGCGTCCAGTCGGGCGCCGACGGCTTTGTCACCGCCGCGGACGGCTCAGTGCGGCGGGTGGACGGCGCGACCTACGAGGTGTCGGCGCCGGCGGCGTTCGCCGCGGCCGGGCAGACATTGTCGGTCTACCCGGCGCCACGCGCCCTGTTCGCTGTCAACCATGCGACCGGGCTCGTGACGCTCGCTGACCCGCGCACGCTCGCCACCCGAACCCGGGTCTCGCTGTCCGCCCAGGTGAGCCCCGACGGCGTGGTCGCCGACGGCGCGGGCCGCCTTTGGGTGGTCGACGGGCGGACAGGTCGACTCGTGCGAGTGGACTCCACCGGCAAGAAGGTGAGCGCCCGGGCGGTGGACCCGGCCAGAACCGCTCTGGTCTCGGCCGCCGGCCGACCGGTCGCGGTCGACCTGGCGGCCGGGCGGGCCCTGCCGGTCGGCGCGGACGGCACCCTCGGCGCCGGCGCCTGCGTCGACACTGCGCCCGACGACGACACTGCCCGCGTGGCGGGCGCCGACCTAACCCCGCACGTCTACATCGCCAGCGGGCGGCGCGGCCTGCTGCTCATCAGCGATCTGGAGACCGGCCGCTGCGACGACGCCGTCGACCTCTCGGCCGCCGGGCACACGCTCGGGCGGCCCGCCCAGGCCGCGGGCCTGGTCTTCGTCCCGGACTTCACCGCCGGCACGGTCATCGTCGTCGATGCCGCGGGCCAGCAGCTGCGGGCACGGATCGGCGTAATGCCGCCCTCAACACCGTTCGAGCTGCATGGCCAGGGTTCGGTGATGTTCTTCAACGACCCGGCCAGTGAACGCGCCGGTGTGATCCGCCTCGACGGCACCGTCGCCGAGGTCCAGAAATTCGACCCAGCGCGCCCGGGAGCGGGCCTGCCGGGCGACGGAGGCGACGGAGGCACCGGAAACATCGGCACGACCGACCAACGCAGCACGACCGACGAAGGCAGCACGACCGATGCGGCCGGCACGACCAGTGCGGCCGGCACGACCAGTGCGGCCGGCACGACCAGTGCGGCCGGCGACGATGCCGGCACCGGCCGGACGCCGCCGATGCTCCCGACGTCCCAGCCGACTCAACCGCCCGGCGTCCCGCGATCCGAGCCGGCGGACGCGGGAACCACGCCGCCCGAGCCAGCCGCCGCCTCGGCGCCCGTGGCGACCGAGACCGCCCCGCCCACCCGGGCCCCCGACGATCGGCAGAGCACCGAGGACCAGGCCCAGCCCGGTCCCGACGCACAGGCGGCTCCGGTGCGGATCCAGCTGTCCGCCGCGAGCGCCAAGGTCGGCCAGGCCATCACGATGCGGGTGGTGGCCGCCGACCCAGCCAACCCGGTACTCAGCGCGAGCTGGTCCTTCGGCGACGGCGGCGCGACCGCCGGTGTCCGGGTCACGCACGCCTGGTCGGCCCTCGGCACCTACCAACCGGTCGTCACGGCGCAGCTGCCCGACGGCCCACGGACGGTCGCCACCACGATCACCGTCACCGCGACCGGCGACGGGCCGACCACCCCACCTGTCACCGAAAGCGGCCTGAACCCCGGCCTGGACACAAACACAGGCACAGGCACGAACCGCGATACGAATACGAATACAGACCCGAACACGAACACCGACCCGAATACGAACACGAACCCGAACGAGGGCCAGGACGACTCCCAGGAACCGTCGCGGGAGACCGGGCCGACGGCGGCGGTGAGCGCCGCGCGCGAGGGGAGCCCGCCGAGCCTCGTGGTGACCGCCGATGCGACGGGTTCGGCTGCCGGGTCGCATCCGATCGCCCGTTACCGGTTCGACTTCGGCGACGGCACGGACCTCGTCGCCGCGACGACCGGCGTAGCCGGCCACACCTATTCCGCCGAGGGCACCTACACGATCACCGTCACCGTGGAGGACACGGCCGGGCGCACCAGCACGGCGAGCACGACGTTGACCCTGAGCTCGCAGCCGTCGGTGTCCGTGAGCGTGGAGGCGACCGGCGAGCTCGGCGCCCGGGCGGACGCGCTCGCCTCGAACGTCTATCCCGCCATCAACTACATGATTACCTACTACTTCGACTTTGGGGACGGGTCCGAGAAGGTCTCGGTCCGCTCCACGACCGATGGCGGCCCGGTCGCCAGCACCCACACGTATGCCGCAGCCGGTACCTACACCGTCACGGTCACCGTGATCGGCGGGCACGGCTCCTCGGCGACGAACACGGCGGCCGTGCGGGTCGTCGGCACGACGCCGCTGGGGGCCTCGCTGGATGTCACGCCGGCCAGCGGCCAAGCCCCGCTGCAGGTCCGCGCGACCGGCGCGGCCGCTGGCGGTTCGGGCCCGGTGACGTATCGCTTCGCCTGGGGAGACGGCGCCACCACCGGCGCCCAGTCGGGCGCCCGGGCGACACACACCTATACCGCGCCGGGCACCTACACCGTCTCGCTGACGGTCACGGACGGCAGCGGCGCCACCGACATGGCCAGCGTCGGTGTCGGCGTCGACCCGCCCGAGACGGCGCAGCTGACCGCGGCGCTGTCAGTCTCGCCGAGCCAGGGGACGACCCCTCTGCAGGTCACCGCCGACGCCGCCGGCTCGTCGGGAGGAACGGCGCCCCTGACCTACCGTTTCGAGTGGGGCGACGGTGCCACCACCGGTGCCCAGACGAGCGCCACCGCGACGCACACCTACAGCGTCGTCGGGACATACACGGTCACGCTGACGGTGACCGATGGGGGCGGGCAGACGGCCTCGGAGGCATCGTCGGTCACCGCGGCGGCGCCGCTGGGAACGGCGCCGGCCGCGCCGAGCGACGTCGCCGCGGGCAATCTGACCGGCGGTCAGGTCACGGTCGTCTGGACCGACAACTCCGACAACGAGACGGACTTCCGGGTTACCGACGGCACGACCACGTGGGAGTGGGACGGCCGGCCGTGCTCCCAGCCGACCGGTTGCCGACCGGTCCAGACGATCTACAACGTGCCGGCCGGCTCGCGGCACTGCTACCGGGTACAGGCCTTCAACGACGCGGGCTCGTCCGCCTGGGTACCAAGCGGCGAAGGAGCGTGCGTGACGACCCCGCAGGCCGCGCCGCAGGCGGCGACCAACGTCACCGCGACGGCGATCAGCTCGAGCCAGATCCGGATTTCGTGGACCGACAACTCCGACAACGAGGACGGGTTCACGGTGGTCGACATGAGCAACGTGAAGGGCCTGGCCTACGGCACCGGCCCGAACGGGACCTCTGTCGTCTGGCCCGACCTCGCAGCCGGCACCAGCATGTGCTTCCAGGTGTTCGCATACAACACCGCAGGTGGTACGACCTCCCCACCGAGCGGTGTGTGCGCGACGACACCCTCTTCCTAGGATTCGTATACTCCCGACCCGGGACTGTGCCGTGAACGGATCTGGCACAGATTTGGTGGTGACTCAGAGTCGCGAGTGGACGGGGCCACCGAGCGCAAGTTCTGGGCAGTCATGCGGGCTCTGACGGATGACGGTATTCGCGGCCGGCCGGCCGAACTGGCTGGCGGGCACCGGCCTGCCGCCGCACGCGGCTACCTGCCGGGCAGCGCCAGGGTCCGCCCACGGCCCATCCTGGGTCTCCGGATCGTCAGGTGACGACGACGAGTGGGTGTTCGCCAGCCGGAACGAGCTCGCCGATGACCGGTGCGCCTGGGATCTCGCCGGCTACCAGCAGGCCGCCGGAGGTCTGGGCGTCTGCCAGCAGAAGTCGGGTGAGCTCGTCGATGCCGCGGAACTCGAGCACATCTACATGGGCGGCGGCTACCACGACGTGCTCGTGCTGGCGATCGGCCGGGAACGGTGGGCGAATGCCGGCGGCCTGATCGCCCGCGGGCTGCGGCGGCGCGGCGAGGTGACGGCAGCCCAGAACGGCCATCGTGCGGCACCCGTGCCGGCGTGACCACCCCGGCGCGGGTGCCGCGTCCAGGCTGTCAGCCGTCAGGCCGCTGAGAACACCCGCAGGCTGGACGCCGCGCCGGGCGCCGAGCGGCCGGGGGCGTTCCAGAGCAGGAGGAAGGACTCGCCGGCGCTCGGGACGCCGGTCAGACCCGTTCCCCACGAAGCCAGCGGGACCCAGTTTCCCGCGGCGGCGTCGAGTAGCTGGGGCGTGCCGCCGGCGCACTCCGGCAGCGCCACCGCGGCCGCGGCTGCCGGGGCGAGGAGGGCCACCGCCGAGGCCGAGCAGATCGTCCCCGACGGCACCACGGGACCCGGCATGGCGGACCACCCAGAGGTTGTCGGATCGAACCGGGCCGCCTGCGACTGGCCCAGGGACACGGCGACCGCCACCGGCCCGGACGCAGTCGCGACCAGGCTCGAGCCGGCGGTGTTCAGTGGTGGACCGGCCGCTTGGCTCCAGGCCCGGGCGGCCAGGTTGAGCACGAGGGTCCGGCCGTGCTCCGGCGCTGAGGACTGACCTTGTTCGGCCGTCCAGACGATCATCCGGCCGCCGGACCAGACCGCATGCTGCGGCACCAGGGTCCCGTCGCCGGGAGCAGCCGGCAGCAGCTCCCAGGTCCGGGTCGCCGGGTCGTATGCGGCGCCGTCGGAGCGGACCCGCGCTGGCGTCCCGGTGCTCGGGACCTCACCGAGCAGGCCACCCCAGATGACGAGGCGGTCACCGGTCCATACCGCGACCGCGCCGTCACGGGACTCGATGGGCGCCGCCGGCAGCGAGGTCCAGGTCTGGGTGGCGACGTCGAAGGCGAGGCCGCTCGGCGGGTAGACGGGGCCGGCGAGGGGCGTGCCCCGCGCGGTGTCCTGGCCGCCCCAGAGGTACAACGTGGTGTCGGAAACGGCGGTGACGGCGCTGGTCAGCCTCGCCGGGCTGGACGGCCTGGCCGAGCCGAAGGGCCCACCCGCCGTCACGGCGACCGAGGCGACGTAGTGCCCGTCCCGGTAGCCGAGGGCGACAGCCGACCGGCCGACCGCGAACATGCCGAGATCGTCGCCGACGGCGGCCGCATCCGGCACCGGCGCGGTCCGCGACCGCCAGCCGGACACACCGGCTGACGCGGTCGGCTGGGTTGCCACGACCGCCGTCGGGTCCTGGCTGGCGTCGTCGGTCCAGTGCCGGCTGAGCCCGCCGACGACCGCCGCGCCGAGCACGACGGCGGCGGCTCCCGCCGCGGCGGCCCGGCGCCGCCGCCGCGCCCGGCGGACCCGGCCACGCAGCCGCTCCGACAGCGCTGGATCGGCCTCGACACGGTCGGCCGTCTGCCGCAGCAGTTCCTCGATCGTCGGGTCGGTCACCGACCTCACCTCCTAACGGATCTGTCCTAACGGATCTCGGCGGTCGCGAGCGCGCCGCGCAACGCGGCCAGGCCGCGGCTGGTCTGGCTCTTGACTGTCCCGACGGAGCAACGCAGGACCGCCGCCGTCTCCGCCTCCGTCAGCCCGGCGTAGTGCCGCAGCACCACCGCTGACCGCTGCCTGGGCGGCAGGCGCCGCAGCGCCGCCAGCAGCAGGTCCCGCTGGTCGACCGTCGTGGTCAGGTCCGGCGCCGCGGCGGGTTCGGGCAGGACACCCGCCGCCCGCTCCCGCCACCGGCCGAGACGCCACCAGGAGACGACGGTGGTCACCATCGTTCGACGCTGGCTACGTAACCGAGAATGGGCACCAAATGTCGGCCGTCACGAGCACCGCGGAGCCGCGTCTCAGCCGCCGCGATGTCGCCGAGTTCGAGCACCACGAGGCGCGCCGTGCCGCCAGCGCGCCCCTGTGTCTCCGGCCGCCGCCCGGCTCGATCCCGTTTCGTACCAGGCAAAAGCGCAGCGAGGAGGCGCTGCGGAGGCGCCCGCACGCAGGCTCGCCACCGTGGTGCTCGTTTTCACCGACATCGACTCGCCGGATCTTGGCCTGGTGCTCATCGCCGGCAGCAGTTGGTGCTCGTTGTGACCGGCATAGCCACTGCCCTGGAGGCCGTCGGATCGCCGCCGGTCGCTCAGGTGCTTTCCACGCCGCTGATGGTCAGTCTCGCGCGTCATCTACAACCCACGCCCCGGTGAACCGGCCGCTGCCGTCCCGCGCTCACCCAGCGAACTGCTTGACCAGACCCGCTTTCCCACCGCGACGGCCATCGAACAACACCTGTTCGACGGCTTTCTCCCAGCCGCCTACCGGCGCCACCCCGACTCTGCGCCCCGCGCCCGCTGGAACCCGGAGAAGGCGGAACGCTGGCTGATTTTCCTCGCCCGTCACCTCGAATACACCCGCCATGGCAGCTCCGACCTCGCCTGGTGGCGGTTACCTCCGACCATCGCCCCACGCCGACGCCATCTCACGCTCGGGCTCCCGGTCTCGGCTGGCGCGCCGCCGTGGCCTGCTTGCTCGCTGGGGTCTTCAGGTCGCGGCGGCGACCGTTGCCGCCCGCGTGGCCTGGTCGACCTCCTGGGTGATGAGGTCGTCGTTGAGGCTGATCGCGGCCAGCGTCGCCGCAGCGGCGTGCGCGAGGAGCTGGCTGGCCGGTCCGTGGACATTCCCGACCGCCCACACCCCCGGGACGCTGGTACGTCCCATGGAGTCGGTGGAGACCCAGCGGCCCCTCGCGGTCTCCTCGGTGGCGGCACCCAAAGCGGTCAGCAGCGCATCGTTGGGCACAGCGCGGGAGGTGACGAACAGCGCGGACCGGGCCACTACGG
>Ga0163163_10003963_pt1 | contig 12637 bp, 9 predicted proteins | sample S65metaG_FD_119766 | JGI IMG/M metagenome (GOLD analysis project Ga0163163, IMG submission 119766) | Switchgrass rhizosphere microbial communities from Kellogg Biological Station, Michigan, USA - S6-5 metaG | ecosystem: Host-associated > Plants > Roots > Rhizosphere > Soil | place: USA: Michigan... | reverse complement strand
TCCTAGCCCAAGATCATCGCAACTGTCCACAAGTTGAGGGGTTCACAGCCGCGGGACCCCTCAACTTATGGACAGTTGCGTGGATCTATAGGCTACTTGGCCGGGAGGGAGGCGGCGTAGGTGGTGCCGCGGTCCACCCAGCGCCGCAGGTCCTTCGCCTTCGTGGTGGCCCCGGCCGCGACCATGATCCAGCCCTTCATCGGTCGGCCGCCGGACAGGTCGAAGAGGCGCACGCCCGGCTCGGCCAGCGCGGCGTCGGTCTCCTCCGGCGCGATGCGGACGATCATGTCGGTGCCGTTGACGCCGCACGCCATGTTCCTGTTCAGCAGGAACGCGATGCCGCCGAACATCTTCTTCTCCTGCACGCCGTCGCGGCCGCCCAGCAGGTCGCGGATCCGCGTGGCCAGGTTCTCGTCGTACGCCATGCTCCGGAGGGTAGCCGATCATCCGAAATCGATGGCCGAACGAACCTGCGGAGGCGTTATGCCGACCGGTTAGTCTCCGACGATGCCGATGCGTCCCCGCCTTCTCGCCGCCGCTGCCGCGTGTCTCGTGCTGATCGCCGCCCCGGCCTGTGCCACCGGCCGGCCGACCGCGGCCCCGGCACCTCCCGAGAGCGTCAAGACCAGCAGCCACACGCCGACGGTCACCAAGCAGACCGTGACGGAGACGCAGCCCGTCCCGTTCGAGAAGTCCACCGTGGACGATGCCACCCTCGACAAGGGAAAGACGGTCATCCGTACCGCCGGGGTCGACGGCGTGCGGACCCGTACGTACGAGGTGACGCTGACCGACGGCGTCGAGACGGCCCGGCGGCTCGTCAGCGACACGGTCACCACCCAACCGGTCACCCAGGTCACTGCGGTAGGGACCAAAGTGGTCGCCGCGCCGAAGCCGCAGCCGGCCCCGAACCCTGGCCCGTCGTGTGACCCGAACTACTCCGGCGCCTGCGTCCCGATCGCCAGCGACGTCGACTGCCTGGGCGGCAGCGGCAACGGTCCGGCGTACGTGCGGGGCCCGGTCTACGTGATCGGCACCGATATCTACGGCCTCGACACCGACCACGACGGGATCGGCTGCGAATAGCCTCAGGGCAGACGCGGGGCGAGGTCGAACAGCGCGAACACGTCCGAGTCCTGGAATGTGGTGTTGCGGCGGATGCCCTCGGCGCCGACGTCGAAGACCTGCACGGTGTGTAGGACGTGGCCGCCCTCGTCCGGCGCGTAGGCGGCCACGCCGGGCTGGCCGTTCGCCGCCAGCGGCAGCATCCGCCAGCCGGGCCCGCGGCTGGCGAAGACTCGCGCGATGAACCGGCCGTAGTGGTCGGGGCCCACGTACCAGTTGAGCATCGGCGGCATCTCCAGGACAGCGTCGTGGGCGAGCATCCCGACCAGGGCCGGCACGTCGGCCGCCTCGAAAGCCGCCATGTACCGGTCGACCAGCGCCCGGGCGTCCACATCGGACGGATCGTCGCGGCCCGGAAGAGCCGAGGAGGCGAGGGTGGCGCGGGCCCGCTGCAGCGCGCTGTTAACCGCCGCCGTTGACGTGTCCAGAGTGGACGCTACCTCGGCGGCCGAGAAGTCGAGCACCTCGCGCAGGATCAGCACCGCCCGCTGGCGCGGCGGCAACAGCTGGACGGCCGCCACGAACGCGAGCCGCAGCTGGCCGCGGTCTGCCACCACCGTGGCCGGATCGCCGACCCGGGCGTCCGGCAGCGGTTGCAACCAGCTGACCTCGTGTCCGCGCACCAGCGCCTCCTCCGGCTGGTCCGACGGCGCGCCGAGCCCGGTCGGCAACGGTCGGCGGGCGCGGCCCTCGAGCGCGTTCAGGCAGGCGTTGGTGGCGATGCGGTGCAGCCAGGTCCGCACCGACGCCCGGTGAGAGTCGTAGCTGGAACGGGCCCTCCAGGCCCGCAACATGGTCTCCTGCACCAGATCCTCGGCGTCGTGCACGGAGCCGAGCATCTGGTAACAGTGCACCAGCAGCTCCCCGCGGAACGGTTCGAGATCCACAGTGAAGAACCTAACGCACCCGATGAGCTATGGTGTCGCATGGACCGTACCCGCAGAGTTCTTCCGGTCGTGCTGCTCGGGATCGTGGTGCTCGCCCTGCTGCTGTCGGGGCTGCGGCCGTACAGCCGGCTCACCTGGTCGCTGGAGACCGTCTGGATCTTCGTAGGCATCCCGATCGTCCTGCTCACCTGGCGCCGGTTCCCGCTCACCGACCTGCTCTGCGTGCTGCTGGCGATCCACGCGCTGGTGCTCATCGTCGGCGGTCTCTACACGTACGCGCGGGTGCCGTTCGGGTTCTGGCTGCAGGACGTGCTGAACCTGTCTCGCAACCCGTACGACCGGATCGGGCACTTCGCGCAGGGGTTCGTGCCGGCCATCCTGGTGCGGGAGATCCTGGTGCGCCGGTCACCGCTGCGTGGCAGCCGCTGGCTCGGGCCGGTCGTGGTCAGCGTGTGCCTCGCGTTCAGCGCCTTCTTCGAGCTGATCGAGTGGTGGACCGCGGTGGCCGGTGGGTCGGCCGCGGACGACTTCCTCGCCACCCAGGGCGACGTGTGGGACACCCAGTGGGACATGTTCCTGGCTCTGCTGGGCGCGATCACGTCGCTGCTGCTGCTCAGCCGCTTCCACGACCGGCAGGTGGCGAAGCTCGGGGAAAGCGACTTGGTTCCGGCTACAACTCACGTGTAGATGCCCTGCAGCGTGTGCAGGGCGTACCAGATGGTCCCGGCGCCCAGGCCCAGCTCGGCCAGCACCACCAGGCCCAGCACCGCGATCCGGCCCAGCCGGTGCCCGCGCGGCAGCAGGCCGGGTCGGCTCGCCGAGGTCCACGGCCGCAGCGCCCGCGGGGCCGGCGTCGAGCGTCCGGCCACCGCGAGGTCGACCCCGCTGACCCACGCGAGGGCGCCGGCGAACGTCACGTCGGGCAGGTCGAGCGCCGAGGCGGTGAACGCGACTGAGTCCGCGTGACCGCGCAGGGTCCGCACCCAATTGCCCCAACCCACCTTGTCCAGCCACTCCTCGACGCCGGCCTCCAGATTCGCGCCGACCGACGTACGCCGCATCACGTCGGACTTGCTGACCACCACGAGCATCCGGTCGAGCCGGTTGCCGGCCGGTCGCCCGCGCAGCGCGCCGACGAGCCGGTCGACCACGTCGCCGGCCTTCTCCCGCACGGCACCGGCCAGGTTGGACGGTGCGGCCTCGGCGATGACCTGCCGGTCCTGCTCGGTGAACGCGGTCCACACGTCAGGGATGGCGAGCGGGTCGACCACGACGAGCGCCACCGACGCGTGGTCGAGGTAGCGCTGCGAGTCGATCTCGCGGCCGGCGTAGTACTCCCCGGCCGGGTCGAACAGGTACAGGATCCGCCCGTCCGCCCCGGGCGGGCGCACGTCCACCATGACCGCGCGCGGCAGCACGACGCCGGTCTTGACCAGCCGGTCCCCGCGGCGCAGCTGGGCCAGGCCGTCGGTCATCGCGCGCTCGTCACGGGTGTCTACAAAGGACACCGAGCCGCCGCGCTCGGCGAGCGAGGAGCCGAGCGCGGAGACGGCCAGGCAGAGGAACGTGCTCTTGCCGGCGTCGGGGCCGCCGACGATCGGCACGTGTTCGATGCGCACCCGGCCGGTCCGCCCCGGCAGCGGCATCGAGCAGTGCGGGCACTGGGCCGACAGCCGGGTCCGGCCCAGCAGCACCAACGTGGGCAGCCGGGCCCCGCACCGGCACGTGTGGCGCAGCGCCCCGTACCGGTTGGGCACCAGCCGGTGGTGCCGCTCTCCGCAGCCCGGCGCCGGGCACACGTACACCGGCAGCCCGAAGCGCTGGTAGCACCCGGGATGCGGGCAGGCCACCACAATCCGGCGCAACCCCCGCAGCACCACCTCGATTGAGCCGAGGACGCCGACCAGCACACCCCAGGCGAGCGCGGTCACGGCCACCGCGAGCAGCTGCAGCACGGCGAGCACGAGCAGTCCGACCAGGACGGGTACCGCGAGCAGGGCCGTGCCCACCACGAACCCGATCACCGACGGCCAGAGGAACAGCGTCATGACACCGTTGTTGCCGAGGTACTCCCAACCCTTCAGATACAGCTCGCGCCCGCGCCCGTACGTGCTCCGGGCGCTGCGCCGGGTGACCACCCACACGTCGCGCCAGGCCTGGCGGAGAAAGTACGCCCGGTACGCCGGCTCGCCCCCATCCGGCGCGGTACCGACGGACAGCGACCGGGACGGAGCGGGAGTGGCCACATCGGACGGACCGGCGAGCGTGCCGACCGTCAGCACCTGCCACGCCTGGGCCACCGCGACCGCGGCGGTGTAGCCGAAGCCGACCACGACCACGAGCGCGATCGTCACCGGCAGCAGGACGACCTGCGCCCCGACCGCCAGGATCCACAGCGCCACCGCGAATGCCGCCCCCACCGGTCACCTCCCCTTGAGCTGCATCGAGCGGGACCTACGCGCCGTCACGCTTGAACCGGGAAAGGAAGCCACCGCGCTTCGCCTCGGCCCGCATGGTGTCGAAGCCCTCGGCGAGGTGACGGCTGCGCAGGCGCAGGGCGTTGTGCACCTCGTGCGCGCGGAACTGGTCCTTGGTCCGCGACACGATCTCGGCGATGAGACGGGGCTCGGCGGAGTCGCCCTTCCACAGTCTGACCGCGATCTCGGCCAGGTCGGCGGTGGAGAGCTGCTGGCGCAGCAGGGCGGCCACGAGCTCGCGCCGCAGCGGGGTGCCCGGCGGCAGCCGCAGCAACGCCGCGGCCTGCTTGTCCGGCTTGGCCGCGAGGAAGAAGTTCTGCGCGTCCCGGGCGACGTCACGGGCCACCGCCGCGCTCGCGGTGGTGCGTACCGCCTCGAACCGGGCGTACCCGTTCTCGATCGCGCCGTCGTTCATCTCCCGCAGCGCCATCACCGCCTCGGCGTCCGCCACGGCCGGGTCGGCGCCACCGAGGGCGCCGACGACGGCGTGGGCGAGCAGCGCCGTGTCCCCCCGACGGACGTCCGATGTGGACAGCGCCGCCCGGGCCAGCTGTACGACCCCGGGCCGCCGGCGCCCGGCGGCCGACAGCCCGCCGTCCGGCCCGAGCAGGGCAAGGCACTCGGCCACGGTCGGGGCCCCTCGCTCCCACAAAGGGGCGAGGTGCCGGTCCAGCTCGACCTCGGCGAGCGCGCCGCGGTCGACCAGGTCGACCAGCGTCTCGGTGATCGCGACCCGTTGTTCCGGATGGCGCCGCCCGTACGAGGTGAGCACGTACGCCCCGACCCGGCCCGCGGCGGTCCAGTCCCGGTCGACCATCCGGTCGCACAGCGCCCGCGTGAGCACCGCCCGCAGTTGATTGGCGTCGGCGCCGACCAGTCCGTCCACCACTCCGTCCAGCAGGGCGGGGTCGGGCGCCAGCTCGTACGCGACGGCGAGGTCGCCGCGGCCGGCGCGGGCCGCGTTGGCGGCGGCCTCCCGCAGGTCCGCCGGCTCGACGTGCAGCGACTGGTCGCGGACGATGGTGAGGATCCGGACCAGGTCGTCCGCGTCCTCCGCCGAGCGCAGGGCGGCGCCCGCCTCGCGGCTCAGGAACTCCCGTTGGTCCGCGGCGATCGACCGGACCTCGGGACGGGGCCGCGGTCCGCGGTCGTGCAGGGCGAGCGCGACCCAGGCCGCGCCGACCTGGTCGGCCAGGTACGCCCGGCCGGTACGGGTCGCCGCGCGGTACAGCGACCGCGCGACCGCAACGCCGAGGTGACTCGCGGGCTGGTCGGCCAGACCGTCCACAAGCGACGGTGGCAGCCGGTCCGCGCACCGCTCCAGCAGGCTGGCCACGTCCTGAGCGAGGTCGTCCGAGTCGAGGTCGCCGAGCGACAGCTGGCCGCGGGCGACCGCGAGAGTGGCGGCTGCCGCATCCCGGGCGCGCTGCCGGGCCGCGCCGTCCGCCCGCGCCGGTCCACCGTCGAGGCCGACCAGCTCCAGCAGCTCGTCGAGCTGATCGAACCGGCCGAGCCGCCAACCGGTGGCGACCTCCTCGGCGTACCGCGAGGCGGGCGCGCCCGGGTGGGTCGGACGGTCCACATCGAACACCTGGGCGTCGGGGCGCAGGCCGGCCACGGCGTCGGGCGTGGTGCCGACCACGTTCTGCCGGGCCCGGTCCGGGTCGGCGGTGTAGGTGACGAACGACAGCTCGAGCGCGTCGGAGTGCGGCATGGAGAAGCAGACCGCGGCGATCCACCGCGCGACGGTGTCGACCTTGTCGCTGACCAGGACGACCTGACCGGCCCGGCCGTCGAGTCCGGCCAGCACCGCGTCGAGCAGGCCGGCCAGCAGGCGGTAGGCCCACTCGCCCCGACCGCCCAGGAAGGAGAGCACGGCCTCGGGCGTGACCGTCGCGCCGGCCGGCAGCTGGTCCAGGTCGGGCAGGGCCGGCCCGTCCGGCGAGCCGGCGGCAGAGGCCCACAGCGGCGAGCGCCACAGCTCGATCGGGCGCAGCCCGCCCAGCTCGCGCCGCTTCGCCACGACCGCGTGGCCGAGGAAGTTGCCGTACCGCCCGGAGTAGTCGGTGCCGAGGTAGCGGCACTGCACCAGCAGCAGGGTGTCGCCCTCGTGCTGGTAGGAGAGCGCGATCGGAAGTTGTTCCAGCTCGGCCGGGCTCGGCTGCGGCGGGGCGGCCGGCGGCGGCCGGTAGGACAGCAGCGGCATGACCGTGTGCTGGTGGGCCAGCCCGTCCCGGGAGCTGGCGACGAACTGGAAGCCGGAACGGTTCTCCAGGCCCCTCGGCGCGGACGTGTAGTGCAGCTGGTGCGCCATGGTCACCCCTTCCCCGCATCGATCATCTTGAAGCGGTGCAACAGCCACAGCAACGGGTCCTCGACCCGGCGTGGCGTGATTCCGATGCCGCCGACCGCGCCGCCGGTCGGCGGATGGCCCAGCGCGGAGACGCCGAAGACCCCGTACTCCTGGTATGCGTCCGCCAGCTCGCGCTCGAGCGCGTCGCCGCCCCAGTGCGCCAGCAGGGCCCGCAGCTCCTCGCCGACCAGGCCGCGGTCGGCGAGGTCGAGCTTGCCGTTGCGGTGGCGATCGGCCAGCAACGGCGACTGTTCGCTGATGCCGAGGTCGACCGAGTCGACCTTCGTGAGGCAGAGCGCGACCGCGACCGGCAAGGGTTTGGGGGCGCGGATGCCACGGCTGGCCCGGACCAGGTTGGTCACCCGCCGGATCACGTCGAGCGGGTCGTCCGGCGCCGCCCCCGGCACCTTCGGGGGTGCGGAAGCCACCGAGGACGACCGCACCGACGGCAGCTCCAGCGGATCCACCAGGAACATGATGGCGTCGGCCACCCCGAGGTAGCGCAGGTGACTGTCCACACTGGACTCGGTGGTGAGGTCCTCGCCGGCGGTGTCGAAGAGCACCAGGGCCAGGCTGGACCGGCGCGTCCGGCCGAACGCGCCGCGCCCGGGCAGGGTCAGCCGGTAGACGAGCGGGTCGTGCAGCGCGTGCGCCGCGGTCTGGGTGATCGGCGGCAGCACGCCCTGCCCGTACAGGAGCTGCTCGAAGTCGTTGTGGTACCGGGTCGCGGTGCGGTCGTCGCAGGCGTTGAGGGACGCGTTCAGCTCGCGCCCGACCCGGTTGCGCAGCTCGTGGATGAGCACGCCGATGTACGTACTCTTGCCGGAGTTCTTCGCCCCGACCAGCGCGACGAGCCGGCTGGGCACGTCGCAGTAGTCGCTGGGCAGCTCGCTGTGGCAGGCCGGGCAGACCCGGCGCAGCGAGAGCTGGCCGCAGACCGGGTGCACCGCGCGAGCCTGGCGCCCGTCGGCGGCGAAGACCGGTGGCGCGACGAACGTCGGTACCCCGCGGAACTGGGCGTGCACCACGTCGTTGACCGGCTCGCAGCCGCCGGTGCGGCCGACCACCCTTCCGGCGCACCGGAACTCCAGGGATCGCCGCTGGGTGGAGGCGAAGCAGTACGGGCAGACGAGCGGGGTCATGACCGCACCCGCAGCTGGTCGGCGGGCGGGTCGCGCAGCTCGACCACGTCGCCCGGCGCGAAGCACCGCACCCACATGACGCCCGCGGGCAGCGCCGCGCGCAGCTCTACGGGACGGGCAAGGTCCACGTGGGACAGTTCCACCAGGACCTGCCCATCGGTGGCGCGCAAGGGGAGGAACTGGGCGGTCGACGCGAGCAGCACGAGCCGCGGTACCACGACCGGGCGGGTGGCGGTGACGGTGGCGACGACCTCCTTGCGCCGCAACCCGGGCTTCGCCACGGTGTACGCGGCGGCGACCGGCGCGGCGACCAGGACCCGCGCGCCCGGGCCGACCAGGCGGCGGTCCACCCCGTGCACCACCGCGGCCACCACGATCTCGGTCCGGTCGCCCTGGCGCGGCAGGTGCACCCCGCCGTCCGCCCCGTAGCGGGCCGCCGAGACGATCATCGTCTGCCACGCGTTCGCGTCGGCCCGCCAGCGGACCTCCATCTCGACCACGTCGCGCGGCCAGTCCCAGGACAGGTGCACGCCGTCGCCGCGGCGCTGGGCGACCACGGCCGGGGCCGCTGTCGGCGGGATCCACTGCGCGTGGTCGCCGACGACCGCCCGATCGCCGTTGACGGTGACCGCGACGATGACCGCGACCCGCGACGGTGCCGTGGCGCGCAGGCCACCCGCGACCGGCACGGCCGCGACCGGTTCTCCGGGGAGGTTGGACGCGGGCAGGCGGGTGCCGACGGCGGCCGGCACCGCGGCCAGCTCGCGCAGCACGACCGACCCCGAGGGCGGTGGCGTGAACCGGGCCAGCAGGAACCCGGGCTCGTCGCCGAGCGGCTCCACGGTCAGGTGACCCACCGGCGCCGGCGCCTTCACCGACGCGCCGGTGAACCGCCGGCCCGGCGTGAGCGCCTCGACGCCGTCCGGGCCGACGTAGCCGACCGCGACCAGGTAGTGGTACGTCACGCCGTCGCGCACGGTCCGGTCGGTGAAGCCCTCGCCCGTCGCCGGCACGGGGACGCCGTCGGTGGGCGAGCGCGGCGGGGTCTCGCCGCGCACCGCGACGACCCGGCTCGACCCGGCCGGGGCCCGGAAGGACGCGGTGACCAGACCGTCGTCCTGGGCCACCGCGAGGTCGATCACCTCGGGCCGGTACCAGATCTGTCCAGTGTGGACGCTCTCGCTCTGTACGCCGGCCCGGACGGCGACGACCGAGTACGCGCAGGCCGCGTTGGCCGGCGGCGACGGATCCTCGGCCGACGTGCCGTTCGTCTCGGCGAGCAGCTCCGGCGCGCCCAGTCGACGCACCCGGTAGACCAAGGAACCGGCCGACGAGGCGGACGCGGTCCAGCTTATCGTGGCGATAGAACCGTCCAGGGTGGCCGACGGCGAACCTGGCGGCTGCGGCGGCCACCGTCGACGCATGCCGTCCACATCGGACAGATCCGCGGCCAGCCGCTCCGCCTCGTCCAGCAGGCGCCACCCCGCCTCGGGATCGGTCGCCGCCCTAGCCTGGTTCTGCAGGTCCAGGGCCCGATCACCCAGCCGCACCGCCTGCTCGGCCAGCTCGGCGCAGTCCTCCGGGACCGTGTCGCCGAGGCTGGACACCAGCAGCCTGGCCGCGACTACGCGGCGCTCGGCCAGCAGATGCTCGAGCTGGCTCGCCGGTACGCTGCGCCGGGATCCGCGCTCGCTGCCCACCGCGAACGCGAACCGCTGCGCCTCGTGCTTGGTCAGGCCAAGGTCGAGGGCGCGCTGCTCCAGCGCGGCCGAGTCGGCCCGCAGATCGCGCCAGGTGCGCAGTTCGGACGCGCACTCGTAGAGCAGCAGCCCGGCCCGCTGGGCGGTGGTCAGGCGCCGCAGCACGGCCAGCACCGCCTCCGGCACCGACTTGCCCTCGAGCCGCCGGGCCCACGCGTCGGCGGTCGCCCGGACGGCGTCGTCGTCGAGGCGCAGCGACGGTTGCGCGGGCACCGAGAACCCGTCCAGGACCACGAATCCGCCCTGCAGCGCGGCCTTGCCGAACAGGAAGTCGGCGATGTGCCGGCAGTTCAGCGTGGCCAGGTTCTCCCGCAGCTGGGTGAAGCCCGGGGCCGGGGTGTCGACCGGGAGCGGGTCCGGGTCGCGCACCTCGATGTCCAGCTGGGCCGCCGTGGCCTCCACATCGGACGAGTCGTAGCCCTTCGCCGAAAGCTGCTCGACGACGTCGGGCAGCAGCATGCCGAGCGACCCGGCCAGGCTGGTCAGCTCGCCGCGCAGGGTGGCCCCGCGGTGGCGCTGGCGGGCGCGGGCCGCCTCGATCTCGGCCTGCAGCGCACGCAGGTCGCCGTCGCGGGCGCTGGCGAACAGAGGCTGCAGCCGGCGGTGGTCCGACTCCAGGGCGTCGATCACCTTGCGGTAGGCCAGACTCGCCTTCTGCTTGTGCCAATGGACCAGTGCCGCCTCGACCTGTTCGCGGACGCCGGCGGCGCTCAGCGGTTCGACGAGCTGGTACCGGGCGACGATGTCGTCCGGCGGGCGGTTGCCGGCCCGCCGCGCGGGGTCGAGCACCTCCCGGCGGTACCGCTGTTCGTCAATGGCCACGGCTAACGGGTCTGGACGTGCAGTTCGAGCGTTTTGGAGGTCTCCCGCTCGACCGCGGTGACGTGCAGCATGCCGCTGCGGTCCATGTCGAAGGTGACCTGCACCGGCCAGCCCCGCGGCTTTCCGCGCGGGATGGCGATCTCGCCGGCGATGATCTCCTCGTTGTCACCGGGTTCGTCGGACTCGATCGCACCGGCCTGCTCGACCACCCGTACCCGGACGGTGGTCTGGTTGTCCTCGAGCGTGTAGTACTGCTCGGACTTCGAGGCGGGCAGCGCGTCGTTGGCGTGGACCAGGTGGTCGGCGTACTCGCGCTTGCGGTCGGTGTCGAAGACGATGACGCCGAACGACCGGGAGGCGACCGTGCGCACGACCCGCTTCGCCATCGCCTGCTGCTCGCTCTCGGAGATGCCGGCCTGGGCCGCCATCTGGGTCGCCTGGGCCGCCGCCGCGCCGCCCTGGGCGAGCAGCTGCCGGTAGGTCTCCTCGAACGCGAACAGTGCGGCGCCCTTGGCCACAGCCAGATCCGGGTCGAACAGCTTGGGGTCGAAGCCGAACTCGGCCGTCAACCGCTGCTTGACGGCGGGCATCTTGGTCGACCCGCCGACGAGCAGCACCTCGTCGTAGGACGTGACGCCCTTGGAGCGAGCCGTTTCCAGGGTACGGGCGGTGATGTCCAGCGCCCGGTTCAGCAGGCTGCCGGTCAGCTCCTCGAACTTCTCTCGGCTCACCTCGACGGTCGCGGTGCGCGCGTCGTGGATCACCTTGGGGCGCTGGGTGAGCGCGCCGGTCAGGTTGCGCTTGGTCCGCTCCGCGTCGAGCAGCACGGCGGCCGCGGTCTCCGGGTCCTCGGCCGGGTCGCTCGCGTCCGGGTGCTGCTTGCGGAACTCGGCGATCAGGTAGTCGGCCAGCTCGGAGTCCCAGTCGGCGCCGCCGAGGTCGTGGTCGCCATCGGTGCAGACAACCGTGATGTTGCCGTCCCGCATCGTGATGACCGTGGTGTCGAACGTGCCGCCGCCGAGGTCGAAGACGAGGATCGTGCGGTCGCCCCCATCCTTGAGCGACTCGTAGCTGATCGCGGCGGCCACCGGCTCGGAGAGGATCTCGATGACGTTGAGGCCGGCGAGTTCCCCGGCCTTCTTGGTCGCCTCCCGCTCGGCGATACCGAAGTACGCCGGGACGGTGATGACCACGTCACGCACCGGCTCGCTCGCGGTCGCCGACGCCTCGGCCGCGACCTTCTTGAGGATCTCCGCCGAGATCTCCTCCGGCGTGTACGCCCGGCCCCAGAACTCGTGGGTCACGCCCGCCTTGCCCATGTCGCGCTTGATGAGCGACTGCACGAGGGCCGGGTTGTCGCGCAGCGCCTCCTTGGCCGGCTCGCCGACCACGACGTGGTCGGGCCGCTCGAAGTAGACCACCGACGCCATGGTGTCCGACTCGTCCAGCCGCACCACGCTGGGGCGCCCGACGTCGTCGACGTAGGCGATGCACGAGTACGTCGTACCAAGGTCGATCCCGTAGACCCTCACCGCTGTTCCTCTCCTTGTCCGCCATGGTGGCGCGCCACCACAACCTCGGCCCGCCGGATGACCTTCTCGGCCAGGGCGAAGCCGGTCGTGCTCACTTCCGCGACCGTGTTGTCCTGCCACGGCTGCTCGGCCGGCGCGGTCGCGACGCCGCGGTGCCGGCCCGGGTCGAACACCTCGCCGGCGACCGGCTCGATCTGGCTCACGCCGAGCCGGGCCAGCACGTCGGCCGCCTCCTCGGCGAGCGCGTCCAGCAGCGCCGCGCCCCGCTCGGGGGTCGCCGCCTCGGTCCGCCGGTACTGCCCGGCCGCCCGCCGGGCCAGATCGTGCAGCGCCACCACACCATCGCGTACGGGCTGGAACAGCGCGTCGAGCTCGCCCCGGCGCAGCAGCTGGTTCTCCGCGTGCAGGCGGTCGATGACGGACTCGCGGAAGGCGGCCCGCTCCTGTTCCCGGCCGGCCGCGGTGACGAGTTCGTCCACTCTGGACGTCAACGCGGTGATCTGCTCCCGCAGCGCCCCCAGCTCGTCGGCCGGCTCGCC
>Ga0163163_10003962_pt1 | contig 12638 bp, 9 predicted proteins | sample S65metaG_FD_119766 | JGI IMG/M metagenome (GOLD analysis project Ga0163163, IMG submission 119766) | Switchgrass rhizosphere microbial communities from Kellogg Biological Station, Michigan, USA - S6-5 metaG | ecosystem: Host-associated > Plants > Roots > Rhizosphere > Soil | place: USA: Michigan... | reverse complement strand
CTGCCATCGGACCATCCGGAGCGTTTTCGATTCTTTCTGGAGCGGGAATTTTTCGCACCAGGCGGGGTCAAGCCAGGGAATATCCATGAACCCGATGAGAAGTATGAAGAAACCATTCGAAAACTTGGCGGCATTGATCTTTTGATCTGCGGAATTGGGACGAATGGTCATATCGCTTTCAATGAACCCGGTTCGCCGATAGACTCGCGAACCCGCATCGTGGACCTGGCGGAATCGACAATCGAAGGACTTCGGGGAAAGTTCAGTCCGGCCGAACTGCCTCGCAGGGCGATCACAATGGGACTGGCGACAATCATGGAAGCAAGACAGATTCTCTTACTGGCGAGCGGTCCGGAAAAGGTGGGGATTCTTTTACACGCGTTAAAGGGTGCAGTCACTACCGAGGTTCCAGCATCCATACTGCAACGTCATCCGCGACTCACTGTTCTTACCGACCAGGAAATGTTGTAGGTACGGTCTATGACCGCACACATTCCCTCAGGATAGAGCGTGCGCGGTCATAGACCGCGCCTACAGCTCGATGACGCCGGTACTGTCGCCGAACTTCTCTGTCGGAACACCGAGCTTATTCAGCATGGCAACCAGGAGGTTCGACATCGTCGTGTCTTTCGGATTGCGAATGTGCCTTCCACCTTTGAGTTTTCCGGAAGCGCCGCCCGCAAGCACGATCGGCAACGGCGCGTGGTTGTGCTGATTCGCGTCGCCCATCGCGCTGCCGTACAACACCATGGAATGATCGAGTAGCGTTCCGTCGCCATCCGGAGTCGTCTTCAGTTTATTGAGCAGGTACGTAAAGATCGTCAGGTGGTACCGATTGAGCACGGCAAACTTGTCCATGTTGTCGCGAAGGTTCGAGTGATGCGACAGCGTATGGAACGCATCGCGGATCGTACTCTTCGGATAGGTGGCGCCGCTGAGCTCCTTCGCCATGAGCATTGTCGAAACGCGTGTGATGTCAGCCTGCCAGGACAGAACCTGAAGGTCGAACATCAGTTTGATGTGTTCCTCGAAATCCGTTGGAATTCCAACCGGCGCCGTTGGCAGCTTGAGATCGGGAGACATATTCTGAGCCGCCTTCTGGATGCGGCGTTCGATTTCGTTCACGTCCGTGAGGTAGGCATCGAGCCTGGCTTTATCTCCGGCAGGAAGTGTCTTTTTCAGCGACGAGATTTCTCCCATCACGGAATCCAGCAGGGTCACCGACTGTTCCCGTCGCGCCCGACGTTCCGCATCGTTGGCACCGTCACCGAACAATCGTTCAAAAACCACTTGAGGGCTATTGGACATTGGAAGCGGCGATGTCGGGCCCTGCCACGAAATGGTATTCCGATAGGCGCAGCTCAAACCATCGCAGGTGAGGCTCGTCCCTTCGATCGCCATTTCAATCGACGGCAGCGGCGTGTCCTGTCCAATCTTGTTCGCCGCAGCCTGGTCCATCGTGATGCCGAGATACGCCTGCGGACCGGCCTTGCCATTGGCGCCGCTGAGAAACGCAGCGGCAGACCGGTTGTGATTCGCCGTTGCCGAACCGCTGCCGTAAGCCATCGGGTGACTCAGATCGCTGATGATGTTCACCTGATTCCGAAACGGTTCCAGAGGCTTCAGGATTTCCGAGAACTCGAAATCGGTGCCTTCCTTCGCCGGAGTCCACTTATCCATGGTGGCGCCGTGGGGAACATAGATGGCGCTGAAACGCGTTCGCGGACTCGCCGCCGTTTGTGCCAGGGGTGTTGCGGCGGGAATCATCGACTCCAGCAGAGGCAGGGCCACAACGACGCCGGCCCCTCTGAGGAAGGTGCGGCGGGAAAGATGTTTCTTCGTGATAAATGCCATCGGGCCTCCTGACTTTTCTACTATTGCTTCATTCTGGTTTGGAACGGAGCGCTTTTTGCGATTCCGAGAACTAGTGAAGAAAAACGATCACCATTCTTTGATGCATCCCGGACAATTGAGCGAACAGTCGGCATGTCGTTATAGTCCACGGCTCGACCGAGCGCGTAGGTCAGCATTTTTTCCGTCGCCGTCGTGACGAACATATCCGATCGGCCGAGCAATGCCTTCTTTAAATCGGCCGGCCTTGTTAAAGGAGTACCGTCCACCAGTACTCCGGAAGAATTGATCGGAACGCCACCATCGACATCACGCCACTTCCCGATCAAATCGAAATTCTCGAGCGAGAATCCTATGGGGTCCATGATTTTATGGCAAGACGCGCACACCGGCTGCACGCGATGCGCTTCCAGGCGCTCACGCAGCGAGCTGGCTTTTGTCGCTTTCGGATCGGGATCGAGATTTATTTCGACGTTCGGCGGCGGCACCGGCGGCGGTGTCCCCAGGATATTCTGAAGCACCCATTTTCCACGCAACACCGGCGACGTACGGTTCGCGATGGATGTCACCGTTAAGATGCTTCCCTGTCCGAGCAACCCTCGGCGCGGACTGTTGGCATCCAGGGAAATGCGCCGGAAATAGTCTCCGCGGATATTGGGAATGCCATAGTGCCTGGCGAGCCGCTCGTTCACGAAGGTGTAGTCGGCATCGAGCAAAGTCAGCAGACTTCGGTCTTCACGCACGACGCTGTCAAACAGCATCTCTGTTTCCTTGATCATGGCCTGACGAAGATTGGCGTCAAACTCCTTCGTGTCGGGCTGAAGGCCTGCGAGGTCCCGCAGGTAGAGCCACTGTCCGGCGTAGTTCTTCACCAGCGCGTCGGACTTCGGATCTTTCAACATGCGGCGAACCTGAAGCTCCAGAACCGCCGGATCCTTGAGCTTGCCGTCATTCGCGAGCTGGAGCAGCTCATCATCGGGCATGCTGCTCCACAGGAAGAATGAAAGGCGCGAGGCCAGGGCGAAATCATTCACACGATACGCAGCGCCGGACTTCACATTCGCCGGTTCGTCTTCCGTTCGGAAAATGAATCGGGGAGCCACGAGGATGCGTGCCAGAGCCTGTTGAATGCCGACTTCGAAATCACCGTCCTTGCGTCCCTTTTGATAGAACGTCATCAGGGCTTCCACTTCGGAATCGTCCGCGAGTGGACGCCGGAAGGCACGTCGCGCAAGCGTCGTGAGAATCTTTCGAGCACAGGGATCTTCTTCACTCGCGTTGGCCGGATGACAAACAAAAATACGGCTGCGGCTGGGCGTGTCTCCCGCGCCGGTGGCGTTAAATGGTCCGGTAATGACGAGAGTCGATACGCCTCCCCCAACAGCAAACTGCGAATTCACGCGATAGTCAGAATACGCTTCGTCAATTCCGCCGGCTCTCCGGCCTTCAATCACAGCGATACCGATGGTATGAGGTCCGGCTTTCACACTCAGGCGTTGATTTCCGCGAACGGTGATGGGCTGACCGTCAATCGTGATATCCGTTCCACCTCCACCACCACCACGTCCTCCTCCTGGACCGCCACCGCCGCCGACCGTGATTTGATACTCCGCATCGAGCGGAAATGTGTACTTGATCAGCATTCCGCCGCGAGTTCCCAGAGGCAAACCTTCCAGACGCTTGTCCTGAACCAGACCGCTCGGAGCGATAAACGTGGTCTGCGTCGGGATCAGCGTACGATCGCCAACAGCACGGCGGCTGATCTTCATCGCTGCGGAGACGTAGCCTTGAATGAGTGTCGGTGAAACGCCGAGCGCGTCGGCGATATTGTCAAAGCCTTCATTGGAGTCGTCTGATGGCAGCATTGTGGCGACATCGACATCGATGGCGAGCAGATCGCGAATGACATTCGCATACTCGGTGCGATTCAAGCGATGCAACGCCGCCGACCCCACATTCGGGTTTGCCGCGGCTGCCTTGTCGAGACGGGTTTCAAGCTCCGTTGCAAATGCATCGAGCGTTGCTCGCGGCGGACGCGGCTGGCCGCTGGGCGGCATCATTCCGGTGCGAACTTTTCGAACCACACGCTCCCACACTGCTGCATCCTTGCCCACCTTCTCGAAGTCGAGCTTGTCGAGAGCCATACCGCCGGCATTGTCATCCTGATTGTGACAACCGGAACAGTACTGATTCATGAGAGCCTGGTGTGGATTTTGAGCGGAACCCGCCGTGGACGAACGAGTGGCCTGCAATAAGAACACGGCCCGAGCCTGACTTGCAATAAGGCACAGGATGCAAATAGCGACTGCGGAAGCAGTACGTCGGATCTGTTTCATGGAGTACCCATCAGCTTCTTGATCAACGCCATCGATGTCGGTTTGGGCTGTCCCGGATGCGTTGCGAGAAATACACCTTCCGCCCAGTTGAGCGGGGTGCGACCTTCCTTATCTTTCACATCGAGCTTCGCGCCTTTTTCGAAGAGATACTTGATGATCTCGTCAGAACCGCGATTGGCGGCGCCGTCTATCGCTGTCAGGCCCATGGAATTGACGTCATTGACGCTCATGCCAAGCTCGACACAAAGTTTTACAGCCTCGAGCAAGGCCGGCTGACCTTCGTCATATGTCTGCGCGTAGACCCAGTTGATTCCGGCGGCGGCCATGAGAGCCGTCGTTCCTCCGAAGGTCGGAATTTTCGGATCCGCCCCGTGTGCGAGCAGCAATTTCATGACTGTGACATCGCCCGACAATGCGGCAGTGAGAAACGGTGTCTGTCCGGTGAAATCCACCCATGCGAGTGACCCGGTCGTCGGGAGAATAAATCTGCGTATGGGCGGAACCTCTTTCAACCGCGTATTTGGATCGGCGCCTTTATCCAGTAGTACCTTGATGAGTGCGAGAACGGGCTCGCGGTCCACGCCATTGGTGAACTGGGAGTTGTCGACATCCATGTTGCGCACTTCGACAGCGGACCATAGCGGGGTGCGTCCATACCAGTCGACGACGTTGATATCGGCACCCTTGTCCAGAAGGAATCGTGACGTTTCCATCTGATTGTTCGTGATTGCCATCAGCAACGGTGTGATGCCATTCGGATCGGTCTGCTTCAGGTCCGCACCGGCAGCGACCAGGATCTTCGCGGATTCGGTACGGCCGTCACGCGCCGCATACATCAGGGCAGACAAACCGCCCGGAATGAGATACCGCGATCCGCGTTCGGGCAAACCTCCGCGAACAATGCCGATGCCATGGCCGAAGCCGGGAACGGAATTCGGCAAAACCCATGCGGGCGTTTGACCTGTGCGCGTTTTCGCATCGACCTCGGCTCCACGGTCAAGGAGGAACTTGACCATAGTGGGATGGTCTTCGCGGACGGCGAGCATCAATGTGGTCTGTTGAACAGAATCCTTGAAAGTGAGAGACGCGCCCCGGTCTGCCAGGGTCTTGACGGCCTCGAGTGATCCACTGCGGACTGCAGCCCATAGTGGAGGCTCTCCCGCCGGATCCAGTGCATTTGCATCCGCACCCGCATCGAGCAGCAGGCGAATCATTTCAGCATTTCCGTTTGTCGAGGCAATTGCGAGCGGCGTCACACCCAGACGATTCGCCAGCTTCGGATCAGCGCCTAAACCCAGCAGAAGTTTTGCGGTCGCGGCATCATCCACCAGCACGACCCAGTGAAGCGCAGGCGTCCCGTCAAATCCCGGTGCGTTAACGTCTGTACCAGGTTTGAGGAGAGCAAGCACGGTCGCCATATCACGAACGCGCGCGGCATCGGCGATGGAAGAAATGGCAGACGAGGTTTCCGATCCGGCGCCGTACCCTGCCGCCGGCGTCAAAATCAGTGCGAGAACCACTCCGGTGAGGACGAATGTTCGAATCATTGTCAGTTTCCCTCAGTTTCCAGTGTCAAAAGATATACACCGAAGCGGCAATTGCATGCAATAACTCCAACGATATAAAGAAAATATCAGTCTGAGGTATCTGTTCCGCGGCGTCATTTTCTGTTAGGATCCCCCGCATGAAAACCACATGGAATCGACTGACTCTGGGAGGGCTTGGAGTGGCAGCGCTGTCTGTCGGACTTCTGCTATCCAACACCTCTATTTACGGACAGAAACCATCGGCGGCTCCGGAACCAGTCAAACGCGTCACTTCGGAAGACTTGAAGTGGGTGGATGAGCCCGACGGTCTGGGATTCAAGACGGCAATCGTTGAAGGAGATCCGGCAAAGCCGGGCATCTACATTATTCAGGTGAAGTTCCCGCCATGGGTGATGAGCAAACCGCATTACCATCCGGAAGCACGCTATGCCACTGTGCTGAAGGGCACATGGTACACGGGCGCGGGCGATGTCTTTGATCCGGACAAAACCGTTCCGCTCAAGCCCGGCAGCTTTATGAAGCATCCGCCCGGAGCACATCACTATGACGGGTCGAAGGGCGAAGAAGTGATCGTTCAGCTCATGGGAATGGGACCCAGCGCCACGACGCGGATGCACCCGGAGCAGGGCCTCTTTGCAAGTTCGAAGACAAAATAGTCCGCTTCATGGTGACTCTGGTAGAAACGACCGTCATTCATGCACCAATAGGCCGGTGTTTTGATCTTGCGCGGAGTGTCGAAGTTCATCTTGCCGAAAACGTTCACAGCGGAGAATCGGCTGTGGCCACTGGCGGCGTGACCTCCGGTCTGATCGGGCTGGGACAGCGCGTCACCTGGCGAGCAAAACACTTCGGCTGCTGGCACAACCTCACCAGCGAAATTACGGTAATGGATCGACCCGCATCCTTTCAGGACACCATGGTTTCTGGCATCTTCCAATTCATGCAGCACGACCATATCTTTCGAATGGTGTCGAGCGATGAAACGGAGATGAAGGATGTATTCCGTTTTACTTCTCCGGTCCCATTGCTCGGGCGCCTGGCGGAAGTCCTGGTTCTGCGGCGCTATATGCAGGCGTTGCTTCACGAAAGAATTTCCGTCATCAAGGAGATCGCCGAATCCAACGACTGGCCCGGTTATCTTGGAAACTGGGCAGCGCTCGCGGACCTCAATTCTTGTCGAAGAAAAGGATATTGTTGATGGCAACACCTGCGGCGTTCTTGCCGGTCACGGTGTTGGTTCGAGATTTCCCATCCTTTGCGACAACCAGCTTCATCGACGTGGTTACTTTTCCAGCCTTCTTGTTCACGACTTCCAGCGTGTAGTCGTCGACTTTCTTCACAGAAGCCATATCGCGATCAGGATCGCCCGTGATCGGATAGTCCTTGCCGTCGAACTTCGCGGTGAAATCCCAGTGCGTCAATGAGCCATCGGCATTGACGCGATCGACAATTTCCCGAATTCCGTCTTTCAGTGTTTCCAGTTTCGTGGTCTGGGCTTTTGGAGGCATACCCGGGCTGTATTTCGATTTTGCGATGTTGAGTGTCCACGTTCCGGTGAATTGATCCGCGGCCTGGAGCAACCCGGCCATCGCAAGAAGAAGAATAAAGGAGAGGACGGTTTGTCGTTTCATGCCGCGCATTCTATCGCTGCACGACGAAATGGACAATCGGGCATTGCGTACGATATCGTACCGGCACTTCGCCACGAGATAAGGAGCCAAACATGCGACACCTTCGATACTTTGCATTCACCGCCGTTGCCGCGCTTGGAATATTTTCCATGCTTCCCGGCCAGAAGGCCATTGTGAAGGGACAGGGACAAGCCGAGACGCTGGCTTGGGCACCCGTGCCCAACACTCCTACGGGGTGGACAGCTCCGAACAAACCGATCTGGAAATTGAAGGATCTTCTGGCAGATCACAAGGGGCAGGCGAGCTGGACTCAAACTGTCGTGAGTGACAACCTGCTTCACGCCGATTACATTTCCATGGCTCCGGGGGAGAAGACCCCGCGCCGTTTCCATCCTGACAATCCCGTGTGGTGGATCGTGCAGGACGGACAGATTCGGTTCACCATCGACGGACAGGAGCCGATTGTTGCATCGAAAGGCGGGATGGTTCAGGTTCCCTACCGCAACATTTACAGTATGGAGACAGTTGGCAACACGCCATCGCTCCGTCTGGAAGTGACTGTCGCCAACGCGATGACGATGTACCCCATCGATGAAACGCCGACGCCGGTACCCGGTCTGAACTTCGTCAAGGTTCGAGTGTCCGGCAAGGGCAAGTACGACGAAGTCAACAAGCCGTTCTTCGATTTCAATCAGATGATTGCGAACAACATCTTCCAGCAGAAACGCTTTGTCGTCGACGATCGCGCATTCGCCAATATTATTCGTGGCCGTCAGGCGGACCGGGACAATCCGCTCGACAATGGACATTTTCATGAAGTGTCCGGCGAGTTCTGGATGATCCTTGAAGGGCAGATTGAATACAAGATCTCTGGCATTCCCACATTCGTCGCGGATCAGGGCGACATTGTCTACGCGCCCAAGCAGACATGGCACCGCGCGCATCATTTCGGTACCGGACCGTCCACACGCCTCGCGATGAATGGCTATCCCGACATGCTGCACAATTATCAGCCGGCCGCCGAAATGCAGGCACCCCGACCGTAATCTGGTGTCAGGCACCTCGTTCCCCTGTTTCTCCGAAACAGGGGAACGAGGTGCCTGACACCAGTTCCCGCTATACTCTCAAGGTGAGTGCGATCAAGAAGACTGCGATACAAGGTGAGGATGGATCGAATTCCGCAACGGCCGCTCGCCGGTTGCTCGGTGACGAGACATCTCTTCTCTGCTGCGATTCATTCCAGGCCGTATTTGATGCCATCGATTCCGGAAAGGCAGCGAACGCCGTTCTTCCAATCGAAAATACAACCGCTGGATTGATTCAACCGGTGTGGGACCGGCTTCTGGAAATCAATCCGGGCCCCCCATTGGCGGCTCGCGCGGAGGCCCGCATCCGGATCGGATTTGTCGCCGCCGCTCTTCCGGGAAACAAAGAAAAGATTCAGAAAATCCTCGCGCATCCTGTCGCGGAAACCCAGTGCCATCGATTCATTCAAGGATCCGGGTGGACCGTCGTTCCGTGCCACGATACTGCCGGAGCTGCAAGGCTGGTTCGTGAAATGAATGACCCATCGCAGGCGGCGCTTTGCCCTTTGCCTGCCGCGCGCGTACATGGGCTCGAGGTTCTTCATCCCGATTGCGGCGACTCTTCCAGAACCTGGACAAGGTTTCTTCTCCTCGAGCATGGAACTGCAGTTCCCGGTCCGAATGACGATCGATCCATTCTTATCTTTTCGTTGAAAGACGTTCCCGGCGCGCTGGTGGAAACGCTGGCGTGCTTTGCAAAACAGGGATTGAATCTCGCGGCGATCCATTCACGCGCTGTACCGGGACTTCCCGGTCAATACCGATTCCTGGTCGAGCTTCGTGTCGGAGCAGGCGATCCTAAAAATCTGACGGCGCTGAAGGATCTGCAGAGAGCAGCGACGGACATACGCTTGCTTGGTAGTTATCCAACGCCCCCGTGGCCGGAGACTATTTCGGAGAGATAGCTGTTCTGAAGGATTCCGGAGGGCCGAGGTAGCTGGTCGCGGGCTTTGCAGCGCTGGTATTGACGATGATTTTCTGGACGAGAACCGCGGGATCCACCATCCACACTTTCAGCGTGTGATAACCCGGAGTCGCAAACGTGCTCGATACCGATACGGTACGCGCGTTATCGCGAACTGTTTTTTCCCAATCCTGATTTCCATTCTGCGCACTGAAGTTTTCCGGTACCGCTGTGATGATCTGCGGTGCCTGATCGTCGAAGGAAACGGCGAGGCGCAATCCTCTACCCGGCTGGAAATTCAGGGTCGGCGCCAGGATCAGGTTTGTGGTGACGGCTCCGGGAGAAAACACATACATGCGGTACTCGAGACTCGGTGAATCCTGACCCGGCGTGACCGTCGGAGCATCCACAACGGAATCGGCCCGCATTCCGGAAAGTGTGCGGCCGTAATCTTCAATACGGATCCAACGATTCGTCCCAAAGTCATTCTTCGACGTAAAGTGCTCGGGTTCGATGGAAATTGTGCCCGCGCTCTCGGCAAATCCCTGAAGCGATGTTCGCGTCACTTCAGGATTGAGCGCGTCGACGTTTACAGAAACTTCTCCTCGGGCACCACCAATTTTTACTGTGCCCTTCGTGGAACCCTTCGGCGTCCTGCTCCAATCGATGCTCACCCAAAGCCGAGTCTCTTTCGTGATGGTTCCCTTGGTTTCGTTCAACAGAATCCACGGGGCGCTTACCGTCGCAGTAAAGTCGAATGGTGTCTGCCCCTTGTTGAAGACATCGATGAAATACTCTTGCTGATTCAGTGCATCAAACCTCGGCAGCTGTGCATCTCCCGGAGCGCCCGGCCACGACGCCGCCGATCCTTCTACCGCGACTCCAAGCCCGGCGGACACCGGAACAGTAGTGGACGTCAGTCGAATCGCGCTCATGGTATTGGCCGGCGGATCCTGCCAGCTCGTATACCCGATGTGCGACTGGTCCATGAAGTGATCCCATCTTCCATCGGCAAAAGTTTTGTTGAAGTAGGTCATCAGATCCGCGTCCACCTTGAACAATGCCCGAGCTTTTTCGGCGTAGTCGTTCGCGCTGGCACGTCCCTGAGCGGCATACAGCGCATTCTTCGCGGCGGCGACATACATTTCATTCAGGTTCGCCGAGGCTTTCGTCGGAAAGAGAACCAGCTGATAAAACGCGTCTTTCTTGTCCTTTGGCAATTTATCGAAGATCGCCTGTGCCTTCGCGGTAATCGCATTGAAGTCCGCGACGACGTTTTCGGCTTCCTGAAAATTTACCAGGCTGTAAGTACCGGCATCGATCAGTTCCGGCTTCCGGCGCCCGTTGTACTTCGTGTACTTCGCGAGAATGTCCGCAGTATCCGCTGCATACTGTTCGCCAAATTCGCGCGCGGCCCAAAGGCGCGTGTACTCGTTGACGTTCTCGTTTGTCCACCGGTAGGAATTCCACGCCAGATCCAGGAAGTACTCGGTTGGGAGTTCGTATCCCTTGAAGTGACCGACGTTGACGATCCATACGCGATCGGCACCGTACTGTTTCGCGAGACTCATCTGATCCCAGATCTTCGCGATCGGACTGGTGTTCACCCATTGATAGCTGCGTGGTCCACCGTGGTAGTCGAAGTGGTAGTAGATTCCCGCACCGCCGGCCCGGTTGCGTTCGTCCGCTGTCGGCAGCCGGCGCACGTCACCCCAGTTGTCTTCGGCCCAGAGGAGGGTCACGTCATCTGGCACGCGCAGGCCTTTTTCGTAATAGCCTTGAACCTCTTTATATAAAGCCCAGAGCTGCGGCACGGCCTCCACGTTGGGATTCACGACAGCCGCGATGATCTTGCGCTGCACATCGACGATGCGTTGAAGAAGCGTCATGCTTTCCGCCTGGCCCTGAACCATTGCCGTATCGTTTTCGCCGCGCAAACCAACCGTATAGATGTTTTCGAAGTTCTTGCGCTGTTCGACACCGTCGCGCCAGAACTTCGTCATTACGTCCTCCTGCGTCGCAAAATTCCAGTTTCCGTATTGCTGCCGGAGATGCCAGTCCCATTCCTTCTGCGCGCGCATCATCGGCTCCTGATGCGAGGTTCCCATGACGATGCCGTACTCGTCGGCGAGTTGCGGATTGTCGGGATCGTCTTCGGCGAATGCGTTATTCCACATCGCAGGCCAGAGGTAGTTGCCCTTGAGACGGAGAATCAGTTCGAACACCCTGCTGTAGAACTTGCCGTTGAAATTGGCAACGGTTCCCGTGCCGCCGCCCGGCGTAGGATGCTCGCCGAATTTCGCACGCACCCAGTAATCGAGATCGGGCTTTTCGTCATTGAAGAAAATGCCGCGGTACTTGACGCTCGGTTCACCCTGCTGATTTTTACCGGGCTTGATGAAGAGCGCGTCTTTGTGCTCGGGTGTGACGTCGCTCCACCAGTACCAGGGGGAGACTCCAATCTGCTCCGAGAGATCATAGATTCCGTAAATCGTTCCGCGTTTGTCGCTTCCTGCAATGACAAGCGCACTCGACACTCCGGGAAGCGGCTCGGCGACGGTCTGAAGAAAAAAGGACTCCCACTTTCCTGTGATGCCGCTGGCATCGATCTTTCTTGTGCGGATCAGCTGGTCGATGACGGGACTCTTCCCTATCGTTCCGATGATTACCATGTTGCGGGCAAGGCCCTTATTGTCGCCCGCGATGGCCGGCTTCCTGTTCGTAACGCGTTCGACATCGGCCTGGAGATCGCCAACCGCCCGCACCACACCCGGCCAGTCAATAGAATCGACATAGAGTGTGGCCGCCTGTGGACCCTGAACCAGAGGAAAACTCCCGACGCCGTCGCTGTTCGCGACATAAGAAGCCTGGCCGATTGTCAGCATCAGGAAAAGCAGGGAATGCATGCGCGGAATTATCCGGCGATTGCTTCACATCGTGCAAGCTCTTAGGCTCAATACGCGATAGAATCACCGCCATTCCAGAGGAGGACATCATGCGGAAACGATTTTTTGCAATTGCTCTTGTCGTCGCGTTCGTCAGCATGGCCGCTGCTCAACAGCCCCCCGCAGCTGGGCGTGGCGGAGCGCCCGACAATGTGGCTCCGGCCCGCCAACTGAAGCCCGGCTTTTTCCTGATCACGGGCGCCGGCGCCAATACGGCGGTGCGCGTCACGCCTGAAGGCCTCATTGTTGTCGACTGCAAAAATCCAACGACGGAAACGAACAACATCTTCGCCGCGTTCAACGCGCAGTTGAAAGCCGTCAGTCCGCTGCCCGTCAAAT
>Ga0163163_10003957_pt1 | contig 12645 bp, 8 predicted proteins | sample S65metaG_FD_119766 | JGI IMG/M metagenome (GOLD analysis project Ga0163163, IMG submission 119766) | Switchgrass rhizosphere microbial communities from Kellogg Biological Station, Michigan, USA - S6-5 metaG | ecosystem: Host-associated > Plants > Roots > Rhizosphere > Soil | place: USA: Michigan... | reverse complement strand
GAATCCGAGCTTGTCGTAGCCTCTAATGTTGGCTATCGGCAGTGAATAAGACAAAGCCAACCGGAGAGATTACCGGAAAAATAAACGCGGACCCGAATCCACTGTTTTTTGGGCAGCGCTGCGTGATTTCCTGGGAAACGAACGATCCGGCCGGAGCGGAGATACGTGTTTCAACGGGGGCAGATGACGAGCAGCTGGTGACGCAAGGAGGAATGTCTGGTCACGTGGAAGTTCCGTGGATCAACGACTCCAAGGTGTATGAGTTTCGCCTGTATGTGGCTAGTAGCCCCGAGGTAGCAATCGACTCGGTCAAAGCGAGACGCGACATTGAGTCGGCGCCGGCTGCTCTCCGCGAAATTGCGGACGAAGTAAGGCGGGGAAACATCGAGATCTCAGAGCTTTCTCAATTCATTGCGGCGGTGATGCCGCTTTGTCTTCAGAGCACAGAACATCGAGAGTTGTTCCTGAATTGGGAGAGGCACGGGTTTCACGTGACGCCGGTACATTTTTACGAGCCGATTCCCGACACGCAATCGTTGCCTGAAACGGTCTGGACTCAACCCAGCAAACTCGTGGGGATTGACATGAACGACTCAAGACAGCTCGATCTGCTGCGTAATCATTTTCCGAGATTTCGTCCAGAATACGATCAATTTCCCAGTAAGCCAACGGGTGAACCGGGCCGGTTTTATTCTAATAATGGGCTGTTTGACGGCACTGACGCCTTGGTCGCTTACTGCATGATCCGCCATTTTCAACCACGGTTGATCGTTGAAGTGGGCAGTGGGTTTTCCTCTATTATCGCCGCTGAGGCCATTGCAAAGAATAAAAACTCAGCGCTGATCTGTATCGAGCCGTTTCCACCGGATTTTCTCCGGAAGGGAGTTCCCGGATTACATTCCTTGATAGAGAAGAAGGTGGAAGACATCGAGCTGGAATTTTTCTCACAGCTCCAATCCGGAGACATCCTTTTTATCGACAGCTCTCATATGGTAAGGATTGGTGGTGACGTTAATTATCTTTTCCTGGAAGTGTTGCCGCGTCTAAAACCCGGAGTCATTGTGCACGTCCACGACATCTTTTTTCCTTTCGATTACCGGCGTGACTGGGTGATGGATGAACTTCGCTTTTGGAGCGAACAATACCTGCTTCAGGCGTTTCTAAGCTTTAATTCCGAGTTTGAAGTGTTGATCGCCAATCACTATCTGGCGCATTATTATCTCGAAGACTTGAAGCAAACGTTCCCCCACTCACCATGGAGTGGAGGCAGTTTTTGGATGCGACGGAAACTTCCCGTCGGGTGACTCGATTTGGCAAAACAGTAGAAAGAGATGTTGAAGCGCTGGCGAAATGGAACATAGAGTAAACAAACCTATTTTCGTCATAGGATCGCCGCGATCTGGAACTAGCATTCTCGCGTGGTGCCTTGGCCACCATCCAAACATCTTTCCACTGCCAGAATCCAACTGGATGGGAGATTTTGCGGTGAACATAGCTGTTGCCCATCAAATCGGTTCGGCGCGCGGCGATTTATCCATACTTAGCGCCATGGACATTCGCGATGACGAATTCTTTGCTGCATTCGGCCGAAGCGTTAACGAGCTGCTCGTAGGACATCGCAGACATCTGGAAATCAATCGTGAAAACGGCAATAGCCCGTCAAAGGTTAACCAACGATGGCTCGAAGCAACAAGCATGGCCGCCGGACCGAAGACTCGATGGGTCGATGGAACGCCTGAGTATTCTTTGCACATCTGCGGCCTCCGAAAGCTTTTTCCTGAAGCTCGCTTCGTCCATGTGTTTCGCGACGTCGATGCGGTAGTTCGCTCGATGGTTAACTTCCATCGCGCAACAGGAATTCGGTTGGTAGCGACCGAAGAAGAAGCGTACAGATATTGGCTTCGCACGGTTAACGCATGCCTCAAGGCCGAACAGAGCTACGGACCGCGTGTGGTTTATCGGTTGCACTATTCTGCGCTGGTGAACGAGCCGGAATTGGCTATCCGATCGCTTCTCGATTTTGTCGGCGAACCGTACAGTGACAAATGTCTCGACCCTTTGGCAGAGCGTATCAACAGTTCAAATGTCCCGCCGGATTTCGAGTCCAATGAGGCTGCAATCGATCCGGCAATCGTGGAAGAAGCGCGGCGGATTTCGGCCGAAATCGAAGCAACCGCGCAGCCGAAAACCGTCTCGCCTGCGCATGCCGCTGAATTGGAGGCGGCGTTTCGAGAAGTGTCCGTTGCGTCGTATGTTAAGGTTGCTAGGGCTGAGCAACAGTTACAGGAGCAGGAGCGCCATTACAGGGCTGCAGTCGAACAGTACGAAGCACAAATTGCCAGCCAGGAGCGCCATTACAGGGCTGCAGTCGAACAGTACGAGGCACAAATTGCCAGCCAGGAGTCCCATTACAGGGCTGAAGGCGAAAATTACGAGGCGCAAATTGCCAGCCAGGAGCGCCATTACACTGCAGAAGTCGAAGCATACAAAGCTCAACTTCGTGAACTACAGCAGGAATACGCTTCGGTAACTCGCAAACTGATGCGACTGCTCAACAAAATGGAAAAAGCGGCCGCGCGACTGCGGGAGTCGCGTCGTTGGAAGCTCGTGAATTTCGCCGCAGTTTTCAAAGCGAAACTATCACGTGATAAGCAATTGCCGGGCTATGGCTACCTGGACGAGATTGTCGCTGCTTACTGCGAATGGCGGGATGTGCACATCCAGAAAGCCGCCATTCGCCAATCAGCTACGCCACCTACACCACCTACACAGAGAGGTAGTTCAGTTACCGCTGGCGACCCGCTTGCGAACAGCGAGAGGACCGGCAAACCTGCCAGGGTGGATAGGGTGGCGAAGCAGGCTGAAAACAGGTGCGGCGTTTAGCAGCTTCGCGGCTGTACGTGATGCTTGTGTCAAAGGATATGTGGAATTCGTTGGCTGAGTCGAAGACTTTCGAGGCATGAGTAGGTCGGGCAGTTTCTCGTCCCGCCACGATGCGCCAGTGGGGCTGAAGCGCTGGCATGAAAATTCACTGGTCTTGCTGCTTTATGCGGTTTTGACGACAGTAATGACCTATCCAGCCGTCTTGTTCTTGCGTACAAAGATTCTGGGCGGACCCGAAGACAACTTCCACTTCCTTTGGGAGTTGTGGTACGTCGCGCATGCCCTGTTTGACCTACATAAGTCGCCTTTCTTTGATCCGGACGTGTTCGTTCCCTTTGGATTCAGTTTGATTCGTAATCAAGATCTGTCTCCCGGAACGGTTCTTCTTTTCTCACCGTTAACGCACTTTTTCGGAGAAATATTCACCTACAATTTTTTAGTTCTCGGCTCGTTCGTTCTGACGGCGTTTGGAACGTATCTCCTGGCGCGCGAGTTATGGTCGAATCGCCTCGCAGCGGTGTTGGCGGGGGTCATTGTTGGATTTTGCCCATATCGTTTCGCGCATGCCACCGGCCATTTATCCATCGTTTCCACTGAATGGATTCCATTTTTCTTTCTTTACCTGGAGCGGCTGATCTCGAGACCGCGCTTGAGAAACGCCGTGCTCGCTGGCGTCTTTTTCGGTCTGTCAGCCTGGACGACCTGGTACTACTTCTTCATGGTTCCCATTGCGGCGGTATTTTACATCGGCTTTCGAATCGATTGGAGGTTACCAGGCAAAGAACTTTGGCATTTGTTGAAGCTTGGCCTTGTTGCAGGCGGCGTTGCTCTGATACTGGTGCTGCCGTTTTTGATTCCGTATTATCTGGCAACACACGGAGGTGTGGTTGACTACCGCGGGGCAGGGGAATCCCAGGCATTTGCCGCCGCCCTAGCTGATTACATTATTCCACCTGCAGGTCATTTTCTCTGGGGAGGGGCCGTAAGCCGGTTGTGGCGCAATGGAGCAAACGGTCTTTGGCAATCGGAATGGCAACTTTACATTGGTGCGGTCACCCTGTTGCTTGCGGTCGCAGGTTTGTTTCAACCGCGTCGCCGTGTCGTTGCTGCTCTGATCGCAATGGGGTTAGCATCTCTCCTGTTCTCCTTTGGACCGGGACTTTACGTTACCCACCCGGCTCCTTTGGATCCAAATACCAACGACGTGGCATTGTCGCATATCGCGATGCCTGGTCGGCTTCTGCGAGAGCTCCCGGGATTTAATAACCTCCGTGGCTGGTCGCGGTTGGGTTTCCTTGTTGAGCTTTCGGTGGGCCTTCTGGCAGCTGGTGGCCTGACTCGCATTCTTGACTGGATTCGGGAGCGGCTTCACGCACCTTCTGTCGTACAAACGGGAGTAGCTGGTTTGGCTATTGCCTTTGTCATTTTCGATTTTTTTCCTCGGTCAGCAGGTTTGAGTATTGTTGCATCCCGTCCGGTTTATCAGTGGCTCTCGAGACAACCAGGCGACTTTGCCTTTATCGAGTATCCTATTCCTCGGCACGGCTTTGGGGGGCCCGCCATTTACTCCACGAGGTTGACAGGGAAGAAAATCATCATGGGCAGTTCGCAGAATCCGCCCAACCTCGTATACTGGGGCGATCTTAGCGCCTTTCCCTCGCCATTTACCTTGGATCTGCTTTACGGGTGGGGCGCAAAGTACGTGCTTGTGGACGAGAATCTCTATCGAGCAGGAACTTCGTCTTGGAATGTGTACCAAACCTGGGACACATTGAAATCGGCGATCCAGGAAAGTCCGCGCTTGAAAGAAGTCGTTGTCCTGAATGGAGTGCACGTTTACGAACTGGGCAGCGGAACTAATGAGAGCAGAGAGTTGCTTTCCAATGGAAGCTTTGAAGAGGGCCGCGCAACGTCCCTTCCGGGATGGACAGTGGTCGGGAAGCCGCAAATTGACCGGACGAGCAAGTACTCCGGCGGCGGACGGGTTGGTTGTGCTGTGACGCCTAAAGATTTTTTGATCTCTGCGCCAGTGGCTGTTGAAGAAGGCGAATGCTATCGGCTCGTCGTGCGCGAGAGGGCAAGCTCGCGCAAAGCAGGAACGTTACTTCTGCAGCTGGATTGGAGAGATAAGGACAACAATGACCTTCATCTTCCGAGTATCTTCCGAGTGGACGCGCGCGCGGCAGCACAGCAGTCCAGCATCACTGTTCGTGCGCCTGCGGGGAGTAGGAACGCCGTGGTACAGGCCCGCGCCGCGAGCGGTAGAATTTGGGTTGACGACTATTCTCTCAAGAAGATTCCTAGCGACTGTGAGCCGGTCCTGTTTGTTACTCCTAACCCAGTCTTTGCACCGGCCGGACAAGTTGGCCGCGCTACTGTGTCGTGGAATACCTGTTGCAGCTCGGACGGGCGTGTAACCGTGGCCAGGAACGATGGTGCTGAGGAGGTTCTCTTCACCGGCGCGTCTGGTCTGGCATTTTTGGATGGGATAAAGCTTGGGGACCGGTACAAATTCCGGCTTTACTCAGATCAAGGACCAACAGCACTGCAAACGGCGAGTTTAAGCGCGAGAGAAAGGACCGCGACCATTGCGGCTGAGCCGAATCCAGTACCAGTCGGCACTGGTCCCGGTCGAACCAGAATCTCGTGGACCACTTTGACTAGAGATGACGCGGAAGTTTGCGTGTCCAAAGACGGTGAACCGGAACGGCTGTTCGCTCGTGGACCAACTGGTTCGGTCGAAGTAAGTTGGATTGCGACGGGAAGTAGCTACGAGTTCCGGCTATACTCCAAAGAAACTTCACGGCGACTTCTCGCAAAGACGATTGTGAAATAAATGACCTGACTGTTATGGATCACCGTTTCGAGAAGTTATATCGATGCTCGACGAGGTTCGCTCGTCTGAACGGTGCGACGCTTTTGACAGTCCTCTGTGGGTGCGTTCTCAGCACGTGTGACAGGACGCGGCCACCGACCACCGACGGCGCAAAGCGAAAACCTGTTCTATCCGCCAGCCCGAACCCGGTTCCAAGCGGCGATATCGAACAGCCGCTTGGCACCACGACAATCGCCTGGGACACAGGAGACGGCGCAGCAGGCGATCTCTATGTAAAAGTGAATCGAGAACGGGAAAAATTCATGTCCAGGGCTCCGAGAGGGACACACGAAGTTCCCTGGATCCAGTTCGACTCGTTTTATGAGTTCCGCCTCTACTCCAAAAAACACTCAAAGCTTCTGGCAACACTGGAAGTTACTCGAGACGACTGATAGGAAGGCTGTCTGGCCGCGCGAAAATGAGACCACCCGTCCTTCTTAACGATTTCAAAGCGCAGTGGCGATGCGTTGGCGAAGACACGCTCAAGGCCGTCGATCGCGTGGGGCAACGCGGATGGTTTATCCTAGGCGACGAGGTCGCGCATTTTGAACAGCAGCTCGCCGCATGCATGGGAAAAAAACAGGCCGTCGGGTGCGCCAGCGGATTAGACGCCATTGAGCTGGCGCTACGAGTCCTGGGATGCCGTGACCAGCCGGTCATAACGTCGCCGCTTAGCGCGTTTGCTACCACGCTCGCAGTGGTGCGCGCCGGAGGTACTCCCATCTTCATCGATACAGATAAAAGCGGGCTGCTGGATCTGAACAAGGTCGAGCGACTTCTAGAAAGAAATCGTGATAGGCAGTACTTCCTGCTTCCAGTTCATCTTTTTGGCCACAGCTTGAACCTCGAGCATTTGCAACAACTCCGGGAAAGCTTTCACCTCCGTGTGGTGGAAGATTGCGCTCAGGCTATCGGAGCCAGTAGCAATGGAAAGAGCGTAGGGAGCGCCAGTGAAATTGGCGCCATCAGCTTCTATCCTACCAAGAACCTCGGTTGTATGGGAGACGGAGGCGCGCTGTTCACTGATCACGAAGACCTCGCCAGCCTCGCCAAAGCACTGCGCGACTATGGCCAGACTGGAAAATATCAACACACATACTTGGGAATGAACAGCCGCCTGGACGAGCTTCACGCGGCAACGATGAGTGACGCGCTGCTACCGCGTTTATCGGATTTCACAAGGCGCCGACGGGAGATTGCTGCCTCATATCGAAGCGGGATTGCATCCGAAACGCTGGAGATACCACCTGAGCCCAATTCCTCCTATTCGGTTTACCATCTTTTTCCGGTCCTGGTAAAAGGAGATCGACAGAGCTTTCAGGAACATCTCAAGGCGCAAAGTATCCAAACTGCGGTGCACTACCCCATCTTGATACCAAACCAATCTGCTCTCAGTGGCCAATCGTATGAAATTGACGGCGAACTGACGAACGCTCAGCTGTTTGTTGAGAAGGAAGTGTCGCTGCCCATTCATCCCTTCATGTCTAATGATGACGTCGAGAGAGTCGTGGCGGCCTGTAACACCTGGCGGAAAACATAGGCCTCCATGTACTCAATCGTTATCCCGGTTTACAAAAACGAGGCATCCATTCCAAACCTTCTGTTAACCCTCCATGGAATTCACAAGAGGCTGAACGGTCCACTCGAAGTCGTGTTTGTCGTTGATGGAAGTCCGGACCAATCGTTTCAGCGACTTGCCGCAGAGCTTCCGGTCGTCCCTTTCAAGGCTAAGCTCGTAGCTTTGTCGCGAAACTTCGGATCGTTCTCCGCGATCCGCATAGGTTTGCAAAAGGCAGTGGGCCCGTACTTTGCTGTCATGGCAGCTGACCTGCAGGAACCGGCAGACTTAATCATGGCGTTCTTCGATGAGCTTGCCAAAGATGAAGCTGACGTGGTTGTAGGCACCCGCATGTCGCGGGACGATCCGTTTCTAAGCAGGACCGGCTCCCGGTTATTTTGGTTTCTTTATCGGAAGATCGTGCAGCCAGAATTGCCTCCTGGAGGAATCGATGTGTTTGGTTGCAACGCGGCGTTTCATCGTGAATTGCTCAAGCTCGAGGAATCCCACAGCTCGCTTGTTGGTCTGGTACTTTGGTTGGGATTCAGGCGCAAGGCTATTCCTTACAAGAGACAGCGGCGAGAACACGGTAAGAGCGCATGGACCTTAACAAAGAGAATGCGTTACCTGGCAGATTCGTCCTTTTCCTTTTCAGACCTTCCAATTAAAGTGCTCCTTTGGCTGGGTTCGATTGGTCTCGTGATATCGATTGTTTTTTCCATGATCCTCCTATGGGCGCGGCTCACCGGTAGGATCCAGGTACCCGGGTATTCACCGATCGTCTTGACCATCATTTTTTTTGGGAGCATTAATCTGGTCTGCCTCGGCATCGTCGGCGCATACGTGTGGCGGGTTTACGAGAATACGAAGAAACGCCCCGGAGCTGTTGTGTTGCGAGAGATGGAATTCAACTGAGTAAACATGGACCACTTCGTTCATCCACAGGGCATCTGCGAAAGCAATTCCGTCGGCGCGGGCACAAAGATATGGGCTTTTGCGCATGTTTTGCCCGGCGCAGTGATTGGTAAAGATTGTAACATCTGTGATCACGTTTTTATCGAAAACGATGTGGTTATCGGCGATCGCGTCACCGTGAAGTGCGGAGTCCAGCTCTGGGATGGTCTTCGTATCGGCAACGACGTTTTTATCGGGCCAAATGTGACTTTCACCAATGACCTGTTTCCCAGGAGTAAGCAGCGGCCCGCCGAGTTTGCAAAGACCATACTCGAGGAAGGCTGTTCCATCGGCGCTAACGCCACTGTTTTGCCAGGAATTTCCATTGGCCGAAACGCCATGGTCGGCGCAGGCGCGGTTGTAACGCGATCAGTTCCTCCGAATGCAATCGTCTACGGCAACCCGGCTCAAATCCAAGGTTATGCCTCCGAGATGTCGAAGACAATTGACACAGAGAACCGCGGGAAACAGCAAGCTGCGGCGGTTGATGTTTCGCACGTGGAAGGTGTCACCGTCCATCAGTTACCATCATTCGAAGATATTCGAGGAAGACTGGTAGCCGCCGAGATGGCGGATGCATTACCGTTCAAACCAGCTCGCTTCTTTCTTGTTCACGCCGTGCCGAGCAGTGAAGTGCGCGGGGAGCACGCTCATCGGGACTGTCATCAATTTCTCGTTTGCGTAAAGGGAAGTGTGCACGTCGTAGTAGACGATGGCGTGCGCCGTCAGGAGATCGTTCTTGATCGCCCGGAGATCGGGATACACGTGAAACCGCTCGTATGGGGAACGCAATACAAGTACTCAGCAGACGCCGTCCTGCTCGTGTTTGCTTCTCATCCTTATGACGCGAACGACTATATCCGCGATTACGGCATATGGCTCGAAACATTAAAACAACGTCTGACGGCCAACACCTGATTTCACGGCTCGCTCGCCCCTTATCAGTCTCTCGCTCTACTGCGCAAGAGTAGCATGAAGCTGACTAACATGTTGGCAGATCGTTGGAAGTGGCTCTTTCGCGACCCGGTCTTTCAGTCTCTGGCTATCTATACAGGCATCATAATCATTCTGATCTGGCCAACGCTCGGCCTCTACGCCTGGTCCGGACACGATCAACTGTTTCCGGTTATTCGCGTTTACGAGGTTTGCAAGGTATGGGGTGCGCAGGGACCTGGCCATGTGCCTTGGGCGCCTGACTGGGCTTTCGGCTACGGCTATCCCTTTCATACTTTCTACCAACCATTCGGCTACTACGTAGGCGCTCTCTTTCATTTTTTGCTGTGTCTTGATTACGGTCCCGCTACCAAGATGAGCTTCTATAGCTCAATATATCTAAGCGGCCTTGCGATGTACGGACTTGTCTATGTGATCGGAAGACGTGAAGGCTGGCCCCGGTTACCGTGGTGGGCGCTCGCCGCTGCTACTGTATTCGCGTTAACCCGGTATCATTTAACAGACACGTTCGTTCGCGCCGATCTGGGTGAATCATGGGCGTGGGCCACCGTGGCCGGTTTGTTTTTAGGAGTGGAAATTGCACGGCGTCGTAAGTTGTTCGGGTTCCTGGCGATCGCGATGTGTTACAGCTTTCTCATCTTAAGTCACAATATAACAGCTCTCTACGGCACGGTCGCAGTTGGATTCTACACACTGCTGACGATGATCGGAGGGCGGGACTCGACGACGCCGGTGAGGGAGCCAATGAAGACAGTGTCGGGCTCACCGGAGCTAGCGCGTCCACCGGGTGAGACCCACGACATTGGGTCAGAGAACAAATGGTTGGGCCGTGTAGCTCAACGACCGCTGGTGGACATACGCTGGCCATTTATCGTAATGGCTGGCGGAGCGCTCGGCTCAGGGATGGCCGCTTTCTTTTGGCTGCCTGCCATAACATTGTTGAAATTGACCAATGCGGGTCTTTCGTCGCGTGCTGACGTCACCCCAACGCTTTCGTCCCCCCGGGTTCTGCATACACATGCTTTATACTGGCAGCAATATTTCACCGAAAGTCTCGGAAGGGAGGGCAGTATTCCAGGACCCGACGATAAGATGGGGATCAATCTGGGTATCGCAGTGCTAATCGGGATTGTGGTCGCCGCTATCGCATTTTTTCGATCCGGCCTGAGCGGCACACAACGCTATCGGCTGGGAGTATGTCTGGCCCTGACGGCACTTGTTCTTTTCGTGACGTCCAACCACATGAACTGGGCGGGCGTGCCGCCGATACTGTGCTTCATACAATTTCCGTGGCGACTGTTAATTTTCACCGCCTTGTTTGGCTGTCTTGCCACTGTTATGGCTGCGCCTGTACTTGATAACTGGTTGCATCCGCTCGTGTGGGCTCTGATCGCAATTTTGCTGGCGATTCCCACTCTACCGCTGATTCTGACACTCCCGGGTAAGCTCACCGATCATGGTACCACCGAGCGCGTTCTGGGGTGGTACGTGCGGCAGGAACGACTGAATTGGTATGGAGGGAACGCGCCTCAGGAGTTCTGGCCATTAACGGTTAAGCCGCCTCTCACGGATCCGAAATTTCTGTATAGCAATCCGCCGCCGGAGAACCGCCTCACAGCGTTTGGCGGTGAAATCACAGTACATAATTACGAACACAAAGGGACAGCCTACATCTACAGATACACAGCCCCGAGTCCCGTGACCGCTCAAATCGCGGTGATCTTTTTCCCCGAATGAGAATTACAAATCGATGGACGCAGAGAAGACGATAAGATGTCAATGGATGACAAGGGCCTGGTTCGCATCCAGCTTCCTGCAGGATCGCACACTGCACAGCTCAAGTACACGCTCTCGCCTATCGGCAGGATCGCACGTAACATCAGCTATCTCGCCTGGGCGGTGTGGATAGGCGCGGCAGTCCTGCTGGTGATGCGCCGCTGGAAAAAACGCGATCAAAAGCTTGAGATAACGGCCTGAGGCAGGCCATCTCCACCTCATTCTCGATGCTTAGCAGCGATGGAGCCGGGCCGCCCTCGGCCCGCGGCAACTGCCTGGATCATTTGCGCACGTGAGTTGTAACTGGCTACCGGTTCGCCACTACATTCGGAGCCAGCGCGCTGATCCGACGCTCATTGCTGATCTTTTCGATTTTCGAATCCTGCTCTTTGAGATGCGTCATCAGTTGTGTGACAGTCGCCTGCAACTCCTCAACCTTCCGGTGCTCTTTGAGAAACTCATTCAGTAACATCGCGTTTACCGCCTCGTAACGCACACTGTAAGGCTTACCTCCCTTATCTCGCACGACGAGCTCAGGATCTACCTTTTCCACCTCCTCGGCTATAAGGCCAAATTGTGGAGTGTTGTTGGGATCAATCTCCGCTTTGTAGCGAAAAGTCACTGGTTTCAGCGCAAGGATAGCTTCGCTCGACTGCTCCATTGGGTTAATATCATTCTTGAAGCGTTTCGACGAAGGCGCGACGCCAAGCTGGCCGTTTCCATTCACAACAACTACCGTCCCTGTCACGACCGTCCCGCTGATGCCTGCAATAAATGTGGCCATTTGTGTGCCTTGCGTACCGATGCGAATTGTTGCCGATTCGCCAGGACCAGCGGAGGTGCGATTGCCGATATCGATATTATCGCTACCGCCAGTCAGCAATTCACCTGCAGCGATGCCAATGCCAATATTCCTGTTACCGGTAATGGTACCTAGTGCGCTGGCACCGATCGCGACATTTTGAGATCCGCTCGTGTTACTGCCGAGTGCTTGAGCCCCGATCGCGACATTGGAGAAACCCAACGTGTTGGTCTCAAGTGCAAAGCTCCCGACGGCTGTATTGTAAGTGCCGTCGGTGTTGCTTGTAAGTGCAGAAGCCCCAATGGCTGTGCTGTGGATAGTATCCGAGCCGTTCAACAGTGCTTCAGCGCCAACAGCCGTGTTAAAGAAACCGGTTGTATTGCTTGGAAGGGCATTGCTGCCCACGGCCGTATTGGACCTACCGATGGTGTTGCCATAGAGCGCCCGCCAGCCAATGCCGGTATTATCATTTCCCTGCCCAAGGTCGGGTCGCGATCCAGGTTTACTGTTAAAAAGTGCCTGAAAACCATCAGCCGTGTTATGGACGCCGATTGTGTTCGTGAAAAGCGCCTGATATCCGGTGCCGGTATTTCCATCGCCGGTTGTATTCGTATAAAGCGCACCACTGCCGATCGCTGTGTTCCCGTCACCGCTCGTGTTCGTAAACAGCGCTCGCCAGCCGGTGGCGGTATTGTCGATGCCAGTGGTGTTTCTGCTTAGTGCTTGAAAACCATCCGCCACGTTTTGGCTGGCGACATTATTCCTAAGCGCTTGCGCGCCTGTGGCCGTGTTCTGGCTGCCGGTCGTGAGGCTAAAAAGCGCCTCAGAACCATGGGCTGTGTT